>Ga0209075_1000566_pt1 | contig 36279 bp, 37 predicted proteins | sample Stecom2011_FD_187523 | JGI IMG/M metagenome (GOLD analysis project Ga0209075, IMG submission 187523) | Agricultural soil microbial communities from Utah to study Nitrogen management - Steer compost 2011 (SPAdes) (version 2) | ecosystem: Environmental > Terrestrial > Soil > Agricultural land...
TTTACAAGGCCCACACCATTCTGCATGAAAATCTACAAGAACAGGTTTATCTTGATTAATTATTTCTGAAAACTGACTCATCTTATTCTTTATTAAAATTTACGCGCCAAATACCTCTCACTTCATTATCATGATACCCAATGGCCAAATCGTTCGGATAAAGCGCTTTTATGGTTTTATAAGCCTCTGCATCCAACTCTTTATTTGGTGTTCCATGACATTGTAAACACATAGTGTTGGTTGTAATTGGGTAGTAGAAAGTGACCTCTTTTTCAGTTTCATCTAAAATAGGTTTTGGCACTTCGTTATTTGCGATAGCTTTTTTAAAACTCTCTATATATCGTAACTCTATTGAACTTGCTTGATTCTCTGTATTTCTAGGTTTATCTGAGACCCGTTTAATATGGACGTTATGGGCAACCGACATGCTATCTGTTAAAGGATACGCTTGAATATTACAGAATTCAACAGCTGCATTTACTCCTTTTTCCTTAATGGTTCCCATAAGGTTTTTACCAAGTACGGCTTTAGTGTCAAATGCGTATTTCATTCCGAGTTCTTCGTAGTTTATTGCTAAATCTTTGGTTTCTTCAGTTGAACTTTCAGTAACCTCAATGGTTTCGGTTTTAGCTTGTTTGCAACTGGCTAAAATCAAAAGGAACGATCCAATAATAACTAAGTATTTTTTCATCTTAATAAAATTTAAAAGAACATTCATGCTGTTCTTAGATTGTCGATTTATACGCTTAAAACTATATCTCAATTCCTTATAGACTGTTTTGATCTATTTGAATTTTCCGGTAGCACAACTAATAAACGATTTTGTTTTAGACCTCATAGTATTTTCTTGTTCCACGGAAGGATAACCAATATGTTTCAGTTTTTCTTTAACATGAAGGGCATCGGCTTCCTCGATATAATGAAAGGACACTTTGCTTGCTTCTACATCTACGTTTACATCTGAAATATTCTTGATTTCAGACAATTTATTTGTGATGGTATTGGCACAACCTCCACATTTTAAATTTTGAACTATTACTGAGGTTCTCATTCGTCTTTTTTGTTATAATTTAAAAATCCGCCTTCTAAATCGTAGATTTCCTTAAATCCCATTTCTGAAAGCTTTTGTGCCGACTGGTTGCTTCTAACACCACTTCTGCAATACAAATAAACCGGCTTTTCTTTATCCAATTCATCAAATTCGTTCTGAAAATTATCAGAATAAAAATCAATGTTTTCTGCGCCCTCAATATGACCTTCTCCAAATTCCTCTGGAGTTCTAACATCAATTAGCTGAACGTCTTTGTTTTCTGTTTGTGTTTTGAAATCTGAAAGATTAAGTACGACGATGTTATCTTTTTCTTGTGCATTTGCATGATAAATCGAGCTTACAAGAAACAAGACTATTAATAAATGTTTCATTTTGACTTTTGGTTTTATCAAGTATAAAATTACATCCTTTATACCAGATTATTAGTAACATAAGTTACACAAAAAAAAAGAGTAACAAAACCTTGTCACTCTTTATATGAATAAAAAATTAACTTTTATTTTAAGGTCGAAGGACTCACATAATTTGTTGTTGGAATTCCACAAGTTTTAATTTCTGAAAATCCTCCTGCAACATCCACTAAATTATGAATGCCTCTACTTTTTAAGATAGATGCTGCAATTACCGATCTATATCCTCCCGCACAATGCACATAAAAGGTTTTATTATCAGGGAATTCAGCTAAATGATCGTTTAAGGAATCAAGCGGTGTAAAATGAACATTTTCTATATGTTCAGCAGTGTATTCCCCTTCTTTTCTAACATCAAATACAACATCCTTTATGTCGTTGTATCGAGTATTCAATTCTTGGGCAGAAATGGAGACAATGGCATCATATTCTGAGCCATTTTTTTTCCAAGCTTCAAAACTTCCATCTAAATAACCAATTACGTTATCGAAACCAACTCTTGATAATCTTGTTATTACCTCTTCTTCCCTTCCTTCTGGAGCGACAATTAAAATAGGCTGACTTACATCTACTATTAACGCCCCAACCCAAGGAGCAAATCCACCATCGATTCCAATAAAAATAGAACGAGGAATATGGCCTTTTACAAAATCATTCTGATGTCTTACATCTAAAACAATCGCTTCAGTTTCGTTGGCAGCAGCTTCAAACTCCTGAGGAGATAAAGGTTTTTGCGATTTTCGCATCACATCATCAAAACTTTCATAGCCTTGAATATTCATCATCACGTTTTGTGGAAAATATCCCGGAGGTGCACTTAAACCGTCTAATAATTCAGTTATAAATTCTTCTTTGGTCATATCCGCACGTAAGGCATAATTCGTTTTTTTCTGATTTCCAAGGGTATCTGTAGTTTCCTTACTCATGTTTTTTCCACAAGCAGAACCTGCACCATGATTAGGATATACAATTAAATCGTCGCCAAGAGGCATGATTTTATTTCTTAAGGAATCGAAAAGATATCCTGCCAATTTTTCTTGGGTTAAATCGGATGCTATTTTTTGGGCCAAATCAGGTCTTCCAACATCACCAATAAATAGGGTGTCACCCGTAACGATTCCATGTTCTTTTCCGTTTTCGTCAATCAACAAATAGGTGGTACTCTCCATGGTGTGTCCAGGCGTGTGGATGATTTTTATTTGGTAGTTTCCTACCTTAAAAATTTGTCCATCTTCGGCTATAATCGCTTCGTAGGCAGGTTTTGCTGTAGGTCCAAAAACAATATCCGCACCTGTTTTCCTTTTTAAATCTAAATGTCCGCTAACAAAATCGGCATGAAAATGTGTTTCAAAAATATATTTGATTTTTGCATGGTCCAGGTTTGCTCTTTTTATATAGGGTTGCACTTCCCTTAATGGATCAATAATTGCTGCTTCACCATTGTTCTCTATATAATAAGCAGCATGTGCCAAACACCCTGTGTAAATCTGTTCTATCTTCATTTTATTCTAGTATTTATCAATTATGCAAAATTAGTCATGTTATTCTTATTTAGGGGTAACATAGGTTACAATCTATAGTTACGTAGTGAGTTCTTTATATATAATATAAATTCCCATACCTAATACAAACCATCCAAATCCTTTTTTTAATTTCTTTCCATCTATAAAATTGGATAAATAAGTACCTATAAAAATCCCTACAACCGAAATGGCTGTAAAACCAAGTAAAAATAACCAATCTACTTCTAAATGCCCAAAATCTCCTGTAAAACCTATCAAGGAATTAATAGCAATTATTAAAAGCGAGGTGCCCACGGCCTCCTTCATGTCCAATTTGGCCAACGCTATCAAGGCTGGAATGATAACAAAGCCCCCTCCCGCTCCTACCAAACCTGTAAGCAAACCTATAACAACAGCTTGAATAAAAATTAATAGATAATTAAGTTTTACTGATTCCTTACTAATTTCTGAAACTTTTTTTGTTGCCATCATGGTCTTGGCCGCAAACAACATCATGAGGGCAAAAAGTGTCATGATAGCCATGTCCTTTGTAACTAGAAAGCTCTTTATTACAAATAGGTTTTCTGGAATTGCTGGTAGGATAAAACGCCTGGTTACATATACCGCAGTAAATGCAGGTATGGAAAATATCATGGCTACTTTAAAATTCACCTGTTGTTTCTGAATCTTTTTTACGGTCCCAAAAGCAGACGAAACCCCCACAACAAAAAGAGAGTATGCCGTTGCCGTTACGGCATTAAAATAAAACAAATAAACTAAAACAGGAACAGTAAGTATAGAGCCACCTCCTCCTATTAAACCTAGAACAATTCCAATTAAAAGTGCTCCAATATATCCTAAGCTGGTATTTAAATCCATAAAAGTGTTCTAAACTAAAACCAAAAACAGCAACCTTTTATGGTTGTTTATTTTAAAGGAATCATCTGTTATAAATCTAATAAGGTAATTCGATTTCTATTGATTTTTATTTGATTATTTCTCTCTAAAGCTTTTAAAATGCGAGAGACAACAACTCTAGACGTATATAAGTCGTTTGCAATTTGTTGGTGGGTAACAACAATTTCCTCGTTGTGGTTTACCATGGCTTTATCTCTCAAATACTTCAAAATACGTTCGTCCATTTTCAAAAAAGCAATGGTATCTATAGCTTCTAGAAGTTCCGACATACGTTCGTTATAACTTTGAAGAATAAAATTTTGCCAACTTTTATATTTTCCCATCCACAGGCTAATGTGTTCAACGGGAATCATAATTAATGTGGTATCTGTTTCGGCTACAGCTCTAATTTCACTTCTTTTTTGTCCCATACAACAGGACAAAGTCATGGCACAGGTGTCTCCTTTTTCAATAAAATACAGGATCAATTCATCTCCATGTTCATCTTCCCTCATTATTTTAACAGCGCCGCTTATGAGTAAAGGCATGGATTTTATGTAATCGTCAATTTCTATGAGCTTGCTGCCTTCTGGAATTTCTTTAAAAACACCAACTTGGTTTATTTCCTGAAGTAGTTCGTCCTCAAACAAATAACCGTAATTAGCTTCTAAATGTTCTATCATCTTGGGTTGGTATAAAGTTTAATATTACAAATTTACGGTTTAACTATGAAAGGAAATCGATATTAATAAATATATAAAATCAGGTTTAACAACGCCTAACTTATTGAAAATGAATTATTAAAATAATGTTTAACAGTGTATTAACCCAAAAAACCATTTAAATTTTATATCTTTATAGCATGATAGCACAGGACAAATTAGAAAACGAAGTATTTTTGAAAGAATCTCTAACGTACTTAGAAAGAATGGGATTCAATAACATCCAAGCAGATGTTGATGGTTATGAAACACCAAAATCTTACCTTAAAAAAGGAAGTGATATGACACTAACTCCAGACATTGTTGCGGAAAAAGGCGGAAGAAAACATTATTTTGAAATAAGTTTAAAATCTGATGAACCAAAATTACTAAAATCTAAATGGAGATTTTTAGATGTTCTTACAAGAATGAAGGACGACAGATTTAAAATCATTACACGTCGCGGGCATTATAAGTTTACCCAAGACATGTTAGACGAATTAAATTTAGATAAAACTCCAATAAGACTTTAAGATATTATATTAACGAAATAAAAAAAGACTGCAAATTGCAGTCTTTTTTTATTTCACTTGTTTATTATTTCTTATAGAATTTTGCATATTTTCTATAGGCCAATAAGGCCAATACGGCTACAATTCCAAAAGCAATAAGTATAAATTTCACACTTACAATCTGGTCGCCACTCGCATAACTATGCAATCCTGCCAAGTAGAAATTCACACCAAAATAAGTCATCATAATACTTGAAAAAGCTAAGATAGAAGCTAGGTTAAACGTAAAGCGTCCACGAAGTCCTGGAACCAAACGCATATGGATTACAAAGGCATAAATCATAATACTAATTAAAGCCCAAGTTTCCTTTGGATCCCAACCCCAGTATCTTCCCCAACTTTCGTTGGCCCACATGCCTCCTAAAAAGTTTCCAATAGTTAGTAATACCAAACCAACCGTTAAGGCCATTTCGTTTATAATAGTTAGCTCTTGAATGTTCAGGAGCATTTTGCTTTTATTTTCTTTAGTAGTAAAAATCATCAGAAATAAGGATACAACTCCCAACATCATGGCTAAAGTAAATGGTCCATAACTTGCCACAATTATCGACACGTGAACCATTAACCAATAACTATCTAAAACTGGTTGTAAATTGGCTATAGCTGGATCCATCCAACTCCAATGTGCCACCATTAAAATCATGGAGGTTACGAAGGCTGTTGCCGCAACGGTCAAATCACTTTTTCTACCAAAAAGCAAACCAAACAACATGGTAGCCCAAGCCACATAAATCATGGATTCGTAAGCATCACTCCAAGGTGCATGTCCAGAAATATACCAACGGGCTATTAAACCTAAAGTATGAAGTATAAACAGACCTAAAATAATGTATTTAAACGTTTTTATACTTGTATTTAAAACCCGACTCTTCTCTCTAAAGATTTGAACAATTATTAAAACAAACATCAATGCTGATCCATACATATACCAGCTATATAATTTCTTAAAGATGTCGTATTTATTATAACTTATCTCTGCTTGCACTTTTTTATCTGAAAGCATGACGCTACTTCCAAATTTATGCTGGGTCTTTTTAAAGGATTCTAACAGATCTTCTGCTTTAGAAAAATCTCCAGACTGCTTGGCAGAATTTAAGGTAATCAAATATGCACTAAAGCCATTGTTTACAAAGTTTGCATATAAGGAATCTTTAATTTGATCACGATAGTTGTCCCTTCTATATTCTGTTGAAGAAATCCATTTGTTGTTATAATCGTCTGGAATTGGAAAAATTCGTAAGGCGTAACCTTCTATGGTGTTGTACAATAAATTAACACGTTGGTCTGTTTCCTTAAATTCCTTTTGAAAACCATTTGGTATTTGTGCTTTATATGCTTCTTCTAAATAAGGAGCCAATTTATAAGCGCCATTTTCAGTAAAAAAGTTTACTAAGGACACATATTTCTGTCCTTCTTCTACACCAATTAATTTACGTATAGAATCTCCTTTTTGAGGTTTTAAATAAATAACCGGAACGTTATACCATAATAACGGACTTTCCTGAATAGATAAAAACACCTGATTGGCATCAAAACCTTCATACGTATCATGCTTGCTCAACTTACGAAGCATTTCAGACGCATAGGTGTTTATAGGCATCATTCGTCCTCCAGCATCCTGAATAACCAGATGTGCAAATTTATCGGCATGTGCCTTAGGTGTAATATTAACAGCTAAAATAGAATCTATTTGTGCTTTTGTTGGAGCTGTACTGTGTTTGTGATTATCGTTTTGAGCAGGTTCTTGAGCGTATCCGTGCAAACCAAAACATAAAAACAAGACCATTAAGGCTTTTGATTTTTTATGTTTCACGCGTTTCAGTTGACGTTTTAAATCGCCAAAACGTGTTCGTTTATCAAATAAAATGGCAATCATTCCAAAGTATAAAAAGAAATAACCAATATATGTTACCCAAGTTCCATAGAAATCATGGTTTACCGATAATCTTGTTCCCAATTCGTCTGGGTCAAATCCAGCTTGGAAAAATCTATATCCTCCATGATCCAAAATATGGTTCATATAAATACGGTAATCATAATCGCCAGTTTCTTTATCGATAACGGTTACTTCACTTGCGAAAGAAGAGTAGCTTTTTTCGGTTCCTGGATATTTATCGGCAACAAAATCATTTAATTTTATGCTAAATGGCAATTCAATAATTTTCGAACCATATTTAAATGCAATATCCAATCCTGCAATATGTACTTTCTCAAATGGCTTGCTGTACCCTTGTCCTCCTAATAATCCAACACGTTCTGTTTCACCATTGGAAGTTACTTTTAGTACCACACCATCTTCATCTCCTGCCAGCATTTCAGATTTTTTCACAATGTCAAAATGACCTTTTACAACGGGCTTTGGAAACACTATTTGCATGGTTCCTATAACATATCTAGAACGTAAAATAAGTGGCTGTATGCTATCTTTTACCAAATCTCCAGTTACTCCGGTTGCCATGGTCATATATTCTCCCTCAAAAGGAGATTGTATGGTTAAACCGTTTTCGGTAGAAGTAATATTAACAGCACCTGGCACTTCTTTATTTAAGGAAAATAACACATTGTGAATGCTTTGAACTTCTCCTGCTTCCAAGAAATGATTATGTGGCGCACCATCCCCACCAGCTTCAACAAGTTTCAGGTATTCTTTCCCGTTTTCATCTGGAACAACATCTTTTTCGGCACCTCCAATAAACTTTTCAAGTTCGAAAGTAACGTCTTGGTTGTTATAGTCGGTTTTATAGTGAAATTTATTTTTTAATCGATGGGAGAAATCAACTTCCTCTTCAACGATTTTTCTTTGGGCTTGGCCATTCACCATATAATCGCCATCAATATAAGCGGTGATATAGGTTTTATGCGATAAAATGGCATGTTCGGTTTCTCCTTCACGAATATTCATCATGCCTTCAAAACTGATATATCTGGTAATTCCAGCTCCAATAATAATTAAGATGAAGGATAAATGAAGCATTAAAGTGGCCCATTGATCCTTACGCCATAAACGATACTTAGGAATATTACCAATAAAATTAATCATGAAAACAAACAGAATGGCTTCAAACCACCATGTGTTGTAGATTAGATTTCTTGTATAAGGCGTTGGAGAGGTATCTTGACCAGCGTCCATAAAAGTTCCAATAGCCATGGAGGCTGCAAAAACTATGAACAAAACGGCTGTTAATCTGGTAGAAAATAAGAATTTAGTGATTTTATTTTGCATCATTTTGAGACTCTAAAATTTGGTCGAGCAAATTTAAGGTTTTTAGTTCATTTAATATGTTAAAAGCATAAAAAGAAGCCTGAACAATTGCTTTGTATAGCAAAACCAACTACGACCGTTTTATTTACTGAAAAAACTTTGAATTAACTAATTCTGTCTGGCTTGAAAAATATTTATGAACATAAAAGTGCTCATTTTTCTGGCCTTTTGCTGCGCTTTCATAGCATATTCACCTTCGTAAAGTTCGTTGATGGTTTCAAACCATAGGTTTAACCATTTCCCAAAGTGTTCTGATGTGATACTTTGGTCATTATCTCGATCAACATCTATATGAACAGCTAAAGGATTGCCATAATATTTATTTTCCAAGCGTCGGGTTGTGAATAAACTGGTTTCCCAAAAAGTAGTTAATTTATCTATATGTTCATCCCAGTCTTTAATGACCCGATTAAAAAAAGGCCCTAAAAACGGGTCTTTTCTAATTTTTGCGTAAAAAGTGGATACCAATAAATAGACATCTTCTCGAGTTCCTATATCTTCTTTTATCATTTCTAAATTTAAAACAGTCGTAAGACATTAATAATTATCAGTGCCACGTGCACCAATAATGTTGCTACTAAGAAGTTAAATATTACGTTGTTTTTTAATTGTGCGTAAACAACGGCATTATAACCCATAGCAAATACAACGCATAAAGTTAGTTCAAAAAAATGAAATGGTCCTGTTATACTGTTTTTTAAAATAAACATAGCTGCAATAGAGCCCAAACAACTTTGTAAAATAATGGTCAAAGGGATGTACAAAATGTAATTCTCTCTAAAATCGTGACGATAGTGATTTAAAATATTCATTTTCTTAGTGTTTAAAATTCTTCTTACAAAATTCTAAAACTTATCTTTGTTATTTTATGATTCAAATCATATACAAATGATACCAGTTAACATCTTAGAAACATATAATCCGTCCATAAAAACCTTTCATAAAGACGAAATTATTTTCAATGAATCTGATATAGCTAAATATTACTATCAGTTAAAATCTGGAAAAGTAAAAATGTTTAATCTTACGGAAGAAGGCAAAGAGTTTACACAGGGTTTTTTTGAGAAAAACACCTCCTTTGGTGAACCTCCGCTACTTGGCGCTTTTGATTATCCGGCAAGTGCCATGTGTTTAACAGATTGCGAGGTTTATGTTTTAGAAAGAAAAGTGTTTATAAAATTGCTAATAGCACAACCAGAAATACATTTAAAATTCACGAAATTACTTTGCAATAGAATGCTTTATAAGGCTAAAATTATGAAGGAATTATCCATTCATCCGCCAGAACATCGTATTTTAACCTTATTGCATCATTTAAAAGACACGTCTAATACGGAAGGATTATATGAAGTCAAATTAACACGTCAGCAAATTTCAGATCTTACAGGCCTGCGTGTGGAAACTGTTATTAGAGCCGTAAAACATTTGGAAAAAACTAAAAAATTAATTCTTAAACAACGTAAAGTTTTTATTTAAAATACCTTTAATTTACATCCATGATTTCAGTAAGCATACTTGGCGCAGGAAATGTTGCTACACATCTATTTAAAGTGTTTTCAAAAACCAAAACAATTTCGGTAAAACAATGGTATAATAGGGATATTAGCAAAATAAGTTCTTTTCAAAATGAGGTTTCAATTACCGACAAACTTTCAGAATTAACCGAAGCCGACCTCTATCTGATTGCTATAAGCGATGATGCCATTTCAGATATTTCAGAAGCTTTGCCCTTTGAAAACCGCTTGGTGGCCCATACGTCTGGAAGCGTGAGTATTTACGACTTAGACAAAAAAAACAGACGTGGTGTGTTTTATCCACTTCAAACCTTTTCCAAAGCAGCTGAACTGGATTTTAAAAATGTGCCTATTTGTATAGAAACTATTGGCAAAAAAGACTATCCACTTTTAAAGTCACTGGCAGAAGCTATTGGTAGTGACCATTATAAAGTGAATAGCGACCAAAGAAAAGCGTTGCATTTGGCAGCCGTATTTGTAAATAATTTTACCAATCAACTGTATCGGATAGCGCATGAAATAACAGAAGCTGAAGGTGTGGAATTCGATATTTTAAAACCATTGATTTTAGAAACCGCTAAAAAAGTTCAAAATATATCACCTTTTCTGGCACAAACAGGGCCAGCGAAACGAAACGATAAAAAAACCATTAAAAGACATTTGGACCAGTTAGAAAATGAGGAACATAAAGCCATTTATAACTTGATGACCAATGCCATAAAAAAGACCCATGGAAAATAAAAGCTATAAAGAATACTTAGAACATATTACTACCTTGATTTTTGATGTAGACGGTGTATTAACCGATAGCACCATAATGGTAACCACAACTGGCGAAATGCTAAGAACCATGAATATTAAAGATGGTTATGCCCTAAAAACCGCTGTTGATAAAGGATTCCACGTGTGCGTTATTTCTGGCGGCAACAACGAAGGTGTTAGACTTAGACTGGAAGGCCTAGGTATTACAGATGTTTTTCTAGGCGTTCAAAATAAAATCGAGCAGTTAAATCAGTATATAGAAAAACAGCAAATAGATCTAAAAAACGTATTGTTTATGGGAGACGATCTTCCAGACTTTCCTGTCATGCAATTAGTTGGTTTGCCTTGTTGCCCACAAGATGCCGTTCAAGAAATTAAAGCCATTTCTAAATATGTGTCCCATAAAAATGGTGGTAATGGCGCCGTTAGAGATGTCATTGAACAAGTTTTAAAGGTTCAAGGAAAATGGTTGGATAACTTTAATGCCAAATACGATTAATAGCACTTTTTCGTTTTACTGAAAATAAAAAATAGTCTTAATAAAAAAATCACTAACTAACTTTATACTACAAATTTGAAACTTATAAATTTCTTAAATCTTATTCGTTATAAGAACTTAATCTTGATTGCGTTGGTTCAATTTTTAATAAAATACATGCTTTTAGAGCCATTTCTAGCGGCAACCAACTTAAGCGTGACCCTTAATTTATTTGGATTTATTTTATTGGTTTTGGCCACTGTTTGTATCGCAGCAGCTGGATATATCATTAACGACATTTACGATGTGGAAGTGGATACCGTTAACAGACCAGAACGCGTAGTTGTTGGACAAAGCATTTCGGAGAAAACAGCTAACATCCTATTTATTGTATTTAATGTTATTGGTGTTGGAATCGGCTTTTATCTTTCAAATCTTATTGGTAAAAATGGATTTTTTGCCATTTTTGTCATTATTTCTGCCTTGTTGTACGTCTATGCCTCATATTTAAAGCAGTTGCTATTAATTGGAAATATTGTAGTTTCCATTTTAGTGGCCTTAAGTCTTATTATTGTAGGTCTATTCGATTTGCTTCCAGTAATAACCCCAGAAAACCGGGAAACACAAATAACCTTTTTTAAAATTATTCTGGATTATGCCATTTTTGCCTTCGTCATAAATCTTATTAGGGAAATAGTGAAAGATATTGAAGATGTAGATGGCGAATACAAGGCTGGTTTTAATACCTTGCCCATTGCATTGGGTAGAAATAGGGCTATAAAAGTAGTTTTTGCACTTTCGGTCATGCTTTTATTTGGTGTGGTTTTTTATATTATCACCTTTTTGTATTCTCAATTATTGGTAGTTGCCTATTTTTTAGTATTTATTCTGGGACCTTTAATTTACTTAAGCATCAAATCTTACAGCGCCGAAACAAAAAAAGAGCTTCGTTTTATTAGCAACTTGCTTAAATTAATCATGTTAATTGGCATGTTTTCATTGGCACTATATCAATTTGTTTTACTAGGCTAATGTTAAACGAGAAACTAAAAAATCAGCATCTTATTTTAGCTTCAGGTTCGCCTAGAAGGCAACAGTTTTTTACAGATTTAGGTCTGGATTTCGAGGTGCGTTTAAAACCTGTAAATGAAGAGTATCCATCCCGATTAAAACATTTCGAGATCAGCGATTATTTGTCCCAATTAAAAGCGCTACCATTTAAGGATGAATTAAAGGAAAACGACATTCTTATAACCAGCGATACCATTGTTTGGCACAACAACCAAGCGCTTGGGAAACCTAAAAATAACATGGATGCCTTCAAGATAATTAAATCTTTAAGTCATGACACGCACGAAGTCATTACTTCTGTTTGTTTTACAACAACCAAACTTCAAAAAACGGTTTATTCTGTAACTAAAGTTACTTTTAAAGAATTGAGCGACAACGAAATTAAACACTATATAAAAACCTGTAAACCTTTTGATAAAGCTGGTGCATATGGCATTCAGGAATGGATTGGTCAAATAGGAATTACTAAAATTGAAGGTTCGTATTTTAATGTGGTAGGTTTACCAACACATCTGGTTTATCAAACTTTAAATACCTTGGTTTCTTCTTAAATATAACTTAAGGGACTACCTAGTTCCTTATTTCTAATATATCTTTGCCATACTAACTTAATAAAGAAAATGACATTTTTTGAAAATTATCAATCTGAATTTATTGCCAGTTTATTTGTATTAATATTCTTATTTATTATTCGGGTAATTTCCCATAAACTCATTTACAAACTAGGAAAAAAATCGGGTATTAACGATGCTAGAATCCATTTAATTAGTAGATACGCAACCGTAACCTTAATTTTAATAGCTCTTTTAATCGAGACCTTTATTTTTGGCGCACAGTTAAAAGATTTGGCACTCGTTTTTTCTTCGGTTTTTGCCGTTATTGGAATTGCCTTATTTGCAATATGGTCCATTTTGAGCAATATTACTTCTGGAGTCATCATGTTTTTTTCCTTTCCATATAAAGTAGGAGACAAAATCCAGATTCACGATAAAGACTTCCCTTTAGAAGCTATTATTGAAGACATTAGAGCCTTCCAAGTGCATTTAAGATTAGATAATGGCGATTTGGTGACCTATCCAAATAATCTATTGCTACAAAAAGCGGTGACATTAATTAAAAAAGATGCCATTGACGACGGCTCCAATGCTATTTAAATTATCCATATATTTATAGGAATATTTATACTTCATGGCTAAAAAGAGAACCAACAAATATAAAAAGCACATTAAGAAATCTCCCGGCTCTATTATTTATACCGGCAAAAAATCTACAAAACAACTCTTTATAGATGCTTTTGATTATGGCCCAGATTTTATAAACGAATTAGAGCTCAAATCGATTGAAGATACCTTTAATTTTAAAAATTCCAAGTCCAATTCCTGGATCAATATCAACGGCTTAAACCATATCAATGAAATTGAAAAGATTGGAAAACACTACAATCTGCATCCTTTAGTTATTGCAGACATTGCCAATATCTCTCAACGCCCAAAAATTGATATCTACGACGACTATATTTTCGTTATCCTTAAAATGTTGTATTACGATGAAAACGAAAACATTAAGATTGAACAAATAAGTTTGGTGTTAGGACCTAATTACATCCTCACATTCCAAGAAATGGAAGGAGATGTTTTTGACAATGTTAGAGAGCGACTACGTATAGAAAATGGTAGGATTAGAACCCTTGGAGCAGATTATTTGCTCTACGCTCTAATCGATGCTATTGTGGACCACTACTACATTGTTAGCGAAACCATGGGAAACAAAATTGAGGACCTGGAAGAACTTTTATTTAATGGAAATCTTCAGGACGATTTAAGTCAACAAGTTTTAAGCCTAAAAAAGGAAGTGTTGAAAGTACGTCGAACCATCTTCCCCATTCGAGAAATTATTAGTCGGATTGAAAAAAATGAACATGCCTTAATTAACCCAAATTCCATTCAGTATTATCGGGATATTTACGATCATGCCTTTCAATTATCCGATGCTATCGAAATTTATCGAGAAATGATCTGGAGTTTAATGGACATGTACATGACCACCATTAGCAATAAAATGAACGAAGTCATGAAAGTGCTTACCATCATTGCCACAATTTTTATTCCCTTAACTTTTATTGCAGGTATTTACGGAATGAATTTCGATAATATGCCAGAACTACATTATAAATACAGCTACTTTATTCTTTGGGGAGTAATGATTTTAATATTTATTGGTATGATCTACTATTTTAAGAAGAAAAAATGGCTTTAATAGTTTCTGGAATAACTAGTGAAAAATGACAAATGCCCCCGCCCTAAGTTCTATAATATCCCCAGAATATCTATCTAATTTAGTTATAAATCGATATAACCTTCCCCAAGAAACAACTTGTAGTATTCTTAAAATAGGAATCAATCACTCGTACCTTGTATCAACTCCTACCAATAAATTTGTACTTAGAGTTTACTATTTAAATTGGAAAACAGAAGTAGAAATTAATGAAGAATTAAGACTTTTAAATTACTTAAAAAACAATAACATCTTAGTTTCTTACGCAATACTAGATTCTAAAAATACATATGTCCAAAAAATAAATGCTTCAGAAGGAGAACGTTTTGCTGTCTTATTTTCTTTTGCTGAAGGAGAAGCCATTAGAGTTCCAACACAAGAACTTTGTTTTAAACTTGGAGAATCTATGGCAAAAATGCATCTGTTAACTACCGACAAAACCCTAAATAGAAAAAACTACCATGCCGAAACCCTTGTTAACTGGGCTTATCAGGCTGCGAAAAATCATTTTAAAGAATCAACAAAAGAAATAACATATTTTGAACGAGCTGCTGCCATAATTACGTCGGAATTTAAAAAGGCTAAAACAAGCAATTTAAGACATGGCATCGTACATCTCGATTTGTGGTATGAAAACATGAGGATTAAGAATGAAACTGAAATTACTTATTTCGATTTTGATAATTGTGGAAATGGTTGGCTGTTTTTAGATCTCTCCTATTCACTTATGGTACTTTTTAGAAATGAACCTAAGAAAGAAGATTTTATTCTAAAACGAGATTCTTTTTATAAAGGCTATGGATCCATAACACCTATTTCAGAAGAAGAAAAAAGATTAATCCCTTATGGCGGTTTAGCCATTTGGCTTCACTATAATGGCATTCATGTGGATAGATTTAATGATTTTTCTAATCAGTTCTTAAGCGAAGAATTTTTTAAATATTGGATCCATACAGTAAACCAGTGGATGACATTTAACAAGATCACCATTTAGCACCATACTTTCAAACGTTAAAGAAACATAAAAACCTGCACGCTTGTAGGTTTTCTTTTTATATTTAGTGCTTTCTAAAAAACCCACCATGCAAAGATTATTACTTGTTGTAATTATAACACTATTTTCAAGCTTAAACATATACGCTCAAGCTCCCAAAAAACCAAATACTTCAGAAATTTACGAGGCCATTAAAAAACTTAATTTTTTAGGATCCGTTCTATACGTAGCAGCACATCCAGACGACGAGAACACCCGCCTCATTTCATACATGTCTAACCAAGTAAAAGCCAGAACAGCCTATCTGTCCTTAACACGAGGTGATGGTGGCCAAAACCTAATTGGCCCGGAAATTGGCGAACTTTTAGGGGTTATTAGAACACAAGAATTATTAACTGCCAGACAAATAGATGGAGGTGAACAACTTTTTACGCGTGCCAACGATTTTGGCTATTCCAAACATCCAGACGAAACGCTTGAAATATGGAACAAAGAAGAGGTTTTAAGCGATGTGGTTTTGGCCATTCGCCAATTTCAACCGGATATTATTATCAATCGGTTCGACCATAGAAGTCCGGGTTCTACCCATGGACATCATACCAGTTCGGCCATGCTAAGTATAGAAGCTTTCGATATTTCCAACAACAAATCGGCGTATCCAAACCAATTAAAAACTACGAGTCTGTGGCAACCAAAACGTTTGTTTTTCAATACCTCGTGGTGGTTTTATGGCAGTCAAGAAAAATTTGAAAAGGCCGATAAAAGCAGTTTATTGGAATTGGACTTAGGTGTTTTTTATCCTTTAAACGGATTAAGTAATAATGAAATTGCCGCTTTAAGTAGAAGCCAACATAAATCTCAAGGTTTTGGAAATACCGGAACTCGTGGTTCGGAAATGGAATACATCGAGTTGGTTAAAGGCCAGATGCCTAAAGACGAATCCAATCTATTTGAAGGTATCGACACCACATGGAATCGTGTAAAAGGTGGTGAAGCCATTGGACAAATTATGCAACAAGTTGAAGCTAATTACGATTTTACGAATCCTTCTACAAGTATTCCAAAACTGGTTGAAGCCTATCAGTTAATCAAAAATTTAGAAAATACGCATTGGAGAACATATAAAACCAAAGAAATTAAAAACATTATTTATGCCTGTGCTGGCTTGTATTTAGAAGCTACTTCGGCCACGAGTCAAGCCACTCCAGGAGAGACGGTAAAACTAAATATTGAAACGATCAATAGAAGTACGTATCCTATAAAATTGGAAACCATTTCCTGCAACAATACCACAATTACAAAACAGTTGGCACTTACCGAAAACAACGGATTCGATTTTCATGAAATCCTAGAAATACCAAGGAACCAAAAGCCAACAACCCCTTATTGGCTTACTGAAAAAGGGACTTTAGGGATGTATCAGGTTTCAGAGGATTCTTTAAGAGGAAAACCAGAAACTCCAAGGGTTTTCAAGGTGTCTTTTAAATTAATTTTTGACAAGACCCCCATAACATTTACTAAACCTGTAATTTACAAAACCAACGACCCTGTTAAGGGAGAGGTTTATAAACCGTTCGAGATTATTCCTGAAGCTTCTGTGAAAATATCAGAAAAAGTCATCATTTTCGAAAACAGCCAGGCCAAAGACATTCCGGTTATTGTTAAAGCTGGACGCGATAAGCTACAAGGTACTTTAAGTTTAAACTATCCTAAGGAATGGAACGTGTCCCCAGAAAAACAAGAGGTGCAGATTGCAAATAATGGAGAAGAAAATACCTTTGTATTTCGTGTCACTCCTCCAGAAAATCAGCACGAAGGACTGTTGATTCCTGTCATGACTGTAAATGGAAAAAACTATTCCAAAGAACTCATAGAAATAGATTACGACCACATTCCATATCAAACCGTATTACTGCCTTCTGAAACTAAGATTGTGCGTTTGGACATTCAAAAAAAAGGTGAAAACATTGGGTATATTGTTGGTGCTGGAGATGTAGTTCCCGAAAGTTTACAACAAATTGGTTACAAGGTAACGCTACTTAAACCAGAAGACATCAATCCGGAAACCCTAAGCAGGTTCGATGCTGTTGTTGTTGGAATTAGAGCGTATAACACCTTGGAAACCTTAAAATTCAAACAACAACAATTGTTTGATTTTGTATCGAATGGTGGAAATATGATTGTTCAATACAATACAAACCACCAATTAAAAGTAGATGCTTTGGCTCCCTACAAATTAGAACTTTCCAAAGATCGGGTAACCGACGAACACTCTGAAGTTAAATTCCTAGAACCTAAACATCCGTTATTAAACAGCCCAAATAAAATAACCCAAGAAGATTTTAAAGGTTGGACCCAAGAACGAGGCTTATATTTTCCAGACAAATGGAGCAAAGAATTTACACCTATTTTATCCATGCACGACAAAGGCGAATCGGCTAAAAAAGGAAGCTTATTAGTCGCTAAATATGGTAAAGGCTACTATATTTACACAGGCTTGAGTTTCTTTAGGGAATTTCCAGCTGGCGTTCCAGGGGCTTACAGATTATTTGCCAACATGTTGAGTATCGGTAAAGAAGACATACTGCTTGGAGAAAAAAAATAACCCTTAATTTAGCGGTTTTATATTTGAAATTATGACACATTCATGATCATTCATTTCAATTAAACAAATAGAATGACATGCATGCTGCATTAAATTTATACACATGAAAAAATACAAATGGAGTAACATGTACACGGTGGTGTTGATAGCAAATGCTATTTACATTCTTATTTTTTACTTTATCTCCAAAGCTTTTTAACTATGCAAACATTAGACTGGATTGTTTTAATTGGAACACTTGCTACTATTGTTGGCTACGGAACTTGGAAAACCAGAGGTAGTAAAAATGTTCAAGATTATGTACGTGGTGGCAATCAATCGAAATGGTGGACCATAGGTTTATCTGTTATGGCAACCCAAGCGAGTGCCATTACCTTTTTATCTACACCAGGACAAGCCTTCCACTCTGGAATGGGGTTTGTACAGTTTTATTTCGGACTTCCCATAGCCATGATTATTATTTGCATGGTGTTTATTCCCTTATACCACAGACTAAAAGTCTATACGGCTTATGAGTTTCTCGAGAATCGATTCGACTTAAAAACCCGGAGTCTTACAGCCATCTTGTTCCTTATTCAACGTGGTTTGGCCGCTGGAATTACCATCTATGCGCCTGCCATTATTTTATCGGCTGTTTTAGGCTGGAACCTAACTTATTTAAATATAGCCATTGGGATTTTAGTAATTATATATACGGTTTCTGGTGGTACCAAAGCAGTAAGTATGACCCAAAAACACCAAATGGCTGTTATTTTTACAGGTATGTTTATTGCCTTCTTTTTAATTATTAGCTATTTACCCGAAAACATCACCTTCACGAAAGCTCTAGAGATTGCTGGAGCTAGTGGAAAAATGGATATCCTGGATTTCTCCTTCAATATGGAAAATCGTTATACGGTTTGGAGTGGTTTAATTGGTGGAACTTTTTTGGCGCTTTCCTATTTTGGAACAGACCAAAGTCAGGTGCAACGGTATTTGTCAGGAAAATCGGTTAAGGAAATGCAAATGGGCTTAATTTTTAATGGCTTGTTAAAAGTTCCTATGCAATTCTTTATTTTATTGGTTGGTGTTATGGTTTTTGTGTTTTATCAGTTTAATCAATCCCCAATAAACTTCAATCCAGCAGCCGAACAGGTCATGATCGATTCAGAATATTCTGGAGCGTATCAAGATTTGGAAAATGAACAACTGGCTATTTTCAACAGCAAACAAGAACATATAAATAATTTTGTTGCCACGGGCGATGCTAAATATGCCAATGAAATTGCTTTATCAAATGAAGCCGATAGAGCAAACAGGGAAGCTGCCAAAGTATTGATTCAAGAAGCTGCAGATAAAAAAATTGTACGGGTTGAAACCAATGATAAGGATTATGTGTTTATTCATTTTATTCTTAACAATTTACCGCGAGGCTTGATTGGCCTGCTTTTAGCCGTGATATTAAGTGCCGCCATGTCTAGTACGGCAAGCGAATTAAATGCCTTGGCCTCTACCACCTCCTTGGATCTATACAAACGAAGCATGGTTCCTGGAAAAAGTGAAACCCATTATTTAAAAGCAACCAAATGGTTTACGTTTGGCTGGGGGATTTTAGCCATTTTAATTGCTAGTGTCGCTTATTTGGCGGATAATTTAATTCAGTTGGTCAATATTATAGGATCTATTTTTTACGGAAATGTCCTAGGGATTTTCCTCCTGGCTTTTTTCTTTAAATACGTGCGCGGAAATGCGGTTTTTGTAGCAGCCTTAATTACTCAAGCTATCGTAATCACGGGTTGGTGGTTCGATTGGATGCCGTATTTATGGCTGAACTTATTTGGATGTATGGTAGTAATCACCTTGGCATTTATTCTTCAGAAACTAAACTTTAAATCCGATTAATCAGAAATTCTCTTTATAGAAGTTATCCATGAAATAAAAAAAGCCTCACAATTTTAGTTATGAGGCTTTTTAAATAAGAAGTTAAAAGGAATTTATTTCTCCCATTCTTTAATGGAATCCAAATTCATTTTTACGTAATCGTCGTTTCCTGCTTTTTTAGAGGCTTCCAAAGATTGTTTCGCAATTTTAATAGCGCCTTTTTTATCCCCTGCTTTAGCATAAATTACAGACTGTTGTCTTAATTGGTAGAACATAGGTTTTTCAGTCATTTTCATGGCTTTATCCATCCATTCTTTGGCTTGTTTTAAATCTTTTCCTTCTTCAGAATAGTAAACAGCAGCAGCATAATAATCGCTCGCTTTTGGAGTACCATTTAAAGCATCGTTAATAGAAGCCAAAACCTTATCGTCTGTTGGAACCGTAAAAGGCACAGCGATATAAGTTTTTTCCCATAAAAACTCTAAAGTCGCTCCAGAATTAGTGATTTGATTGATATCAATCGTAAAGTTTTCTACATTAAAAGGCACAGGAAATACTTCAGCATTTACTCTTGCTGCTACTTTTCCATCGTCCCATTTTTCTGGAGTTCCCCAGTTTTCAGTATCTGAATAAAACAACACTTCCCAAACCTCTTTTCCTGGTTTTGCAAAAATGGCATAAGATCCAGCTTCTAAAATCTGCCCCATAATAGTTACATTATCTGTAAAAGTGATGATGCTGTTTTTGTTAGCGCCCATTCTCCATACTTTATCGTAAGGCACAAGATCTCCAAAAATGGTGCGACCTTTAACGCCTGGTCGAGAATATTCAATAGTAAAATCGGTTAAACCAACCTTCTGCTCCACTTTGCTAAACGGACTTGGTTGTGGGGTTGTAACCTGAGCATTCATGTGGAACGTTAAAGCTCCTACGGCCATAAACAGTAATATTTTTTTCATTTGTAATAGTTTTAAACTAATTATATTTAATAAAGCAAAAATAGCCTTTAAGCAGAGAGGTTATTGTTAAGGAAAACTTAATCTTCCCACCCGTATTTATGGTAAATGCTTCTTACAATCTGACCAAAATTCTCTAAATGGTTGATGTATTGCTCGTTTGTTAAAAGCGCCTTCAATTCGGCATTCATATCGTCAACAATCCCATCAAATCTAACATGAATTTCATCAATGGTATAATCCTTATCCAAATCGTTTAAACGGCTCATTTCGTAAATGTGCGAATATACAATGGTATCGTAGTCCTCCCTTTTTTCTTTGGATAGGTGCATCTCATTCACCCGATCGTTGAACCATTGTTCAATATTAGCTCTTTCTTGAACGGTATATACCGTATCTATCTTGGCCGCTTGTCTTTTAAGCTCCTTTTCTGATTTCATGTTTTGAGAGAAAGCAGATCCTGCGCTCAATAGGAAACCGGCTAATAACAGGAATTGTAGTTTTTTCATAAATTATTAATTTTTTACACTCAAATATACAACTTTAAAAAAAATGTCAAATAAAAATGTGCATTTTTAATTAAGAAGTGGCTGCGCTACCAGGCATGTTTGCTATCTAAGAAAAAAGTAGTTTTAAAGTTTTGTGTTTATTTGACTGGTTTTTATAACTATTATTTTAAAATAGACCATCTCCAGCGGATGAATTAACAAAACTACAAAGACATTTTTGTGGTGTTTTACTTGCCTCATCAAACCTACTTTAAATACCTCAACTTGAAATAATTTCTAGAAATCTGTAGCTTACTTCAGGACAACACCGCTTAGCAAAAAATTTGCTCCATCAGCAACTGATTACTCATTAATTTTCAGCGCTTTAGCTTTCTTATTTTCCATTACAAATCAGAAAAATAGGCTGTTTAAAAGAAGGGGCAATTGCCAAAATTTGGTTAAAGATTTGTATCCTCAATAAATTTTGTCTTTATTACTGAACATCAGTTTACAAACGTTAATTTTGTCTAATTTACTTCATTTAAAGTTAGACATTTTGTATCTTTGTAAAAATAGTTGTACTCATGGCAAAAAAGAAAACACTTAATAGCGAAGACATTATGACTCTGTACATGAACTATGTACTGGAACATGATAAGAAACCAGCTTCAGTTTATCTATTTTCAAAAGAAAACAAACTTAACGAGCAAGATTTTTACCAACACTTTGCTTCTTTTGAAGTTTTAGAGAAGGATGTTTTTAATACGTTTTTCGAGAATTCACTACAGGTTTTAAATAAGAGTGAGGATTATACTGCTTTCGATACCAGAAACAAACTTCTTAGTTTCTATTTTACGTTTTTTGAGAATTTAACGGCAAACAGAAGTTTTGTCATGTTTATTTTAGAACAAGATAAAAACCAACTTAAAAACCTGAGGTTGCTATCTAAATTAAGACACAGTTTTACAAGTTATATTGAATCTTTAAATATTGAAATTCTAGATGTTAAACAAAAGCAAATCGAACAAATCCAAAAGAAAGCTCTAAAAGAGTCTGCTTGGGTCCAGTTATTGATAACACTTAAGTTTTGGATGGAAGACAGCTCACCTGCCTTTGAGAAAACAGACATTTTTATTGAAAAGTCGGTGAACACCAGTTTTGATGTGCTTCAAATTACCCCTTTAAAAAGCGTTCTCGATCTCGGAAAGTTTTTATTTAAAGAAAAAGCTAATATGACTCTATGAAGACGATAGATAAAATTCCTATTACTAAAATTCAAAGGGCCTCCAAACTAGTTTCAACTGGAGCTAAAGTTGGGGTCAATTATATTAAATATTACGGCGATAAAATGGTTAATCCTCAAGAGGAAGCCAAAGAACGCCTGAACAAAAACAATGCAGACGATATTTATGATAGCTTAAAGCAACTTAAAGGCAGTGCTTTAAAAGTGGCGCAAATGTTAAGCATGGAAAAAACCATCTTACCTAGAGCGTATGTGGAAAAATTTTCCTTGTCGCAGTTTTCCGTACCACCGTTATCGCCGGCATTAGTGCTTAAAACCTTTAAAACATATTTTGGCAAAACACCAGATGAGTTATACGATAGTTTTAATGCAACATCTATAAATGCTGCCAGTATTGGACAGGTACATCTAGCGGAAAAAGATGGAAAGAAACTTGCGGTAAAAATCCAATATCCTGGAGTTGCAGATAGTATTGCATCCGATTTGGCCATGGTAAAACCCGTAGCCATGAGTATGTTCAATATCAAAGGGAAAGATTCCGACAAATATTTTAAAGAGGTTGAAACCAAACTTATCGAGGAAACCAATTATATTTTAGAAGTTGAGCAAAGTCAGGAAATTGCAAATGCGTGCGCGCATATTCCTAATTTGAAATTCCCTAAATATTACAAGGAGTTATCTTCGGATAGAATCATTACTATGGATTATATGGAGGGTGAACACTTATCAGAATTCACCAACCACAATACAGATCAAGATAAAGCTGATAAAATAGGACAAGCCTTATGGGATTTTTACATGTATCAAATCCATAAACTAAAGAAAGTCCATGCAGATCCACATCCTGGAAACTTTTTAATTTCTAAGGAAGCAGATCTTATTGCATTGGATTTTGGTTGTGTAAAAGCCATTCCAGAAGAGTTTTACAAACCTTATTTTGAATTGGCCAAAAAGGAAAATATTAACAATGAAGATATTTTTATATCAAAATTATACGAATTAGAAATTTTAAAACCAGAAGATTCCGAAGAAGAAAAAGTGTTTTTCACGAAGATGTTTCACGACATGCTGAGTTTGTTTTCACAGCCGCTTCAGGATGACACGTTCGATTTCTCTAACGATGATTTCTTTTTAAAAATAGCGCAATTGGGCGAGCAATATTCAAAAAACTCGCAAATAAGAAAATATAATGCCAATCGAGGTTCTAAACATTTTATTTATATGAATAGAACGTTTTTTGGACTTTATAACCTCATGTTCGATTTAAAGGCAAAAAATGTCATAATTAATAACTTTAATTCGTTATAATGACAATTCTCGTAACAGGCGCAACTGGCTATATTGGCAAACGACTGATTCCTTTATTAGTAAATGAAGGACATCATGTGATTTGTGCTGTTCGAGATAAATTACGCGCAGACAAAAGCTACCTAAATAATGAGCATATTGATGTTGTGGAAGTTGATTTTTTAAAACCTGAAACCTTAGAACAAATACCAAATAAGATAGATGTTGTATATTATTTAATACATTCTATGTCTAATGATTCCAGTAGTTTTGAAGCTTTGGAAGAACGTTGTGCGCTCAATTTTAAATCGCAAATAGAAAAAACAGAGGCCAAACAGGTTATTTATTTAAGCGGAATTACCAACGATACCAAACTTTCTAAGCATCTTAAGTCACGTAAAAATGTAGAGAATGCATTACAATCTAAACACTATGCTTTAACGGTTTTTAAAGCGGGAATAATTGTTGGTTCTGGAAGTTCATCCTTTGAAATTATAAGGGATCTGGTAGAAAAACTCCCGGTAATGATTGCTCCTAAATGGTTGCATACAAAAACTCAGCCTTTGGCCGTACGCGATGTGTTAGCCTTTTTATCGAAAAGTGCTGGAAACATTGAGACTTACAACAAAGCATTTGATGTTTTTGGACCAGAAGTTTTAACCTATAAACAAATGCTTTTGCAATTTGCAGAGGTACGAAACTTAAATAGACATATTATAACCGTTCCGGTAATGACGCCAAAACTATCATCGTATTGGCTGTATTTTGTAACATCCACCTCCTATAAATTAGCCTCTAATTTAGTAGACAGTATGGGTGTCGAAATTATTGGAAAACCGAGCGATATTAATAATATATTAAATGTAGAACCGTTAACTTACAAGGAAGCTGTAAAATTAGCTTTCGAAAAAATAGAACAAAATAGTATTGTTTCCAGTTGGAAAGATTCCTTTATAAGCAGTGGACGTTTAAAAAACAGTTTCCACAATTATATAAATGTTCCTACCTATGGCTGCTTTACAGATTATAAAGAACATCAAGTAGTCGATTCCAATAGAACCACAGATAAAATATGGGCTATTGGTGGACAAACAGGTTGGTATTATGGCAATGTGCTTTGGAAACTCCGAGGCCATTTGGATAAGATTTTTGGAGGTATTGGTTTAAGACGCGGAAGAACCAATGTAACAGAAATAGATTCGGGAGATGCTTTAGATTTTTGGCGGGTTATTTATGCCGATAAAATACAGCAAAGACTCCTACTCTATGCTGAAATGAAATTGCCAGGGGAAGCTTGGCTGGAATTTAAAATTGAAAACAACCTGTTAAAACAAACAGCTACCTTTAGACCTCGTGGTCTAGCCGGTAGACTATATTGGTACAGTGTATTACCATTCCATGGATTGATTTTTAACGGAATGATAAAAAAATTAAGCGCATAAAAACTATGCCTTTAACTATTGATTAAAAATTATTAAAACAATTAAAATTATGGAACTTATAGACAAAGCTTTAGAATTTGAGAAAACAAGTTTAAGATCTCTATCTACAAGCGATCGCATTGAAATTTCAAGAGAAGCTAAATCGCTCATACTTGGTTTAAATGAAATATACAAAACGAAGAAAGACGAAAAGATCATGGATGTCATGAAACGTCTTACTGCCATGAAACAAAAGGTGGAAAAACGTCTTAAAGGGAGACCTTTAACAGCTTAAGTAAAAAACTTAAGAAACGTTCTTAAACTTATGTCATTGAAGACATCTTAATTAGATTAAAACGTACAGGCTCCTCAGGGCAAGTAAGGTTACTGGCATCGCCATTCTAAAAAACTTAGCGAACCAAATTTAGGGTTCATACTATAAGTAGAAGCACGCCTAACTTTGTTGTTGAAAATCTAACATGGTCTCTTCCGATTTGTAAAAAATCAACTACAGAAAACACACCAAGCCATCGGTTTGGTGTGTTTTTTTGGTAGTACGAATTAAATAAAAAACAGAATACCTCTTTATAATCTATGCCACAAACAATCAACCTTTTTTGGTTTCGAAGAGATTTGCGTCTAGATGATAACGTAGGTTTATATGAAGCCTTAAACGGAAATCATCCCGTTCTCCCCATCTTTATTTTTGACACAGACATTTTAGACGAGCTTCCTATAGACGATGCTCGCGTGACTTTTATATACAATACCCTTCAAAATTTAAAAGAAAATTTACAGACTAATTACCACAGTAATATCTGTTTGTATCAAGGAAAACCTTTGGATATTTTTAAAGAATTAGTAGGCCAATATCAAATAGCTACTGTTTATACCAATCACGATTATGAGCCTTATGCCAAAGACCGGGATGCTGAAATAGAAGGTTTTCTCTCAAATAAAAACATCCATTTTAAAAGCTTTAAAGACCAAGTCATTTTTGAAAAAGACGAGGTAGTAAAAAGCGACGGCAAACCTTATTTGGTTTATACGCCTTATATGAAAACCTGGAAGGCCAAGTTTAAAGAGAAAACATTAGAAACCCATAACACCAACAGTTTACTTCACAACTTACATCAAATAGAAGCGGCTCCTAATCTGAGTTTAAAAGCTTTGGGCTTTACACCTTCTCAACAGAAAATAGAAGCGTATAAAGTCAATTCCCATGTCATTCAAACCTACGAGGACACTAGAAATTTCCCATTCAAGGACAGCACATCTAGATTAGGACCCCATTTACGTTTCGGAACAGTTAGCATTCGTAAAATAGTAGAAAAAGCGTGTGCGGAAACCAACGAGATTTTTTGGCAAGAATTAATTTGGAGAGAGTTTTTTATGCAAATCTTATGGCATTTTCCTGAAACGGTCCATAGGAGTTTTAAACCTCAATACGATCAAATCAAATGGCGAAATAACCAACAGGAATTTGAGCTTTGGTGTCAAGGCAAAACAGGATATCCTTTAGTGGATGCGGGGATGAGACAACTCAATCAAACAGGTTTTATGCACAATCGGGTGCGCATGTTGGTTGGAAGTTTTTTATGCAAACATTTACTCATAGATTGGCGTTGGGGAGAAGCTTATTTTGCCGAAAAACTTCACGATTACGACATGGCAGGCAATATAGGAAACTGGCAATGGGTTGCTGGTTGTGGTGTGGATGCAGCGCCATATTTCAGGATTTTTAATCCAACCACGCAAATAGAGAAGTTCGATAAAAACCTTCAATATATTTCCAAATGGGTACCAGAATTTCAGGAACTCACCTACCCGACTCCTATGGTTGACCATAAGGAAGCGCGTGAACGTTGCTTAAAAGTTTATAAAGAAGCCTTAAATAATACTTAGGCCAGCCTTTCTATTTTAGCACCAATAGCACGTAAACGGGTATCGATATTTTCATACCCTCTATCTATTTGCTCGATATTATGAATGGTAGACGTTCCTTTTGCCGAAAGTGCGGCAATTAATAAAGACACTCCTGCTCTAATATCTGGCGAAGACATGGTCGTTGCCTTTAACTGCGACTTAAAATCATGGCCAATAACTACTGCTCGATGCGGATCGCAAAGAATGATTTTAGCACCCATATCAATCAATTTGTCCACAAAGAACAAACGGCTTTCAAACATTTTTTGGTGTATTAAAACACTGCCTCTTGCTTGGGTTGCCACCACTAAAATAATACTCAGTAAATCGGGTGTAAATCCGGGCCAAGGCGCATCGGAAATGGTTAAAATGGAACCATCTATATAACTTTGTATTTCGTAGCCATCTACATGGGCTGGAATATAAATATCGTCACCACGACGTTCTACGGTAATTCCTAATTTTCTAAAAACATCTGGAATTTGCCCCAAATCGTCCCAACTCACATTGGTAATGGTCAATTCACTTTTGGTCATAGCAGCCAGACCCATCCAACTTCCAATCTCAATCATGTCTGGAAGCATTCTATGCTCAGTCCCTTCTAGCGTTTCAACACCTTCAATAATAAGCATGTTGGAACCAATGCCGCTAATTTTTGCTCCCATGCGATTAAGCATTTTACACAATTGCTGTAAATAAGGTTCGCAAGCAGCATTATAAATGGTGGTCTTGCCTTCGGCCAAAACAGCAGCCATAACTATATTTGCTGTTCCTGTTACAGAAGCTTCATCAAGAAGCATGTAAGCTCCTTTAAGTCTTTTGGCTTCCACACCGTAAAAATGATCTTCTCTATTGTATCTAAATTTGGCTCCTAAATTAATAAAGCCTTCAAAATGGGTATCTAATCTTCTTCTTCCAATTTTATCACCTCCCGGTTTAGGAATATAACCTTTTCCAAAACGCGCCAAAAGGGGTCCAACAATCATGATAGAACCTCTTAAACCTCTTCCATCTTCTTTAAATGCGTCCGATTCTAAATATTCTAAATGTACCTTGTCCGCTTTAAATGTGTAAGATCCCGTGCCGATTTTAGTAACTTCAACGCCTAGTTTTATAAGTAATTCTATCAGTTTATTAACATCAACAATATCAGGAATATTGTGGATGGTTACTAACTTGGGTGTTAGCAAGACGGCACATAATATTTGTAAAGCTTCGTTTTTTGCTCCTTGAGGCTGGATTTTTCCTTTTAATTGGTGTCCTCCTTCAATTTTAAAAATTCCCATACGTTTAGGTTAATAACGTTTTCTTGTTCTGTTTGTACTGCTTTTTTTATGATGTACCTTTTTGGTAGTCGTAGTGTATTTCTTGGCACTTCTCATTAAACTTGAGGCATCTGTTAAATCTTCGTCCTCATTTTTAAGATTGATTTTACCATCAGATAATTCCCGTAAATGGTTAAAAATAACATCATCTTCAACGGTATCTTTATTCCAATTCAAGAAACTCTTTTTCATGTGATTTGCAATGGTGTAAATCAGCGCTTCCTTTAAATCTCCATCTTCCCAAGTACAAGCCACATCAATCATGGTCTTAATATTGTTTCCGTAGAATCGATATTTTGGATGGTTTTGTGGGTATTTTAAAGGTTGGGGACTGGCATATAATTCTTCTCTGGAAGGTTTTGGATAGGGCGAATCGACATCAATATCAAAATCGGCCATAATAAACAATTGATCCCATAGTTTATGCTGAAAATCTGGTACATCGCGTAAATGTGGTTGTAGATTTCCCATAACCGAGATAATGGCCTTGGCTACTTTATTGCGTTCTTCTTTGGTTTCACGTGTTTTTGCATACGTAATCATTTTCTGCATATGACGTCCATATTCAGGAATGATTAAATGTTCACGTTCTGTGTTGTACTCTAAATTATCTATCAAAATAAATGTGTGGTGTTTAATTTTTGCATGAAGTTAATTATGCACGTGCAAAGTACGAAAAATAATTAAAGACTAATAACGCCTTCCACTTTTTCTGCTACTTCTTTATATTTTTCGATTACCTGCTCTGGACCCTTCATTTTTACACTAATAGAAATACTGGTATAATTGCCGTTTTTAGACTCCTTGGTTCTAATAACCGCTCCAATGTTGTTAAAGAGAGCTTGTACTTCTGCTACCTTATCTAATTCCGACTTGACTATGAATTTGTATAAATATTCTGTCGGCCAAGAAGAGGTGTCGTATAACTGCGACTTTAATTTGGTGTAAAATTCTTCTGTTTTTTTCTGTTCGTCCATATCTATTGCTTCTTGTCTGTATATTTAAAAAATCCGTATGTCAACCACATAAAATAAGCATTTATTCGTGATTTTTAGGATTTGTAAAGATACTATTTCCCTAGCATTTTTTATTTAAGATTAAAATCACGAATTTTACAGCCAAAACCTTGCCAATTTTGAGTTTGAATAGAATTGTAATTACTGGGGGACCAGGAACTGGAAAAACATCTTTAATTAACGAATTAACCAAAAGAGGGTACTCCTGCTTAGAAGAAGTTTCTAGGCAAATAACTCTTGAGGCTAGAAAAGAAGGGGTAGAACAGCTTTTTTTAAGTGAACCATTCTTGTTTAGCAAAAAGCTTTTGGAGGGTCGGATCAAGCAATATGAGGACGCTTTAAAACTAGAAAACGATCTGGTTTTCTTGGACAGAGGCGTGCCAGACGTTTTGGCATATATGGATTTTGCCGACGAATCCTACCCAGAGGACTTTATTTCTGCCTGTAAAAACTGTAAATATACCCAAGTGTATGTGTTGGCTCCTTGGCAAGAGATTTTTATTAGCGATAGCGAACGGTATGAAAACTTCGAACAATCTCTGGAAATACACGAGCAATTACTGCATACCTATAAAAAATACCATTATAATTTAATAAACATTCCCTTCGATACGGTTGAAAACCGAGTAGATTACCTGTTGGACACTTTAAAAGCGTTGTAATGCAGCATCCCATAAACATATTAGAGCGGTATTGGAACTTCACCTCATTTAGACCCCTTCAAGAAGAAATTATTGAAGCGGTTTTACAAGGGGAAGATGTCTTTGCCTTGTTGCCAACTGGAGGAGGTAAATCGATGTGTTTTCAAATTCCTGCTTTGGCAAAAGAGGGTATTTGTATTGTGGTTTCTCCCCTAGTCGCTTTAATGAAGGACCAGGTAAACGCCTTGCAACAAAAAGGAATTAAAGCCTTAAGCATTACAAGTGGCATTCCATACAACGAACTCGATACCTTGTTGGACAACTGCATTTATGGCAATTATAAGTTTCTGTATTTGTCTCCAGAACGGTTGCAGCAGGAATTGGTACAAGACAGGATCAAACAAATGCCCGTTAATTTAATAGCTGTAGATGAAGCGCATTGCATTTCGCAATGGGGAAACGATTTTAGACCGGCTTATAAAAACATTGAACTGCTTAGACAAATCAAGCCCACGGTCAACTGCATCGCTCTTACGGCTTCCGCCACGGCCGAAGTGGTACAGGATATTGTAAAGGAACTGGACTTTATTCAACCTAAAATATTCAAGCAATCTTTTGAAAGATCCAACTTGGCTTATATGACTTTTGATGAAGACGACAAGCATTACCGGTTGGAAACCATTTTAAAGAAAAACCCACAGTCTTCTATTGTTTATGTAAGAAGCCGACGGTTGACTTTGGAAATTTCGGAGTTTTTGAATAAAAAGGGAATTTCAGCCACCACCTATCATGGCGGGTTATCGAATAAACTAAAAGAAGCGAACCAACATCAGTGGATCAACAATCAAAAACAAGTCATGATTGCCACCAATGCCTTTGGAATGGGCATTGACAAACCGGATGTTAAAACGGTAATTCATATTAATTTACCCGAAAGCATAGAAAGTTATTTTCAGGAAGCCGGACGTGCAGGAAGAAATGGCGATAAGGCCTTTGCGGTTATTTTAAAAAATAAAAGTGACGTGCTTCAAATTAAAAACCAGTTTCTAGAAACGTTGCCGAGCATCCAGGACGTGAAGCACATTTATAGAAAATTAAGCAACTACTTTCAAATATCGTATGGCGAAGGACAAAACATCTTATACGATTTTAATTTTAATGCCTTTTGCAAAACCTATCAATTACCTAGCACAATTACCTATAACACCTTGCAACTACTGGATAGAACAAGTATAATTACCTTATCCAAACAGTTCAACAAAAAAACAAGTCTTCAGTTTATTATTAGTAATAAATCGCTGTTTTCATATTTAGAAACCCATCCAGAATTGGCCATCATAGTTAAAACCATCCTAAGAACCTATGGCGGTATTTTTGAAAACGACATTAAAATAAATAGTTTATTGGTTTCAGAAAAAGCGTCTGTTTCTGAAGAACGCCTATTTTCGGCATTAAAACAATTGGAGAAAGATGAGATTATTACCTTGAGCCTGTCGACCACAGATTCCGAAATAACCTATCTGCAACCACGGGAAGACGACAATGCCATTAATCGAATTTCACATTATATAGAGGCACAAAACAAGCTGAAGCATCATCAAGTACATTCTGTCATTAACTATATAGAAAACGATAAAACGTGCAAAAGCGTGCAGCTCCTCTCCTATTTTGGAGAAAAAAACGTCAAGGATTGCGGCATTTGTTCGGTGTGCATCCTCAAAAATAAAAAACAGAACAAACCGGACCAAAAACAAATTCAAACAGAAATCTTACAGGCTTTAAGTTCTGGCAATTTAAGTTCGAGAGAATTAATACAAGTGGTATCTTGTTCGGAAGCCCACTTAAAAATCGGGTTACAACTGCTGTTGGAGCACGAATTAATTAGCATTACCACTAAAAACACCTACAAATTAAATTAAATATGAGCGATTTAAGAATAGTATTTATGGGAACACCCGATTTTGCGGTAACCATATTAAAAGCCTTGATAGAAAAAAACCATCAAGTTGTTGGTGTTATTACGGCTCCAGACAAACCTGCAGGCAGAGGACGAAAACTAAATGAAAGTGCTGTAAAAGTCTATGCCCAATCGCAAGGCCTTCACATCATGCAGCCTACAAACTTAAAAAACGAAGACTTTATAGCAGAATTAAAAGCCTTAAACGCCCAGTTACAAATTGTAGTCGCATTTAGAATGCTGCCAGAAGTGGTTTGGCAGTTACCGGAATATGGCACGTTTAACCTGCATGCATCCCTATTGCCAGATTATCGAGGTGCTGCACCTATTAATTGGGCCATCATAAATGGTGAAACAAAAACTGGAGTTTCAACCTTTTTTATAGATGAAAAAATAGATACAGGTGAAATCATCCTTCAAAAAGAAATCGCTATAGAAACTACAGACGACGCAGGAATCTTACATGATAAACTAATGCATGCCGGGAGCGAACTTGTTTTAGACACAGTAAATCTTATTGCAACCAAGAGCGTAACAACCCAAGCACAACCAAAAACAGAAGGCAGCAAAACAGCAAATAAACTGGATAGAGACAATTGCAAAATAGATTGGACGGACAGTTTGACCCATATTTACAACAAAATTCGAGGCTTGAGTCCATATCCAGCAGCATGGACCTATTTAAAAAATGGCGATGAAACCTTAGAGGTCAAGATATATAGTTCGGAAATTGAAAAGGAAACTCACCAATTAGCCATAGGCGAACTGGTAGTCACTAAAAAAGACATTAAAGTAGCAGTAAATGAGGGCTTTATAAATATCCAGGAATTAAAGCTTCCCGGAAAGCGAAAAATGGATACAAAATCCCTTTTAAATGGATATGCATTCGAAGCCTTTGCAAAAGTGCTGTAAACCCTCATTCTTGTTGATATTGTAAAATATCCGATGAAATGCACTAGCTTTATTAACAAATGCAATAAGTTATTAACAATATGGCGAATTTCCCTTGTCATTACTTGCATGGTTTAAGAATCCGTATAAATTTGTAATGGATTTAACAATAAACGAATGTTTAACCAACAATTTATTAATAATTAAAACTTAAATTATGAACAAATCAGATTTAATCGATGCAATGGCAGAACATGCTGGAATTACTAAAGCAGCTGCAAAAAAAGCATTAGAGAGTGCTCTTACCGAAATTGAAGGAGCTTTGAAAAAAGGCAATAGAGTTTCTTTAGTAGGATTCGGATCTTGGTCAGTATCTGAAAGAGCTGCAAGAGAAGGAAGAAACCCTCAAACAGGAAAAACAATACAAATTAAAGCTAAAAAAGTTGTTAAGTTTAAAGCTGGATCAGATTTAGCAAATGCAGTAAACTAAGTTTACTCATTAAAAATTTTAGGAAGCCTTCGTGATTACGAGGGCTTTTTTTATTTATATCTATTTGTAGTTAAAAAAATATTTATTACATTTAAATATTAATCCTCTTAAGCTATGATTACAATCAAACCCAAAAAAGGTGATTTGTTAATAGCAGAACCATCCATAATAGGAGATTCTTCTTTTAATCGTTCCATCATATTACTGGCAGATCACACAGAAGAAGGCTCCATAGGTTTTATTTTAAATAAACCTTTGGACTACACCATTCAAGACTTGATTCCTGAAATAAAAGCCAGGTTTAAAATTTACAATGGCGGCCCCGTAGAACAGGATAATCTATACTTTATCCATAAAGTACCCGAACTCATACCTAATAGTATCGAGATTTCCTTAGGAATCTATTGGGGTGGCGATTTTGACAAGGTGGCCGAACTTATTGCGAAAAACGAATTAAGTGAAAAACACATTCGCTTTTTTCTAGGTTATTCGGGTTGGGAAACGGACCAGTTGGAAGACGAACTGAAAATCAATTCGTGGGTCGTTACAGAAAATATCTATAAAAAAGCCATCATTGAAAAAGATTACCAGTTTTTCTGGAAAGAAAAAATGGTAGAATTAGGTGAAGAATATAGTATTTGGTGCAATGCGCCCGAAAATCCCAGCGCCAATTAAACGGCCAATCTCATCTTAACATTCAGCTTTTGGAGCAAGCTTTTAGCAACCTCATTAGTAAATATTTTCTTCCTATACTGGCTTATGGGTTGAATACCGGTAATGACGTTTGTAATAAAAATTTCGTCTGCTTTTTGAATTTCAAAAGGTGAAATAGAGGCTTCCTCCAAGGTATATTCGGGCATCTGCTTAATAATTTCCATCAGCTGTTTTCTCATAATCCCCTTTAAACAACCATCTAAAAGAGGCGGTGTTTTTATAACGGTGCCAGTTACCAAAAACAGATTTCCGTTTAAAGCTTCAACCACCTGTTTGTTGGTATTTAAAAGAAAGCAGTTCTGTAGCTTATTTTCCTTGGCATAAATACTTCCCACAACATGCAACACCTTATTATTTGTTTTTAAAGTAGATAACAACCCAGGAGCCACATAAAAATCCTTAAATAAATCTACCTGATAGCTTGTGTCATTTAAAAGGTAAAAATCTGAATCCAAAGGTTTCGAAGATATTATATAATCCACATCATTCGTTTCAGGCAAATACAAGCCGCCTTCTTTTCTATTGATAAACAACTTGACCCTAAGCGTTTGCTCTAAGGCATTCTTGGCCGTTAAGAGTTTCAAAATCTCTTCCTGAAGGAATTCCATGGTGAAATTCATAGGGATTTCCATTCGTAAAATACGCATGGACGCCATAAGCCTAAAGTAATGATCTTCCCAAAAAAGGAGTTTGCCATGAGACACCTTTATGGTTTCAAAAAGGGCATCGCCATAATTAAAGCCTCTGTTCTCTGTTGAAATAATCTGATTGCTGTCTGTAAGTTTTCCGTTAAAATTGACCATAAAAAATCCCGAAATAAATTCGGGACAAATATAAGTTATTAAAGTAAAATTCCACTAAGCAGAACCCAATACCTGCTTTAAATCTGATATCTGATTTTCCCAAAGCATCTTAGTTCCTTCCACTTCATCTTCCTCAGAGAAATCGGTGACAATAATACTCACATCCTTAGTGATTTCATCCACTTGAATTTTAATTTCAAAATAGTACGATGGTTCTTCATCTGCCAACCATTTAAATTTAATACGTTCGCCACTTTTTTTACTTACTAGTTTGGCTTGTTCTTCAACGCCATCCCAGATAAACTTAAACAGCTCTCCACGGGAGTTCACATTTTCGGCAAACCATTCCGACAAGCCAGAAGGGGTAGATATATATTGGTAAAGTAATTGAGGTGAAGCTTGAATAGGAAACTCCATTTCAAATTTAATTTTTTCGTCCATTTTAAGATTGTATTATTGGCGCTCAATATATACATTAATTAATAGGTTTTAAAACAATTCTTAAAAATAATCAATATTCTAACCCTACAAATGCCCCTACAGGATAGAAAAAACATAAGAACTTGACATACCGCAATAATTATGAGGCATTTAAGACCTAACATTAAGCAGTTAATACGCTTATAAAGTTTAAGAACCGCTCCTAATAGCCCAAGTTTTAATAGGTGTTTTTAAAAATAAAAGAGCACTTGGTTTTTTATACGAGCCACTAAAGCACCAGCCCTTGCAAGGCTTTAGATGCTGTAATAAATAATATTGAATAATAATTAGCACTTATGTTTGCTCTCTATGAATTTGTTTTTATATTTGCAGCCGTTAAAAAGGGCTTTTTGGGAGTAATCCTGAAAGACTTGATAATGATGGCAAGCCATCCCACATTCTTTTAAGAAGGTGTTCTGGCAAGGTAGCTCAGTCGGTTACCAGCCCGTACCGAAGGAACGTTCGGGCGGGGAGCATAGGAATCATAACCGATAAATATGATAAAATTAAATGGCGAGGTAGCTCAGTCGGTTACCAGCCCGTACCGAAGGAACGTTCGGACGGGGAGCATAGGAATCATAACCGATAAATATGATAAAATTAAATGGCGAGGTAGCTCAGTCGGTTACCAGCCCGTACCGAAGGAACGTTCGGACGGGGAGCATAGGAATCATAACCGATAAATATG
>Ga0209075_1000567_pt1 | contig 36277 bp, 30 predicted proteins | sample Stecom2011_FD_187523 | JGI IMG/M metagenome (GOLD analysis project Ga0209075, IMG submission 187523) | Agricultural soil microbial communities from Utah to study Nitrogen management - Steer compost 2011 (SPAdes) (version 2) | ecosystem: Environmental > Terrestrial > Soil > Agricultural land...
CCCGATGCAAGGAGGTTGTCGTGCACATTGTCATGTTCCTGGTCCCCCTGATGCTGCTTCTGGTGGCCCTGGGCGTGTTCCTGTTCTCCTGGGCCGTCAAGAATGGCCAGTATGACGACCTGGACGGACCGGCCCATCGCATCCTGTATGACGACGATAAAGACATGATTCCGGATGATGCCCGCACGGACAAGAAAGCGGATAAGGAAGGACAGGCCAGCACAGGGGATGCTGACCAAAACCCCGATAACAAGGCCTGACCGGAACCATGCAGCCGGAACTTTACCTGAGCTATTCGAGCGCCTTCGTTATCGGCTTGCTGGGCAGCACCCACTGCCTGGGCATGTGTGGGGGCATCAGCGCTTCGCTGTCGATGGCGTTGCCCGTCGGTAGAGGGTTTCGCCTGCGCCAGACACTGCTGCTGTTGGCCTTCAATTTCGGCAGGATTGGCAGTTACGCCCTGATTGCCACCCTCGTGGCCCTGCTCAGTACCCAGGCCGCCAGCCAGTGGCGCTGGGCCGGCTTGCTTCTGATGACCATAGCCGGCCTGTTGCTGATTTTCATGGGCCTTTCCATGGGCCAGTGGTGGCAGGGCATACGCTTTGTTGAAAGGGTGGGGACGCCGGTCTGGAAGGCGCTATCACCGCTGACCAAACGCTTTATTCCGGTCAATAATGCCGGCCAGGCGCTGGCCCTGGGGGCTCTGTGGGGCTGGTTGCCCTGCGGACTGGTGTACAGCACACTGGGCTGGGCGGCGCTTCAGCCAACGGTGCCGGCCGCCGCCCTGACCATGTTGTTCTTCGGCCTGGGCACCCTGCCCTCGATGCTGGCCACAGGCTATGCCGCCAGTTGGATTCGCGGCATCAAGAGCAATCAGGGCTTCCGCAAGATCAGCGGTGTCCTGCTGATCCTGTTCGGCTTGTGGACGCTGCCGTTTCAAGCCTTGCTGATGCACTGATCCAACAGCCGTTCCTGGCTGATCAGAGATTCAGCACATCCAGCCGGCCAAAGTCCTGTTCCGGCTCCGCAGACTGCACTACGGCCTGGCGCTTGCCGCCCAGCCGCTTACCTTCCTTGAAGTCGTACAGGTTCGGATCAGCCAGGTGCGACGGTTCCACATTGCACAAAGCCCGGAACATGGTCTCGAGCCGGCCCGGATGCTGCTTGTCCCAGGTCTGGAACATTTCCTTGATCACCTGCCGCTGGAGGTTTTCCTGGGAACCACACAGATTACACGGAATGATCGGGTAGCCGCGGAGTGACGCGTAGCGGGCAATGTCCTTCTCCCGGGCATAGGCCAGCGGCCGGATAACCGTATTGCGGCCGTCGTCGCTGTGCAGAACCGGCGGCATCGACTTCAGCTTGCCACCGTAGAACATGTTCAGGAACAGGGTTTCCAGCATGTCGTCCCGGTGATGGCCCAGGGCGATCTTGGTCACCCCGTGCTCTTCGGCAAAGTTGTAGAGAATGCCGCGCCGCAGTCGGGAACACAGACCACAGGTGGTCTTGCCCTCAGGCACTTTCTCTTTGACGATGCTGTAAGTGTCTTTTTCAATGATGTGGTATTCGATACCAAGGGACTTCAGGTAGTTCGGCAGAATCTCTTCCGGGAAGCCCGGCTGCTTCTGATCCAGGTTGACCGCAATCAGCTCGAAACGCACCGGCGCGCTTTTCTGGAGATTCAGCAGGATATCCAGCATGGCGTAGGAATCCTTGCCGCCAGACAGGCAGCACATGACCTTGTCGCCCGCTTCGATCATCGAGAAGTCGGCAATAGCCTGCCCCACGTCCCGGCGCAGCCGTTTCTGCAGTTTGTTCAGCTCCAGTTTCTGGCGGCGTTCCTGCTCGGACAGCGGCGCCTGTTCGGCATTGGCGGTGATGGCTTCGGACATTCTGTTGGCACGCTTGCAAGGTAAATGAGGCGTGAATTATACGCGCCCCCAGTTCCAAGTGACAGGGCCCCCGGCCTCGGTACTTTCACGCAATGGCGGACTGTCATACCATGACCGCCATGAATACGCCGACAACGTCTACCCTATCAGAACAGGCTCCGGTAAGCCGCAACCAGCTGGCCTGGCTGGAACAGCAGGCCGACCACCTGCAGCTGGCCGCAGAACATGAACTTCGGGCAGCAGGCGCGCCTGGCCTGAGCGAGCTCGAGCTGATCCGCGCCCTTCAAAGTGATCGCTGGCAACTGATAGAACCAGTTTCCTTCAACGACCCGACCGCGCTTTATCCCGTGCACTTCCTGCTGTTCCACTCCCTTTACCGGCTGCAGACGGAATTGGCCCAAACCGGAGAGGCGCTGATGATTTCCCCTCTTCGTTTGTGTATTTTTGACACCGGCTCCGGCAGCACCCAGCCTTTGCCGGCAGAAGAAGACCCGCTCAGGCGCTATTACCTGGATCTGTCCCGGTATTTTTTATCCGGCCACGACATTCAGTGCATGATGGAGCGCTTTCTGGCCGGAGTAGCACTGGCCAGCAGCAGCCCAGAGGAAGTCCAGGAAGCCGCACAGGTGCTCGGCTTTGAAGCACCGCCAGCCGACTTCCGTCCGGTAAAACAGCAGTTCCGAAGACGGGTAATGCAGGCCCACCCGGACCGGGGCGGGCGCACAGAAGATATTCAGGAATTGAACCGGGCGTTCTCCGTCCTCAAACGTCACTTTACCCGGCGCTAGATTGATATGAAACGACTCAACCGACTCGTAGCCGCGGCCATCACCAGCCTGGCCGTTACTGCACCCCATGCCCTTGCCGATCTGGTGGTTCTGCAGTATCACCATGTAGCAGAGCACACACCACCGGCCACCAGCACATCCCGCTCGTTGTTTGAAGCGCAACTGGAAATGATCAATGAGCTGGGCCTCGACGTTGCGCCACTGCTGCCAGCAACCCGGCAGGCCCTGGATGGAAAGAGCGACGGCAACCGCATTGCCATCACCTTCGACGATGCCTACGAGTCGGTCTACCAGACCGCCGCACCCCTGCTCGCCAGCCGCGGCATGCCCTACACCATTTTTGTCAACACAGACGCCATCGGCAGCCGGGGCTACATGACCTGGGAGCAGCTGGAAGAGTTGGCTGCCAGTGATCTGGTCAGCATTGCCAACCACAGTACAGACCACGGACACCTGGCCCGCAAACCCGGCGAACCCGAGGCGCAGTGGCACAAACGGGTGGACCATAGCCTCGACGGTGCCCAGCGAACACTGAAAGAACGACTGGGGGTGGAAGAGCCAATGTTTGCTTACCCTTACGGTGAGTTCGATCGGGCTCTGGAGCGCAAACTGGAGGAGCGGGGATGGTTGGGCTATGGCCAGCAATCCGGTGCCATCGGAGCCGATTCCGGCGACACCCGGCTGCCACGATTTCCCATGGCCAATACCTATGGTCAGCTGGGCAGCTTGAAAGACAAGCTATTGAGCAAAGCCTTTCCGGTAGACGCCCGCCAGTTACCGGATGGCGTGCTGGAGAGTAACCCGCCGGAACTGAGCTTTGAACTGGGGCAACAACTGTCAGCCCACCGGCTCACCTGCTTTGCCTCCGGCCAGGGCCGTATCGACTTCCAAACGGATGGCAACAGGGTACGAGTACAGGCGCCAAAAGCGTTCAACAGCCGGCGTTTTCGCTATAACTGCACGCACCCGGCTGATGACGGCAGTTATTACTGGCTTTCACAGCAATGGCTGAACCTGGACGCACCGGAAGACTGAGCGCCTACTCCTCCTCGAAGGTCGTCAGACCCAGCTCACCGTAGCCGGAATGAGGTATGGCCCTGGGCCCGTGTGCGCTTTCGTACACCGTCTGGCCCTGAAGGTCTTCGCTGCGGGTAAGCACCAGCAACCAGCGCTCGCCCTGCCCCGGGAACACCGGTACCCAGGCCTCCAGGTAGCCCCGTTTGCGCCAGGTTTCCGGGTAATAATCCATCACCAGGTCGGTTACCAGTCGAACCGGGCGGAAATCCCGGTCGAGGAATGCCAGCGTGGGCACAAAAACGCCCTTCTGGGCATAGGATCGCAGCCGCATCACAAAGCCGTGGGTAAAGGCACCAGAAGGTAAGGCCACCAACTGAAACACTGACTCGCCACTGCTGAATTCATAAACCGGAGAATCTTCCGACAACCGCACCCCGAACTCCCGCCCATCCTGCCAGTGCTGGTAACTACGGTTGGACAACCCTTCACAACAGCTACGGGCGAAAACCGACAGATAGTTGTCCGTCTCCCTCTCGATTCCAAGGACCGCAAAGGCTTCAGGATCGTACCCCTCAACCGGCTCCACCTGCCCTGTTTGCTGGTCTGGCAGATAAACACTGGCGGGAGTGAGGTTCAGCGGCGCCACATCCGGATTGCGTTCGCGCTCAGTGCGGGTGTCCGGCGTGAAGTAACTGACCCGGACAATACCGTCAGCGTCGAGCCATGTAAAATAGGGCTGCCGCTGGCCCGGGCGGACAAAGCCATCCTGGGCCAGCTCCTCGCCATCCGGGTAATCATCGGGGGTGTAGTCGCCAACTTCCGCAAGCTTGCTGGCCGAGTCAGGCTCGCCGGACTTTCTCTTTTCAGACAACCCCGGCAACCCTGCCTCACCAGTCGTTTTCGGGCCCGCAGGCCTGGGATCTGCTGGCTCCCCTTCGGGGATTCGGGAATAGCGGACCTGCCCCTGTTCGTCTACCCAGGTAAAGTAGCCGTCCCGCTGCTCGATGGGGCTGCCACCCAGCTGACACCCGGCTACCAGTACCGCCGCCAGCAGGCAGAAACCCAACCGGGCGAGCCGTATCAGAACCATGAATGCACTCCCCGAACACGATCAAAACTTGGTGCGGAAACTCAGACCCGCCATCACAACCCGCAACGACGTTTTGATATGCAGGTCTGCATAAGGGTTATAGATGATGTTGGTTATGTTGTCACAGTTTACGTTACAGCTGGAGTCTGCCGGAATCGTCTCGATCGACTGCAGGTACGACAGGTTCAAGTCGATTTCGGTGTCTTTATCCCAACGATAACCCAGGCCGACACTGTACAGATTGGCACCACCGAACGGCGCCATGATTGAGCGCTGGTCATCCGGGATGACAGAGTCCCGAATCTCCACGCCGGCGCGCAGATCAAGCCGTGACGACACATGCAGCTCCGCGCCGAAAGCCCAGTTCCACTGGCTCTTGAAGCCCAGGGGTAATTTCAGGCTATCCGGGGTCGCGTTGTCCGGAGAAAGGATTCGTGCGGCGTTCAGGAACTCGAGCTTACGGTCAAACTTGAATTCGAAGGCATCCCACTGGGAGAAGTCCGTCCAGCCAATGTCCGCGTTCAGGGTCAGCATCGGATGCACATCCACACTGATACCGGTCTGGAAGTGCTGGGGATAGACCAGGTCCATACTCACGTTACCAGCCTCCCTCGGAGCCCCGGATGGCAAGCTCAGAATGGCTGACGTAATGGCCCCCAGCACCGAGCCGTTGACGCTTTGCCAGAAACCGGACCAGTCATCAGTGTACTGGATCTCGAACTGGCCCTTCAGGTTCATGTCGGCTTCCGAGGTGTAACTGGCGCCCCAGCGGAACCAGTCCGTGGGCTCCCAGATCACGCCCAGGGCGTAGGTTGGCGAGATGGTTTCCTGAAGGTTCAGGCTCATGGCACCAATATCGTCCCATGGGCCGACATTACCGCCACACAGGGCCAGCCAGGGCTGCAAGGGCTCATCGCCGCTTTCGCAGTTGAAGGCATCCTGCAGCACTTCTGCCACACCAATCAGCATGTTTGGTGCGCGCATATATTGATCTGCGGCAAAACCGAAATGGGAAAGATGAATGCCAGCACCTACCGACCATTTATCGTTAATCTCATAGCCGACGGTGGGCGAAAGATAGGTTGTCCGCTGAAGTGTTGCGGCCTGGGGCTGGTACCGGCCAGGGTCGTTTTTTTCCCGGTAGAAACCGGCTGCCATTGGCATATAAAACGCGTTGGCAAAGGTCAGCTTGGAGCCCGGCGGTGTAATACTGATCCCGGCAGAGGGCGCAACCGCCGGCCCGGGCGGCAGCTTCAGAATCCCGTAGCCCGGCACATACAGTGCCACGTTATTGGTATGGCTATGGGTATTGGCCACCGGGTCTCGCTGTTTGCCGGTCAGAGGGTCAATCTCCAGCCCCTTGATACCGAAGATCTCATAATCCTCATCGGCGATGAAGTCGGCATCGATATCCAGATAGATGCTGAGCAGGTTGACCTCAAGCTGCCGGCCGTCGAGCTTTGTCAGGCCCGCCGGATTGTAGTGAATAGCCATCACACCGGGGGGATCGGCCGTTACCGCGTTACCCAGAGCCAGCGCTTTCGGGTGCAGCGTCAGGTTCTGGGTCATCTGCGCCTGGGCACCGCAGGAAAGGCTTGCTGCGATCAGCGCTCCCAGAATGCGTCGCTTATGACTTGGTTGTCCCATGAAAATCTTCCCTTCCCGTGAAACGTCTGCAGCTCCAATCACTCTTTGAGGCCGGAGAAATTAATGGGCAGGGATACACCCAGGGAGAAGTCCGGAGCATCTTCAGTCAGACCAATCCCCAGACTGGTGTTGACGATGGTCATGTCGCTCACCCGGGTACCCAGCGACATACTCAGGAAGCCGGTCATCTGGTCCTGGGCCACTGCCATGTCACCGCCGCGGAAGGTCAGAACCGTTTCATCGCTGTAGCTGGCCTGGGCCGAGATACTCAGAGAAATATCGTAAGACAGGGAGTAGGCAAAGCCAGCGGAGCCGGACAGTCCAAAGCCGGGCTCAACCTTTTCGAGCAGGCGGGCACCACGAACCTGCTCCAGGCCATCTTCGGTCAGGTTGTAGGTGGCGCTGACTGAACCGAACACCACCACAGGGTCCAACACCTTGGACATGCTCAGGCCACCGCCAACGGAGTAATAGCCGCTGCCGGTGGAAAGCTGTCTCTTGATGTCAATTTCGTAGGGACTGACACCGGTTTTACTGTTCAGGGTTCCGAAGAAGGTGGTAGACACCTTACCCGGAACGTAAGCAAAGGGTTGCCAGCGTGCAGTCAAGGAAATGTCGCCGAAGTCGTAAACATTCAGTTCATCTTCGGTGTCGTACTTCACCACCAGCGGAACCCGGGTGCCAACGGTCAGGTTATCCAGCAAACCATAGTCGTAGGAAAAGGAGTTGGTGAAGTTGTGGGTAGCCGAGGGCACCACATCCAGGTTGCGCACCGAACCATTAGTAATGGCCAGGTCGAGGCGTTGATCCCCGGTGTAGGAATAGTCAAAGGAGTAATTCAGCGAGTGAGAACCTTTCTTCTGCAACGAATAGTTCTTCTCGGCAGCCTGAAACACTTCTTCCAGCTGCTTGGTAGAATCTTCATCACCTTCCTGGCGTGACAGCGCTTCCCGCGCCTGGTCAACATTTCCGTCCTGGGCCATTACCATGCCCGGAAGCACACCGGCCGCGGAAACAAGGATAAAACCTCGCACTAACCAACGATTCATCCTGACTCCCTACTCTTATTTGTTTTATTTCCGGTCCGGGGCAATCCACCCGGAGAATTAGTTTCGACGGTAGTGCAGCTGCTTTCGGGTATTCTCCACGCTACCGTCAGGATTATTCTTCTGGCGTTCCAGCAAATTCTGGACGCGCCTTTCTGTCGATTCGGCAAAGGCCGGCATCTGGTGGATAGCCAGCAACGTCATGGTCTGGTCATCTACAAAACGCAGGTCTTCTTCTTTAAGTTCGAGGTTGTCCATTGGCTTGTCGCTACCCGGGAAGACAATGAACAGCACGTTGTCATCCCACTTCTCCTCAAACTGAGCCACGGTAAAGGAAATGTTGCCAACTGCAGGATCGGCCAGATAAACCCGACCATCCCGGATGGTTCGCAAAACCACGAAGTGTTTGAAGCCGGCATGATCGATGGGCACGATGGCCGGGTGATCCAGCTCCATCAGGTCTTCGATCTCGGCCTTGAATCCGCCGGAAGGATAGCCCAGTGCCGTCACCAGCCGTTTCATGTCGAGCATGGAGAAGGCACGGCGCTGGACGATGCGCTCGCTCTCACCGTAGTGCAACAGGCCCTCCATAACCTGTCGCTCAGACAGGGTTCGCCCGAGGTAATAATTGAGGATTGTCGTCAGGGCAGCACTGCCGCAACTGTAGTCGTAGGCCTGGCGGACAATGTTCCGAAACTTCTGCTCTACCAGCGGCTCAACCCGCACATCGGAACGGTGCTCGACCGGACTGGCATCCACTTTGTGCTCCAGCACAACGGTGCCCCGCTCAAAAGGCTCTACCTCGGTAGCTTCTTGCACCATGGCAAAAGTGAGAAGGGATCCAGCCAGCACCAGCAGCATTTTGCAAAGTTCCTGTTCTTATTGGATGTGCAACTTCGGCGTTACATGTTGTAACCGTAAGATACCGAAATCGAATGGGGCTTAAAGATAACTGTGCCTCAAATCTGTCGCTGCAGGCAGCGCCAGCAGCGACAGGACTGAGAACTGGTTCAAGGGAGGGAAAGGCCGGACAGAGTCCGGCCGGAGATCAGATAGAGAACACCGCTCCAATCAGCGCATAGGTGATCAGGGTGACCACCACAATACCCATGATATTGATCGCAAAGCCGGCCTTGATCATATCGGAGATTTTCATGTGGCCGCTCGAGAACACAATCGCGTTAGGTGGCGTTGCCACCGGCATCATAAAGGCACAGCTTGCGGCGATGGCAGCCGGCACGGTGAGCAATAGCGGAGAGACATCCTGAGACATAGCCAGGGCGCCCAGCAGTGGCAGAAATGCTGCTGCCGTGGCGGTGTTACTGGTGACTTCAGTCAGGAAAATGATAACCGCCGTCACCAGAATCATCATCACCAGAAGCGGCAGGGTTCCCGCCACGCCGATACTCTCGGCAATCCATCCCGCCAGGCCGGAGCTGCTGATCACACCCGCCATGGCCAGACCGCCACCAAACAGCAGCAGTACGCCCCACGGCAGGCGGTTGGCAGATTCCCAGTCCAGTACGAAACTTTTCTCCCTGGTGTTTACCGGTATCAGGAACATGGCAACTGCCGCAGCTATGGCTATGCCGGTATCCGTAAGCCAGGGGGTCAGGCTGCTGGTCAGTAAGGGCCGGAAAATCCACAGTGACGCCGTCACCACAAAAACCAGCGCCACCAGCTTCTCGCCCTTGCCCATGGGCCCCAGGGCTGTCAGTTCATCCCGGATCATCTGGCCACTTTCCTCTGATCCTTCTATGCCAAAATCCTTCCGGGTCAGCCACCACCAGGTCAGTGACAACATGACCACGGAAACAGGTACACCCAGCAACATCCACTGAGCAAAGCCCACTGCAATACCCTGGTTCTCACTGAGATAGGCCGCCAGCAAGGCGTTCGGAGGCGTGCCGATCAGTGTCGCAATACCACCGACACTGGCTGCATAGGCGATCCCCAACAGCAGTGAAGTCGCATACCGGCGCACCCCTTCCGGATTGCGCCCGTCCATCATGCCAATAACCGAGAGACCGATCGGCAACATCATGATGGCGGTGGCGGTGTTGCTCACCCACATACTCAGAAACGCGGTCGCCAGCATGAACCCGGCAATCTGCCGTTTCGGTTTGTCACCCATGGCGCGCAGGGTCATCAGGGCAATGCGGCGGTGCAGATTCCACTTCTGCATAGCCAGCCCCAGCGTAAAGCCCCCCAGAAACAGGAAGATAATCGGGTTGGCATAAGGCGATGTTGCCTGGCCAATACTGCCGAGCCCAAGGGCCGGAATCAGCACGATAGGCAGCAGCGAGGTGGCCGGAATCGGAATAGCCTCGGTAGACCACCAGGTGGCCATCAACAGCATCATACCCAGTGCCGCCCAGGCTTCAGGCCCCATACTTTCGGGGGCCGGCACGAACAAGGTGATCAGCAAAAAAATGGCACCAAGAATCAGGCCGATAACCTGACTCCTGGCCAGCCCTGACAGGGCTTTGGGCGCAGCAGCGTTCTCTGTCATGTGTTACACTCAGGTCTCGTTAAGGGTTCAGTTGTCGGCGCAATCTACACAAACTGTAGTAGATGGCAAGACCTGTAAACGCCTGGGGTCAATTTCCACGCCACACTTTTCGCACTCGTCTCCTGCCCCGCTGGCAATCCGGTCCAGGGCGTGGGCTATCTGCCCCAGTTCCGCACGGGTCTCAGCTTCAAGAGTGTCCACGACCTGATCATTCTGGGTTTCCGTGGCCTGCTCCTCAAAATCCTTGTCCAGCGCACCCGTTTCACGATGCTGGTGGGCGTGATAACGGGCAAGTCTCGCTTCCAGTTCGGCTTTCAGCGTTTCCAGTTCGGCTTGACGGCTGTTCATGACGTTCTCCATTATCAACGTTATAAATGGCAGACTATAGAATATGCGGGAACGGTGTTTGATACCTGTCAAAACGGCATCATGTACCTGAAATTAGACTACCGCCCCCGATCATTCCACCTGCCGGACGTTCCGGCACCGACAACAGGAGCACCCATGGGACTGCCCGTTCCCATCTCTCAGATCATGCACAGCGGCCTGCTGCTGGAATGCAGCCCGGAGACGACCATCGCCGCCGCCGCAGCACGCATGGCGGAGAACTCGGTCAGCTCCATCCTGATCAGGCAGCACGGCACCGTTGTTGGGATCTGGACAGAAAGGGATGCCCTGGCCATCAATTTTGCCGACCCGGACCCGTTCACCAAACCGGTCAGCTCCGTTATGAGCGCGCCGGTGCTGTCACTGCCGGCCACCATGGATACCGCCCAGGCAGCGATACAACTGAAAAACCAGAACAGGCACCACGCCCTTGTTACCGATGAAACCGGTAAGATAGTCGGCATTCTTTCACGCACCGACCTGGCACTGAATCAGGGGCTGGAACCCTACCTGCGTTTAAGGGAGGTGCGGGCAGCTATCTCCCGTCCACCAGTACTCGTACCGGGCAAGCAGTCACTTGCTGAAGTGGCAGCCTTGATGCACCAGCAGGGCGCAGACGCCGTGGTGGTCGACTGCGGCGAAGATGGCTTTGGCATTATCACCGAACGAGACATGGTGCAATTCATCGCCCGGCATACCAGCAACACCCGGATTGGCAAACTGGCATCCCGACCCCTGCTGACCGCAAACGAAGACGATCCGCTTATCCACGCCCGGGATATGCTTCTGGACCACCGCATTCGCCATCTCGGTGTACTGGACCAAACCGGGGCAATCATTGGACTTATCGGCTACAACGATATGCTATCAGGCGCCGAACAGATGTATCTGGAAGACCTTCGGGAAGCGCTCGAACAGCGGGATAAAGCCCTGGCTCAATCCAGCCGGACCCTGAAGCTCGCCGAACAGGTTATCCAGTCCTCCTTTGAGGGCATCATGGTGACGGACGCCAACGCCAGAATCGAATTCGTGAATCCGGCATTTACCCACCTCACCGGCTACGCGCCCGAAGAAGTGATAGGGCGTACCACCGAGATTCTCTCGTCTGGCCGCCACGATTCCGAATTCTACAGCCGGATGTGGCAGTCCCTGAAAAACCACGGCTACTGGCGTGGCGAAATCTGGAACCGGCGCAAAAACGGGGAATTGTACCTGGAATTGCTGACCATTACCGCCATTACCGACAACAGTGGCAACGCCACCCATTATGCCGGCCTGTTCACCGACATCACCCAGAACCGCAACAATGAAGAACAGATCCGCCAGCTCGCCTACTACGACGCCCTCACAGGTGTCCCTAACCGGAGACTACTGGAAGATCGCCTGCAACACGCGATTCGCCACGCTCACCGGACAGAGATGCTGCTCGGAGTAATGTTCATGGACCTGGACAAGTTCAAGGAAGTGAACGATACCCTCGGCCACGCCACTGGCGACGAGCTGCTGGTTCAGTTCACGGCAAGGGTGCGCAGTTGCCTGCGAGAAGACGACACCCTGGCCAGGTTAGGGGGCGACGAGTTTATTGTCCTGTTACCGGAAATGGACAGCCCCGACACCGTGGTGAAAGTGGCCGAGCGCCTGGTTGCGGCGTCCGCTCCTCCCTATGCTATTAATGGCCACAGCCTGACGGTAAGCACCAGCATTGGTATCAGCCTGTACCCGGCCGACGGCAAAACCACCGAAGAACTGATCAACGGGGCCGACATTGCCATGTATCAGGCCAAACAAGCCGGCCGCAACCGCTATCAGTTTTTCAACCCGAAAACCGGCGACAACCTCTCAAGCTAGCCCTCTCGACAGCGCCTGAAACTGACTTAAATCAAGCTTCTGTCAATTAGCACGCCCTCTACACTATAGTCCCATTGCCGCCCCCGGCCCCCCGTATGAAACTGCGCCATTACATCAGCCTGTCACCTGACAGGGATAGGCTGCGCGCACCCTGACCCGGAGGCTAACCCACGATGACTTTCAGGAATATCCTGCTTTCGGCCTGCCTGCTTATGCTCGGCAGCGCCACGGTTTCTGCCGAATCCCTAAAAATCGGCCTTAACTACCCGGAAACCGGGCGCTACAAAAACCAGGGGTTGCAGCAACGCCTGGGTGCCTACCTTGCCGTGGATGAAATCAACCAGGCCGGCGGCGTACTGGGGCAGCCCCTGGAACTGGTTATCCGCAACACCCGGGGCGAGCCGGACGCAGGTGCCCGCAACACCGCAGAGCTGATCGACAGGGAAGGCGTGCAGATGGTCTTCGGCGGTGTTTCCAGCGCGGTTGCCATAGCCTCCGGCAAAGCCGCCCGGGAGCGAGATCGCCTCTACTTCGGCACCCTTACCTATTCCAACGCCACGACAGGCAGTGAAGGCCATAGCCACATGTTCCGGGAGCCTTACAATGCCTGGATGGCAGCCAAGGCTCTGAGCAGCTACCTGAACCAGAACCACGCTGGCGATGACTATTTCTATATCACCGCAGATTACACCTGGGGCTGGTCTGTGGAAGAGTCCGTGCGCCAGTTCTCCAACACCCAGGACACCGAGCAGCATCCTGGGGTAAAAACCCCCTTCCCCCGGGCCCTGATCACCGACTTCCGTAACGCCCTGGAGCAGGCAGCAGCGTCCGATGCCAAAGTACTGATGCTGGTACTGTTCGGAGACGACATGGTCCGGGCCCTGCAGGTTGCCTACGAAATGGGGCTGACCAAACGCATGCAAGTGGTGGTACCGAACCTGACACTGGGCATGGCCCGGCAGGTAGGTTCCACTATGATGGAAGGGGTTATCGGGGGTGCGCCATGGGTCTGGAACCTGCCATACGAATACAACTACCCCCGCGGCAAGGAGTTTGTTGAGTCGTTTTCTGCCCGCTACGAGATGCGCCCCTCTTCCGCTGCAGCCTCGGCCTACAGTATTGTGTACCAGTACAAGGACGCCGTGGAGCGGGCCGGCACCACCAATACCGCCGATGTTATCCGTGCGCTTGAGGGCCACCGCTACAGTCTCCTGAAAGACGAGCAGTACTGGCGCAACTTCGACCACCAGAACGTGCAAACCGTATACGTGGTAAAAGCCAGGCCCCGGGAAAAAGTCATGGCCGACCCGTTCGCCTCGGACTACTTCGAGATCATCGGCTCGCTGCCTGGCGAAGAAGCGGCACAAACCAAAGAAGAGTGGGAGGAGCGCCGCCGCGCGGCAGGCAAGCCACTCCGACTCTGACACAAGGAGTGAACAGACAGTGGTTCGGAAGGCATCAAAAACCAGCACAGAGACTTCACCGCTCGGTGGATTCCCCGACCACTGCGACCTCCTGGTCATCGGAGGCGGCGTTAATGGCACCGGTATCGCCATGGACGCTGCCGGCCGCGGGCTCAGAGTCGTTCTTTGTGAAATGAACGACCTGGCCTCGGCCACTTCCTCCAGCAGCAGCAAACTGATCCACGGTGGCCTGCGCTATCTGGAACATTACGAGTTCAGGCTGGTGCGTGAGGCGCTGGCCGAACGGGAGGCCCTGCTGGGCAATGCACCCCACATCATGTGGCCGATGCGTTTCCGCTTACCCCACCAGCCTCACCTGAGGCCGGCCTGGATGATCCGCACCGGCCTGTTCCTTTATGACCACCTGGCCAAGCGGGAACTTCTGGCCGGCTCAAACGCCATCACCTTCGGCGGCGACTCCCCCCTCAAGCCTGAAATCACCCGGGGCTTCGAATACTCCGACGGCTGGGTAGACGACGCCCGGTTGGTGGTGCTGTCGGCTCGCAAAGCCCAGCAGAAAGGCGCAAGCATACTGCCCCGCACCCGATGTCTCCGGGCCGAACGCCAGGACTCCAGCTGGCAGGCGGTACTGGAAGACACACTTACCGGCCACCGCCGAACCGTGCACGCGAAAGTGATCGTCAATGCCACCGGGCCCTGGGTCAGCCGGTTGTTCGGGGAAAGCCTGGGCATGACGCCACCGAAGCAGATCCGGATGGTCAAAGGCAGTCACATTGTAGTGCCCCGGCTCAATCAGGAGACCGAAGCCTACATTCTGCAGAATGCCGATGAGCGCATTGTGTTCGTAATCCCCTACGAAGACGAATTCTCCCTGATCGGCACCACCGATGTGGACTACGAGGGCAACCCGTCTGAAGCGAGCATATCCGAAGAGGAAACCAACTACCTGCTGGAGGTGGTAAACCAGTATTTCCGCCGGCAACTGAGCGCAAGCGACGTGGTCTGGAGTTACTCGGGCGTCCGGCCACTGATGGACGATGAAGGCGGCACCGCCCAGAGTGCATCGCGGGATTACTCCTTCGAGGTGGACGACCAGAACCACCAGCCACCGCTGATCTCGGTGTTCGGAGGCAAGATTACCACCTTCCGGAAACTGGCCGAGGCCGCCACTGACGCCGTATGCCAGTACTTCCCCGGGGCGGGTAAATCCTGGACCCGGAACGCCCTGTTACCGGGGGCCGACTTTTCCAACCAGCAGCAACTATCGGAAGAGCTGCAGCTGCACTACCCCTGGCTCGACCGTGCCATCACCCGTCGTTTTGTGCGCAGCTATGGCACCGACAGCCACCACATACTTAAAGGCTGTGCCAGTAGCGAAGACCTGGGCCACGCCTACACTGCCACCCTGTACCAGCGAGAAGTGGACTACCTGATTGCCCACGAGTGGGCCCTGAGCGCCGAAGACGTGCTCTGGCGGCGCACCAAGCAAGGACTGTATATCAGTGAAGAGCAGCGGGAACAGCTGGATGCCTACATACACCGGGCGGCCATCCGGCATCAGAGCCTGTTTGCCGGCGCCACCGGCTCAGAGTAACTCCCGGACCCGGGCCTGGAGGCGGGGAATCACGTCCTGCTCGAACCAGGGATTCGTTTTCAGCCAGCGAATGTTGCGCGGGCTCGGGTGCGGCATGGGCAACAGCCCTGGCCAGTATTCTTTCCAGGCTCTGACATTATCCGTCACCGATTTTCTGCTGTCCGGCAGGTGCCAGGCCTGCGCGTACTGGCCGATGACCAGGGTCAGTTCAACCTTGGCCAGGCGCGCCAGCAAGGCCACCCGCCAGGTTTCGGCGCATTCCGGCCGGGGCGGCAGGTCGCCGGATTTTCCAGTGCCGGGAAAGCAAAAGCCCATGGGCAAAACAGCGATCTGCTCCTCGTTATAGAACTGCTCCCTGTCCACCCCCATCCACTGGCGCAGGCGGTCGCCGCTGGGATCGTTGAATGGAATTCCGGTCTCATGGACCTTCCTGCCCGGCGCCTGCCCCACCACCAGAATGCGGGACGAGGGCGACATCTGGATTATCGGGCGCGGGCCCAGAGGCAAAACCTCTTTGCACAGGGTGCATGCCCGCACCTGCCGGACCAGCTGGTCAAAATCGAGACTGTCGAGAGGGATGTCGGGTGCCGTCATGGTCAAGTCCCGGAATGGGTGAGAGCAGCCGCAGCTCCGTACAACCCTGCGTTGCCATCAAGCACCAGATGCACGGGCGTAGCCTCCAGCAACGGCCGCATACGGCCCTTGTTTTCGAACGCTGAACGAAAGCTGCTGGTTAGGAAAAACTCCCGAATGGCGGGCAAAATGCCACCGCACAGAAACACGCCGCCGTAACTGCCCAAAGTCAGTACGCCGTTACCGGCGACCCGCCCCAAAATGTCACAGAACCGCCCGAGGGCATCAGCGGCCAGCTCATCCCCGCCGGCCATTGCTGCAGCAGAAACCTGCTCTGGAGTTTCCAGCACCGGCTCCCTGCCGGCTATCCCGGCCAGCGCGCGGTACAGGTTCATGATGCCCTCCCCGCACAGCAGACGTTCCACCGAAACCCGGCCATAGCTGGCGCGCAGGCGGCGGGCGATCTCATATTCACAATCGTCCACCGGCGCAAAGTCGACATGGCCACCCTCGGTTGCCAGCGGAATCCAGCCTTCACCCGCAGGCACCAGTGCCGAGATACCCAGCCCGGTGCCCGGCCCCAGTACCAGTATGGGCCGTGAATGAGTGGGTTCGCCACCACCTACCGGCACCAGATGACTGTCCGGTACGTGCAAGACCCCAAGCGCCATGGCCGTGTAATCGTTCACCAGCCGGAACCGTTGCAGGCCGAAATGCTGTGCCAGTTGCCCGGTATCGAACCTCCAACGGTTGTTGGTCATGGTAATGACCTTACCGGTTACCGGAGCGGCAACGGCCAGGCAGGCCTCGCTGACAGTCACCGGCCCTGCCCCCCTGAGGTATTCTGCAATCGCCGGCCCCGGCCCCGTGAACTCGGCACAACGGAACGCCTGCATGGACTGCAACTGCACCGATCCCGGAGACACCAGCGCAAAGCGGGCGTGGGTACCGCCGATATCTCCTACCAGAGACAGGGGCTGCTGATCGCCCATGGTCATCAGCCGGCACTCCAGAACACACTGGCGCCCTGCTCCGGGTCGGTCACGCCCTGGCGCATCCAGCCAAACAGTTCCCGGCCATAGCCGGTGTGGTGCCCGGACAGGTTCATACCGGCCGGCGAGCGGGCCGCCAGCTCCTGCTCACTGAGTTGCACCGACAGCTCGCCACTGCCGGCGTCCACGCATATAAGATCACCGTCGCGGATTCTGGACAGCGGGCCGCCTGCCAGCGCTTCCGGGTAAACATGGATCGCCGCCGGTACCTTGCCGGAGGCACCGGACATCCGGCCATCGGTCACCAGCGCCACCCGGTAGCCGCGGTCCTGCAGTACCCCCAGATACGGGGTGAGCTTGTGCAATTCCGGCATGCCGTTGGCTTTCGGCCCCTGAAAGCGCACCACCACCACACAATCCCTGTCCAGGTCGCCAGCGTCAAAAGCGGCTTTCAATTCGTTCTGGTCGTTGAACACCACCGCCGGTGCCTCTACCCGATGGTGTTCCGGCGCCACCGCCGACACCTTGATCACTCCCCGCCCGAGGTTGCCCTCCAGCACTCGCAGGCCGCCATCCGGGGCAAACGGCTCTGCGGCGCTGCTGAGTACATCCGGGTACCGGCTCTTCGCCGGGGCCGGCTGCCAGCGAAGGCTTTCCCCTTCCAGCTCCGGCATTCGGGCATAGGCCTCCAGCCCTCTGCCGATCACGGTATTGACGTCGTTATGCAGGTAGCCTTGCGCCAGCAATTCCCGGATCAGGAACGGCGTGCCGCCGGCTTCGTGAAAGGCGTTGATGTCTTCCTGGCCGTTCGGGTAAATGCGGGTCATGGAGGGCACCACCGATGACAACTCGGCGTAGTCGTTCCAGTCGATCTGGATCCCGGCCGCCCGGGCAATAGCGATCCAGTGGATGGTGTGGTTGGTGGAGCCACCGGTCACCAGCAGGGCTACCAGGGCATTCACAATGGCTTTCTCGTCTACCATATGGCCGAGCCCCAATTCTCCGCCATGGGGCCGCGACAATTTAATCACCTGCTCGGTAGCCGCGCGGGTCAGCTCATCCCGCAAGGGAGTATTCGGGTGAACGAACGCAGCGCCGGGCAAGTGCAGCCCCATTACCTCCACCAGCATCTGGTTGCTGTTGGCGGTGCCGTAAAAGGTACAGGTACCCGGGCTGTGGTAAGACTGACTCTCGGCTTCCAGCAGTTCATCCCGGCTAATCTTGCCCTCGGCATAGAGCTGGCGAATTCGCTGCTTTTCCTTGTTCGGCAGCCCGGACGGCATTGGGCCGGATGGCACCAGAATGGCTGGCAGATGGCCAAAACTCAGGGCGCCAATCAGCAACCCTGGCACAATTTTGTCACATATACCCAGTAGCATGACCGCGTCGAACATGTTGTGGCTCAGTGCCACCGCCGTGCTCATGGCGATGGTGTCCCGGGAGAACAGGCTCAGCTCCATTCCCGGCTGACCCTGGGTAACCCCGTCACACATGGCGGGGGTGCCGCCGGCAAACTGGGCTACCGAGCCCATACCATGGGCCGCTTCACGGATAAGGTCGGGGAAGCGCTGGTAAGGTTGGTGGGCCGATAACATGTCGTTGTAGGCAGACACCATGGCCACGTTGGCCCGGTTGAGGAATTTCAGGGTGTCTTTATCGCCTTGGCTACAAGCTGCAAAGCCATGGGCCAGGTTACCGCAAGACAAGGTGCCACGATGGGGGTCCTTTGCCGCAAGCCCGGCCATCCTCTCGAGATAATCCGCGCGGGAAGCCCTGCTGCGTTCGATGATGCGGTTGGTCACCTTCAGAACCGTGGGGTGCATGGGCTTTCTCCCTGTATCGTGGTTATTCCAGACCTAAGTGTACTTTCTTTGCCGGGGGCTTTCAGGTTCAATTGAACACTCAAATATTACACACAAGGACTCGCACTATGCTCAGGCGCACCAAGATTGTCGCCACCCTCGGCCCCGCAACCGACAGTGAGGAATCGCTGGCAGGTATCATCGCCGCCGGCGTTGATGTTACCCGCCTCAACTTTTCCCACGGCAGCGCCGAAGAGCATATGGAACGGGCCCGCCGGGTTCGTGCCGCCGCCTCGGCTCAAGGGCGCTTTGTGGCCATCCTGGCCGACCTGCAAGGCCCGAAACTGCGTATCGCCCGCTTCACCGACAACAAGGTTACCCTCGAGCGGGGCCAGACCTTTGTCCTCGACGCCACCATGGACAAAGAGGCAGGAACCGCCGAGCGGGTTGGCATCGATTACGAACAACTGATCAACGACGTCAGCCCGGGCGATATCCTGGTCCTGGACGACGGCCGTATTGAAATGGAAGTGACCGCGGTAGACGATCACAGCATCACCTCCACCGTTCTGATCGGCGGCCCGCTGTCCAACAACAAGGGCCTGAACAAGCGCGGTGGCGGCCTCTCCGCAGACGCCCTCACCGAGAAAGACAAGCAGGACATCGTCACCGCAGCCCGCCTAGGTGCCGACTATGTGGCCGTATCCTTTGTCCGCACCGCCGACGATATGCACGTGGCCCGGCAACTGCTGAAAGAAGCCGGCTCCGATGCCGGCCTGGTAGCCAAGATTGAACGGGCCGAACTGGCCCATAACACCGATGCACTGGACGCGGTAATTGAAGCCTCCGATGCGGTGATGGTCGCCCGCGGCGACCTGGCCGTGGAAATTGGCGACGCCGAACTGGTGGGCGTTCAGAAACACATTATCAAACGGGCCCGGGTGCTGAACCGGGCGGTCATTACCGCAACCCAGATGATGGAGTCGATGATCACCAATCCCATGCCCACGCGGGCGGAGGTCTCAGACGTTGCCAACGCGGTCATGGACTACACGGACGCAGTAATGCTGTCGGCGGAAACCGCCGTTGGGGACTATCCGAAAGAAGCGGTAGAAGCCATGGTGCGAATCTGCGTCGGCGCCGAGCGGCACCCGTCCATGCACCAGTCCCAGCACCGGATCCACGAGAGCATGGAAAAAGTGGACGAGGCCATTGCCCTGTCTGCCATGTACGCGGCCAACCACCTGCAGGGTGTGACGGCCATCGTGTGCCTGACAGAAACCGGCGCTACTCCGAGGCTGATGTCACGGATCAAGTCCAGCCTGCCGATCTTCGCTTTCTCCCGGCACCACTCCACCCAGCACCGGGTGGCGCTGTTCCGGGGCGTGCAAACGGTTCCGTTTGACTCTGCCAATCACGCCAATGAAAAGGTCAATGCACTGGCGGTCGACGAGCTGAAGAGCCGGGGCGTTGTCCAGGATGACGACCTGGTAGTGATCACCAAAGGCGACTACGTGAACGCCCAGGGCGGCACCAACTCCATGAAGATTGTTCGTGTAGGTACCGATATCCAGTAACCGGGAAGCCGGTCAGCCCCGGTGGCCAATGGCCGCCAGGCTGGCGCGGGCAATGCCGGTGATGGTCTGCCAGTCTTTACTGGCAACGGCTTCATCCGGCGTCAGCCAGGTACCGCCCACCGCAGAAACATTATGCAGCGCAAGGTAGGCTGCGGCCGTCTGCTGGCGAACCCCGCCGGTGGGGCAAAAGCAGACATCCGGGAAGGGGCCGGCAAAGGCTTTCAAAGCCTCCGTACCACCCGACACCTCAGCCGGAAAGAACTTGAAATGCCGGTAGCCGTGGCTGTAACCCATCATCATTTCCGATACGGTGGCAATGCCCGGCAGCAAGGGTGACTCCGAGGTCACGCCGAAGTCCAGAATGGCGTCGGTCACGCCGGGGGTAATGACAAACTCTGCCCCTGCCCGCTCTACCTCCCGGTACTGATCTATACTGATCACCGTACCAGCGCCCACGATGGCATCGGGAATCGCCTCCCGCACTCGCCGAATGGCATCCAGCCCGTGTTCTGTGCGCAAGGTGATTTCCAGCGCCCGGATACCCCCATTAAACAAAGCCTGGCAAAGCGGCACTGCATCGTCCGGATTATGAATGGTAATCACCGGGATCAGCGGCGACTGAGCCATCACAAACTCGATCTTGTCCTTATGTTCTTCAGACAGCAATGGCATTCAGGTCTCCCCCGGCGTTAACCGGACAACAGCCCGTTACGGGCTCCAGTAAATTCGCAAACCAGGTTTCAGGAAAGCACGGATCGGCATTTCCTGCCAGTACTCCGGGGCCTTAACCGCTCTTTCCAGTGTATCCAGCTTGTCCTCACCCTTCAGGTGCAGGGCCAGAAACCGCGCCCCCGCCAGAACCGGCCGGGTCAGGGTTACCCGGGTATGGGTCTGGGACGGCGGTGTCATCACGCACACCCGGCCGGGTGCCTGCAACGACATCGCCTCCGGCAATTGGGGCGCATCCGGAAACAGCGATGCCGTGTGGCCATCGTTACCCATACCCAGAACGGCCACATCCAACGGCAGTTTAAGTTCCGCCAACACCAGCTCGATGGCCGGCAACGCCTGCTCGGCACTGCATAACGGCTGCCTGAGACTAAGGAAACGTGCCTCACGTGCCCTGCCCTGCAACAGGTTGCGGCGTACCAGCGTGGTGTTACTGGCCGGATCTCCTTCCGGCACCCAGCGCTCGTCTGCCAGCAGCAAAGTCACCCGTGCCCAGGCCAGCTCCTGATCGGCCAGGGCGTGAAAAAACGGCAGCGGTGTGGAGCCGCCAGACACCACCAGCGAAGCCCTCCGCCCCCGGGTCAGGCGGGCGCGCAAGCTCTCTGCCACATGCAACGCCAACTGGCCGGCGCATTCCTGTGCGCTATCACTGAAAAACGCCTGCACGCCTTCGGGCAGCGGAAAATCACACGTCTTCATACCAACTCCTGCCATCCCGGGTGATCATGGCAATCGAAGCCACTGGCCCCCAGGTGCCTGCGGCGTAGCGTTTAGGCGGCTCGCCACTGTCGTGCCAGTTCCGGATAATCTGGTCTACCCAGCGCCAGGCATGCTCCACCTCATCACGGCGAACAAACAGGTACTGGTTGCCCCGCATGATCTCCCACAGCAAGCGCTCGTAGGCATCCGGAATACGCTCGGCATCGAAGGTTTCAGAGAACGTGAGCTCCAGTGGCCCCTGTCGCAACCGCATGCCCTTGTCCAGCCCCTGATCCTTGGTGAGGATTTTCAGGGCCATGCCTTCGTCGGGCTGCAGCCGGATAATCAGCTTGTTGTTGGCCAGGTGCTTCTGGTCCGGGTCGAAGATGTAATGGGGCGCAGGCTTGAAATGGATAATGATCTGCGACATTTTCTCCGGCAGCCGCTTGCCGGTGCGGATATAGAACGGCACACCAGACCAGCGCCAGTTATCAATCTCCGCCTTGAGGGCGACAAAGGTCTCGGTTTCGCTGGACTTATTCGCCCCCTCCTCTTCCAGATACCCGGGTACTGGCTTGCCTTCGCTGGAACCTGCGGCGTATTGGCCGCGCACCACATACTCCGCCATCATATCCGGGGTAATCCGTTTAAGCGCCTTGAGCACCTTGACCTTTTCGTCCCGGATGCTGTCCGCCGACAGGTCTGAGGGCGGGTCCATGGCAATCAGGCAGAGCAGCTGCAACAGGTGGTTCTGGATCATGTCCCGGATCTGACCGGCTTTGTCGAAATACCCCCAGCGCCCCGCGATACCCACGCTTTCCGCAACGGTGATCTCCACATGGGAGATGTGGTTCTGGTCCCACTGTGAGGCGAACAGGTTGTTGGCAAACCTCAGCGCAATCAGGTTCTGGACCGTTTCCTTACCCAGGTAGTGGTCGATCCGGAACAACTGACTTTCGAGGTACACCTCCGCCAGCGCATCGTTGATGACTTTCGAGGATTCAAGGTCATGGCCTATGGGTTTTTCAACCACCACCCGGGTGCGCTCGGTGCAGCAGGCACCGGTTCGAAGGTTGCGGGCGATAACCCCGTACATCGACGGCGGTGTCGCCATGTAGACAATCAACTGGTTGTCCGGGTGCCTCCAGTCATTGAGTACCAGGAAACCGTCAGTATTGTTGAAATCCAACTCAAGGTATTCCACCCGGTTAACAAAGCTACGGGCCACTTCGGCATCAAACTCGGCTTCGGGCACCTGCTTTATCAATCTGGCCAGCAAGGCTTCACGCATGCCTGCGGTGTCCAGGTCCCGCCGGGCAATCGCCAGTATCCGGCTGTCCGGCGCCAGCAGCCCGGCACGGTCCAGCTGGTATAAAGCGGGAAACAGTTTGCGCTGGGCCAGGTCGCCAAATGCCCCGAACAGCATCAGGTCGCAAGCACATACGGATCGATCAACCATTGGCTTCTCCATGCCCCGGCAACAATGAAAACCGGATTTTCGTAACTTTAGCGAAATAATGACACCCGTCCCGGGCTATTCCAAGGGGGCGGCGAACATATGACACATTTACTACCCTTTTGTCTGCTTTCAGCAGGTATAATGTTCATCAATCACCAGTACAGAAGGGAGTATAGCTGCATGGCGGAGAACCCGATGCGCCGAGACGACAACCTGCTGGAGCAGATCCAGAGCCGCCTGGAGTCACTGAACAAGTCCGAGCGCAAGGTAGCCGATGCCATCCTGAGAGACCCCAGCGCGGCAACCCGCTACTCCATTGCCGCCCTGGCCCGGGCAGCAAACGTAAGCGAGCCAACGGTAAACCGCTTCTGCCGGGGCTTTTCGGCCACTGGCTTCCCGGATTTCAAAATCCGGCTTGCCCAGAGCATCGCTACCGGCACTCCCTATGTGGGGCAGGATATCGAGCCAGATGATACGCCAGCGGAATACGCCGAGAAAATCATGCTCAGCACCATCGCCAATCTGGACAAGACCAGGCAGGCACTGGACCCCCAGGACATCGCCACAGTGGTGGACTACCTGATCCAGGCCAAGCAGATTGCCTTTTTCGGAATGGGCGGCTCCGCTTCTGTTGCCCTGGACGCACAACACAAGTTTTTCCGCTTCAACATCCCGGTATCATCCTACGATGACGCCTTGATGCAACGGATGGTTGCCGCCGGCTCCGGCGTAGGCGACGCCATTGTGCTGATTTCCTTCACCGGGCGAACACGGGAAACCATAGAGATTGCCCACCTGGCCCGGGCCAATGGCGCTACGGTAATTGGCATAACCAACCCGAACTCCCCACTGGCAGAAGCCTGCACCACCATCGTGGGGGTTACCGCACAGGAAGACACCGAGGTGTACATGCCGATGTCGTCCAGGATTATTCACCTGACGGTGATCGACATCCTGGCCACCGGGGTCACCCTCAAGCGCGGACCAGACTTTCTGGACCACCTGAAGAAGATAAAGGAAAGCCTGAAGGCTACCCGCCTCCCCCAGGGCTGAAATCAGACACAAAAAAAGGGTGCCCGCAGGCACCCTTTTTCATACTCAGACTAACCGTTAATTACGCTCGACGTCTGCGGTGTTTCGCAGGTACTGCTGGTAGGCCTGATACTCCCGCTGGCCTTCAAGCTGAGCCAGGAACTGCTGCAGTTGACGGAACTCCGGGTTGTCCTGCTCAACAGTGCCGGGATTCACGGCGTCCAGAACGATCACTGCCACCTCGCGATCTCCCAGCGTTTTACCAACAACCGGCTGACCACCCTCGGGGTGCGGCAGGGAGAACACGGCCTGGGCAACATACGGGGCAAGCCCGGCCACATTGCGGCCCTCACCCTCAAAACTCTGCCACTGGTCCGCCTGCGGCTGCTCGCCGGCTTCCACCGCCGCTACCACGGAGGCAGCACGATCATCCAGGGCTTTCCGGGTTGCGCGGTTCAGCAGCAGCTCACGAATCTTGCCCTCAACATCTGCCAGCGCCAGTTGCGTTGGCTGCTGGTGTTCCCGTACCCGGGCAACCACGGCCACATTGTTCTGCACATCGATCAGCTCGGTGTTATAGCCACCCTCAAGCACATCAGCGGAAAACAGCTGACGAACCAGGCCGGGGTGATTAAAGGGCGCAGGACCACCATCACGGCTCACACCGGAAATTTCCTGAACCTCCAGGCCGAGCTCGGCAGCCGGGCCAGACAGGTCATCAGCGGCGTAAGCCGCGTCTGCCAGCTGGGCGCGAACTTCGGCAAAACGCTCGGTTGCCCGGGCGGCAGCCAGCTCTTTACGCAGCTCGGTTTCCAGCTGCCCGAAGGATGGAACGTCTGCCCGGCGAACCGCTTCCAGACGGATCAGGTGGATACCGAAACTGGTTTCTACCGGACCAGACGTGGCTCCCTCTTCCAAGGCGAACAGCGCCTCTTCAAACGCTTCGTCGTAAACACCGCGACCGGCAAAGCCCAGGTCGCCACCATCACGGGCTGAAACCGTATCCACTGAAAACTCTTCAGCAAGGTCGGCGAAGGACTCACCGTCGCCCAGCCGCTGCTGGATAGCAGCAATGGTGTCCGCAGCCTCAGGGCCGGCCTCAATCAGGATGTGCGCGGCACGCCGCTCTTCCCGGGCAAAGTCTTCAGCCCGTTCCCGGTAATACGCCTGCACTTCTTCTTCGGAAACCTCAATGGCTCCTGCCAGCGCCTCCAGTGACAGCGAAATAAAGGCAGCAGTAACCTGCTCAGGCTTACGGAACTGGTCCTTGTTGTCCTCGTAGTAGATCTCTACTTCTTCATCAGACAATGCTACCTGGTCAGCTACCGCCTCGGCATCGATGGTCAGTACCCGGAAGTCCCGGGTCTGGTTCTGGATTGCCAGCAACTGCTCAGCCTGCACAGGAACTGCCACGCCGGTCTGGGCGATGGCTGCACGGATCTGGTTTACAACGTAGTTCTTACGCAGGGTCTCACGGAACTCGGCAACCCCCATGCCCAGATTACGCACTGTGGCAACAAAGCGATCCCGATTGAACTGGCCATCCACCTGGAACTGAGGCATCTGGGTGATCAGGGAGTCAATGTCTGCGTCAGAGAGTTCGAGACCCTGGTTGGCGGCATCCTGGGTAAGCACAGCTTCCTGAATCAGCGCTTCCAGCACATCCCGTCGAACCTGGTCTTCATCCACCAGTGAAGGGTCCGGATCATCCATCTGCATGAGACGCTGCTGCATTTCCAGCTGCACGGTGCGCAGGAATTCCCGTTCGGTAATTTCGTTGCCGTTAACCGTGGCCACTTCCGGCTCTCCGGAGAAGCCGCCGATGATCGCGTCCATCCCCCAGATCGACAAGGAAATGATCAAAAGGCCGATAATAACCTTTGCGATGGTGCCCTGGGCATTATCCCGAATATCTTGAAGCATGTTATTCCTGAATCCCTGTTCAAGGTCGTGCGGATGTTGTTGGCGAAGAGCGAGTCAGGCCGCCCCTTCTTAACGCAAAAAGGCGCACCCTTTACGGAATGCGCCTCGAGTTCCTGCGGCAGCTCCCGCGCGCGAAAGCCGCCAAAGAAAGAACCGTTACTTAACGGCGTCTTTCAGGGCCTTACCTGCTTTGAAGCCAGGTACTTTAGAGGCCGCGATCTTGATTTCAGCGCCAGTCTGCGGGTTGCGGCCAGTACGGGCTGCACGCTCTTTCACAGAGAAGGTACCAAAACCGATCAGGGTAACCTGGTCGCCGCTCTTCAGGGCACCGGTGATGGAGCTGGTCATTGCATCCAGCGCACGGCCAGCTGCTGCTTTCGAAATATCTGCGGATTCTGCAATTGCGTCGATCAGTTCGGACTTGTTCACACTAAACCCCTTCGATTTCAGGTTGAAGATGTTATAGGTCGGTTTGTTTTTTGCGGACTTTTCCGACTATCGCATAAGCAGTCGGATAATTCCATTCTTCTGTTTTATTATTCCTTGCGGCGTTTCACCGGTGATCGGAATAGGCACATACTGCGCGGGAGCCCTTGGTATTGGCTGCTTCACGGCGAAACAGTTATACCAACGGGCTCTCCGGCGTGTCAACAACTCATCCCGGCATTAGTGAGTATTTATGCGCTCGGTAACATCACTGGCATCTTCATTTGCTTTTGCAGACGCCGTCTTGGTTGTGCTGTTTTCCACTGAAGGGTCCGGTGCGTATTCCAGGGCAATATCCAGAACCTCATCGATCCACTTCACTGCACGGATCTCCACGGATTCTTTGATGTTATCCGGTATCTCCTTGAGATCACGGACATTTTCATCAGGAATCAAGACCGTCTTGATGCCGCCACGATGAGCTGCCAGCAGCTTTTCTTTCAGGCCCCCAATGGGTAGTACCCGGCCCCGCAACGTAATCTCACCGGTCATGGCTACGTCGGCGCGCACGGGAATCTTGGTCAGCGCAGAAACCAGCGCTGTGCACATGCCGATACCGGCACTGGGGCCGTCTTTCGGGGTCGCACCTTCCGGAACGTGGATGTGCAGGTCATGCTTTTCGTGGAAATCTTCGGGAATTCCCAGCCCGGCAGCCCGGCTACGAACCACGGTGAGCGCGGTCTGAATAGACTCCTGCATGACATCGCCCAGCGAACCTGTCTTCACTACGCGGCCCTTGCCGGGTGTCAGCGCACACTCGATGGTCAGCAATTCGCCGCCCACCTGGGTCCAGGCCAGTCCGGTCACCTGACCGACCTGGTTGCTCTCTTCAGCCAGGCCGTACGAGTACTTCTTCACTCCGGAATAGTCTTCCAGCATCTCCGGCGTCAGGGTTACCGAAGCGGTGTCGCTACTTTCCACATGCTCCCTAACCACCTTCCGGCAGATCTTGGCAATCTCACGCTCCAAGCCACGCACACCGGCTTCCCGGGTGTAGTAGCGGATCAGGTCACGCAAGGTCTCTTCCGGCACCTTGAGCTCATCCTTGCGCAAGCCGTTGGCCTTAATCTGCTTGGGCAGCAGGTAACGCAAGGCAATGTTCACCTTTTCAGCTTCGGTGTAACCCGGAATCCGGATAACTTCCATACGGTCCAGCAGGGCCGACGGAATATCCATGGAGTTAGAGGTGCACACAAACATCACATCGGAAAGGTCGTAGTCCACTTCCAGGTAATGATCATTAAAGGTGTGGTTCTGTTCCGGATCCAGCACCTCAAGCAAGGCCGAGGCCGGGTCGCCCCGATGATCCATGCCCATCTTGTCGATTTCATCGAACAAGAACAGCGGGTTCTTCACTTCTACCTTGGCCAGCTTCTGTAACAGCTTGCCCGGCAAGGCACCGATGTACGTCTTGCGGTGACCACGGATTTCCGCTTCGTCACGAACACCGCCCAGGGCCATCCGAGTGTATTTCCGGTTAGTAGCCTTGGCGATGGACTGACCCAACGAGGTCTTACCCACACCGGGAGGCCCCACCAGACACAGTACCGGCCCTTTTACTTTCTTGACCCGGCTTTGCACCGCCAGGTACTCGAGAATGCGTTTTTTAACTTCATCCAGACCGTAGTGGTCCTGGTCCAGAATCTCGCGGGCCTTTTGCAGGTCATGGCGAACACGGCTACGCTTCTTCCAGGGCACCGCCAGCATCCAGTCGATGTAGCCCCGCACAACAGTGGCCTCCGCCGACATGGGCGACATCATCTTCAGCTTGTTCAGCTCTGCTTCGGTCTTCTTGCGGGCTTCTTCGGGCAGCCCGGCTGCCTCGAGCTTTTGCTCGAGTTCTTCAAAATCGTTGTTACCCTCGCCCAGATTGCCCATCTCCTTCTGGATGGCCTTCATCTGTTCGTTCAGGTAATACTCCCGCTGGCTGCGCTCCATCTGCTTCTTCACACGGCCACGAATACGCTTCTCGACTTCAATCAGGTCGATCTCGCCGTCCAGCTTGCCCAGCAGCAAATCAACGCGCTTGCGGATGTCCAGCGCCTCCAGCAATTCCTGCTTCTCTGGAATGCGCATATCCAGGTGCGCCGCCATGGTATCCACCAGGCGCTCAAGCTCGGTGATGCCAGTCAGCGCATTAGACACCTCTGAAGGCACCTTCTTGGACAATTTCACGTACTTCTCGAACTCGTCCATCAGGGTCTTGGTGAGCACATCTGCTTCCCGCTCGGGCAGGGATTCCTCATCCATCAGCAGCGCCTGGCCAAGCAGGTAGTCGGCCTCTTCGATACCGGTGATACTCACCCGGGCATTACCCTCTACCAGCACTTTCACAGTGCCGTCGGGCAACCGGAGCATTTGCAGCACAGTGGCCAGGGTGCCCATGGCGAACACATCTTTTGGACCGGGCTCATCAGTAGCAGCGTCTTTCTGGGCAACCAGAAGGATTTCCTTGCCACCCTCCATCGCGGCTTCCAGAGCCTGGATGGACTTTTCTCGGCCAACGAACAGTGGCACCACCATGTGCGGAAACACCACCACATCCCGCAGCGGGAGCAGCGGATATTCTTTCACGGTTTCTTCAGGTATACGGGTCATAGGGAATCCTCTGACAGCGTTTATTTCAGCATACCACCCATCATTGGGGCGCAGACATAAATTGCAATCTTTTTACGTCAGGAAAACCCAGGCGGGCTATTCCTTCGAGGCCATGAAAAAAGGGGCGTTGCCGCCCCTTTTTCCTGATGCCTGATCACGGATGAAAAATTAATCTTCCGGGACCGCCTTGGCATGATCACTGCTCGAGTAGATCTTGAACGGCTCGGAGTCGCCCTTGATCACACTTTCATCGATTACCACCTTGGCAACATCATGCTCGGAGGGAATCTGGTACATGGTGTCCAGCAACGTGGCTTCCATGATGGACCGCAGGCCCCGGGCGCCCGTCTTGCGCACCATAGCCTTTCTGGCCACCGCCCGCAGGGCGTCTTCACGGAAATCCAGCTCCACACCTTCCATGTCGAACAGCTTCTGGTACTGCTTGGTCAGCGCATTTCGCGGTTCGGTCAGGATCTGCACCAGTGCTTCTTCATCCAGCTCTGTCAGCGTAGCCACAACCGGCAGACGTCCGACAAACTCCGGAATCAGGCCGAACTTCACCAGGTCTTCCGTTTCCACATCACGGATGATGTCACCGGTGTTCTTGCTGTCATCCGGGCTCTTAACCGTCGCAGAGAACCCGATGGAGCTGCGCTCGGAGCGCTCCTGAATCACCTTTTCCAGCCCAGCAAAGGCACCACCACAAATGAACAGCATGTTCGTGGTATCCACCTGCAGGAATTCCTGCTGCGGATGCTTGCGGCCGCCCTGGGGCGGAACCGAAGCCACAGTACCTTCGATCAGTTTGAGCAGCGCCTGCTGAACACCCTCACCGGATACATCCCGGGTAATAGAGGGATTGTCAGACTTACGGGAAATCTTGTCGATCTCGTCAATGTAGACGATACCGCGCTGGGCCTTTTCGACATCGTAGTCGCACTTCTGCAGCAGCTTCTGGATGATGTTCTCGACATCCTCACCCACATAGCCGGCTTCCGTCAGCGTGGTTGCGTCGGCAATCGTAAAGGGCACATTGAGCATACGAGCCAGGGTCTCAGCCAGCAGGGTCTTACCACTACCGGTCGGCCCGATCAGCAGGATGTTACTCTTGCCCAGCTCAACGTCGCTCTTGCCCTCGCCATAGCGCAAACGCTTGTAGTGGTTATAGACCGCAACAGACAGAACAACCTTGGCGCGATCCTGGCCAATAACATACTCATTCAGGGTTTCACGGATCTCGGCCGGTGTCGGAAGCCGGTCGCTGGCCTCCTCCTGGGCGTTGTCCTGAATTTCTTCCCGGATGATGTCGTTGCACAGGTCAACACACTCGTCGCAGATGAACACCGAAGGCCCTGCAATGAGCTTACGGACTTCATGCTGGCTCTTTCCACAAAACGAGCAGTACAGCAACTTGCCGTTATCGTCGCCTCTGCCGTTTCTTTCATCTGCCATTGAAATACCTCTGTTCTTCATTGGCCGGCACAGTTACCTGTACGCCGACCAGGAATGATGCGATGACTTTCAGTATTATTGATTCGCTACGCGCTTATCAAGCACTGTATCGATCAGCCCGTATTCCTTCGCCTGGATCGGATCCATGAAATTATCACGGTCGGTATCCCGGGCAATGGTTTCCAGATCCTGGCCGGTATGGTGGGCCAGCAGCGAGTTCAGGGTGTCACGGATCTTCAGGATCTCACGGGTGTGGATCTCGATATCCGTTGCCTGCCCCTGATAGCCACCCAGCGGCTGGTGAATCATCACACGGGAATTCGGCAGGCAGGCACGCTTGCCCTTGGCGCCACCGGCCAACAGGAAGGCACCCATGCTGGCCGCCTGGCCGATACACAGGGTAGCAACGTCCGGCTTGATAAACTGCATGGTGTCGTAAATAGACATACCCGCCGTTACCGCGCCGCCCGGGCTGTTGATATACAGATGGATGTCTTTGTCCGGGTTCTCGGATTCCAGGAACAGCAGCTGGGCAACCACAAGGTTCGCCATATGGTCTTCAACCGGGCCAACCAGAAAAATCACCCGCTCCTTGAGCAGACGTGAATAAATGTCGAAGGAACGCTCTCCACGTGCCGTCTGCTCAATTACCATCGGCACCAGGCCGGCGCTGGTTATCATTGTAGGGCCATCAAACGGTTTCTGCGTCATGTGCGCCTGAACTCCTTATGGACAATGGGCATGGACTCCTGCGGAGGATATCCTGATTTGGCGATCAGGACACCCCTGAATACATATACTCTGCCAGCAGTAAGCCCAGATGAAAACAGCCGGACACGCCGGCTGTTTCCAGAAAGCGGCACCGGGCAAAAAAGCCCGGGCCTGATCAGCGCTGCGGCTGACCAGCAGCGACCGCTTCTTCGTACTTCATTTTCTTCTCGCTTACCTTGGCCTGGGCCAGAACGTAATCGACCACTGCATCTTCCAGGACCGAAGACTCAATCTGGGCCTTCTGGTCCGGGTTGCTGCTGAAGTGGGCGATAACTTCTTCCGGCTGCTCGTAGGTAGAAGCGATTTCCTGAATCTTTTCTTCAACCTTGGCATCGTCTGCCTTCAGGTCGTTCTTCTTGACCACTTCCTGGAACAGCAAGCCGGTCTTCACGCGGCGCTTGGCCTGATCTTCGAAGATTTCCTTGGGCAGCTGCTGGAAGTCAACCTGGCCGCCGAAACGCTGAACGGCGTCCTGGCGCAGGCGGTCGATTTCCTGGTCAACCAAGGCAGCCGGAATGTCCAGCTCGGTAGTTGCCAGCAGGCCGTCAACCACGTCGTTCTTGACCTTGTTGGATACCGCCTGCTTGAGCTCGCGCTCCATGTTCTTCTTCACTTCTTCACGGAAGGCGGCTTCGTCTTCGGCTTCGATACCGAAACGCTTGAAGAATTCCTGGTCCAGCTCAGGCAGCTGGGGCTCTTCAACCTTGTGAATGGTGATGGCGAACTTGGCAGGCTTACCAGCCAGTTCTTCGTTGTGGTAATCCGCCGGGAATTCCACGTCGATTTCCAGCTCCTCGCCGGCCTTACCGCCCACGATGCCTTTTTCGAAGCCCGGGATCATCTGGCCAGAGCCCAGTGTCAGGCGGTGACCTTCAGCGGCGCCACCTTCAAATTCTTCACCGTCAATAGAACCCTTGAAGTCGATGGTCACAACGTCCTTGTTCTTGGACTTGCGCTTAACTTCTTTCAAGGTGGACTGCTGACGACGCAGGTTATCGATCATGGTGTCGATATCCTTGTCGGTTACTTCAGAGACCGGCTTCTCAACTTCAACCTTGCTCAGGTCACCGAGCTCGATTTCTGGCAGAACTTCGAAGATAGCCACGAACTCGAGGTCTTTGCCCTCTTCCATGGTCTTCGGCTCAAACCGCGGCCAGCCAGCGGGATTGATGTCCTGCTCCTGCAGTGCCTTGATGTAGTTGTCGCGCATAACCTCGCCGACAATTTCCTGGCGCACGCTGTCACCGAAACGACGCTTGACCACGCTCATGGGCACCTTGCCGGGACGGAAACCGTTCAGGCGAACAGTACGGGCAGTTTCCTGCAGGCGTTTCTGGACCGCCTGGTCAATTTCCTGGGCGGGCACACCAATCGTCATGCGACGCTCGATGTTGGAGGTCGTTTCAACAGACACTTGCATGGAAGATCCTCAAATTACAGATTCTGTATGTGAATGAAAATTAAAACAAAATCCCGAATGAAGCGATTCACCTCAAAGGGACGCAAAATTAAAAGCCGGTAGTTTATCACGGTTTACCCTGCCGAGAGAATCACCCGACACGACGGAATAACGGTTTGAGACCAGTACCACAACCGGACCGGACAAAAGATGGGGACAAATCAGAAAAAAGAAAGGGTGGTGCGAGAGGAGAGACTTGAACTCTCACGGGTTGCCCCGCTGGAACCTAAATCCAGTGCGTCTACCAATTCCGCCACTCTCGCACATCCGTCGCAGCACCGATCCCGGAACGGGAAGGTCAGAACCGCGGAAACAAACAAGGGGAAAAGTGGGGTGGACGAAGGGGTTCGAACCCTCGACCGCAGGAGTCACAATCCTGAGCTCTACCAACTGAGCTACGTCCACCACATCAGGGAGGTACCTTACGGTACGCATCTGCTTACTTCAACTTTGCTGGTTCGGCGAGTCCGGTGCCAACCTGCGTCGAGCAGTATGGCGCGCCCGGCAGGACTCGAACCTGCGACCATCCGCTTAGAAGGCGGATGCTCTATCCAGCTGAGCTACGGGCGCTTGACCGTTCGCCCACCTGAATATCCAGAAAATGGTCGGGGTAGAGAGATTCGAACTCCCGACATCCTGCTCCCAAAGCAGGCGCGCTACCAGACTGCGCTATACCCCGTTAACTGAACAACAAGTGCTTCAGCAAAGTTGGCGCGCATATTACCGGCGCCTTTGGCATCCGTCAACACGGATTTTCAAAATCATCAATATAACCGTAAACATGAAGACCTGCCGGCGCCAGATAAGTTCCCGCAGGAGGTACAGCCGGGCCACGCTGCATTGGCGTTATTGCCGAAGCATGAGACAATGCGCGGCCATCACTGCACCACTATTCATGCCCAACCGACAAGACGGAAACATGAGCGCCAAACTGATTAACGGAAAAGAGATTGCCGCCCAGGTCCGGCAGCAGGTTGCTGCCGGTGTAGAAGCCCGCAAACACAAAGGCCTTCGCGCACCAGGCCTGGCGGTGGTTCTGGTCGGCAACGATCCCGCCTCGCAAGTGTATGTAGGCAACAAGCGCAAGGCCTGCGAACAGGCCGGCATTCTTTCGCTGTCCTATGACCTGCCGGCAGACACCTCCCAGCAGGCCCTGGAATCCCTGATAGACGAGCTGAACGAAAACCCGGCAGTAGACGGCATCCTGGTCCAGCTCCCCCTGCCCTCTCACCTGGACGCAGACCCGATTCTGGTAAAAATCCTCCCGGACAAAGATGTTGACGGCTTTCACCCCTATAACATCGGCCGGCTGATGCAGCGCAAACCGGCCCTGCGCCCCTGCACACCAGCCGGTGTCATTACCCTGCTGGACTCCATTGGCACACCCTATAAAGGCCAGCACGCGGTGATTGTGGGCGCCTCCAACATCGTCGGCCGCCCCATGTGCATGGAACTGCTACTTAAAGGCGCCACCACCACGGTATGCCACCGGTTCACAGACAACCTGGAGAAGTTTGTCAGCGAAGCAGACATCCTGGTAGCCGCCGTTGGTAAACCCGGCATCATCAAAGGCGAGTGGGTAAAACCCGGCGCTACGGTGATTGATGTGGGCATCAACCGGATGGCCGACGGCAAGCTGTGTGGCGACGTGGACTTTGCTGCCGCGGCCGAGCGGGCAGCATATATTACCCCGGTACCTGGCGGTGTAGGGCCGATGACCATTGCCACCCTGCTGGAAAACACGCTGTACGCAGCGGATGTGCTGCACTCCGAGGTCTAGATTCTTCGGAGACTGGCGCTAACAGAAGGGTGGGGGCGTACCCCCGCCGAGGGTACGACCCCCTTGTAGCCTGCCAGGCCCATAAAAAACCCCGCCGAAGCGGGGTTTTTTGTGTCCGGCCTTACTGACCGTACTTGGCTTTCGCCTTCTGACGATAGGCGTGCAGCAGCGGCTCAGTGTAGCCGGCCGGCTGTTCGCGGCCTTTCAGAACCAGGTCCACAGCGGCCTGGAAGGCGATGCTGTCGTCGAAGTTCGGCGCCATATTGCGGTACCCGGCATCGCCGGCGTTCTGCTTGTCGACCACGGCTGCCATGCGCTTCATGGTTTCCATGATCTGCTCTTCGGTGCAGATACCGTGGTACAGCCAGTTGGTCAGCAGCTGGGAAGAGATACGCAGGGTTGCGCGGTCTTCCATCAGGCCGATGTCGTTGATATCCGGCACTTTGGAGCAACCCACACCGGAGTCGATCCAGCGAACGACATAGCCGAGAATACCCTGGGCGTTGTTGTCCAGTTCCTGCTGGATGTCTTCGGCAGTCAGCGCAGACGGATCTTCCATCACCGGCACGGTCAGGATGTCATCCAGGGACGCCCGCTCGCGGTTAGCCAGCTCTTTCTGTACGTCAAACACGTTCACCTGGTGGTAGTGCGTGGCGTGCAGGGTAGCGGCAGTCGGAGACGGAACCCATGCCGTGTTGGCACCGGCTTTCGGATGGCCGATCTTCGCTTCCAGCATGCCAGCCATCAGGTCCGGCATGGCCCACATACCCTTACCGATCTGGGCAACACCAGACAGGCCGGTTTCCAGGCCGATGTCCACGTTCCACTGCTCGTAAGCGCTAATCCAGGCCGCCTGCTTCATCTCGCCCTTACGAATAAACGGACCCAGCTCCATGGAGGTGTGAATCTCGTCGCCGGTACGGTCCAGGAAGCCGGTGTTGATAAACACGGTGCGCTCTTTGGCAGCGTGGATACAGGCTTTCAGGTTAACAGTGGTGCGACGCTCTTCGTCCATAATGCCGACTTTCAGGGTAAAGCGCGGCAGACCAAGGGCATCTTCAACGCGGCCGAAGAACTCGTTGGTGAAGGCCACTTCTTCCGGGCCGTGCTGCTTGGGCTTAACAATGTACACAGAGCCCTTGGTGCTGTTCTGGAACTTGCCGTCGCCCTTCAAGTCGTGGATGGCAATCAGAGATGTAACCAGGCCGTCCATCAGGCCTTCCGGAATCTCGCTGCCGTCTTTCAGCAGGATGGCCGGGTTGGTCATCAGGTGGCCGACGTTACGAACGAACAGCAGGCTGCGGCCCTTCAGGGACACTTCGCTGCCGTCAGCACCGGTGTAGCTGCGGTCGCCGTTCATGCGACGGGTCATCATCTGGCCGCCTTTCTCGAAGGACTCTTCCAGGTCACCCTTCATAAGGCCCAGCCAGTTTTTGTAGGCCAGTACCTTGTCGTCCGCGTCTACGGCAGCCACGGAGTCTTCGCAGTCCATGATGGTGGTCAGGGCTGATTCCATCAGAACGTCTTTAACGTTGGCACCGTCGTCTTTACCGATCGGATGGCTGGCATCGATCTGGATTTCGAAGTGCATGCCGTTCTTCACCAGCAGAACGCCGGTAGGTGCATCGGCAGCGCCGGTGTAACCCACAAAACCGGACTCGTCTTTCAGGCCGGTCACTTCGCCGTTCTGCAGTTTTACC
>Ga0209075_1000568_pt1 | contig 36269 bp, 42 predicted proteins | sample Stecom2011_FD_187523 | JGI IMG/M metagenome (GOLD analysis project Ga0209075, IMG submission 187523) | Agricultural soil microbial communities from Utah to study Nitrogen management - Steer compost 2011 (SPAdes) (version 2) | ecosystem: Environmental > Terrestrial > Soil > Agricultural land...
AATTTTTTCTTGTGTAATTTTAAAAGTCTTAAATTCTTTTCCATTATAAACTTTAATTATACGATTTAATAGAATTGACGGTATAATAGCACCACGATCCCACACAATTAAATTTTTTTTTGTTATAAATTGTTTAATAATATTTTGGGGTATATAATTTAATTTCCATGATTTCATAATTTAATTATTTAATTTTAGTTGGTTTTCCTTTTGTTGGTTTACCCCATGGTGTTACAGAGGGTTTACCTCCACCACCACCATGCGGATGATCAACAGGGTTCATTGCAACCCCTCTTACTTTAGGTCTTAAGCCTTTTAAACGATTTACACCCGCTTTACCTAAAACTTGTAAATTATGAGTATCATTTGAAATCATTCCAATGGTAGCAAAAATATTTGATTTAACATATTTTATTTCACCAGAAGGTATCCGAATTTTTGAAATTACCGCACCCTTTTGTAATAATTGACATGAAGTCCCAGCAGAGCGAGCATATATAGCTTTATTTTTACCAACAGAGGATATAATACTCCCTGCTGGTATATTAGCTAAAGGTAATTTATTTCCAATACGAATATCTAATACATTAGTGCCCATTTGAATTAAAGAACCAGGAACTAAATATTTTGGTGCTAAAATATAATCAAATGTTTTTGTTTGTAAATCAAATATACGTGCAATTAATCCTGTTCGCTGTGGATCATATTCAATTCCTGCGACTATTCCTTTCAGGTCATTTTTAAACCAATTAATTTTTCTTAGTAATTTTCTAGAACCTCCGCCTCTATGACGTATACAAATAACTCCTTGATTATTTCGCCCACCTTTTCGTTTTTGGCGAGTTATTAACGCTTTAACTAAAGGTTTCTTATATAAAAGATTTTTTTCAGATCTTAATTGATGACGAAAACCAGGTGTTATTGATTTTAATTTTTTTAATAACATAAATTTTATTTATAAAAAATCGAAGATAACGGGATTTGAACCCGCGACCTTTGGTGTGACAAACCAATACTCTACCGCTAAGCTATATCTTCTTTTATTTTAATGACGTAAACTAGGTATATTACCAACTGATATATCACCTCGTACACGGTAATGCAATATAAAAATCGCAAGTCCAATAGCAGATTCTGCAGCAGCTACCGCTAATACTAGTAGAGCAAATATTTGCCCCACTAAGTCATCTAAAAAAACTGAAAAACAGACAAAGTTTAAATTTAAAGATAGTAAAGTTAGTTCTAAAGACATTAGAATAAGAATTAAGCTTTTTCTATTTAAAACAATACCAAAAATACCTATTAAAAATAATAAAAAATTAAAATTTATTTGTAAATTAAACATAGTTATAAATTAAATATTTTTTTAATTAAAAAAAATTTGTTATATTTTTTCTATTTATTTGTGAACATAGACCCATTGTAGACGACGCTTTGACAAATGCTGTAGATAAATAAAAATCTTCTAAATTACTTTTTAATGGATATTTAGAAAAAATATTATAAGTAGGTAGAATTTTTATTAAATTTAACATTTTTTTTTTTTTCATTAATTCAGGATTTGAAAAAAGGAGCTTAATAAAACTTAAACTAAATTGATTATTTGATTTTAAATTAAATATTAATTTAATTAAATTATATGTTGTTAATTTATCATTTATACCAATATTAATTTTTTGTGTTTCCTGTTCTCGTCCTTCTGAATTAATAAAAGATTGATTTGATTCTAAAAATGTATTAATCGGTATAATAAAATCAGAATTTTCAGCAGAAAAAGTTCCATGGGTATGTGCCCATATAATTTTTGTATTTTCTTTTTTTAGTATTTTTCGCACACTATAACTATCTTCTAAACCGATTGCTAAAATTAAATCTGTCCATATTAAATCTTTTTTATTTAATTTATTAAAATTTAAAGATGCACAAGAAATTAAATTAGGTGTAGAATCAACTGTTAAAAATTTAATTTTATTATTAATTTTTTTTAAGTTAACAGTTAATAAATTTAAATTAAATCTATTAAGTAGATTTTTACCAAAAAAAAAAATAGGTGTTTTATATTGACTTATTATTTGTTGGATTTGTGTTTTTCCTTCAATTAATCTTATAAAAGAATTTAATGTTAAAGAAATAAAATTAGTAGGTATATTATTAGTAAAAGGGGAACCTACGTTATAAATTAAAAAATTATTTTTTAAAAATAAATTACGTAATCTTATATTTAAGATAGGGTTTTCTATTTTTATATTTGTACCAATTAAAAAACAAGCATCTGCAGTATTAATATCATTATATGTTGTTGGATTAAAAAAATTTGTATGTAAATTATCAAATAGACGTACTTTTATTTTTTTAAATTTCGATAAAAATTGTAAAATAAGCAAAGTTTTATTATCTATATTTGAAGTTATGGGTATTAATATGTTTTTTTGTTTAATAATAGATTGTAAGATTTTTATTAAATCAAATAATTCAGTACGAACAAATTTTTTATTTTTTTTAATAAAGGATGCGTTTATACGTAATTTTTTTAAACTATCGTATGAAAATCTTATTTTATCAGTTATCCATTCAAGATTAATACTAGAAGAATAACGTGGTAAAATACGTACAATTTCTGTTTCTTTTAATTCTACAATAATATTACTACCAACGCTATCTAACGTATCAATTGTAGCAAATTTTCTCAGTTCCCAAGGACGCGCAGTAAAAGCATATGGTTTAGAAGTTAGTGCACCAACAGGACAAAGGTCAATAACATTACCAGAAATTTCTGATTGTAAAACTCTATCAATATAACTACCAATTTCTGTTTCTGTTCCTCGTTTTAATGTACCTAAGGTATCAATTCCGGCAATTTCAGTAGCAAATCTTACACATCGTGTACAATGAATACATCTAGTCATTATAGTTTTTATTAATGGTCCGCAATATTTATCTACCACTGACCTTTTTTTATAATACATACGACTATAATCACTACCAAAAATTTTAGTTTGATCTTGTAAATCACATTCCCCTCCTTGATCACAAATAGGGCAATCTAATGGATGATTTAACAATAATGATTCTAATACATTTTCTCTTGCTTTTTTAACTAACGGGGTATCAGTAAAAATAACCATATTATTTGCAACTGGCATTGCACAAGCTGCAACAGGTTTTGGGCTTTTTTCTATTTCGACTAAACACATTCGACAATTTCCTGCAACAGCTAAATTTTCATGGTAACAAAAACGCGGTATATCGATACCTAGTTGTTTACAGGCTTCTAATATACTAGAACCACGAGGTACCAGTATTTTTTGATTATTAATTAATAAATTTATCATATATATTCATATTTTTCTTTATAAAAAAGAATAAAAAATTACTTGCTATCGGACTTGAACCGATACTCGATTATGAAACAAATTTTAAGTCTGTCGTGTCTACCATTCCACCAAGCAAGTAAAAAATAAAAAAATTTGCTCTTTATGGGATTTGAACCCATATCATTACCGTGAAAGGGTAATGTCCTAACCCTTAGACGAAAAGAGCAAAAATTAATATGAAGAAAGTAGGATTCGAACCTACGATAGCTTGTGCTAACAGTTTTACAGACTGCCACCTTTAACCACTCGGTCACTTCTTCGTTTTATTTAATTTTTATAGATACATCAAGCAGGATTTGAACCCGCAACAATCGAATCCGAAGTTCGATACTCTATCCTATTAAGCTACTGATGTAATTTCTCCTTAGGTAGGACTCGAACCTACGACCTTATGGTTAACAGCCATTTGCTCTGCCGACTGAGCTACTAAGGAAAATATAAATGAGCTGTTCCTGGATCAACTCCTTGAATGGGACAATTATGTATATCTATTAAATCATTAAAAATCCACGCAACTACTGGTCTAATTTTTAGAACTTGAAGTTTTGTTAATTCATAAGTAAACATTTCATCACAATAGTTTAAATCAGGTATTTCTTCTGGTATCCATGGAGGCATAAATTCAGAATGTTGATCTATAAAATCACCATAAATAAAATTAAATACTATGCAGCTTATACTTAAAAATAAACCCATAACAAATGCACTTTTAAATTCTTTTTTAAAAGTAGGTGTTTGTTTTCTTAATTTATCAAAAAATATTTTTCTTTTTTTTAATATTTCTTTTTCTTTTATTTCTAATATCTTATTAATTTTAATATAAAATTTTAAAATGTTATTATAATAATTTGTATAATTTATTTTAAATAATTTTTTCATACATATCTTAATTTAGTTTAGTTTATTAATTTTTTTTTGAAAATAAAAAAAAAGGGTAATTACCACGAGCTAATTGTTTAGCTGTTATTTCATTTGATTTATGAGATTTGAAATTTAATGTTAAAACTATCGCACCTAACATAGCTATTAATAATAAAACACCACATAATAAAAAACAAATTAAATATTCTTGATATAAAATTTGACCTAAAAGTTCAATATTAGTTATATTATCTATCATAAGATACCAATTTAAATTTGTATTTTTAAATGGTATATTTAAAATTAAATTATCTATTGATAAATAGAATTCAATAAGAAATAAAGAAATAAATAAAAGTACAAAAGGTACATATTGTAATATATTATTTTGTGTTCTATTTATTTTAATATCTAGCATCATTACTATAAATAAAAATAAAACTGCGATTGCTCCAACATAAATTATTATAAAAATTAAAGCAATAAATTCAGCACCTAGAAACAGTAATATACCTGCAGCACTAATAAAAACCAAGATTAAAAACATTACTGAATGTACATGGTTGCGACTTGTTAAAACAAAAAAAGAACCTAATCCCATTGTAATTAATAATAAATTTTGTAATATATTTTCCATCATAATTGTAATATAATTTTTTTTAATATGGAATAGCAGGATTTGAACCTACACATAATCGAATCAAAATCGATGGCCTTACCATTTGGCTATATTCCATTAGTTATATATAGATTTTATACAAGCTAAGCTTAATCGGTAACAAAAGTTTACTTTATAAAATAATATTAAATTAATAATTGTAATTGGGTAACAGTGGAATTGAACCACTAACCTTTTCGTTGTAAGCGAAATACTCTACCAATTAAGTTAGTTACCCAATTAATTAAAATAAATTAAATTTAGTATCAATAAGCTAAAAATATTACTATTCTTACACATTCGACCTATTTACGTGATATTCTTCCACGATTTAAACAAAAATTTATCTTGAGGTAAGTTTCCCACTTAGATGCTTTCAGCGGTTATCTTTTATAAATTTAGCTACTCGGCGTTGCATTTGGAAATACAGCCGATACACCAGAGATTTACATTCCCGGGTCCTCTCGTACTACGGTCTAGTCCTCTCAATTTTTTATGCTTCCAGAAGATAGGGACCGAACTGTCTCACGACGTTCTTAACCCAGCTCAAGTACCACTTTAATCGGCGAACAGCCGAACCCTTGGAACCTTCTTCAGCTCCAGGATGTGATTAGCCGACATCGAGGTGCCAAACGGTTCCGTCGATATGAGCTCTCGGGAACCATTAGCCTGTTATCCCCGGCGTACCTTTTATTCGTTGAGCGATAATCTTTCCACACAGAATTACCGGATCACTATAGCCGACTTACGTCTCTGTTTGATTTGTCAATCTTACAGTTAAGCAGACATTAATACTATTACGTTCTACAAAAAGGATACCTTTTTTGAGTCTACCTTTGCACGCCTCCGTTACTTTTTAGGAGGCAAGCGCCCCACTTAAACTACCTCATATATGCTGTTCATATTTATGTGAGTATAATTTTTTATTAAGAGTGGTATTTCATTATTACTTTTATCAAGTTCCCACTTATTCTACACATAATAAAAAATTATACAACATATAATCATAGTAAAGGTGCACGGGGTCTTTCCGTCTATCTGGAAGTAAGCCGCATCTTCACGGCTAATTCAATTTCACAGAGTTTATGTTGGAGACAGTGGAGCGATCGTTACACCATTCATGCAGGTCGGAACTTACCCGACAAGGAATTTCGCTACCTTTGGACCGTCAGAGTTACAGCCGCCGTTTACGGGGGCTTCGATTCAGAGCCCAGGCTCCTCCTCTTTACCTTGCCGCACCGGGCAGGTGTCAGTCCCTATACTTTTTCTTTCGAATTTGCAGAGACTTGTGTTTTTATTAAACAGTCGTCACTCCTAATTATGTGTCAACAATATAAGCTTGCGCTTATATTGTTACTCCTTCTCCCTAAGTTACAGAGCTAATTTGCCGAGTTCCTTCAACATATTTCTCTCTTACGCCTTAGTATATTCTACCCATTCACCAGTGTCGGTTTATAGTACGGTTTTAAAATAATTAAAGTTATTTCCTGAGATTTTTATTATGCTTTTATTAACCATTAAATAAAACATAATGTCATATACTAAATCTGTCACTTTTAATTAATGCCCATTAAATTTTGCTTTCGCTAACATTCTAAGGGACCGACTAACTCATTGCTTCTTAAAAATTGCAATGAAAACCTTGAATTTTCGGCGACAACTTATAAAAGCTCCTATCTAAGCTTTTATGGTTTGTTTTACGCTACTCATGCCAATATTCTCACTTCTGATATCTCCAAAAGATCTTAAGACCTTTCTTCATATTTTCGATTTACAGAACGTTCCGCTACCGTATCAAGATACTTGTAATTTCGATAAAAAACTTTAGTCTTTCTATATTATTGACGCAATAAAACTCGATCAGTGAGCTGTTACGCTTTCTTTAAAGGATAGCTGCTTCCAAGCTTACCTCCTGATTGTCATAATTTTTTTACTTTCTTTATCACTTAGTTTAATTTTTAAGATCTTAATTTACAATCTGGGCTGTTGCCCTTTTGACAAAGAACCTTAGCGCTCAATGTCTGTCTATATAAAAAAATTTACGTATTCGTAGTTTTTTTAGATTTAGTAAGATAAATTATCCCCCTTAACTAAAAAGTGCTCTACCCCATAAATTTTTTTTTATACGCTCTACTAAAATAGATTTCGCGGAAAACCAGCTATCACTGAGTTTGATTAGCCTTTCACCCCTAACTACAAATCATCCCAACATTTTGCAACATATACGGGTTCGGTCCTCCAAGAAGTGTTACCACTGCCTCTTCAACCTGTTCATAGTTAGATCACTCAGTTTCGGGTCTTATTACTTTAACTTTTCGCCTCTTTTAAGACTTGCATTTGCTACGCTTACACTTTTAATGCTTAAGCTTGCTAAACTAATAAACTCATTGGCCCATTATACAAAAGGTAAGCCGTCACTAATATATATTAAATATATTAGCCTCGACAGTTTGTTAGCAATAAGTTTCATTTGACCTCGTCACCTTTCCCTCACGGTACTAGTTCACTATCGATTATTAAAATTTTATTAGATTTGAGGGTAGTACCCCATATTTCAAGCAAAACTAAAATCGCTTTACTTATTTTTTAAATTTTTTTTGCTTTACAGGACTTTAACCTTCTTTGGTTATATTTTTCAATTAAAAAAAATTTTAAATCTAAAAATTGCATTCGCTCGCCACTACTAACAATCTCTCGGTTGATTTTTTATTAAGTTACTTAGATGTTTCAGTTCACTTATTTGCTATACACTAAAATGTAATAATTTCTCTTAGGTTATTTAGTTTTTTGGTTAAGGTTTATTCTTATCCTTTTTAACTAACTTTTTGCAATACACAACCGCATTTTTTAATATCTAGGTATCCTCTTAATGCTTTTTTTATTTTAAGGTTTTGAACCTTTGTATTCTCCCTAATGAGAAAAATAAAACTTTTTTCTTGTTAAGGGACTTGAACCCTTATTCATTTCGAAGCAGATTTTGAATCTGCTGTGTCTGCCATTCCACCAAACAAGAATTTTTATTAATTTTTTATCTATTCATTTAGATATTTTTTCCAGTAATCTTTATCTTTGATTGGCTCTCCATGTACTAATGTTTCATATACAATATAAAAAAACAATAATGCAGAAAAAGCTGAAACATAGGAACCATAAGAAGCTACTGCATTCCAACCAGTAAAAGAATCAGGATAATCTGGAATACGACGAGGCATACCTGCTAAACCTAAAAAGTGCATTGGAAAAAAGGTTAGATTTACACCTATAAAAAAAATCCAAAAATGAATTTGGCCTAATACTTCCGGGTATTGTAACCCTGAAATTTTACCAATCCAAAAATAAAATGCTGCAAAAATACCAAATACTGCACCCATAGATAATACATAGTGAAAATGACCTACAACATAATATGTATCATGTACAGCAACGTCAATTCCAGCATTAGCTAAAACTACACCAGTTAAACCACCAATTGTAAATAAAAAAATAAAACCTAAAGCAAATAACATAGGTGTTTCTAATTTAATTGAACCGCCCCACATTGTAGCAATCCAACTAAATACTTTTATACCAGTAGGTACAGCAATAATCATTGTAGCTGCAGTAAAATACGCGCGAGTATCTACGTCAAGTCCTACAGTAAACATATGATGAGCCCATACAATTGATCCTAATACACCAATTGAAATCATTGCAAAGACCATACCTAAATATCCAAACATAGGTTTATCTGAAAAACGACTTACAATATGGCTAATAATACCAAAAGCTGGTAAAATTAAAATATATACTTCAGGATGTCCAAAAAACCAAAACAAATGTTGAAATAAAACAGGATCCCCACCACCAGCTGGATCAAAAAAAGTTGTATTAAAATTTCTATCTGTTAATAACATTGTTATAGCACCACCAAGAACAGGTAGTGACATAACTAATAAAAATGCAGTAACAAATACTGACCACACAAATAAAGGTATTCTTTCCATACCCATACCTGGTGCTCTCATATTTAATATTGTTGTAATAAAATTAATAGCACCTAAAATTGATGATGCACCTGATAAATGTAAACTAAAAATAGCTAAATCTACTGATGGACCAGAATGTGCTTGTACACTACTTAATGGTGGATAAATAGTCCAACCTGTACCGGGTCCAGCTTCTACAAAGATAGAAGCAATTAATAAAAATAATGATGGTGGTAATAACCAAAATGAAATATTATTTAATCTAGGAAATGCCATATCTGGAGCACCAATCATAATAGGAACAAATAAATTACCGAAACCTCCTATTAAAATTGGCATAACCATAAAAAAAATCATTAATAAAGCATGACCTGTAACTAATACATTATATAATTGATAATTACCAGACAAAATTTGGCTACCTGGTTGAGCTAACTCCATTCTAATAATAATGGACATGGTTGTACCCAATACGCCAGAAAAAGCCCCGAAAATAAGATAAAGGATACCAATATCTTTATGATTTGTTGAAAAAAGCCAACGACTTACCCAACTAGTTAAATTTGTAGAATAGGCTACCATACAGAAATCTGCATGTTAACCAATTTAATACTATTACCTGTTTTGATTGTTATATATTATAAATATAGAAACTCATTACCATACAGCTTTTTTATAGCCTGGTACTAAACCTAAGGATAAAAATTCTCTTATTTGTATTCTTGACAATTTAAATTTGCTTAAAATACTTCGTCCTCTATTTGTAAGAGAACAACGGTTATTTAATTTTGTAAGAGAAATTTTTTTATTTAATTTTTTTTGTTTTTCCATTAATAATATTTTTTGCTCTATTAATAAATCTGAATTTCTTATTAAATGTTTGATAATTATTCGGTTATTTTCATTTTTTAAAAAATTTAATCTATTTTTTTGATCTTTAATAAATAAATGTTTCATATTTTATTCCCACTCTAAAGCACCAATTAACCAGGCATATATAAAACCTACAATTAATTCAAGTAAAAAATCAATCATGCCCCAAAAAGCTAAAGATTGATTTACACCTAAGGTTACACTCCAAGGAAAAAAAAACATTGCTTCTAAATCAAAAATAATAAATAAAATTGCAACTAAATAAAATCTAATATCAAAACTATTTCGTGCATCTTCATATGGATCAAAACCACATTCGTATGCAGATATTTTTTCTGCGTCTGGTTTTTGAGGTGCAACAATATAAGAAACTACAAATAGAATTACAGATAAACAAATACTACAAACTAATAGAATAAGTATGGGTGTATATTCTTCTCTTAATATATTCATATAATTTTATATTTTTTTAATAATAAAAAGTTTTATTTTTTTTAACCTACGATTCCCAATAAAACAGTATTTATAGGTTAAATTAATATAACATTTGAAGATCTTATGTGATTTCAAGTAAAATTTAATTTAAATAATTATATATTAAATAAATTTTATATATTTTGTTCCAACTGCTCGTTCCCGAACAATTACCTTGTGTCGACTTCTTAGCGGTTATTTTCCAACAATAATTTATTACTTTATAAAATAAAATTAATTATTTTTTTACTAAAAAAAATAAATTAATTCTTTTAAATAAAGAAAATAAATTTCAAGCAAAGAAAACTTCCCCTAAATGACGGGCGGTGTGTACAAGATCTAGGTACAGATTCACCGTAACATTCCTGATTTACGATTACTTGTGATTCCATCTTCATGTAGACGAGTTGCAGTCTACAATCCGAACACAGAAAAGTTTTTAGTTTTGCTCTAATTCACATTTTTGCATCTTTTTGTCTTTTCTATTGTAGCACGTGTTGTAGCCCAGCCTATAAGGGCCATGAGGGCTTGACGTCGTTCCCACCTTCCTCTAGCTTATAACTAGCTGTTTTCTATAGGTTTTTATTAATTGATTAATTCAATTAAAAAACCAAATATAGAATGGGAGTTGCGCTCGTTAAAGGACTTAACCAAACATTTCACAACACGAGCTGACGACAGCCATGCAACACCTGTATTTTTTTATTTTTTATATAAACTCTTAAGATTTTATAAAAAAAAGTCATAATGATTAGTTATGTTACAAAAAATATGCAAAGGCTGGTAAGGTTACGCGCGTATTATCGCATTAAACCACATGCTCCACCACTTGTGTAGACCCCCGTCAATTCCTTTGAGTTTTAGCCTTGCGGCCGTACTCCTCAGGCGGAGTGCTTAACGTGTTAACTGTATATCTAAAAATATTTTCTAAATATTAGCACTCAGCATTGACAGCGTAGACTACCAGGGTATCTAATCCTGTTTGCTACCTACGCTTTCGTCCCTCAGTGTCAGTATTAGCCCAGATAATCGCTTTCGCTACTGGCATTCCTCCATATATCTTAGGATTCCACCCCTCCACATGGAATTCTATTATCCTCTGCTAAACTCTAGTATATCTGTTCTTAAAGCATTCCAAAAATTAAGTTTTTGTTTTTTACTAGAAGCATACAAAATACAACCTACGGACCCTTTACGCCCAATTATTCCGAATAACGCTCGCCCCTCTCGTATTACCGCGGCTGCTGGCACGAAATTAGCCGGGGCTTCTTTTTCAAATAAAGTCATAATCTTCTTTGACGAAAGCGCTTTACAACCAACATTTTACTGTCTTTTATGCTTTCCTCGCGCACTCAATATTACTGGATCAGGCTTTCGCCCATTGTCCAATATTCCTCACTGCTGGCTTCCTAAAAAGCCTGGACCTTGTTTCAGTTCCAGTGTGGCTGATCATTCTCTCAAACCAGCTAAAGATCATCGGCTTGGTAGGCTTTTATCCACACCAACTACCCTAATCTTACATAAGCTCATCATTAAACGAATATAATTATTCTTAAGACATTCACATTAGATAATAAATTATCTTTTCTCTTTATTAGATTTGTTTGTATCGATTTTTAATGGTAGATTCTTATGTTTTACTCACCCTTATGCTACGAAAAATAATTTTCGTTCAACTTGCATGTGTTAAGTATATTGATAGCGTTCATTCTGAGCCAGGATCAAACTCCCTTTAATAGATTAATAGTATAACTATTTATTATAGTATTAACTTAAATTTTATATTAAACGAATTTACTTAATTATTATTTAAATTAAGTATAATATTAATAATGAAAATAATGTAATATTTTCACCTTGTTTTTTTAAATTTTTTCTTTTTTCTCTTAATTTTAGTACTTCAGCAATTTTAGGTAAATAAATTTGAGAAAAAACAAAATAAAATATATAAAAAAGTAACAAAGACCAAAATACTTGGCTTGAAAATGCGTAAAAATCAAATTGTGGCATAATTTTTTTTTAATTATTATAATTAATATTCTTTTAATAAAAAAAATTTAACAAAACTCTGTTTTTTTTAATATTAAAAAAATTTAGCGGAAGTTGGAATCGAACCAACGACCTTCAGATTATGAGCCTGATAAGCTACCTCTGCTCTATCCCGCTCAGGCGGCGGCCTTTTTATAATTTATATAAAACTTATTTATACTAATATATTATAATAATATACTATTTTACATAAGTTTATTTTTTTAAAATTTTTTACAGAATATATAATAAATATAGTTTTTTATACTTATTTATATTTGTCTTCTAGAGTTTTTAGTAATTCTAACATTTTGGGAGTTAGTTCTATATTTTCTTCTTCTATAATTATAGGGAAATATACAATTTGTATTATTTCATATATGAAGACTGAAAAAAGCACAATAAAAATTAAAAAACAAACTCGATTTGTTTCATCTTTAAAGAAATTGTAAATTGATGAATTTTTAAAATTAAACATATTTGTTAATAGATATCTTATATTGTTAAGATTTTTAAGTTTAAAACTTATTATATATAATAAAGTTTTAAAATTTTATATAATGACCACAATAAAAATTAAGGTCTGTTTTTGTTTTTATAAACTCATTATTTTCTAATACGCACGCATAAAATTTATTCGTTAAGATTAATTTTAAACGCTCTTCATCCGTATTAGCAGCATTATATTTATTTAAAAATAATGAGGGGTTATTTTTATTTTTAATAGCCATTTCTTTTAACAACCCAATAAATTCTGTTGTATCTTTTGCAAGATAAGCACTAATAAAATCATAATTAATATATATTATACTTACTATAAATAGTAATACTAAAAATATTTTTATAAATATTAGATTATTTAATAAGTTTTTTTGTATTTTTTTTAACATATACAGTTTTTTTAATCTATTTTATCTTTACTTAATGGTACCATTATTAAATATGGTTTTTCATACTCATAACAAAGCCATAATTTGGCTTTTGTTTTATTATTTGATATATATTTAAAGTTTATATATTTTTGCATATCCTTTTTAATAAAAAATTTTTAAACTTAAAAAATAAAAAATACCTAAAATAATAGTTACAATAGGATTAAATATATACCATATAATTAATAAAATTATATTGCTAGTACTAAATAAATATACCCAAATAGCAACTACTATTAAAATATATAAAATCATTAAAAAAGTTAAAAAAGATATATTTTCACCACTATCACCAGCCATTGTAAACATATACAAAGAAAACATTAATGAAGGTATTAAAGGTATACCGCTTAAAATAAAAACCAGTAAGTTAAAGATCGTTTCCATAATTATTAATTATTTTTGTTTTTACCATTTTTTTACAGTATAAAAAATATAAACAACAACTATTAATAAAAATAAATTAATTTATTTATGCTAAAAGTTGAGTAATCACATAACAACCAGTTATGAACAAAATTCCAACACCTACACCTACACCTATAAAAAGACCAGCTGTAACCGGATTAACACTTTTTGATGCTTGTCTATAATAACTAATTGAATTTGCCATATCTTTCATTTTTTCATGTTGTATTTTTAATGTTTCTTCTTGAGTATCTATTATATGATATAATTCATCAGTTGTTTTTTTTATATGCATATAATCATCATATGTCAAATGTGATTGACTTGTATCATGATATGCTTGAAATCCAATCCATAAAATTAGAAATAAAAAAAAAGAAAACTTTAATAAATCTCCAATCATATGTTCTACCCAAAAATTTTTAATAATTTTTGAAATTTCTTTTTTTTCATTATCTAAAAAAACAGCAATATTAGCTGTTAATTTTAAAAAAAAATTAATAATAATATATTTTTTTTTATTCATATATATTTTGTTTTATTTTTAAGTGTGTTTTTTATTTTAGGCAACACCCTATATTATTTTTAAAATATATTTTAAATTTTTGTGCCTTACTAAATTCGTGCACGTACTAATTTTTTTTCTACTATACCTATAGATGGCACTAATAAAAAAAAAAATAAAAAATAAAATATTGTAGCTAAAATCCCTACTAAAATGTAAGGATCTTCGACAGGTTTTTGTCCTATCCAGCCTAATAATAAAAAGTCTGCAAATAAAAACCAATAAAAAAAACCGAAAATAGGTCTAAATTCAGTACTACGTACTTCAGAAGTATTTAAAATAGGTAATGTAAACCATGCAGCAATAGCTCCACCCATAGCTAACACACCACCTAATTTATCAGGTATTGATCGTAAAATCGCATAAAAAGGTAAAAAATACCACTCAGGTACAATATGTACAGGAGTAACCAAAGGATTTGCTGGTATATAATTATCAGGATGCCCTAATGTATTTGGGAAAAAAAATACAAAAAAAGAAAAAATTAGTAATAAGATAAAAAAAGCAAATAAATCTTTTACATAAAAATACGGGTAGAATGGTATATTATCTAATGAAGAATTAATACCTAATGGATTATTAGATCCATCTTTATGTAATAATGCTAAATGAATTAAAACTAAACCTGCAATCAAAAACGGTAATAAATAATGGAAACTAAAAAAACGATTTAAAGTTGCATTATCAACAGAAAACCCTCCCCATAACCATTCAACAATAGATGGCCCAATAAAAGGTATAGCAGAAAAAAGGTTAGTAATTACAGTAGCACCCCAAAAGGACATTTGCCCCCATGGTAAAACATAACCCATAAAACCAGTAGCCATCATAAGAAAAAAAATTAAAATACCAGAATACCATAAATGTTGTCGTGGATACATATATGAACCATAATACATACCTCTAAATATATGACAATAGACTACAATAAAAAACATTGAAGCACCATTTGCATGTAAATAACGTAATAACCAACCATTATTTACATCACGCATAATATGCTCTACACTATTAAAAGCTAAATCTACGTGTGGTGTATAATGCATAGCTAAAAATATACCTGTAATAATTTGTATAACCAAACAAATACCTGCAGTTGAACCAAAACTCCATAAATAACTTAGATTAATTGGACTGGGATAATCAATAATATGGCTATCTGCAAATGATAATAAATAATCTTTATTCCAACGCATATATTTTAGCTAATATTTAAACCATCTAAACGTATAGCAATCCAGCTAATATATTCATCTAAAGGAACACCTCTCACAACAATTGGCATAAAAGCATGATTTACACCACAAATTTCACTACACTGACCATAATATACGCCAGGTCTTTTTATAAATAAAGATGCTTGTGTCAATCTACCTGGACAAGCATCTACTTTTATACCAAACGAAGGAACAGCCCAGCTATGTAAAACATCAGCTGCAGTAACTAAAACACGAATATGTGTATTAATTGGTAATAATACTCTATTATCAACTTCTAATAAACGAAAAGTACCTTTTACTAATTCATCATCAGGTAACATATATGAATCAAAGTTTAAAGTATCTCCACCTTCTAATGTTGAATAATCAGAATATTCATAGCTCCAATACCATTGATGACCAACTACTTTTAAAGTAGTTGATGGATCTATCATTTCATCGATTGAGTATAATAGTGCAAAAGAGGGCACAGCAATAACTAATAAAATAGCTGCTGGTATTAGAGTCCAAACAACTTCAAGTATTGTTGAATGCGTAAATTTTTCTGCTGTTTTATTTACATCAACAGTATATGATGTTAAAATTTTACTTAACATCCAAAAAACAAACATTGCGATAAACACCATAAAAAACATTAAATGGTTATGGAAATTAATTATACCTTCCATTACTGGTGTTGCAGGGTCTTGTAACCCTAATTGCCACGGTTCTGCAGCATCACATAAAATTATATTATAAAACATTTGGTTTTTAAATATATTTTTTTAGTTGTCTAAGAACGGATTTGAACCGCTGACACAAGGATTTTCAGTCCTATGCTCTACCCCTGAGCTACTTAAACAAATAATTATATTTTTATAAAAATAAAAAAAACTGCAAACAAAATTTTAACATGAAGTTAGGAAGGGACTTGAACCCTTAACCCAAGATTTGCAATCTTATACATTACCAGTTATGCAACCTAACCTAAATCCTTGCATTTTACAGGAATTGAACCTGTAACCTCCGGCTTAGAAGGCCGCTGCTCTATCCGATTGAGCTAAAAATGCATCGGATTTACCGAAATTATATTTTACATTTTATTTTACAAATTAACTCAATTGGCTTGTTTTTTAATATTTGTTTTATTAAATATAAATTAATAAAATTATCTAAAATTAAAACACAATTAAACCACTCAGTTTGATAATGATCTTTTGCTTTTTTATGGACATGCGGTGATTTATAAACTGAAAATCTTGAAATTTTAGATGGAAGCATTTTTTTTTTTATTGTAAAATTAAATTGTTTAGATAATTTTTCAAAAAATTTAATGTATATTTCTAATAAATATAATTTATTAGACCTTAAATAAAAGTAATATTTCATATATATATATTATTTTAAAAAGTAAAAAAGAAGGTTGTCCTCAAATTATTTTGTATTAAGTTTTTTAATGTAAACTTATAGCATCATTTAAGTAAATACAACTTAAGATACTAAAAACATAAGCTTGAATTAAAGCTACAGCTAATTCTAAACCAAATAATGGAAATAAAACAGCTAATGGTACATAATGAGCTAAAAATAATAAACCTGTACAACCCATTAAAGCCCAACCAAAGCCAGCAATTACTTTTAATAAAGTATGACCTGCCATTAAATTAGCAAATAATCGAACAGATAAACTTATAGGTTTAAACATATATGAAACAAATTCAATAGGAACTAATAATAACGATAAAGGAAAAGTAGTACCTGCTGGTAAAAATAATGAAAACATTTTTAAACCATGAATTCTAGCTCCTGCTATATTTACTGATATAAAAACAATCATAGCTAAAGCAAAGGTTACTATTAAATGACTTGTTAAAGTAAAACTATAAGGTACTAAACCTATTAAATTACTTAATAATACAAAAAGAAATAATGTAAAGATAAAAGGGAAATATTTTTCTCCTTTTGGTCCAACATTATCTGAAACCATTGAAATCATAACTTTATAACTCATTTCGACAATCGCTTGCCATCGATTTGGAATTAAAAAAAATGATTTATTTTTACGATCTAATAAGCTATATAAATAAGTAATAAATACTCCTACAAATAATAATGTAATTAAACTATAATTAGTAAATGAAAAATCTAATTTACCAATATGAAATGAAATTAATGGAATAACTTGAAATTGTTCTAACGGACTAAATAACATATAATAAATTTAAAAATAAACTATGAACCCCACCAATAAATTGACAAAAATAAAAATAACCAAACTACATCAACAAAATGCCAATACCAAGCTGCAGCCTCAAAACCAAAATGATGCTCTTGAGTGAAATGATGTAAATATAGACGTATAGCACAAATAGCTAAAAAACATGTACCAATAAAAACATGAAAACCATGAAAACCAGTAGCCATATAAAAAGCTGAACCATAAACACCGTCTGCTATAGTAAAAGGAGCGTGTGTATATTCAATTATTTGTAAAAAAGTAAAAAGTACTGCTAAAATTAATGTTGCTATTAACGCTTTTAAACCTTCTTCTCTAGAGCCACTTATTATAGCATGGTGTGCCCAAGTTACTGTTGCTCCTGAAGATAAAAGTAAAATAGTATTAACTAAAGGCACTTCCCATGGATTTAATACTTCTAAATAAGCCGGTGGCCAAATACCACCAATAAAAGGAGATGGATTTAATGATGAATGGAAAAAACCCCAAAAAAAAGCAACAAAAAACATTACTTCTGAAAATATAAATAATAAAACTCCCATCCGCAACCCACTTTGTACTGCTTTTGTATGTTGTCCCTCATATGTACCTTCGCGTACTATATCTCTCCACCATACATACATTGTATAAATAATGGTAAATATACCTAAATAAAAAAGAGCTCTACCTCCAACATAACCATGCATTTTTAAAACACCGCCGAAAGTAGACATTAGAGCTCCAAAAGCCCCCAATAAAGGCCAAGGACTTGGATCCACTAAGTGGAAACCATGTCTTTCTTTATATTTTAATTGTAAAGACATACAACTCTGTATTATAAATAGGCTTAAGTAGATTTGAACTACTGACTTCGCCCTTATCAGGGGCGCACTCTAACCTCTGAGTTATAAGCCTTATTACTTAATAATTTTATAATATTTTTTATTTTTTAAACGTAAACTAGAAATTATAATAGCTCTACCATTATTTAAAATAAATAAACTTTTTTTTTTTATTAATCGTTTCATAAGTTAAAAAATTTTTAATACCATCTAAAATGTGCAAAAGATCTACTTTTCTCAGCTTTTTTATATAAATCTTTTTTTTTTTCTAATGTGTTACTATTTTGGTTTAATAATATTTTTATAATTTCTTCCCTAAATTTTATATTAAAATTAATTTTTCTTTTGTCATTACGTAATGTTTCTAATAACCAGTTAGAAACTAAATAATATTGTCTCATTGAATTTGTTGGAAAAGGAACCATGTAAGTAGTACGTCTAACACGAACTTTACGTATTTCAATAAAAGGTCGTAATCTTATAAAAATTTCAGAATATATATTATATAAAGATTTATTCAAATAACGAGCTAAAAAAAAACCATTATTATAAATAATATTTGTTGCATATGATTTTTTTCCAGATTTCATTAAATGGTTTATTAACTTATTAATAAAAATTTTATTTTTTTTTTCTTTCATTTTTACCTCCATATTTTGATCTAGAATTTTTACGCTCATGTAATCCCATTAAATCAAACTTTCCTCTAATTAAATGATACTTAACCCCTGGTAAATCTTTTACTCGACCACCACGCATTAATACTACAGAAAATTCTTGTAAATTATGGCCTATACCGGGAATATAAGCATCAACTTTACGTTGATTAGTTAAACGAATTTTTGCAATTTTGCGTAATGCTGAATTAGGTTTCCTTGGAGTTTTAGTAAATATCTTTACACACACACCTTTTTTTTGTGGATTTTGCTCTAAAGCTGGTGCTTTAATCCACTTTAATTTTTTTTGACGTTTAATTCGACATAATTGACTTATTCTTGACATAATCTATAAGTAATTTTTTATTTTAAAATACCAGAAGATAAAGTAGCTATACGCATATATCGTGTATAACGTATTTTTTTTGGTACTCCACCAATAATTCTAGAAGCTAAAGGTTTCCCTTGTTGTGTTATTAATACTAAAGCATTATCTAAGAAAGTTGATTTTAAACTTGATTTATTAAATTTATCTACTTTAGTTCTAATAACAATACCATAGGTTACTTTTCCTTTTTGTATTTTTGTTTGTGAACGTCGTTTTGCTCTAAGACTAACTATACTAACAACAATTTTATCACCTATACGCGCATAACGTTTTTTATGGCTTCCTAGAACTTTTATACATGAGGCATATTTAGCCCCAGAATTATCACTTACACGTAACATCGATCCTACTTGAATCATAAAATTTAAAAATTTTTTAATATGTTTTATATTAAATTCAGGGTAGTATGATTTGAACATACGACCTTCGGTTCCCAAAACCGACACGCTACCACTACGCTATACCCCGAATTTTAACGAAAGAGGGAGTTGAACCCTCGACGTTAGATTTATGATACCTATACTCTAACCAACTGAGTTATTTCGTTTTTTAGGATAAGGTGGGATTCGAACCCACGGTATTTTACAATACAACAGATTTCAAGACTGCCACCTTCGACCACTCGGTCACTTATCCATAAATAAAAACTTAGGGCAAATAATGGGATTTGAACCCATACTCGACAGAGCCACAACCTGTTACTTTAACCAATTAAGCTATATTTACCTTAAATATATACCAAAGAAGGGACTTGAACCCTTATTCATTTCGAATTAGATCCTAAATCTAACGCGTCTACCAATTTCGCCACTTTGGCATATTTATATAATATAGAATACTAATTATTTTAATATAAAAATCAAGAAGGAAGGGACTTGAACCCTTAACGTTGGTTTTGGAGACCAAAATTTTACCATTAAACTACCCTCTCTTTAATTTTATTGTCGGTTATTATTTAGTAATATTTTAATTTTTTATTATTTTATATAAGATAAGACTTAACTCACGTACTATTAACTACATAAGCTGCAGTTCCACCAGAACCCATTTTAGTTGTGGCATTAGCTAATAAATTAAAATTTTTTGCAGTCTCTGTAATATGGAAAGAATGGGATTTGAACCCACAACCTTATGCGTGCAAAGCATATACTCTACCAATTAAGTTATCTCCCCCTTTATTTTTTATCTTTATAATAATGTAAAAAATAACAAACATTTATAATAATTTTAATAATTTATTTATGCGGATAATGAGAATCGAACTCATACTTTTTGTGTGGAAGACAAATAATCTACCTTTAATTTATACCCGCAAATATAAAGCATAATAAATTTTATTGTAAACGTAAATAATTTTTTACTAATGTACTATTTAATTTTTTTATATACATATGTGACATGTAATCTATATTAATTTCACTTATATTATTTATACATATTAATTCTAATGTATCCCAATTTATTAATACATAATAAGGAATAAATTGATTTATATTATTATTAAATAAAACAAATTTATTATTTGCTGTTTTTGGTTTTAATTTTTTTATATGATTAAATTTTTCTTTAACAAAATGTTTAACTAGTGGAGAAAATGTAATTATATCACCTTTTTTAAATTGTACTGAATTTAAATTTACTTTATTACCATTTATTTCTATATTATTATGATTTATAAAAAATCTAGAAATTGCGGGAGTACTAAATAAACCTACACGCCATAATAAAATATCTAAACGAGTTTCAATTTGTATTAAAAATTTAGTAGATGTACAATTTTTTATTAATTGTTTTAATGCTTTTATTTTAGTTTTTAGTAAAAAAAATAAAATAAATTTACGTTTTGCAATAATTAATTCTTTATAACGATAACGTATATTTGACCAACGAGAAGCTATACTATAACCTTTTTGATTATAAAAATATAATTTTTTTTGATTTTTTTGATATTTTCTAAAAAAAAAAAATTTAGTTGCTTGGCGTTGGATATTTTTTTTTAAAAAGTTCCATTTAGGGCGTTTAAATTTTAATATACGCAAATCATTATAATAAGGATTTTCGCGAACATTTAATAAATGTTTATATTTATACTCTTTATATATTTTTTTTGTCATTGTTATATGTGATTTTTTAATAATATGGTTTTAAATATTAGTTTTAAATATAAGATAGATCCATGAAATGATAACATATTATAAGAGAAATAATCTGAATTAAATCTAGATTTTGAAGCAAAACAAAAAAAAGGGATATTTAATTGACGCAATAAATTTTTAGATATAACATTTATTTGTCCTATGTGTATAACACAAGCTACTTGTGAGGAATATGGTGAACGTTGTAAAAACTCTAAACCAATCTTAATATTATTTGTTAAAAAATGAGAATTAATAAAACTTTTTTCAAAAAAAAAATATATATCATCGTCTAAAATAAATAAAACTTTATTTTTTTTTTTATTTTCGTTTATTAATTTATTTATTAAAATTAATATTTGTTTTAAATTTTTTATATATAAATAACTATCTAATAAAAACCATTTATTTATTTTTGAATAAATAATACCTTGTGAGTCTGTTAAATTTTTTGTCACTAAAAAAGAATAGCTTTCATAAAATTGTTGTAAAAATATATTGTTAATTTTTTTCATAAGTAATATATAAATTTTTTAAGCTTTTTTACCTACCTTTAGGTTAATTTTTTCTCTATTGTATAATATACCTTTACCTTTATATACGTCTAATTTTTTCAAAGCGCGTAAAGAAGAACATGTTTGACCAAGGGTATCTTTAAATGGAGACTTCAGTTGTATTATGGCATTTTTATAAATATTTGTAGTTATAGTACTATTTATTACATACTTAATAGAATGACTATATCCTATTTTTAAATCTAATATATTATTTTGATTTACAAAAACTTTATAACCCACTCCTTTTAATATAAGACGATTTATATAAAACCTTGATAACCCCTTAATTAAATTTATTAGACTTAATACCCAAGTTTTAGTTTTTATATCTGTAGTTAATATATCAATATAAATAAAAGAATTTTTTTTATACAGGTTAATCTCTTCAGGTATTCTTATATGTACATGTCCTACTTTTGTTTTTAATAAAAGATTAAATCTTTTAATGTATATTTCTATATTTTTTGGTAAAAATATAATTTTAGTTTCTATATTTTGTGTATTCATATTTGTTCAATTTGATTATTAATTTATACAATATAAAAGATAAATTAACCAATAAAAAATAAAACTTTACCACCTAAATTTTGTTTTAAACATTCTTCATGTGTTTTTAAACCTTTAATTGTTGAAAGAACTAAGATTCCATTGTAACGTTGGAAAAGCCATAAGTTTTTTTTTTTTATATATAATATATTAGATAATTTAGAAAAATTTTTTAAATAGCGAATACTATTTTTATTTTGATAATATCGCAAATATATATATATTTTGTTATTTGAAATAATATAATTTTGAATAAAACCTTCATTATATAAAATACGCAATAATTTAGGCCATGTTTTATTAAAAGTTATTTCAATTATAGTTGCATTTTTTGCACAACCTATTTTTATTTTATTTAAAAAATGTGATAAATTTTTCATAGTTTAAATTAATTGAGTATACAGGGATTCGAACCCTGGGCCAATAGATTAAAAGTCTACTGCTCTGCCAACTGAGCTATATACTCATTACTTAATTAAAAAAAATAAGACTAAAAATAAAAAAATTATAAAATTTAAAGCAGAAATTTTTACTAAAAATGTTATACTAAAAAGAAAAAAAGTAGTTCCAATTAATATTAAAAAAGTATAATGATAAAGATAACCACTTTGTATTATTTGCATGTTATCTGCTTTTTCGCTTATATTAGTTGTTAATCCATAAGGACCAAATACTTCAATAATACCACGATCAACTGATTTATATGTAAAATTAAAACCTAATTTTAATAATTGTTGTGAAATAAATTCATTATATAAACGGTCTATATACCATTTTCTATTAAAAAAAGTATATATTAATTTACCTTTTTTTGATATTTTCCATTTATATAATGAATTTTGATTCACAATATAAAATAAAAAAGCTAATATTGCTCCGCTAAAACTAAAAAGCAATGGAATTAATTTATATATTTGTGGTAAAAATTCAGCATCAATAAATTGAAAACTAAATGGATTTTGAAAAATAGAAGAGCCCCAAAAATTAGTACCTAAGCCAATAAATAGATCTTTTGATAAATACCCAATAAATATACTAGGTATAGCCAAAAAGCCTAAAGGTAATAACATTTTCCATCCTGACTCATAAGCATTTTCTAAAATTATACGTTTTCCATTAGGTTCAGCTAAAAAAGTTAAATATAATAATCGTATAGAATAAAAAGCAGTACAAAAAGCTGCAAAACTTCCTAACCAATAGGCAAAATGTGATATACTTGTATATTTTGCGTATGCTACCTCTAAAATTACATCTTTAGAATAAAAACCGGTCAAAAATGGAAAACCCATTAAAGCTAAAGATCCTATTAACATCATGGCATATGTAAAAGGTAACAACCGTCGTAACCCACCCATTTTTCTCATATCTTGTTCATCTGATACACCATGAATTACTGAACCAGCACCTAAAAAAAGCAATGCTTTAAAAAAAGCATGGTTTGCTAAATGAAATATTGCAACAGCATAATTACTTACACCACATGCAAATATCATGTAACCTAACTGACTACATGTTGAATATGCTATTACTTTTTTTAAATCATTTTGAAATAAACCAGTAGTAGCAGCAAAAAAAGCTGTAATACCACCTATACATGTAACTATAGTTAACGTAATTGGTGTATATTCAAAAATTGGAGAGCAACGAGCAATTAAAAAAACACCTGCAGTAACCATTGTAGCCGCATGTATTAATGCTGAAACTGGTGTAGGACCTTCCATTGCATCAGGTAACCATGTATGTAAACCTACTTGTGCAGATTTACCTACAGCCCCTATAAATAATAAAAATGATAAAAATTCCAAACATGGAATATTGAAATTTAATAATGTAATAGAATAATCAGAATATAAAGGAATTAAATTAAAAATAGTAGAATAATCTAAAGTATTAAATAAGTATAAAGCTAGGAAAATAGCTAATGCTAAAGCAAAATCACCTATTCTATTTATAATCATTGCTTTAATTGCTGCTTTATTTGCTTGTATTCTAGTAAACCAAAAATTAATAAGCAAATATGAACATAAACCAACGCCTTCCCAACCTACAAACATTTGTAATAGATTATTTGCTGTTACTAAAATTAACATAAAAAACGTAAATAATGACAAATAAGACATAAATCTCGGTAAATGTGGATCATGTGACATATATTCTAATGAATATAAATGAACTAAAGTTGAAATTGAGCAAACAACAACTAACATTACAACAGTTAATGGATCAAATAAAAAACCAAAAGATACATTAAATAATTCTGAATTAACCCAAGAATACGCAATAATTGAAAATGTTTCTCCTTTAATACCTACTTTAAAAAATGTATAAACAACTAAGAATAAAGTAAAAAACATGCAAATTGTTGCTATACGGCCTGAGCCTTTTGCGCCTAAGTATCGGCCACCAAACCCGCTAACTATAGAACCTAATAGTGGTAATATTACTATTAAAATGGGCATAATTTATAGTTTTAAAATATTATCTAATAATAATTGTTTTTCTTCCATTTTTTTACAATTTACAAATTTTAAAGTTACTAAAATATCAGATAAGACGGGATATTTATCATATAAAAATAAAAATTCATCAAATATATTTAAATTTATATAAAATGTAACAGTATTAGTTTCTTTATTAATTTTTTTAATTTTATCTTTTATAGATAAGTAACCTTCTTCATATTTAAATCTTAAAAAAAAAAAAAAGAATTTTAATTTTGATAATATTATTTTAGTTCCTAGTATAGTATTTTTTTTTTTATTATCTATTGTTTTATTTATTTTTAAAAATAAAGGGTATTCATCAAATAGTAAAATATTTAATGATACATTATTAAAAATATCATTTGACTTAGCAATATTTTGCTTACAAACAATTTGATTTATTTCAGGTAATTTATAAATATTATTTAAATTTAATTTAAACAATAAATCTCGATCATTATAAATTTTCCATTTTAAATAAGATTTATTAAACAGCTGCATAAATAAATTAAAATTAACTAATTATTTTAAATAAATAATGAAAACGTATTAAAACACCAAGAATGAATAAAATTTAGCACTGAATTAGGATATAAACCTAAAATTAAAGAACCTATTAATAGTGGAATTAAAATTGAAAATTCTCTCAAATTTATATCTTTAAAAGCTGATATATAATCTATTTTTAAATTTCCGTATGATATACGATTATATACCCATAATGAATAACAACCACCTAAAATCATACTTGTTGTACATAATATAGCACCTATAAAATTAAATTTAAATATACCAGAAATAATTAAAAATTCACCAATAAAACTTGAAGTGCCTGGTAATGCTATATTAGCCATAGTAAAAAATAAAAATATAATTGTATATAATGGCATCATATGAACTAATCCACCATAATAAATAATTAGTCGCGAATGATAACGATCATATAAAACACCTATTAAAAAAAAAAGAGCACTAGCAACAAAACCATGACTTAGACTTTGTAATATACTACCTTCTAATCCTGCAATATTAAAACTAAAAATTCCCATCATTACTAGATTCATATGAGCTACAGAGGAATAAGCAATAATTCTTTTAAAGTCTGTTTGACGTATTGCAGTTAAAGATGTAAATATTATACCTAATACAGATAATGTAAAAACTAGCGGAGCAAAGTATAAAGAAGCATCTGGGAAAAATGGTAAAGCAAAACGTAAAAACCCATAACTTCCCATTTTTAGTAGAATACCAGCTAGTAATACAGAACCAGCTGTTGGTGCTTCAACATGAGCCTCAGGTAACCATACATGAAATGGGAATAGTGGCATTTTTGTAGCTAAAGATAAAAAAAAAGCTAACCATAACCATGTTTGTTCTTCTAAACTTAAATTAGCTGCTAAAATAATATCATAATTTGTTGAACCAACCTTATTATATAAATATAAAATCGCTAATAACATAAACAAAGACCCAATTAAAGTATAAAAGAAAAATAAATAAACAGCTCTAATTTTTCTTTCACGCGATCCCCATATACCTATAACTAAAAACATAGGTATTAAAACACTTTCAAAAAAAATATAAAATAAGAATACGTCTCTTACACAAAAAACTAAAATTAGTAATAAATCTAAAACTAAAAAGCACAAAAAATACTCTTTAATCGAATATTTTACACTGTTCCAACTACCTAAGATACATAAAAAAATTAATAATGTTGTTAAAATTACAAAAAATAAAGATAAACCATCTACACCAAAAACAATATTATAATTATAAAATGGTATCCAATCTAATAAATAAATAAATTGCAGAGAAGACGTTGTAATGTCAAACTGTACCCATAAAAAAAGTGAAAATAAAAAAATAAATCCTGAATAAAATAATGATAATTTTTTAATTAAGTCATTATTAGAAGACTTAACGAAAAGTAAATGAGCTATGCTCACTAAAGAAATTAAAAATAAAAATTGTAACATAAATTATATATTTTATCGATCAACTTCACCGAAAACAATATCTTGTGTACCTATAATTGTTACAACATCAGCTAACATATGTCCTTTTGCCATATTATTTAATGCTTGTAAATGAGAAAACCCCGGTGCTTTAATTTTACACCGATATGGTCTATCGGAACCATTTGATATTAAATAAACACCAAATTCACCTTTCGGCGCTTCCGTTGCTGTATAAGTTTCCCCAGGTTCTACAATAATACCTTCAGTAAAATATTTAAAATGATGGATTAGTGCTTCCATAGATTGTTTCATTTCTATACGAGAAGGATTAATAAATTTTTTATTAAATGTTTTTACTGGACCTTTTGGTATGAAATTTAAACATTGCCGTATAATTTTTAAAGATTGTCTCATTTCTTCGACACGTATTAAATAACGATCATAACAATCTCCATTTGTCCCCACAGGAATATCAAAATCCATTGAATTATAACCATCATAAGGTTGCATTTTTCGTAAATCCCAAGGTAGACCTGAGCCACGTAACATTACACCACTAAATCCCCAATCAATTGCTTCTTTGCTGGTTACTACACCAATATCAACTAAACGCTCTTTCCATATACGGTTTGTTGTTAAAAGTTCTTCTATCTCATCTAAACGCAATGGAAACTGTTCTATAAATTGATAAATATCATCTAATAAACCCACAGGTAAATCTTGAGCTACGCCACCTGGCCGAACATATGCTGCATGCATTCTTGCTCCAGAAACTCGCTCATAAAATTCCATTAATTTTTCTCTTTCCTCAAAACCCCACATCATAGGCGTCATTGCACCAACATCCATTGCATGGGTTCCTACAGCCATTAAATGATTTAATATTCTAGTAATTTCACCAAATAATACACGAATATATTGAGCACGTTTTGGAATATCGATACCTATTAATTTTTCCACAGCTAATGAATAGGTTTGTTCTTGTGACATCATAGAAACATAATCTAACCTATCAAAATAAGGCAATGCTTGTAAATAGGTTTTATATTCTATCAATTTTTCTGTTCCTCTATGTAATAGACCTATATGTGGATCAGCCCGGCTCACAATTTCACCATTTAATTCTAATACTAATCGTAAGACACCGTGGGCTGCAGGATGTTGCGGTCCAAAATTAATTGTAAAACTTTTTATTTGTTTTACTAATTGATCTTTTTTAATAACCATAATATATTATTACCAAGGAGTTTCAAAATCAAAGTATCTAAACTCTTGTGCAAACTCAACAGGCTCTGCGACAATACGCTTATGATTTTCATCATAACGTAGCTCTATATACCCATATAAAGGGAAATCTTTTCTCATCGGATATCCTTCAAAACCATAATCACTTAAAATTCTTCTAAGGTCTGGATGATTTTCAAAAAAAATACCATACATATCCCATACTTCTCGCTCCCACCAGTTCGCTGCCGGATAAAGAGAAGTAACACTAAAAACGGGTGTAATTTCGTTTAAAAAAGTTTTTACTCGAAGACGTTGTGAATAAGTTAAGCTTAATAAATCATACGAAATACAAAATCTATATTCTTTACCTAAAAAATCAATACCAGATATACAAGATAATAGAGAATATTGCAAACTAATATGGTTTTTAAAAAATTTCATAGATAAAAGTAAATGTTCGGGTAAAATTGTAGCAACCCATTCATTTTTAATCTGCTGCATTGATATTATAGGTAAAAGTTTACTTAATTGTTTACTTAATTTTTTAAATAACATATTTTATATAATCATTAATCCTAAGCTAATTTTATAAGAAAATAATAAAAAAAGTGATGGATCAATAAAACCAAAAATAATAACAAATAAACTAAATGCCGATAAAATATAAACTAAATCGTTAAAAAAGTTGTCTATAATAAAAATTTCATATTTTATTTTTTTTTCAAAAAATAAAATTTTTATAAATCTTAGATAATAAAAACTACCAATAACGCTTAGTAATATAATCACAGCACTAACTTCAAACATATTTGCTTGAATCGAAGAAGAGAAAATAAAAAATTTCATACTAAACCCTATTAATGGTGGCACACCTGCCAAAGAAAAAAACGCTAATGCTAAAGCATATGCTTTAGCTGGATTTGTCCGACCTAACATAGAAAAATCTGTTAAATATAGTGATTTTTTATTTTCAGAAAAAGATAAGCTTAGTAACCCCCAAATTAAAAAACCTGTGATGATATAAAATACCATATAATAAAATACTGCAGTAATACCAACTAATGTACCCGTAGAATACCCTAATAACATAAAACCTACATGGCTAATTGAACTATAAATTAATAATCGTTTTAAACGTTTTTGTTGTAAAGCCAATAAGGATCCAATTAAAACAGATAAAATACCGCATATTAAAAAAATATTTTTAAAAACAATAAAATAACTAAAAAAACTTGAATAAAAAATACGTAAAATTAATAATAAAAATATAGTTTTAGGTACTAAAACAAAAATTATAGTTGAAGATAAAGGTGATCCTTCATAAACGTCAGGAGACCATATATGAAACGGCGCAGCTGTTAATTTAAAAAAAATAGTAACTAAAATAAATATTAGACCAAAATAGATAAACGACGTATTTATTAAATCTTGATTTAAATCAGTTAATAATAAAGCTAAATTAGCTAAATTTGTAGTTCCTGTTAGACCATATAAAACAGAAGAACCTAATAAAAATAAACATGAAGAAAAGGCGCCTAAAACAAAATATTTTAAACCTGCTTCAGTTGAAAATACTGAATAACGGTTAAATGCAGCTAAAACATAAAAGCATAAAGATTGCATTTCTAAACATAAATAAATAGAAATTAAATCAGTTGAAGCAGTTAAAAATAATAATGAAAAAATAGCAAGTAAAACAATTGTATAATATTCAAATAAATTTATATTTTTTGAAATAAAATAAGGTTTTCCACAGATTAAAGCACCTATTATAGCAAAAATTAATAATGTTTTAATTGATAAACTAGCTATATCATTAGAAAATAAATCTAATGGGGATAAGCTTGTTACATCATTATTTAAGCTTAATAAAAAGCATATAAATAAAACAAATAAAGATTGATTAAAGGCCTCTTTATCTAATAATGGAAAATTCCAAGAGCTAAATGATAATATTGAAGCATTATAAAGCAAAATAGCTAATATGCTTATCAATAAAAAAAATTCAACGATAAAACTTTTTAAGATATAACTATCCATAGTTTTTTAATTATAATAATTTTTCATTAAACTAATATTAATTAGTTTAATATTCCTTTTAGTTAAGTGTGTATAGAAATTAAATAATAAATTTGTTTGCTATTTTTTTTATATTTATAAAAAATAAAAAAATATCTATGTCTTTTTTAAAAAAAAAGATTTTTAATAAAATAACATTAGTGCAAAATTTATCGACTATATATGGTATAGGTGAAAATTCAGCCAATAATATATGTAAACATTTTGGATGTAATCCAGGTTTAAGTTTTAAGAATTTAAGAGAAGATCAATTATATAAACTATTAAATTTCATCGAAAAACAATATATATTAATAGAGAATAATTTAAAATTATTTAAAAAAAATAATTTTAATTATTTAGTAAAAGTTAAAAATTATCGTTCTTTGCGGCATAAATACAGTTTACCTGCACGTGGTCAAAGAACACATACTAACGCAAGCACAAAAAAAAAGTTTAAAAAATTTTAATATAAATGAAATATCAAGAACAAGAAATACAAAAAAAATTATTGTTATCTTTTTTTTACCCAATTTTACGAGTAACAAAAATTAAAAAAATATTTAATAAAATTAAAATAAAGCAATTAAGGTCTAATCCTACATTTTTTTTTAAGTTTCAGTCACGTAATAAGAAATTTTTAAATAGTTTTATAAAAAAGAAAAAAAATACAAAACTATTTAAAAATTTTTTATTATTAGATTTTTATAAAAAAACACAAAATATATCTAATGTTATAAATATTAAAATTAATCCCAATAACACAATGGTAAATTTAGCAGATAATTCTGGTAATATCAAATATAAATTATCAGCTGGTATGTTAAATTTTAAATCATCAAAAAAAAATTATAAATTAATATATAATTTAGTTTTAACAGAATTTTTTAAAAAATTAAAAAATGAAAAAATAACAAAAAACTTATTATTTCGTTTAAGCGTCCCTAAGTCCTTAAGGAGAAGACTTATTAAACGATTAAAATATTATATAAAAAATAATAATATTTTTGAAGGTTTAAGAAAATTACCATTTAATGGTTGTAGACCACCTAAAATGCGTCGAAAAAAAAGAAAAGGGTTTAAAATAACAAAACCAATAATATAAAATATTATTAACCCTAATCAGGAGAGATGGCTGAGTGGCTAAAAGCATTGGTTTGCTAAACCAACATATACAATTATGTATATCATGGGTTCGAATCCCATTTTCTCCATACAAATTTATTTAACTATTATGATATTATTAATAATAAAAATATTAGCTATTTTTTTACCTGTTATTTTAGCTATTGCTTATTTTACTTTAGCAGAACGTAAAATTATGGGGGCTATTCAAAGACGAAGAGGACCAAATGTTGTGGGCGCTTATGGTTTATTACAACCTTTAGCTGATGGTGTAAAATTAGTACTTAAAGAAACAATATTACCTAGCAGTTCAGATAAAGTTGTTTTTATTATTGCACCAATAATAACTTTTATATTAAGCTTATTAGGCTGGGCTGTAATACCATTTAATGAAACTGCTTTATTATCTGATATTAATATCGGCATTTTATATATTTTTGCTATATCCGCATTAGGTGTATATGGTATAATGTTATCAGGTTGGTCAAGTAATTCAAAGTATGCTTTTTTAGGGGGGTTAAGATCAACAGCACAAATGGTCTCTTATGAGGTATCCATGGGTTTTATTATAGTTACTGTAGTATTATGTGCTGGTTCATATAATTTAACTGATGTTATTTTAGCTCAAAAAAATATTTGGTATGTTATACCGCTATTTCCTAGTTTTATTCTGTTTTTTATTTCAGCACTAGCTGAAACAAATAGACTGCCTTTTGATTTACCAGAAGCAGAAGCTGAATTAGTTTCCGGTTATAATGTTGAATATTCTGCAATTGGTTTTGCGCTATTTTTTTTAGGAGAATATGGTAATATGCTATTAATGAGTAGTCTTACTGTAATTTTATTTTTTGGAGGATGGCTACCACCAATTGAATTTTTAAACTTTATACCAGGCTCTTTTTGGTTTGCTACAAAAATTTCTTTTTTTGTAGTTGCCTTTATTTGGATAAGAGCAACATTTCCTAGATATAGATACGATCAATTAATGCATTTAGGTTGGAAGATTTTTTTACCTTTATCTTTAGGTTATTTAGTTTTTACTTTTTCCATTTTGTTTACATTTAATTGGTTACCTTTTTAAAAACGCATAAAATTTAATTACTATTATATACATAAATGTAATATAATAAAAATATAAAAATTAAAATTTCCAAGCATATGTATAATATACAAAATAAACTAATTTGTATAAAAAGTTCAGGTGGTGTAACCATCGTACTAAAAATTAAAAATAAAAAAATAATATAAGTTTTATTTAATATTATTTTTATAAAACCTTTTTTATAAAAATAATATAGACCAAGAAATAAAAAAAATTGTAAACAATTCGTAAATATAAATATTGAATTAAAATAAAATAAATAATTTAAACCACTTAATTCAAAAAAAAAAGGAAATATGTTTGAATCATTTTGAAAAGATAAAAAAAACTCCCAAAAAATAGGTAACCCTAAAAAAAAAGTTGTTAAATTAATTATAAAATAGCTAAAAATTATTTTATTTTTAAATAGTTTTATTATTAACCATTCTTTAACATAACTTGCTGTTTTTATATAATCAAATAAAAAAGTAATTAAATATGGAAAAAAAGAGAAAAAAAAAAAAGTAAAACAAGAATAAATATAGAAAAAAAAGATTTCTCGAGGTTCTGTAAAAATAAAATAATCTATTATATTAGTAACAAATAAGGTTGGTATTATACTTATAAAAGCAATATCAACTTTATGTAGATATAGGGTTAATATATTACATAAAATTGCAATTAATAAGTATATAAATCTATAGTAAGTTTCATTTAAATAAAACATTTATTTTTTTTTTATTTTTTTAATTTTGGAAATTAACCATTTTACATCCCCAAAAATTAAAAAAAGTATTATAAGAAAAAATATTAATTGTGTAACACTAATCATAAATAAAAAAACGAAATTAAGGCTTATAGTTTAATGGTAGAACGTACCGCTCATAATGGTAACAATGTAGGTTCAACTCCTACTAAGCCTACAGATGAATCCCGTTATAAAAATATAAATTAATTTTTTATGCTTTTACAAGCTGCAAAATTTATAGGTGCTGGTTTAGCTACATTTGGTTTAGCTGGTGCTGGTGTTGGTATTGGTACTGTTTTTGGTGCTTTAGTATTAGGTATTTCTAGAAATCCTAGTTTAAAAGAAGATATGTTTAGAATGGCTATTTTCGGTTTTGCTTTAACTGAAGCAATTGCACTATTTTCAATGATGTTTGCTTTTTTAATTTTATTTGCATTATAATAAAATTAAAAAAATAAAACTAATTTTTAACAGAGATTGTTTTTAATAATAAATATAGTTTTTTATATAAAGTAAAATTATTATATAATTTTTGTATATTATTATATACGCCTAGAAAATTTAATTGTTCTTTTGTATAATATTGATTATTTTTTTTTATTAAAATAATATTATTTTTAATACTTTTTAATTTTTCTATAGAGCTATATTTATAAAAATAAACGTTTGCAGGTATAGTTTTAAGGCTGTTAAAATTATTTTCGTTATTTTTTAAAAATTGAGATTTTGTTATTCTATCTAAATTATATAAGTTAGTATTATTACTTGTAAAAATAATAGCAAAAGATTTATAACTATTTAATTTTTTATTATAAATAGCGTTTTTTATAATTTTTTTTTTTATTTTCATAATTTATTAGTTTTGTATATTATTACATGTAAATAATAATAACGGGGTTTTGCTTTTGCTTTTTTTATTTTTTTGATTTTTTATTTTCAAAAAAAAATTTAAATAAACTAAATTAATAGTTATGTGTAATTTATTATACAACCAAGTAAGCATTAGCTTTATAAAAATATTATAACTAAGATTAGTTTTTTTATTCCATAAAATAGTAAAATTATTTAAAAGTGTAATAAAATTTATTTTTCCTAATAAACCAAAAATACGTATATTAAAGGTTTTTTTTTTTCGTTTAAGAATAATACCTGAAAGCTTAATTTTATTTTTTTGATAAGTGATGATATTAAAAATATGAGTAAATAAATTTTTATGAGATACAGTTAATTTTTTTTGATTTGGATATTTAATATTTAAATCTTTATATTTATCATCTAAATAATGTAAATTATCAAAATTAAATAAAGTATTCTCAAATTTATTTAATTTTGTTGTATTTATAATATCTTTTTTCGATAAAGAAAAAGTTAATGTATTATTTGCAATAAAGGTAATATTTGATTTACTCGTTGGTAGACGCAAAACAAAAGCTCTAAATTTTTTTAAATTATATAATATTGGTGTTAATTTTATTAATAACATAATAATTTTAATTTAATTGGTAATTTTTGAGTACTTTCTTTAAATAACTCTTTTGCAAGTTTTAAAGAAATACCATCAACCTCATATAGTATAGTTCCTGGTCTAATTTTTGTAATCCAGTTATTCACAGAACCTTTACCTTTACCCATACGAACTTCTATAGGTTTTTGTGTTTTAGGTATATGTGTGAATACTCGAATCCATAATTTGCCCTGTTTTTTTATTTTTTTTGTTATTAAACGGCGTGCCGCTTCTAGCTGTTGATTTGTTATTACTCCAAAAGTCATAGCTTTAATTGCATATTTACCGTATAATATTTCTTCTGTTTTTGATAATAATTGATTGGGAATTGATCCTTTTTGTACTTTTTTATACTTAGTTTTTCTTGGTGATGTTAACATAAATTAATTTTTTGATATCCATAATTTCCACCCAAATGTACCCAACTTATTAAAAGAAGTTTGAGAAGAATAATCAACATTTTTTGTTATAGTTTGATTGAAAACACTACCAACAATGCTTCTGAAATTGCTTGCTTGTGTTTTACCTGAAATTTTACCACTAACAATTAATTTTATGCCTAATAAATTATTGTTTTTTTGTTTATCAATAAAATAAACTGTTTTAAATAAATCACGTAAAAATATAAAAAATCTTTTATGTTGTTTTTTTGGTATCCAAGTAAAGTGTTTAGCTAATATTTGTGTTATTAAATAGGCTTTTGTACTTTTATTTTCTAATAATAAAACTAAAGAAATTATTAAATCTTTTATATAATTATTTTTTAGTTGTCTCGAAATACCTAATTTATGACTTTTTGTTAATAAAAGATTTAATGTTTGTTTATTAATTAATACATCTAACTTTTTTGCCTTTAAATAAATTTTTTTTACATCGTACATTTTTAATAATGTTTGTAAAAAAAAATTTAATGTATTTTTTTTTGTTTCATTATTTTTTTTTAATAATTTTCTAAATTTTTTTATATATAATACTGAGGCTTTTGATACAATAAAATCAATATCTATATATAAAATAGAATTATCTTTACGAATAGTTAAATCATTAACTAGAAGGCCTTTTTTATTAAAAAAATTTAATATATATTTTCGTGTTTTATAATATAATGAATAGTTTTCAAAATCTGACCAAATAGCATAACGATTATTATTTCGGATACTTAACGGTGATGTTTTTTGTCCCATAATTTAATAAATTATTATTTTTTTTTTATAATTTTTTTTTTACCTTTATATATATACGGTTTTCGTGTAGGTGCAAATTCTCCAAATTTAAATCCAATTTTTTCTTGTGTAATTTTAAAAGTCTTAAATTCTTTTCCATTATAAACTTTAATTATACGATTTAATAGAATTGACGGTATAATAGCACCACGATCCCACACAATTAAATTTTTTTTTGTTATA
>Ga0209075_1000569_pt1 | contig 36266 bp, 39 predicted proteins | sample Stecom2011_FD_187523 | JGI IMG/M metagenome (GOLD analysis project Ga0209075, IMG submission 187523) | Agricultural soil microbial communities from Utah to study Nitrogen management - Steer compost 2011 (SPAdes) (version 2) | ecosystem: Environmental > Terrestrial > Soil > Agricultural land...
TATATACTTCCGTTTCGAATACATTCGAATATAGGGGATGCGAAAATACAATCTTTGTTATTTTCTTTTCCCGGTCGTGTCGTTTAGAAAGCTGTCCGAATTTCATCGCACCAAGAAAATCGTTATACGATTTTAAATCAGCTCCCATAGAAGGAATAATCAAAACACTTCCGCCATCTTCACTAAAAGATTGAATTGCAGTTGCTAGCGAATTAGGAATTTCCTCCAACTGATTTAAAACCACTAAATGTTGATCGGGAATTCGGTTGTATTCCAATCGATTGTGATCAAATTGGGTAAGGTGAAAGTTTTCATCGTCGAAAAGGCGCTGTAAGAAGTCGCCATCAGTTTGGTTAATGGCCAGCACATTGATTTTCTCCGATTTGTTGATGCTAAAAAACAGCGTGTTATCAAAAGGCAGATTAGCATCTGTGAGTTCAAGTTTTCCGATAAAACCTTCCGAAGCATCAATGTCGAATGTAATAGTGCCAACGGCATCATCGCCTATAGAGACAGCAGTTTTGGCGACCAGATCGTCTTTATTGAACAATGAGATGGGTACTTCGGATGGCGCCTCACCCTGTTTCGACACTTGCACTTGCAGCTCAATTGCAGTGTCACTTTTAGAGTTTATAAAAGCACTGTCTATGGCTACATTTGACGCTTTAACGGGATTGAGTTGGACAAGATCTACGGTGATGTCCTCCGGAATTTCAGGGAAAGTTGCTGTTTGCTGAAAGTCTGAAAGGTATAGCAATTGTTTTTGAACGTTTTTCCTGTCGGAAAATAATTGGTTGGCTTTTAATAGAATTTGCTGTGGCGTGAAGGTATTGGCACTGTAATCCACACGAAGAATTTCATTTTTAAAATCTTCCACAGAAACGTTTCTGCGTTCCGAATTGTTTGTAAACCAACTAATTCTATTTCCTTCTGCACGATCGAATAAGTCTTGCAGTGCACGCTCCAACAAGCCTCCTTGCGGTCCTTTGGCTTGCATACTAAAGGAGTTGTCTATATAGATTACCGTCTCTTTTTCGCGCTCTACATCAGTAGATGTAGCTTTGTAGGGTTGTGCGAAAGCGAATACCAGACAAGCCAATGCCAATAGGCGCATTAGTAGCGTCAGCCATTTTTTTATTACAGCACTTTTTCGAGTTTGAACGACGACTTTTTTTAGAAAAGCTACGTTTGTAAATTCAATTTTTTGAAACCGTCGAAGTTGAAAAAGGTGAATAAAAATAGGAATGAGCAGCAGCAGAAGTGCGTATAAAATCTCGGGGTGTTTAAACTGCATCCTTATGGGTATTTCTTAACGATAGAAATAGAATGCAATAATACCAATTCCATTGGACAAATCCCGCATGCAAGCGCCCTATCTTTTCTGAATTGTAAATTTGAAAGTCGTGCCCTGTCCTAAAGTAGATTCCACTTCGATTTCGCCACCGAGTTTATTGACAATTTTTTTCACAGTAGATAAACCAATTCCACTTCCTTTTTGTCCTCTCCGGTCGACGTTATTAGTTGTGGCAAACAAGTCGAATATGCGGTCTAATTCCTCTTCGCGGATTCCTTGTCCGTTGTCAGAAATTTTAAAGTGGTAATAATCTCCACATTCTTCACATCCAAGATCGATGCGTGCGTGTTCTTTATCGTTGTACTTTATGCTATTTGCAATCAGGTTAATGAGCGTTTGCTCTAAGGCTACGTAATTTGCACGGATTTCGATGTTTTTGTCGGGCAGGTTAATTTCAAAATCATCACGAATAGTCAATAATTCAATAACCTTTTCAAAGAGATCGTGACTGTCGAAAACCTGTTCTTTTTCGGCTGCTGTTTTTCCGCTTTCATAGTGTTCCAAAAGCCTGGTGATATATGAACTCAGAGTTAGTGCGGACTGTTTTATATAATCTAAATAATCATTCGCTTCTTTATCTAATTCGGTAGCATATTTAGAACGAAGGAGGTCGGAAGTGATAATCATATTGGCCAAAGGCATTTTCATATCGTGCGAGACAACACCCGCAAAGTCTTTCAGTTCTTCGTTGCGCTGTTTTAATTCTTCCTGAAGTGCTAGCGTATTTTTAGTGTATTTTCTAACCTTGAACAATCGCACTACCTGAAAGGCAAGGGATACAAGTGCTTTAATTTGTCTTTTCGTCAATTTTCGAGGAGACGTGTCGAAAATACACAAAGCACCAAGAGCATAGCCTGCAGGATTTACCAACGGTACGCCTGCATAAAAAACAACGTCTTGGGATTTTACTAAGGGATTTTCTTGAAAACGGATGTCTTTCCGAGCATCTTCAACGATAAATATTTCCGCTCTCTCTTGAATTGTATATTCAGAAAAAGAACCTTCGCGTTTGACTTCCTTGAAGTGTGTGCCACAATACGACTTTACGATATTTCGATCAGCTTCGACCAAAACGATTGTTGCACTTGGAACATTGCAAATATTGACTGCTAATGACGTTATGTTGTCAAAATCTTGTTCTTGGGAATCATCTGATAAATGATAACCCCGAACCGCTTTTATACGCTCTTTTTCATCTTGAAATTGAAGCGAAGTTGATTTATTGAATCTTTCTTTTAACATATTTAGCCTTATAAAGATCTGTTCGCTTAGTAAAGTTACGACAATTTAATATAGCTTCCGAATTATTATAAAAAATTGTTAATCTGATACTGATGTTAAAACCCTTCAAACACTCCCAATCCAAAAAGTGCAAAGTCGTATTTTACCGGATCCGTTGGGTTGAGCAACCGTAGCGCACGGTCCAATTCATTTAAAGCTTTGGCATCGTTTTGTTTGCGTTGCAATAATTTTAGTTTACGCGCCACATTGCCGCTGTGTACGTCTAGCGGACAAGATAGTTGGGAAGGGGAGAGGTTGTTCCAAATACCAAAATCAACCCCGGCATTGTCGTTTCTAACCATCCAACGTAAAAACATATTAATTCGTTTTGCCGCAGAATTTTTTAACGGATCGCTGACGTGTTTTTGAGTCCGTTTCGGGTGGGGCAATTCAAAGAATATTTTTTTAAAGTGATGAATTGCCGGTTGTAAGCTATCGGTTTCGGCATATTTTGAAAAAATACTTTCCATACCGCCGTGGTTTTGATAAATATGCTGAAGGGCATACATAAAATAGGTCAAATCGATGCTGTTAAAGGTGCGGTGAACAAATCCAGAAAGGCGTTCTTCATCTTTTTCTGAAAATTGCATCACGAAATCAAAAGGCGAATTGCCCATTAAGTCCACCAATTTAAGTCCGTTGTTGATGATGGTTTTTCTTTGGCCCCAAGCAATGGTAGCCACTAAAAATCCAGCAATCTCGATGTCTTCTTTTCTCGAAAATCGATAGGGAATTTGAATCGGATCGGATTCGATAAAATTGGGATTGTTGTATTGGTCGACTTTTTCGTCGAGGAATTCTTTTAGTAGTTTTTTGTCCATGTTGCAAGAAAATCAATCTCGATGATTAATCTCGAAGTACAATACCATCCTGAATGGTGAGTTTTCTGTCGGCCATATCGGCTAAATCTTCATTGTGGGTAACAATGACAAAGGTTTGACCAAATTCATCGCGCAACCTAAAAAAGAGATTGTGAAGGTTTTCAGCACTTTCTGTGTCTAAATTTCCGCTGGGTTCATCGGCCAAAATAATGGCAGGATCGTTGATTAAAGCGCGCGCCACAGCAACCCGTTGTTGTTCTCCACCAGATAACTCGTTGGGCTTGTGGTTGAACCGATGCGAGAGTTCTAAAAAAGACAGGAGTTCTTTGGCTTTTTTCATCGCAACATCGCGGGGTGTTCTTTTAATAAAAGCGGGAATACACACATTTTCCACGGCCGTAAATTCAGGAAGCAATTGATGGAACTGAAAGATAAATCCCAAGTTCTCATTTCGGAATTTAGCCATCTGTTTTCTCGATAACTTCCCGATGTCCATACTGTTGACAATCAGTCGGGTATTGTTTTCTTTATTATAAGAATCCAAGGTGCCAAGAATATGCAGTAGCGTGGTTTTTCCTGCGCCAGAAGCACCAACAATAGTCACGATTTCGCTTTTTTTAATGTGCAGCGAAACACCTTTTAAAACGTGTAGGTTGTCAAAGTACTTGTGGATGTTTGTGGCTTCAATCATTGCGAAATAATTCAGCTGTGAAAATACTGTTTATGCCATTATTCTGCAATGGAAATCACGGATAATGTCGCTGTGTTCGGAATTGTGGGGTGTTTATTCGGCTTCGATTCGTGAAATCCATAGAATATTTCCATCGTTTTCTACGTTATATTTTTGGAATGTTTTTTGAATACTCTAAAGAAAATTTACGATGCACAACGAAAAATATAAATTACTAAAACAAGGTATTCTCTTCGACCTTATCGGGATGGCTTCTATGGCTGTGCCGTACATCGGTCCGTTTACCGATATTTTATGGGCACCCTATGCTGCTCGAAAAATGAAAAAAATGTATCCTGGAAGAGACGGTAAGATAGCTGCTGTAATAGTGTTTCTTGAAGAAATTCTACCCTATACAGATGTCGTCCCAACGTTTACTCTGATGTGGTTATACACGTATGTTTGGAAAAGTGAGCAGGCACTTACACCGACAAAATCATAAAAACTTCTCCTTTAATTCGGGGGTCGGGATCATACACGCATCTTTTTTGCCAAACCATTTATATCGGTTTTTTGCGATGATGGAATACACCCAATCTCTGAGAAATTTCGGGACAATCATAAAGATGTAGAGTAGGGGATACGCGCCTGACAGATTTTTGGCAATCCGCAATGCCGCTGATGATTTGGTGTATTGTTTTCCGTTTTCAATCAGCACAATTGAAGCTAAAAAGTCTTTTTCAGAAAGCGATTCTCCCAAATACTCTTTGGCGATATCGCTTTGAAGGGTAGCAAATTTAAACAGGTTCTTCTTATCGCGTTTAATGACAAAGGTAACGGCACCGTTACAGAGATTGCATACGCCATCAAAAAGGATGATTTTATCGGAAGGAGTTACACGCATCTACATTTATATTTTTTGACCTTATTTTGCATCAACAACCTATACTTTTTCTAATTTTTCTACATTCACCTGAGTTGTAAACATTCCATAGTTTACAAAGGCTTTGTCTTTTTCTAAGCTGTCGATCGTACCAACGGCGCGGCCATCAACCATACGCACCCGATCGCCTACTTTCAAAGCAACTTTTGGTTTTGGTGGTGGTAGTTTTTTTGCTTCTTCTTTCTCTTTCTTTTTACGTTTGCGTATTACTTCTACTTTCTTTTCTACTTCTTTTAAAACCTCTTTTTCTTTGGCTTTTTTACGTCTTTTATCTTTAGGCGCCAATTTGACGCGCTTGCTATTTTCAATCATAACCAGCTTCATCAGCTCGTCGATCAGCTGTTTTTTACGCTTGTTGCGGAAGTATGTTTCAGCAAGACTGTCGAACTTTCTTCCCAATCCGATCATTTTCTGATTCGAGTCGTAAAGTTCCTGATAGCTTTCGAGCTTTTCTTGAACGCGCATATTTATTTCCTCTAATTGCTTGCCTTCCAAACGGGCTTTCTTTTCTTCTGTTTTTAATTTTTCAGAGGTTTCACGTAAATTAAAACGCTCTTTCTGAAGGTTGGCAATACTCTTGTCAAACCGAACTTTCCCGCGTTCAATTTTCTTTTTCGCCTTATTGATCAAACTGTAGGGAATGCCATTTTTCTGTGCTACTTCAAACGTATAACTACTGCCTGCTTCGCCTAAAATGAGTTGAAAGAGCGGTTCTAATGTCCTACTATTAAACTGCATATTGGCATTGATGGCATGAGGCAATTCGTTGGCCAATAATTTTAAATTGGTGTAATGTGTCGTAATAATACCGAAGGCTTCACGCTCATAGAATACTTCCAAAAAAGTTTCGGCTAAAGCGCCACCTAATTCAGGATCGCTCCCGGTCCCAAATTCATCGATTAAAAACAAGGTTTTATTATCGCATCTTCGCAAGAACTGATTCATCTTTTTGAGACGATAGCTATAGGTGCTCAAATGATTTTCTATGGATTGATTGTCGCCAATATCGGTTAATATTTTCTTGAAATACCGAAGCTCACTCATCGGATCCACCGGAATCAAAATTCCACTTTGAAGCATCACTTGTAACAAACCAACGGTTTTTAAAGTAATACTTTTCCCTCCTGCATTTGGACCAGAAATAACTATAATTCGCTTATCCATTTCCAACGAAATGGTCTGCGGATAGGTTTTCTCTCTTCGTTTTCGGTTAGAAACCAAAAGTAACGGATGGTAGGCGTCGATGAGTCTGGTTTGCTTTTTTCTGGTCAGAATGGGCATAACCCCTTCGATATTAATGGCGTATTTTCCTTTGGCATAGAAACTGTCAATAGCAATTAAATATTCTTGATAGCTTGAAATTAAGGGGGCATAGGGCCGTATAAATTCGGTGAGCTTTTTTAGAATTCGCTTAACCTCTTCACCTTCCTCATATAATAAGCTGCTTAATTCATTGGCAAAATCTAATGTTTCTTGCGGTTCGATATAAACAATACTTCCCGTCTTTGAACTTCCCAAAACAGCGCCGCGAACTTTCTTTCTGTGCATCGATTTTACAGCCAAAACCCTGCGGTTTTCTACAACAGATTCACGAATTTCATCTAGAAAATCTTGTTGTGCATAGCGCGACAATGCTTTTGTAAAAGAAGAATTAATCTGGCCTTTAACCACGTTCAACCGTCGTCTTATGGCGAGGAGTTCGTTAGAGGCATTATCCTTTACGATGCCGTAGCGATCGATAATCGCATCGATTTCATTCGAAATTAATGAGGTGTAACTCACGGATTCCGAAAAGGCGTTTAAGTGCACATAAAACTCCTCGTATTTTTTGAAGTATTTTAACAGGAGCTGCGTGGTTTCTGCAATCGATTTAATTTTTCGAAACCCAGAAATTTCGAGCGTACTGTTTTCTATCGCTAATAAGTGTAGTTCTTTATAAATAGCATCGAATCCGTGATTTGGAATGGGATTGTCTTCGCCAAAGGAGGCCTTAAATTCAACCACTCTTCGCAATTCATCTTCAATATGAGCTAAATTGGAAAAAGGCTTGATTTTCGAAACACGTTCCTTCCCAGGTTCGGTGATGCAATAATCCGAAATTTGTTCTAACACTAGCGAGAATTCTAGATCCTCCAAGGTTTTTCTACCAATGCGCGCCATCAAATTCTATTTCTTGTAGTTTTACACAAAAGTAACACAATGGATTTTAATATAGACCCCAGTTGGAAAGAGGTTTTAAAAGAGGAGTTCAGCAAGGCCTATTTTTTAAACTTAATGAATTATGTATCGGAAGAATATACTAAATACGAATGTTATCCTCCCTCCGAAACAGTTTTTTCCGCTTTTGAATATACTGCTTTCCAAAATGTAAAAGTCATCATCCTTGGGCAAGATCCGTATCACGGTCCGAATCAAGCGCACGGGTTGAGTTTTTCTGTTAGCGGAGCAAGTAAAATTCCACCTTCGCTGAGGAATATTTTTAAAGAAATTAACGAAGATATCGGCAGTTCTATCTTAGATTCTGGAAATTTAACTCCGTGGGCAACACAAGGCGTTTTACTTTTGAACGCAATTCTTACGGTTCGTGCAGGCGAAGCGGGAAGTCATCAACGAAAAGGATGGGAGCAATTTACCGATGCCGTTCTCGAAAAGTTGTCTCGAGATCGGGAGGGACTTGTATTTATGCTTTGGGGTGGAACCGCTCAAAAAAAAGAAAAGATGATCGATGCATCAAAACATCTCATCTTAACCAGTGGGCATCCATCGCCAATGTCTGCCAATAGAGGATACTGGTTTGGAAACAAACACTTCAGCTTGGCAAATGAATATTTAAAAAGGAAAGGGGAAAAACCTATTGTTTGGTAACAATGGGATTTGTTATTTTCTAGCGAATAAGGCAGTATTGCTTATTCATCTTCTGGGATATCCGACTCACTTGTATCGTTGCAACTAAACTGTAGCAGCAAAAAATTTGTGACTAACAACCCGCCTAAAACTATTAAAAAAGTAGTCATGTCTATTGATTTTGTATCTAATAGATGCGGCAATTTTCAAAGGGTTGCGTTCGAATGTATTTTTATATTTCGTGAAGAATTTCTTCCGGTGCAAATTTGGCAGGAATCAATCCTAACTGAAGTAGTTTCTCTTGAATGTTTTCTAGCGTTTTTGGCTGTAATTGTTGTTGACTCCACTCGGTCTTAGAGAGCCACAATTGCACATCTTTTAGTTGTAGGTTGAAACGTGATGCAATAAACGCATCGATATTTGGTATGTCTTTAAACCCAGCGGTGGTTTCATTTATAGTGTTTACTATTTCCGCAACTTCTTTTTCGTGATTTTCAAGCACATCGTTTCTAACGGCAATAACAAAGCTTGGCCAAGGGGTAGGGGTTTCACCGATTAATCGAAATGTACCGTTATCGACATAGGGTTTGGTCATAAACTTTTCCCACATAAAATAATCGCCTATTCCTTTTGGCAATCCTTCGATGGCGCCATCTAAGTCTTGAATTACTTCAAACTTTAAATCGGTTTCTAAGTTCCAGTCCAAAGCTTCGGCATTGACATAGGCCATCAAATGCGATCCCGAACCATAACGACTAATTGCAGCTTGAGTACCTTTTAAATCCTCAACCGTTTTATAAGTTGAATTTGCAGCTACGTGAATGCCCCAAAGTAAGGGCGATTTCACAAAAACCTGTACAATTTTACAGGCATTGCCATTGATAATATCGCGAACAATTCCTTCGGTTAAAATCACTGCCATATCAATTTCCTTATCGCGAAGGGCTTGAGCCATATGGCCTGTTCCCTCTGGAAAATCTTGCCATCGCAAGTTTATATTGCTTTTGTGGAATTCTTTATCGCGCAATGCCAAATACCAAGGCACGTTGAAGTGTTCTGGGACACCGCCAATTAAAAGTTTTTTCATCCTACAATCTTCTCTAAAGTATATTGAATAAGCGCGTCGATCGTTTTATAGGTGTTTTTACTAAAATTGCCTGTTGCACGATTGGCTATAATGGCATTCATAGAAATAGCGCGATGCCCCAAGAGTTTGGCCATGCCATACATGGTTGCAGTTTCCATTTCCATATTGGTTATCTTCTTCCCGTGCAAACGGAAAGTAGTGAGTTTTTCGTTTAAGTTTTCATCGCGAAGTTTCGCACGAAGCACTCGTCCTTGGGGTCCATAAAAACCAACATTGGTTATGGTGATACCATTAACCGTTTTGTCCGAAGATAACTTGCCCAATAATTCTTCATCGGCTTTCACAGCATACGGCACCGAATTGTCTGGATTCCATTGGGTGTGATCGATGAATTTTTTAGCAAAATCACGTTCTATAAAAGTTTCGATATTGTCGTAGTAGTGCATCACATTGTCCAAGCCAATACCAACAGCACTAATTAAAAAACTATCCACATCAATTTCCTCAGTCAAACTGCCTGAAGTTCCAATGCGAATAATATCGAGGGTGGTATGGTCTTTTTTTATCAAACGATTTTCAAAATCGATGTTTACCAAAGCATCGAGCTCGTTAAAAACAATATCGATATTATCAGGACCAATGCCCGTTGAGATTACAGATATGCGTTTCCCTTTGTATGTTCCTGTGTGGGTTTTGAACTCGCGGTGTTCTGCTTTCACCTCAATGGCATCGAAATATTTTGAAACCATGCCAACTCGGCCGGGGTCACCCACAGTGATTATGGTCGTTGCCACTTCTGAAGGAGCAAGGTCTAAGTGATAGATTTTGCCCGCATCGGTTAATATCAACTCGCTTGATGCTATTTTATTCGGATCTGTATTGATAGCTTTTAATTTTTATAGTTAGAAGTATGGGATGTAAAACTGAGCGCGTATTTCAAGAACACTCACATTAACCGCCAACACGTTTTACGTTGAATCCTTTTTCTTGAAGAAACGCCATGATTTCATTGCGAAAATCACCTTGAATGATAATTTTTTCGTTTTTAAAGCTTCCACCCACGCCTAAGAGTTGTTTGATCTCTCGCGAAAGGATTTTGAAGTCTTCCTGCGCTCCGTTATAGTTTTCGATGATAGTGATGGGTTTTCCCCGACGCTTTTCATATTTGCAGATTAACGGGTCGTCCTGCAACCAGACATTAGATTCTTCTGGTTGTTCTGTTTCTTCAGGTTCATGGTCTGGGAAAAGATTACTTAACTGATCTTTCAGTGAGCTCAAAATTTAATATTTAAAGATTTTTATTTACCTATTCATCCTCTTTGATGAGGCCGATTTCCACCAAGCGTTGGTGTAGAAATTCTCCAGCTGTAATATCGGGATACGCTTTTGGATGCTCGTCGTCTATACACTCAGGCAGACAATTGAGTTTCATATCGCCACGTGGGTGCATAAAAAACGGAATAGAATATCGCGGTTTGCTCCACTCTTCTTTTGGTGGATTAATCACACGGTGGATCGTCGATCTGAGTTTATTATTGGTCAGTCGCTCAAGCATATCACCCACATTGATCACCAATTCATTTTCATTTGGAATGGCATCAATCCATTGATCATCTTTGCGCAATACTTGAAGTCCACCAGCTGATGCTCCCATCAACAAAGTAATCAGGTTAATGTCGCCATGAGCCGCGGCACGAACTGCGTCTTTTGGTTCTTGCGTAATGGGTGGGTAGTGTATTGGTCGCAGAATGCTGTTGCCATTTGTTACCCAAGGGTCAAAATAAAATTCATCAAGACCTATATATAAGGCAAGTGCTCTAAGCACATAGACACCCGTTTTTTCAAGCATGCGGAAAGCTTGCATTCCGGTTTCATTAAACCGGTCAAGTTCTTTCACCTGTACATTCTCAGGAAGTTCTTCGGGTAGATAAGCGCCTTCTGACGGTTCTTGACCAAAATGCCAAAACTCCTTTAAATCAGCAACGGATTTGCCTTTTGCAGTTTCCTTTCCAAAAGAAACATACCCGCGCTGTCCGCCCAATCCTTCAATCTCATATTTTCGTTTTGTTTCGATTGGAAGGTCAAAAAAGTTTTTCACCTCCTTATAGAGTTCCTCTGTCAATGCATCGTCAAGGAAGTGGTTTTTTAGCGAAACAAAGCCAATTTCTTCATACGCGCTACCAATTTCTTCTACGAATTTTTGCTTTCTTTTCGGATCGTCAGCTAGAAAGTCTGCGAGATCTACACTTGGTATATTGTTCATAATATTGTAGTTTGATGGTTACAAAGATACCAAATTCAATTGTTTGTACCGGTGTTGAAAAATAAAAACATATATCTGCAATCCGCTTTAATATTTGCTATTTTTGAAAATTAAACTTCACAACATGAATCCTGAAATCTCTTCGGAGGTTATTTTAAAATACCACCGAAATAATATAGACGATGCCACCTTAAAAATGCTTTATCGTGGTATGTTAAAACCGCGGCTCATAGAGGAAAAAATGCTCATTTTGCTGCGACAAGGTAGAATCTCAAAATGGTTTAGCGGAATCGGGCAAGAGGCTATATCTGTTGGTGTAACCGCCGCGCTTACCAAAGAGGAATACATCCTTCCGATGCACAGAAACTTAGGCGTGTTTACGATGCGGGACATCCCGCTCTACCGCTTGTTCTCGCAATGGCAAGGAAAAGAAAGTGGCTTCACAAAAGGCCGCGACAGAAGCTTCCATTTTGGAACGCAACAATACAATATTGTTGGAATGATTTCGCATTTAGGCCCTCAGTTTGGTGTTGCCGACGGCATTGCTTTGGCCAACAAACTTAAAAACAACCACCAAGCTACTGCTGTGTTTACAGGTGAAGGTGGAACGAGCGAGGGCGATATTCACGAAGCGTTGAATGTGGCTTCGGTTTGGCAATTGCCCGTGCTTTTTTGTATCGAAAATAATGGGTACGGATTGTCTACGCCCACCAACGAACAGTACAACTGTAAAAATCTAATCGATAGGGGGAAGGGCTATGGTATGGAAGCACACTTAATCGAGGGAAATAATATTTTAGAGGTCTATAGCAAAATGACAGAACTCGCCGAGAGTATCCGAAAGAATCCACGACCCATTCTGCTGGAGTTTAAAACCTTTAGAATGCGTGGGCACGAAGAGGCTAGTGGAACCAAATATGTTCCACAAGAACTGTTGGACCAGTGGAGCCTGCGTGATCCGTTGACCAATTACGAACGATTTCTGCTTTCTGAAAATATTATTACGGAAGACGAAATCGAATCTTTAAAGAAAACCATAAAGGATGAAATTGAAGAACATCTAGAAATAGCTTTTAATGAACCAGAAATTGCATCTACTGTAGAAGCTGAGTTAAACGATGTATATCACCCGTTTGAGTATCAGGAAATTTCTCCGTCGGATGCTGTTGAAAACATTCGCCATATCGATGCGATTTCTCAAGGCTTAAAACAAGCTATGGAACGCCATGATAATTTGGTGATAATGGGGCAGGACATTGCGGAATACGGGGGTGTGTTTAAAATCACGGAAGGATTTGTTGAAGCTTTCGGAAAAGAACGCGTTCGAAATACGCCAATTTGCGAATCGGCGATTGTATCTGCCGCGATGGGACTTTCTATCAATGGCTTTAAAGCTGTAGTAGAAATGCAGTTTGCCGATTTTGTGTCGTCCGGATTCAACCCCATCGTCAATTATTTGGCTAAAATCCATTATCGCTGGGATGAAAAAGCCGATGTCGTTATCAGAATGCCCTGTGGTGCGGGTGTGGGGGCAGGACCTTTCCACAGCCAAACCAATGAAGCTTGGTTTACAAAAACACCTGGATTAAAAGTGGTTTACCCAGCATTTCCGTATGACGCTAAGGGATTGCTCGCTACGAGTATTGAAGATCCAAATCCTGTGATGTTTTTTGAACACAAAGCACTTTATCGCAGCATTCGTCAAGAGGTTCCGAAAGACTATTATACCCTTCCTCTCGGAAAAGCCTCCCTATTAAGAGAAGGGGAGGACGTTTCTATTATAACCTATGGTGCAGGCGTTCATTGGGCATTGGAAACGTTGGATAACAATCCTGATATCCGGGCAGATCTTATTGATTTACGCACCTTAATGCCATTGGATATCGATGCGATATACAATTCAGTCAAAAAGACTAGTAAAGTAATTATCCTTCAAGAAGACAGTATGTTTGGTGGGATTGCGTCGGATATTTCTGCAATGATAATGGAGGATTGTTTCGAATACTTAGATGCTCCAGTTAAACGGGTTGGAAGTTTAAATTCGCCCATTCCGTTTGCAGCCAAATTAGAAAAAAGCTATTTATCGAAGCATTATTTTGAGGAAGCTCTAATTAACCTGCTCGCTTATTAACAATAATATTAACATTTTATGTTAAAGTTCATTAAATGAATTCTATGATGTGAAATTCTTGGTTATACTTGTGATGTATTAACCTTAAAAAACCAAACATTATGATACGTTGGGTCATCACATTTTTAGTAATCGCAATCATAGCCGCAATTTTCGGATTCGGCGGAATTGCTGAAGGAGCTAAGGACATAGCAGTAATTATTTTCTGGATATTTATTGTCCTTTTTGTACTATCCTTACTCGGACGCTTATTGAAAAGATAATACTAACCTTAAACCTCAAATAAACTAATTTAAACTTATGAGAAAACTATTTCTATTGGCATGTATTGTTGCCATCGGAGTTTCTTGTAATCCTCCTAAAGTGGTGCAAGACTCTTATAAAGTAATGAAAGGATATTGGGTCCTTGACGAAGTGAGTTACGAAGCAGCTGGTAATTACAACATCACGCTTTTCAACGACGCTTCTGCCGAGTGTTTCGAAGGAAGCAACTGGCGATTTATCCCCAATAACAACACGGGCAATTATGTTATCGAAGGTTCAGAATGTGCCACCGGACAGCGTCATTTCGTTTTCACTGTTCAGGAAATCGACAAAGAATCTGGATTATACCATTTTATGCTTAAACCAACGAATGAAAAAGGAAAGTCTGACACCAATGCAGGTTACAGACTTCGTTTAGCACAATTGGGCGAATATTCGATGACTTGGCAACAAACTGTTCAAGTGGACGGCGCACCCTTTGTAATAAACATGAGATTTTCAAAAATTGACTAACAATTAAAATTTAAAAGTAAAAATTATGAATACATTTTTTAAACGAGCATCGAGTCTATTTTTTGCCGTTATCTTGATTACGTCATTAAGTGGTTGTGAAGCAACCCGTAATGCTAATAATGCACAAAAAGGTGCTGTTATCGGTGCTGCCGGTGGCGCGCTCTTAGGTGGCATATTAGGTAACAACGTAGGAAGTGGCGAAAACAGTGAACTTGGCGCTGTCGTTGGAGGTGTTGTTGGTGGTGCCGCAGGTGCTATTATCGGTAACAATATGGATAAACAAGCACAAAAAATCGAAGAAGAAATTCCAGGTGCACAAGTTGAACGCATTGACGATGGAATTGTAGTTACTTTCGACGAAAATAGTGGTGTTTATTTTGCAACCAACAAGTATAACTTGAATGATAAGTCGCAAGAAACATTGAATAAATTGGCCAATGTCTTAATTGAATATCCGGATACAAATATTTTAGTTGTCGGACATACGGACAGTACTGGACCAAGACAATTCAATATGACGCTTTCAAGAGATCGTGCAAACGCCGTTACAAACTATTTCGTAACGCAAAAAGGCATCAGTGCCGGAAGAATCACTACAGAGTGGTTTGGACCTGATGCACCTATTGCAGACAATAGTACTGTTGAAGGACGCGCAAAAAACAGACGTGTGAACGTTGCTATTGTTCCAAACGAAAAAATGAAAGAAGAAGCCAAAAAACAAGCTGGCGAATAATCACAAATTATTTTTTTCCCAACCCGATCTTGCCGATCGGGTTTTTTTATCTTTATTTTCGAGATATGAAACAAAATAACGCTTTCGATGTGATTGTAATTGGCGGTGGATTGGCTGGGTTAACAACTGTGCTACACCTATCGAAGCAGGGAGTTGCAGTTTGTTTGATTGAAAAAAAACACTATCCAAGACACAAAGTATGTGGCGAATATGTGAGTAATGAAGTGCTGCCGTATTTAAATTCGCTTCAAATTGATCCCTTTCAATACGGGGCTAAAAAAATTGATTCGTTTCAAATAACCGATAAAGAAGGAAACGATATAGAAACAAAACTTCCATTAGGCGGTTTTGGAATTAGTCGATATACCCTAGACAACCTACTTTACGAAGCTATAAAAGATAGCGTAAATGTGGTTTTCGACACGGTGGTTGATGTTACTTCCGACCATAAAATAAGTATTGTACAGACCCAAAATAAAGCAACTTTCCAAGCACCAATTATAGTGGGTGCTTTTGGAAAAAGGTCCAATCTCGATACGTTTTTCAAACGCAAATTCATTCAGAAAAAATCACCTTGGCTCGCTGTTAAAAATCATTACGAATACGATTTTCCCGAAAACACTGTTGCCCTTCACAACTTTCAAGGCGGTTACTGTGGATTGAGCAATACAGAAACCAATGTTGTCAATGCGTGCTATTTAGCAACGTTCAAATCGTTTAAAAAATGGGGCAATGTCGAGGATTTTCAAAACAACGTACTGTCTAAAAATCCACATCTAAACGATTTTTATAAACACGCTACACCGATATTAAACAAACCGTTAACCATAAGCCAGATTTCCTTCGACAGAAAAAAACCTGTCGAACATCATATATTTATGCTAGGGGATAGCGCTGGATTGATACATCCACTTTGCGGAAACGGCATGGCGATGGCCATCATAAGTGCAAAGTTGTTTTCGGAATTGTATATAGCATTGAAAAACAGCGCGGTTGATAGAAGTCAACTTGAAAAACAATATACCAAAGTCTGGCAGCAAGCTTTTGCTTCGCGATTAAAAACAGGTAGATACATTCAAAAGGCCTTGATGCATCCTTTTGCCTCTAAAATTGGATTTTCTATTGGGAAAGTTTTTCCCGGTGCCATCTCGATGTTGATTGCCAAAACCCACGGAAGACCACAATCACTATGAAATTTAGCCGTAAATACCGATCGGATCAGGTTGAAATTATGGACGACAACCAGTTTCAAGGCAAAGAAATGCAAGATCTCTTGGCAGATTTAGATTTCATCAATAAGTGGTTGGGTGGAAACAATATAGCGATCAAAGGCGTACACACATTGCTGAAAAATCAATCAACATCTAAAGAAATAACCGTTCTGGATATTGGGTGTGGCGATGGAAGTACTTTGCGCTCGGTTGCAGACCATGCACGGCAAAACAACATTGCAATCACAGGAATAGGAATCGATTTTAATGATTATATTTTAAAAGAGGCTGCTCGAAAAAGTAAATCTTACTCAAATATCGGTTACTTAAATATTGACGTTTTTAAGGAAGCCAATCAAATTCCACCTTTCGACATTGCAATTTGTAGTTTGTTTTTACATCATTTCGAAAATCAAGAAATTGAAACATTGCTACGCCAAATCATTCAAAAGACAGCTATAGGAATAGTTGTCAATGACTTACACCGGAATTGGGTAGCGTATAACGCGTTCAAGTTAATCAGTTTCTTGTTTCTAAAAACAGAAACTGCCACTCACGACGGGTTGATATCTATAGCAAAAGGCTTTAGAAAATCTGAACTCATCCAATTCTCACAGAAAATTCCTTTTCAAAAAAGTAGCATCTCTTGGCAATGGGCCTTTCGATATTTATGGATTCTTAAAAAGGAAGCTGTATCGATTTAAATTTCCTTATTTTTAATCATAATTTCACATCAATCGATTTTTATAAAATATGGCTGTTAGAATAAAATCCGTTAGCACAGAATTACCACCATTTAGCAGAAAGACTGAGGAAATTATTCCTTTTGTCGAGCAGTGGATGGTGGATCAAGAAACCCGCTTTAAAAGAAAAGTCATCAAAATATTCGAAGGGGCAGGGGTAGCGAAGCGGTATTCTATAATGGATCCGATTGAGGTTTTTAACAATCCAAGTTTTGAAGCACGCAATGCGATTTATGCGCGAGAAATCACCAGGCTTGGAAGAAAATGTTTGGAAAAAGCTTTGGATAAAGCAGCTTGGAAACCGACAGATATCGATTTTATAATCACGGTGAGTTGTACGGGAATTATGATTCCATCTGTGGATGCTTACCTAATCAATGCACTTAAAATGAAACAGGACGTGGTTCGTTTGCCTGTTACCGAGATGGGATGTGCTGCAGGAGTCTCTGGAATGATTTACGCACAAAATTTCTTGAAAGCCAATCCAGGAAAACGCGCTGCGGTATTAGCCTTGGAAGCGCCTACAGCCACGTTTCAAATTGAAGATTTTTCAATGGCGAATATTGTCAGCGCTGCAATTTTTGGCGATGGTGCAGCTTGTGTTTTAATGTCGTCTAATGAAGAAGATCAAGGGCCAGAAATCTTAGGAAAATCGATGTATCACTTTTATGATGCTACTGATATGATGGGGTTTAAATTAGTCGATTCGGGTTTGCAAATGATTCTCGACAAGAACGTGCCCGAGAATATTTCGGCTCATTTTCCCAATATCATCCATCCGTTTTTAGAACAGCATCATGCGACAATTGATGAAATTGATCATTTGATTTTTCATCCCGGAGGAAAGAAAATCGTTCAAACAGTCGAGGATTTGTTCGGCAGTATGGGGAAAAACATAGACGACACAAAAGAAGTGCTCCGGTTGTATGGTAACATGAGCAGTGCTACAATTCTCTATGTTTTAGAGCGATTTATGGATCGAGATATTCCACAAGGAGATTTAGGACTCATGCTCACTTTTGGCCCCGGATTTTCTGCCCAACGGATATTATTAAAATTTTAGAATGCTATGAATGAATTTGAAGGACAGTGGGCAATTATATTGGGCGGTAGCAGTGGTTTAGGACTCGCTTCGGCAAAAAAACTCGCTTCGCACGGAATGAACCTGTGCCTTGTACATCGCGATAGAAAAAATGCACTTCCCGCATTTGAAAAAGAAGTTGCGACCATGAAAAGTCGCGGAATCAAAATAAAAACATTCAATAGCAATGCCTTAGACGATTCGGTTTCTTCTGATATCCTAGAAGAACTTCCTAAAAAAAGTGTCCGATTACTCCTTCACAGCATTGCAAAAGGCAGCTTAAAACCAATGAGTGGCACATCACAAGAAAAACTCTCTATAGCCGATTTAAAAATTACAACCCACGCTATGGGCTTGAGTTGGTATCAATGGGCAAGTCTGGGAATTGAAAAAGATGTGTTTGCTGATAACGCGAGAAACATTGCGTTTACGAGCGAAGGAAATAATAAAGTTTGGAAAGGATATGGCGCTGTTTCAGCGGCAAAATCGGTCTTAGAATCCTTAATGCGTCAAATGGCTGTAGAATGGGCGGCAATAGGCATTCGGTCTAACTGTATCCAAGCAGGAGCGACTCTAACGCCTTCTTTTGAGGTGATTCCAGGAAATGAAGAAATAGCTGAAATGGGCTTGAAAAGAAATCCTTTTAATAGACTAACCAAACCCGAAGATGTTGCCAATGTAGTGTATTTATTGTGCAAAAATGAAGCTGATTGGATTAACGGAACCATTGTAAAAGCCGATGGCGGTGAGAGTTTGCGGTAATTTTAATTATAAAAAAATGCAATCGACAGAAATCATAAAAAAACTACCCTATACCGAGCCGTTCCTGTTTGTGGATCAGATTTTGTCGATATCTGAAAATGGGGTTGTTGGCACCTATGCATTCAAGAAAGATGCCGATTTTTATCGCGGTCATTTTAAAGATTATCCAATAACCCCTGGAGTATTGATCACGGAATGTATGGCGCAAATTGGTTTGGTTTGCTTGGCTATTTTTTTATCGGAAAAAGAAGAACATGTCGCCCAATCCTACGCCCTAAGCCACACCGATATCGATTTTCTGTTGCCCGTATATCCGGGAGAAAAAGTAAAGGTTGTTTCCGAAAAAATCTATTTCCGATTTGGAAAATTAAAGTGTAAAGTAAAAATGGTTAACACGGACGAAAAACTGGTTGCCCAGGGTGAAATCAGTGGTATGACGATTAAAAAGAACGAATAATATACAGCATTTTTTTAAGAATTAAATGATGAAAAATCGCGTCGTAATTACAGGTCTTGGCGTTGTTGCTCCAAATGGGGTTGGGCTAAGTAATTTCCAAAAAGCATTAGAAAAAGGCACATCTGGAATTCGGTTTTTTCCAAAACTTCGCGACCTCAATTTTTCTTGTCATTTAGGTGGAGAACCGATAGTTTCAGAAGAAAAAAAGCTGCAATACCTCACACCGTTACAGCTTCGAAATTTTAAAAGCAGTGGCATTTTATATGCTGTAATCGCTGGAATTGATGCTGTTAATGATGCCAGTTTATCGCATTTTTCCGATAGTGAAGACCCTAATTGGCATTTGGGAATTATTTTCGGAACAGGCATTAGTGGTGTCGAAAAATTTCGAGAAGCCATACATCGGATTGATGATAATAATGTACGCCGCCTTGGAAGCACTTCTGTTATCCAAACCATGGCAAGTGGTGGGAGCGCGTATTTAGGCGGAATTTTGGGAGCCGGAAATATGGTGACGGCAAATTCTTCGGCTTGCGCAACTGGCACCGAAGCTTTGCTTTTGGGGTATGAACGCATTGCAAATGGTCAAGCCACCTATATGCTTTGTGGAAGCACGAGTGATTGCGGTCCATATATTTGGGGCGGGTTTGATGCGCTCAAAGTCACAAATTATAAACACAACGACAGTCCGCAAGAGGTTCCTGGACCTATGAGTGCCAACGCCAACGGTTTTATTCCTGGAAGCGGGGCAGGTGCTTATGTTTTAGAGAACATGGACCACGCGCTAAAACGAGGCGCAACGATTTATGCCGAAGTTTTGGGTGGGGCAATAAACAACGGCGGACAAAAGGGGGGAGGGAGTATGACCGCACCCAATAGTGTCGCTATTCAAAAATGCATCACAGACGCTTTAACAAATTCGAAAGTATCCGCTGCGGATATCGATTACATCAACGGACATTTAACCGGAACAATTAAAGATCCTGATGAAATTGAAAATTGGACGTTGGCATTGAATCGTAAACAAGGAGATTTTCCATATATAAATTCGTTAAAAGGTTTGGTGGGACATTGTTTGGCAGCCAGTGGGAGTATTGAAATTGTTGCCTCTATTTTACAACTTCACAACAATTTTATATTTCCAAATAGCAACGTAAGTCCATTGCATCCCGAGATTTCTGCTTTGGTGGGTACCGAAAAAATTCCTACTACAAAGAAAATAATTCCTTTAAAGACGATAATGAAAGCAAGTTTTGGTTTTGGCGATGTGAATGCGTGCGTTATTTTTCGGAAGATATAAGGGTATTGAAACACTTTTAGTACATTTAGAAGCTGAAAAAATTATTATAAAAATAAAAACAAATGACGCCAGAAGCTATTTTCACGAAACTCCAGCCCATCATTAAAGTATATTTACCTGAGGATGTAGCGGTAAACGATATAACTCTAGAAAGTGATTTAGCGCGTGAGCTCAATATTAATTCGGCGTATTTTGTCGACATCGTGCTGGACATTGAAGATGAATTCGATATAGCAGTTAACAATGACGATATGGAACGTTTTGAAACTGTACACGATGTTGTGGCATTAATTCAATCGAAGATTACTGGGGGTTAAGACCAGTGCTGATTCTGTATAAAAAAACTGCGAAAATGAAACTTGTTCCTTTTCGCAGTTCGTATTCTGAGTACATAAAAATGCTGTTTTATTTAGGGTCTATAAAGCGTTCGTCATCAGTGGTTCTATTGATGTCTATGCCGCCATCTTTTGCTGATCGACTCTGATTTAAGCCAGCCGAATCTACTTCAAAAAACTCCAAGATTTCAGTTGGATTTGTTATTTGCTTCGTCTGTTTGCCATTGATAGCAATTGGTTGACTGATAGCATCGTCATTGTTTTGAATAATTTTTATCCAATCCTCCGAATTGTAATCGTGTATGTTTTTCTCATTCAAACCAAGCTTTCGCTTATCTACCAGATCACCTACCTTAACATTCAAGGATTCAGCAATCTCTACCCATTGACTTCCTGGGATTTGAGTGTGAACCAAATCGATGGCCAAATACTCATCTTGAATGCCCGTTAGATAACTCAACGTGTGTTTTCCAACACGGGTATTGCTGCTATAAATTAGCGTTAGCTGTTTATCATTTCTTGCGATAAGTCCCATACGCTTCATAATTAATGTGATTGCATTTTATCTTTTCGCTTCTGCAACTGTGTGCGAAGTTCCGTAACTACTTTTGCTACCGAAGCTTCGAACGAACTTGTTGTAGATTCTGCAAAGACCACAGGACCGGGGGTATTTATGCGAACACTACAGACTTTTCTCTCTTCGGGATTACTGGAGTTTTTCTTTTTGAAATAGACGTCGGCATCTACTATAAAATCATATTTATTCTCGAGTTTCTCTAATCTTTCGGTAATTAAACCTTCCAAACGAGCGCTTGCCGCTACTTCGTGATATTGAAAATTGATGTTCATAAATTCTATTGGTTTTAATTATAAAACTAAAGATACAATAGCCATAAATTCATTCCTAACTTTTCACACTTTTTTATGTCATTATCAGTCTATAATGTCATCTGGACTATCTTTTGCTGGAATGAGTACTGAAAGTAAAATACCACCGATAAGCGAGCCCGCAATCACTGATAACGATACCCATTCGGGAAATTCTACATGGTGCGATAGAATTAATTTCACACCGACGTATGCCAAGATAATGACCAAACTGTAATTGAGGAAACGAAATTTATCGAGCATCCGCGAAACGAGGAAATAAAGGGATCGCAACCCGAGAATAGCCATAATGTTCGAACTGAAAACGATAAAGGGATCTGAAGTAATGGCCAAAATTGCAGGAATACTGTCTAGAGCAAAAACGATATCCGTCAGTTCTATTATAATGAGGGCAGCAAACAGGGGGGTGGCTACCTTTACACCCATTCGTTTTATAAAAAACTTGCCGCCATCCATAGTGTCGGATAAGGCAAAGGTACGCCTAATCAGTTTATACATCTTCGATTTTTTCGGATCGAAAGAACCTTCCTTGGCAAAGAGAATTTTGAAAGCTGTGAACAGTAAGAAAGCACCAAACACATAGACAATCCAATCTACTTTATTGATCAGCGTTACTCCGAAGAAGATAACCAGTGCTCTAAAGACAATTGCGCCAAGAATTCCCCAGAACAATACTTCGTGTTGGTATTTGGCTGGTATGGCAAAAGATGAAAATATGACGGCGATAACAAACACATTATCAATGCTTAACGACAATTCAACCAAGTAGCCTGTGATGTATTTTAAGACAGCTTCTTGTCCTGTTAAGCCAGTCGGATTTTCGATGATGTCATTTGTGAAAAGCCAATAAATAACTCCCGAAAAAGCCAATGCTACCGACACCCAAATTGTTGTCCAAGTAGCGGCCTCTTTTGTTGAAATAACGTGAGGTGTTCTATGAAAAACCCCTAAATCTAAGGCTAAGAATACGATGATAATCGCAATGAATATAATCCAGACTAACATAGTTCTAATTTTGACCAAAAGTAAAATAAAAACATCGAGAATAGCCCTTCAATGCGATAATAATAAATGAAGTTTTTTTTAACAAATTTAAGTTGGCCTCTCATGAATTTACATTTTTCGTTATGTTTGAATTAAAATAATTGACTATGATCATTGAGAAAAATACACCGACAGAATACCCTATTTTAAAAAGTATCGAAAAAAGATGGAGTCCACGAACCTTTGCCGATAGGCCCTTGACTGAAAATCAGGTTCATATCTTATTAGAAGCGGGGCGGTGGGCACCGAGTTCAAACAATCTGCAACCGTGGCGCATCATCTGGGGGCTCAAAGGAACCGAAATGTATGATCGGATTTTTAATTGCCTGGACGATTTTAATCAACAATGGGCAGGAAACGCGCAATTTCTTTGGTTAAATGCTTATAAAAAAACGCGTGGCTCGAAGGGAAGAGAGAATTTTCACGCCTTACACGATTTAGGACTTTTTATGGGAAATGTCATCCAACAAGCCAACAGCATGGATCTTGCCGTGCATCAAATGGCTGGTGTATTGTATAAAAAAGCTCAAGAAGATTTTAAGTTTCCTGACGAATATCATGTTGCAACGGCAGTCGCCTTCGGTTATTTTGGTGGCGAAATCGATGATCTGTCAGAAGATTTAAGATCGCAAGAACTAGCAGTTGAAAGAAATAGAAAATCTCAGGACGAGTTTGCCTTTAACGGGAATTTTCAGAATACGGAATAAAATACTTTCACGTTATCTTGAAATAGAAGAGGCGCCGCTTAAATTTATGTGGCGCCTTATTTTTGGTACATACGCCATCTCTCACAAACTCTATTTTACATAATATAAATTATAGAACATTTTGGCAAATATACGGATAGCGCTATTTCTGCGCTATTTTACATAAAAATAAGGTTCCTGTATTCCTAACTGTTGCCATAATCTATGCTTTAATATCAAATGATTGGTGGCTATTGATGATAAAGAAAAGACATATATAACGGAATTAAATACAACAATACAGGTTTCTACTTCCTTTTCAACTGTTTGGGAGTTATTTTAGGTGCCACAACGTTGCCCTTGCTGTTTAATACTTCGAAATAATGATATTTTAATTCAATACTTTCAATGAGGATCTTAGATTCCTGCGCGTGAAGTTCTTCTACGCCCCAAGCAATGGGAATTGCCTGGATTATCCGCCAACCGCTCAACATGTGATGGTCTGCATTTAGGAGCTTTACGGTGAGGTCTATCGGTTCTTTTTTAAGATTGTTAATAGCATCCATACACCATCGCACCAGCTTTGAATTGGGTTGGTAAGCTCGTTTTAAAATAAGATTTTCAAAATCAGCTTGTACCCTCCTCTTATCTTCGGTTTGCGCTATTCGAGCTTGAAGCCCTTGTACGGATTGAAACCCTTTATCCATAATAAATTCCTTGCTGTGGAATTCCACAACAAAATGCATGTTTAAAGGTGGATATGTTGATCGTGGCAAGTTCATTCTTCCAAACGTTCCACGGTAAACCCTTCGTGGGTAAGCTCTAAGGTTTCAATCAGTATTTTGCTTTTCATGGCATCGAGCTTTGAATATTTACAAACCACTGGCCAAGCACTCCGAATTTTCCAAACAATGGTCGGCTCGTGTTGGCTATTCAAAAGACTGATGGTAATATCCCGTTTTTCAGCTTCCAAACCTGTTTGGTTAAACCAGGCAAAAAAATCATTGTCATTTTTAAAGGCACCCCGTTTCAACACGATATTTGGAAACTTCTTGAGTCCAGGGATTTTCTGAGTGGTGAAGGTAATGTCGGCACCCTGCCTATATTCCAAGACTTCTTGTTTCGCCTTAAGACCGGAGACTTCCGAAAAGCCTATTTTTTAGCCACCCCATTGCACTTGGAAATGCAATTTACCAAAGGTATTTCGCTCATAATTTCAGTGTTTAATGTTCGTGACTTGCTGATATAAATAAACTGGAATTCAATACAACTTATGTTTATTTTTTTTAGTTTATCTGGATGTCTATTCTTTAAATAAAATATTACCTGTTGTAGAAATTAAAAAATCCTGTAACATTTTAGTGCTACAGGATTTATTAACTAAGATATCTTGGTTTTACTCCTCAGGCGGATGCCCGTGGATTTCTTCGTAAATAGTGTCGAAGTTTTCGCGCAGGTAGTTTCTCAGTTTTAGCTTGTAGTCGTCTTTGAGCCAATTGCGGAAGTTCCCGGTACTTTTGCTGATGCATTTCGCATATTTTTCGATACGGTCGTCGATATCTTCTTCTAATTGTTTCGCCAAATAGAGGGCATCAAAAACATCTTCACTGTTTTCGACACAGATGTAAGCATGTTGTGCTATCGACCGTTCTAAAATCACTTTAGACGATTCGCCTGCCAAGGTGGCCTCTTCATAAGTTGCTTGAATATCGAAATATACTTCCTTGCTATTTCCAAATTCAGCGCGGAGTTCTGGCGGCATTTCGTATCTGAAATTCGACTCCAACTCCTCGTCTGAAAGCAATCGATCCATAAAGTATTCTGGCGACTTAAAGATGGTCTGCCAATCTAATGGCGCTTCCCAAGGGCCAAATCGCTGGTAGTTGTTCCCTAGATCAATTACAGCAAACCTGGATTTGTTATTTAAAATACGCGATCCACGACCAATCATCTGGAAGTATAATGTCAATGATCGGGTTGCACGGTTCAGGATAATCGCTTCGATGGTAGGTTCGTCAAATCCAGTGGTTAAAATACTCACTGAGGTCAATATGGCATCAGGCGTTTTTCTAAACCAATCTAAAATCTCTTTTCGCTGTTTTTTGGTAGCCGTGTTGTCTAGGTGCATAATCGGCAATCCTTGCGCTCTGAGGTGATAATATACTTCAATAGAAGTGTTGATCCCGTTATTAAAAATCAACGTTTTTTTGCCTCGTGCGTGGTTGTTATAGGCCTCGAGCAATTTGTCGAGCATATTCGAACTCGAGTAAAGATCGTCTGAAGATTTTACCGTGTAATCGCCATTGGCACCAATTTCTAAAGAAGTCAGTCCCATATTGTATTGATAAACATCTACTTCGGCCAAAAACTCATTGTCTATAAGCGATTGGATGCTCTCCCCTACAATCAATTCGTCGTAGTTATCGTTCATCGGAAGGTTCCGGTTCGAACTCAACGGCGTAGCTGTTACACCAAGAATAAAGGATTTTTCAAAAAACTTAAACAATTTCGTAAACGAGTTGTAATGCGCCTCGTCAATAATGACCAAGCCCACATCCGAAATGTCTAATTTATCCTCATTTAGCCTGTTGTTCAAAGTTTCGACCATGGCGACAAAACAACTATACTCGTCTTGATCATCAAGGTTTGCTGTACTGTTTACAACTTTATTTACAACCCCAAAACTTGTCAACATCGCTGCGGTTTGTTTACACAGCTCTATTCTATGGGTCATCACCACAACTTTTTTCTTGTGAGTTTTGAGATACTGCCGTACAATTTCAGAGAAAATCACCGTTTTACCCCCGCCCGTTGGCAGTTGATAAAGTAGGTGGTGATCGTCTGGTGCGGTTTCGAACTTTTCAAAAATTTGCTCAATTGCGCCTCTTTGATAGTTGTAAAGTTCTTTGTCGGTTCTCTTGTCTTGTATTGCTAATGAAGTGTCTATTTCGCTCATATTCCTGCCTCCTGTATATTTTTAAGGTCTGCAAAAATACATACTTTTATAGGTATTTGACGAATGTTTTGTGGAAAAGATATTTTTCCGCCATCCTAATCAGTCTAAATTCACGACGAATTTTAATGCTCGTCTGCCGACGGCCTATAAATCCCAGGAACGGGTATGTTTAATAAGCGCAAGTACACCGTGAGTTGTCCTCTGTGATGTATGAGATGATTGGTCAGTACAGATCTTAAAAATGCAATGCGTGGCAGTTTAGCAATGACATAATCGCCCATGGTAAACGTGAAGTTTTCAAACCAGAAATCGTTCCCCACCCCTTCTATAAACACCATATTGGCCGCTACTCTTTTTTCTAAAACTTCGTTCAGTTCTTCAAAAGAGTTGTAAGCAATAGGAACATAATCGGTTTTTAAATCGAAAGCATCCTTTTTTAGCGCATTGTCAAACCACGTCTGAAGATCGACAATATGGCTTGCCAACTGGGCCACATCCATCGATTTTTCATGAGGTTTCCAATCTTTGTGTTCTTCTTTTAACGCTTTTAAGATTTGACTTGTCTTCTTTACTTCGGATGCGTATTCGTGCTGAATTCCAGTAACCATATTGATGTTGTTTAAGTGATTAAGATATCGAATAATTCTCACGATGAATATAGATAAAACTTCTCACAAAAACTATGGGGATTTTCCCCTCGGAAACCCTCTTCGTTTCACTTTAATTTTTCGGAGAATTCTTCATAATAATTCATAAAAAATTTAGGAGTATGACCCTTGTAGCAATAGGAAGTACTAAATATTTACTAAAGTGTTTGAGGAGTGATAAACATGGTTTTTTTATACCGTATCTTCGTATGAAAGTTGAACTAATTAAAAACAAAGTTATGAGTAGAAAAAGAAATGGATTGCTTGCAGGACTAGGGATTGCAGCAGCTGGGGCTATTGCCTATTGGAAGTATAAAACAATGTCGGCTGAAGAAAAACAACAGCTAAAAAGCAAAGTTAACGAAGCGGGACGCAAGATAAAAAGCAACGTCAACAAAGCGGAAAAAGCTATTGCAGATACTTACGAGGAAGTAAAAACAAAAGCTGGAGAAGTGAAGTCAAAAGCTAGTAAAGAAATAAAGGAAGTTACAGGATAAATTTAATCCTTAGACCACACAAAAAAATCCCGATTTATTCGGGATTTTTTATTGCTATGTGTTTTACTTGGAAATTGTTGAATAATCTGTTAATTCCAATTATCTCCAGTAATTATTTGCAGCGGCAATGGTAGCAAATTCGGTGGCTACCACTTGTCCAACATCGATTAAAAGTCCGGCATCTTCGGCATAATCCGGTCTAAGTTTCTCTCTCATAGTGGCGTCGGGCTGGGTTACTTTAATCACCAATCGCGCCATTTTTACGGCCAATCGTCTCCCCTCTTCGGGTGTTTTAGTAATGAGCGAATTGCCGGGTACCATTTGTACTTCTTCTGACATAATTCTATTTTTTAGGGTGAATACGATGTAAAGCTAATAAAATACAATTCTGTCTGAAAATAGTAGCGGTTATTTTCCCACTTAATTAATCCGAAAGAAACTATTAGAACCTTAAACTTTCGTCGTAGGTGTAAATTCCTTGGAAGAAAGTATGGTTATTCCATGACTTTCCATGATGTTTTTCATCTCAGAAAAATTTTTCACATCCAAAGGTCTTGATGCATCCTCGACAAAAAAGCAGGTAAATCCTTCTTTCACAGCATCCAAAAGTGAGTAATACACACAAATATCGGCAGCGAGACCACACATATAAATCTCGGTGGCTCCTTTTTCTTTTAAATATCCCGTTAAACCAGTAGATTTCAGATGTCCGTTGTCATAAAACGCGCTATAGCTGTCTATTTGCGTATCGGTTCCTTTTCTGAAAATCGTCTCCCACGAGTCGGTTTTTAAATCAGAATGAAATTGCGCACCTTTCGTTCCTTGAACACAGTGGTCTGGCCACAAGGTTTGTGCTCTTCCGTGGACTTCAATTTGATCGAAGACAATTTTTCCTTCGTGATTTGATGCAAAGCTCACGTGGTCCTGAGGATGCCAGTCTTGAGCCGCGACAACCAAATCAAATTTATCTTGGATAGCGTTAATCACGGGTACAATCTGATCACCTTCGGGCACTTCAAGGGACCCTCCGGGCATAAAATCATTTTGAGCGTCGATAACAAGTAAAACTTTCATGGTAATAATATATTTCTTATAAGTAAAATAATCATTCTAGTTGGTTTGACAAAAGTAAGCTGGGAAAGTTTATTCTTTGTGTTCCATAATCATCCGATCTCGTGTTTCTTTGAGTTGTGGACTTAAACCGATTTTATAAATATGTGGATTCTGGAAACGCTTGTATTCGTCTGGAAGCTTATTCATTCTGTTTTTTGCAAAATCCGCAATTGCTGCAACACTCCGTTTAGGCATGGTGCGACTTCCATTTTTCATCACTACTTCTAACAATGGCTCGCGCTCAAGTTTTTCGAGATTCAAACTTTTCGTTGTGTCGAACGGGTGGAGCATCACTCCCACTTCTTTTTCTGAGGCCATGACAACCACATCGGCACCGTAAAAGTTTCCTTCCTTGTCGAACATCCGATATACTTGTTTGCGATGTGGCAACGAAACTTTGAGAATCGTTTCGGAGAGTTTAATGCGCGGTTCACCATTAAATTCCGACATTTTATACACACCGCCCAAAGCGGCATCGGGCGCACCGGTAACCAGATTGGTACCTACGCCATAGATATCGATTGAAGCGCCTTGATTTTTCAAACTTTTTATGACGTATTCGTCCAATTGGTTGGAAGCGACAATTTTCACGTATTCTAAACCGGCGTCATCCAACATTTTTCGGGTTCTTTTAGACAAATAAGCCAAATCGCCACTATCCAATCGAACACCTAAAAGGCGTTCTCCTCTTTCTTCCATTTCCTTAGCAACAACAATGGCATTAGGCACTCCAATCCTCAATGTGTTGTAAGTATCTACTAAAAAGACACAATTTTTTGGTCTGATTCGTGCAAAATCTCGAAACGCTTCCAGTTCATCGTCATAACTTTGAATGAAGGAATGGGCCATCGTGCCCGAACAAGGAATATCGTAATCCGAAGCGGCCAACACGTTGCTTGTGCTGTCGAAACCTCCGATAATCGCAGCGCGGGTTGCGTAATAACCACCAGTTGCATGAGCGCGACGCAATCCCATATCTAGCAGGATTTCATTTTTAGCACTCGTTCGAATGCGGCTGGCTTTTGTTGCGATTAACGTCTGAAAATTCAGAATGTTCAACAAAATGGTTTCGATAATTTGAGCTTCGATAATATTGGCTTCCACCTGAAGGATCGGACGATCGGGAAAGACCAAATCACCTTCTTTGCAAGCGTAAATGGTGCCTTGAAACTTAAAGTTGGCCAAGTATTCTAAAAAGTCTTCGGTGAATCCATGCTGACCTAAATAAGCAATGTCGTCGGAAGAAAATTGAAAGTCTTCAAGGATTTCCAAGATGTCTTCCAGTCCGGCAAAAATGGCATATCCCCCATCAAATGGATTAGACCGATAGTAATAATCGAAGACAGCACGACCATCGGGCTTGGTTTTAAAATAAACCTGAGCCATGGTCAATTGATATAAATCGGTATAAGCAGCTGTTATTTTCAAAATTGTTGGTTTTTAATTAGCATATAATTTTCCCAAAGTGTCCAAGAAATAATCGTGCATTTCTGAAGTGTAATCTAAATGTGTTACAATACGCAATTTTCCTTGTCCCATCGAACTAATTTGAATGTTTTTTTCATTCAATCGATCTAAAAAATCACGTTCACGAACACTTTCCGAAAGTGTAAAAATGACAATATTGGTTTCTGTGGGTTCCACTTTATTTACATACGTCTGTGTTGATAATAAGGCCGCAATTGCGGCAGCGCGTTGGTGATCAATCTGTAACCGGTCTAAATGGTTTTCTAAAGCGTATAATCCTGCCGCTGCCATAAAACCAATTTGACGCATACCGCCGCCAAGTAGTTTTCTGACCCGCATGGCTTTTTTCATGATTTCCTTATTCCCAATTAAGACGCTGCCTATCGGCGCACCAAGACCTTTACTCAAGCATACGGAAATCGTATCGAATAGCCGACCGTATTGTTTTGGATCTTCGTTTTTTGCAACCAAAGCATTCCACAATCGCGCCCCATCTAGGTGAAGGCCGAGGGAGTGATTATCGCATACCGTTCTTATTTTTTTAATTTCTTCAATATCATAACAAGCGCCACCACCTTTATTGGTTGTGTTTTCCAAACATACCAAACTTGTTATCGGACTGTGATAAAAATCGGGTGGATTAATACTTTCCGCGACTTGTTCGGCGGAAATCATCCCGCGATTGCCGTCGATTAATTTACAAGACACGCCACTGTTAAACGAAGCGCCACCGCCTTCATAGTTGTAAACGTGTGCCCATTTATCGGCAATAAGTTGATCGCCCGGTTGGGTATGTAATTTGATAGCTGCTTGATTTGCCATCGTTCCCGTTGGAAAAAATAGCGCTTCCTCCATGCCAAACATATCGGCAAGTTCTTTTTCAAGTCGATTGACGGTAGGGTCTTCCTTATAAACATCGTCCCCTACTTGTGCCTTCTTAATGGCGGTCATCATTTCTGGAGTTGGTCGGGTAACGGTATCGCTTCTTAAATCTATCTGCATTAGATGATGTGTTTTGTAACTGTCTGCTTTTGAGGAAATTGAAATCCCTACTGTAAAGTGTTAATCCAAAGGAGTTTTCAATAATTATTCTTTAAAATCGCTATTTTCTAGCACTTTAAAGTGTATAAAATTAGTTTAAAAATCCCTTTCCCGCTCACGAAGTTAATGGTATTTTTGCAATCCAATCTATTTTGTTGATCCAGCTTACTTTGACATTGAATTATGGCAGTTTTAGCTATTTTGTCATTTCGGATTTATAGAAATTAATACGGAACAAATTATGAGTTTAACAGACCAAATTAAAGACCTTAAGGTGCGGTTAGATGCTTTAAGGCGATATCTTTGACATTGAAGGCAAACGCATTGAAATAACCAATGATGAAGAAAAAACCTTCGATCCCCACTTCTGGGACAATTCCACTGAAGCAGAAGCTTTTATGCGAATGCTTCGGAATAAAAAATCGTGGGTAACCGACTATGAAAAAGCCGTTACTTTAACCGATGAAGCTGAAATTCTCGATGAATTTTTATCAGAAGGAGAAGGCACCCAAGAACAACTCGACACCGTTTACGAAAAAGCTCAAGATGCGATAGAATCCTTAGAATTCCGAAATATGTTGGATGAAGAGGGCGATGACATGAGCGCTGTACTACAAATTACTGCAGGTGCCGGAGGTACAGAGAGCTGTGATTTTACACAGATGCTGATGCGCATGTATATTATGTGGGCAGAGAAACACGGCTATAAAGTGACGGAATTGAACTTGCAAGACGGTGATGTTGCCGGTGTAAAAACGGTTACCTTACAAATTGATGGCGAATATGCCTTTGGTTGGTTAAAGGGTGAAAACGGTGTTCATCGTTTGGTGCGCATCTCTCCTTTTGATAGCAATGCCAAGCGCCACACGAGTTTTGCGAGTGTTTATGTGTATCCGCTAATCGACGATTCTATTGAGATAGACATTAATCCCGCCGACATTACTTGGGATTTTGCCCGCAGTGGTGGTGCAGGAGGACAGAACGTAAACAAAGTGGAAACCAAAGCTATTTTGACACACGCACCCAGCGGAATTGTTATTCACAACAGTGAAACCCGGAGCCAATTAGAAAATCGCGAGAAAGCCATGCAAATGCTTCGTTCGCAACTTTACGAGATTGAACTTCGGAAACGTATGGCACAGCGCGCCGAAATTGAAGACAACAAAAAAGCCATCGAATGGGGCTCTCAGATTCGAAATTATGTCCTTCACCCCTATAAAATGGTGAAAGACGTTCGGACCAACGAAGAAACAGGAAATACAGATGCCGTGCTCGACGGTGATATCGATGCTTTCCTAAAAGCATATCTGATGATGACTGGCCAAAAAGAAAAAGAACAAGGCCTGTAATTCTTACCGGATTTAAGGCATAGAAAATTGGAATAGGTGAACGAAATTGCGCCTATTCCAATTTTTCTTTTGAGAATCTCTCTACAAATGCCTAAATTCTATACACCTTATAATTCACAAAAATGAAAGCGGCAAGCATTAAAGAAATAAGAACAGACCTAAAACATCGCTCTAACGATGAGTTGACAGAGTTGGTATTGCGATTAGCACGATTTAAAAAAGAAAACAAGGAACTGCTCACCTACCTCCTTTTCGAATCGGAACACGAAGAAACCTATATTCAAAGTGTGAAAGAACAAATAGATCAGGGTTTTAGCAGTATAAATACCAAGAGTTTCTACTACATCAAAAAAAGTGTGCGAAAAGTTTTAAGAGAAACCAAAAAGCACATCCGTTATTCAGGGAAAAAGGAAACAGAAGTGGAACTTTTACTTTACTTTTGCAGCCGCTTAAAAACGTTTAGGCCTTCAATTGCTAAAAATGTCGCTCTGGTCAATTTGTACCATCGACAAATAGATTTCATCGAAAAGAAAATAGCTTCATTACACGAGGATCTTCAATACGATTTTCGCAATGAGTTGGCGCAATTGGAATTTTAATAATAACGTTGAAAAATAATATAGAAAATGACAACATTATATCACAATCCACGCTGCAGCAAGTCTCGAGAGGCGCTTCACTTGTTGGAAGAAGCAGGAGAAACTGTTGAGATTGTCAAATATCTCGATACTCCACCTTCAAAAAAGAAGTTAAAGCAAATCCTTTCCTTACTCGATATTAAACCGATTGATTTAGTACGTGTGAAGGAAAAAGAGTGGAAAGAAAATTATAAAGGAAAAACACTTTCTGACGATGAAATCATCGATGCTATGGTGAGGTTTCCTAGGCTTATTGAACGCCCCATAGCCGTTAAAGGACTCCACGCAGCTGTTGGAAGGCCTCCCGAAAATGTTCTGGAAGTCCTTTAATCCGCTTCAATATCATCGAGAAAGCCAGAGCCTTAGGTGTATGCTTTTTGTTTTTAACAAAACATTAGCAGGACCCTATTAAACTATTTTAAACCTCTCAAGTCAAAAAAATTAAACATTACATGAAACACCTACTTTCAATCCTATTACTTTTTACTTCTATAGCTCTTGTAGCACAACCCAGTGAAATTAAACAAGTCACAGTTTCTGGAATTGTTTTGGAAAAAGGAAGCGACTATCCGCTCGAATATGCAACCGTTTCATTTATTAATAGTGAAGGCACCACAGTAACGGGTGGCATTACCGATCAAGAAGGAAAATACAATATTGATGTTCCCGCAGGTGTCTATACCGTTCGGTTCGAGTTTATTTCCTTTGTAACTGTGGAATTAAAAAATCAAAACCTGACAAAAAACACGACCTTACCTACTGTCTATCTCGATATGGATTCCGCAAGTTTGGATGAAGTTGTGGTTCGCGCCGAAACCACGGAAGTTCAAATTCGTTTGGATAAAAAGATTTACAACATCGGTAAAGACCTGACTTCGGGTGGCGCAACAGTTAGCGATGCATTGAACAACGTGCCTTCGGTTACGGTCGATGTAGACGGTGCAATTGCCTTACGCGGAAGCGAAAACGTAAAAATCCTCATCAACGGAAAACCATCGGCTATTGCCGGTTTTGGTTCTACGGATGCACTGCGAAATCTTCCTGCCGAATCGATAGACCGAGTAGAAGTAATCACGTCGCCCTCTGCGCGGTATGATGCAGAAGGAACTGCTGGAATCTTGAATATTATCCTGAAAAAGGAAAAAACCTTAGGCATTAACGGATCCGTAAGTGCAAGTATCAGCGATCCATTCAGCACAAATTTCTCTGGAAATATCAACCTGCGTACTGAAAAATTCAACATTTTCAACACAACGGGATATTACAACCGTAAAATGCCAGGAAATGCACACTTCGACAATAATTATTTCTCACGTACGGTGTATGATCCATCTGGAAACCCGATTACGATCGATCCAACATTCGACAATATTATAGAAGATCGCGAATACGAACGCAAACGAAAAGGATTCAACACCAACTTAGGGATTGAATATTTCTTAACCGAAAGCTCGTCGATCACGGCCAGTGCCTTTTACAGAAATGGCGACAATGGCACTATGACGACAAACGACGTATTTAACTATAAAAACAATAGTTTAGTAGAGCGAAACCTTAGAAGTGAAGATGGCAGTAGCGATAACAGCAACTTCCAGTTTGCGCTGAACTATGAAAACAAATTCGACGAAAATGGTTTTCATAAGTTAACTGCCGACTTGCAGTATGAATCAAGTAAAAACGATGAAATGAGTACGATTATGGATGAAATTACACATCCTTCGTATAGCAGAATGCCATCGGAAGAAATCACAGAGGATTTTAAAAGAACAAACTATTTAGCACAAATAGACTATGTTCGTCCGTTAGGTGAAGAAGGACAATTTGAAGCAGGCTATCGTGGCGATTTCAATAAAAACACCACCGATTACACCTTGTTTCAAGAAGTTGGCACGTCAGGTAATTTCGTAAGAAATGACAGTATTTCGAATATTTTCACACACGAACAAAACGTCAATGCGATTTACACCCAATACGGGAATAAATTGGGCGAAAAATTTTCATTCTTATTAGGACTTCGTCTTGAAAATACGGTAATGAAAGGAAGTGTCGATGCTGAAGATGTAACTTCGAACCAACCGTTTGATTTAAATTTCGACAAGAACTACACGGGGTTATTTCCAACGGTAAACCTTACGTATGAGTTGGGTGAAAGAGAGAATGTAACGTTAGGGTACAACCGTCGTATCAACAGACCTTGGCGTTGGTTTCTAAACCCTTTCCCTTCCCGATCGAGTGAAGCAAATGTCTTTCAAGGAAACCCAGGCTTAGATCCTGCCTATGCAAGTGCTTTCGATTTAGGGTATTTGAAGCGTTGGAGCAAACTGACACTCTCTTCCTCTATATATTATCAATACGAAACAGATTCGTTTGAAAGAGTGCAAGAAGAAACTGGAGAAGTTACAAGCAATGGCGTGAATGTAATTCGCACCATGCCCATTAACCTTTCGACAAATCAGCGCTATGGTTTTGAAGTAGGATTGATGTACAACCCTTTAAAATGGTGGTCGCTCAACGGTAGTTTTAACTTCTACCAATTTGAGTCAAAAGGATTCTATAACGAAGTTGATTACGGCACAAAAAGCACGAGCTACTTCGGTAGGTTTAGTTCTAAAGTAAAACTTCCTGCTAAAATAGAATGGCAAACCAACGCGTTTTACCGCGGACCACACAAAAATGCGCAAACCGAATCGGAAGGTATGTACTCGGTAGATTTAGCCTTGAGCAAAGAATTGTTTAACGACAATGCAACCATTGGTGTAAATGTAAGAGATGTGTTCAACACCCGAAAGCGTGAGAGTTTTACATCGACGGATTTCTTTACAAGCGACAGTGAGTTCCAATGGAGACCAAGGACCATAACGCTTAACTTCACCTACCGATTTAACCAATCGAAGTATCAAGAAAGAATGCGTCAACGCGCACTACAGCAAGGTATGGAGGAAAACGGATTTGAAGGATAAAATCCTTTGATGACAGTATAATGAAACAAAAAAAGAGGGAATCGAAATTCGATTCCCTCTTTTTTATGTCTAATTTTTTAGAAGTACTTACTCTTCTAGACTTTTCTTTTTAGCTGCTTTCTTCTCTTCCATCATCTCCTTCAGAGCACCACCAATCCAATACGGAATTAGGCCCGTTAAAAATATG
>Ga0209075_1000570_pt1 | contig 36244 bp, 34 predicted proteins | sample Stecom2011_FD_187523 | JGI IMG/M metagenome (GOLD analysis project Ga0209075, IMG submission 187523) | Agricultural soil microbial communities from Utah to study Nitrogen management - Steer compost 2011 (SPAdes) (version 2) | ecosystem: Environmental > Terrestrial > Soil > Agricultural land...
ACTTCAGGGTCATGAAAATGGAGAGTATCCTATATTGCCGCCCCTTCCTCTGCAATATGGGGATTATTCTCTATGGCAAAGGAAAAAACTTCAGGGACACTTCCTAACCGCCCAAATGAAGTATTGGAAGGAAAAACTTACAGGCCTTCAATATCTCCAACTTCCCTTGGATTATCCGAGACCCGAGGTGCAAAGTACTCGTGGTACGATTAAAACATTTGAAATTGATGGGAATCTGCGTGATAAATTGTTGAGAACTGGTCAGCGGCATGAAGCAACGCTTTTTATGGTATTGATGGCGGCATTCAAGGTGATGCTCTATCGGTACAGCTCCCAACAGGATATTTGTGTGGGGACAGTAACCGCAGGACGCCAACGACAGGAAACTGAGAAGCTTGTCGGCTACTTTATCAATCCCCTGCCGATCCGGTCATGGCTGGATATCGAAGCTTCATTTCAAGAAGTATTAAAAGAAGTTAAAGCAAACAGTTTAGAAGCGTTTGAAAATCAGGAGCTTCCTTTTGATCAGATAGTAGTAGGGTCGGGAACAACACGGGATTTGGGAAGAAATCCATTGTTTCAGGTAATGTTTATCCTTCAAAACCTACCTCAAGCACTCCCCTTTAATTTGGAACATGTTCAATTTACCGAGGAACGCATTTATCAAGCCAGCTCCAAGTTTGATCTGACATTTATCGTTTCGGATCAAAAATCGCGATTGGAGGGAACGGTTGAATATTGTACCGATCTATTTAAGGATACCACTATTGATCAAATGATTAAGGTTTATTTATCCTTTTTGGGTGATATGGTATCAAACTCATCCGAGAAAATCAAATATTTGGCTGCTATACCCCATGGTGAGCAGCATAAACCACAGCAAGCGACAACCCTTCCAAAACTAAATATAACTCACCGGGAAAACCCTTTGGGCGCTTTTTCTCCAGTTCTAGGTATGGATGGTGATGAAACAGCAACAACTCCCAATGAAAAACTCATTGCCGAAATCTGGGGAGAAGCATTAGGAGTAAAAAATATAAATATTCACGACAATTTCTTTGAAAAGGGTGGCCACTCGCTGACCGCTGTGCAAGTGATGACCCATTTAGAAAAACAATTGGGAGCCAAGTTGCCGCTATCCATACTTTTTAAATTTCCTACGGTGCATACATTAGCAAGGGCCCTAGAAAATAAAAGTGAAAAACTAAAAGAATGGAACTCTTTGGTACCTATAAAGCCAGAAGGTGAAAACCACCCTTTATACATTATTCATGGTGTGGGATCCAATATCCTGGCCTTTTATGCAATCGCCAAAAACATGGCACCCGAACAACCAGTTTATGGGCTGCAGCCGAAAGGGCTAGACGGCAAAGAAAAGCCATTAACCAGTGTTGAGGCTATTGCTTCGCATTTTGTCGATGAAATCATCCAACACAATCCCAAGGGGCCGTATTGTTTGGCCGGATATTCTTTTGGAGGAATTATTGCCTATGAAATGGCTAAGCAATTGAAGGAATTAAATAGAGAAGTTAAGCAATTGATCATGTTTGATACGATTGCCTATCAAAGCGACCACCGCCAGAACCAGATGAGGAAGCTGCGAAATACCATACGAAACGAAATTGGAAAAAGATGGTTCGATCTAACATTACTATCTAGGTATCCAAAAACCTTCAAGAAATTGAAAATCAACTCATTACGGCGAAATTTATCTCGATTTAAAATCATAAAACTAGAACGAGAAAAACCGACAACTTCCATCATCAAGGATATTGAAGATATTCATAAGGAGGCAGCGAAGAACTATGTCATAAAACCATATAATGGTTCAATTCATTTGCTGAAAGCAAAAATACCCACCTACTATATCAGTGACTCTAAGTATTTGGGCTGGAAAGGTTTTGTCAAGGAGATTTATGTAAGAGACATGGAGGGAGAACATACTACTATGTTCTCGCCGCCCCATGATCTAGGGTTTGCTAAAGTGTTACAGGAGATTCTTAACCTGTAAGGAATCAAATTGGAATGGTTTTTGTTAAGCTTCAAAAAATTGTATTCAAATATCAAATTAAATATGGTAAAATTAAACTTATTAACTGCCCTCATGCTATTGGTTTTCACAGCATGTTCCATCGAAGATGAGAATGAAATCAACCCTCCTAAAGAAGAGGTCCCATTTGTTAATGGAACTACACTTGTTTTTGTATCTCAGGAAGAAGGGCAAAAACTGATGGGCAACTCTGATGAATATTCACAAGCATTGACCAAATTTGACATTGCCTCAAGGACACAGAATCCAGCAAATAGCCAAGAACAACAATATCTTGCATTCGCAGGGGCACAGGCCCAAGAATGGCAAGATAATGAGGTTGATGTCCTGCGGATATTAATAAATAATGTAAAAACTAAAATTGAAGGTCTCGGACTTAAATTGAACTTCCCAAAAACAATAAAACTTGTGAAATCCACACTGGAGGAAGAAGGGGGAGTGATCAGCTATACCAGAACAGATTATATTGTGATGAAAGGGCAAGTGACTGAAGAATTTATCATCCATGAATTGTTCCATATCCTTACCCGATTTAACCCCGAAAAAAAGGATGAATTGTACAAGACCATAAATTTTAACAAAAGCAACAGAATTACCTATCCAGCGGCCATACATGACCACGTCGTCACGAATCCAGACGCACCGTTCATAGAGCACACAATTAATTTGACTATCGAAGGTGAGCAAAAAGAAGCGGTATTCATATTATATACCGGAAAAGACTATGAGAGCGGTTCTTTTTTTACCCAGATGATGCAAAAATTAATGTTGGTAGAAGGTGATGCCAATAACAAGTCAGCTGTGTTAGTAAATAACATGCCTTTATTATATGATTTTTCGGCAGCGTCTGATTTAAAAGACAAAATTGGAAGAAATACTTCTTACACCCTTCACCCTGAGGAAATATTGGCAGATCATTTTGTTACTTTGGTATTGCCAAAAACCGCATCGGATCCGGCTTTTATTGAAGCCATGAAAAGTGTACTAACAAAATAGTCCATTCAGTTTAATCCTAATTTTATTAACTTGCTTTTAAAATCCGGGAGTTTGGCGCATTTGCTAGACTGCCGGATTTAAATATCGGGGAATATGGATATGAACTATAGAGACTATATTGGGGTGGAGAGGTTAGCCTTTGGCGTTTTGATTTATCTGGGGGTTCCATTTTTGCTTTTTGCTTGTGTCCAAAAATCAAACGAAGCACACTCTTCCAAAAATCGACCTGGCTCTAAATCCCCTGAGAGCATGGTCTGGGTCGCAGGGGGTGATTTTTTAATGGGAACCGATGAAGAAAATGCCTATCCCGCCGAAAAACCTGCCGTGAAGCGAACAGTTAAGGGATTTTGGATGGATGAGACAGAAGTGACTAACCAACAATTTAAAACTTTTATAGAAGCCACTGGTTATCAGACATTGGCTGAAAAAACTCCCCTGTGGGAAGAAATAAAAAAACAACTCCCCCCGGACACCCCCAAACCGGAGGGTTTAATACTAAAACCTGGCTCCCTTGTGTTCACTCCCCCACCTCATCCTGTGCCTACCCAGGATATTTCTCAATGGTGGACATGGGTAAAGGGTGCCAGCTGGAAAAACCCCGAAGGGCCGGAAAGCAACTTGGAAGGGCGATGGGACCATCCAGTTGTCCATGTGGCATTTGAGGATGCTGCAGCTTATGCCGAATGGGCCGGAAAAAGGCTTCCCACTGAGGCTGAATGGGAATACGCAGCCAAAGCTGGTATGTCCGGACAAAGATATGCTTGGGGAAATGAATTAAACCCTAATGGCCGGTTTATGGCTAATACCTTTCAGGGCACCTTCCCTAATGAAAATGAAGCGAAGGATGGTTTCCAGGGAACAGCCCCTGTTAAGAGTTTTTCCCCCAATCAATACGGCTTATATGACATGATAGGAAATGTATGGGAAATGACCGAAGACTGGTTTGATGCCATCAAATTTCAAAGGCTTTCAGGCAACGCTCCCCTTCTAGACAGTGGCATGAACCAATGCTACAATCCTAATAATCCGTACGCCCAAGAGAGGGTGATCAAAGGAGGATCTTTTCTTTGCGCAGATAATTACTGCGTTAATTACAGGCCCTCCGCGCGGCAAGGACATGCATTCGACAGTGGAAGTTCCAACGTCGGTTTCAGATGCGTCAAAGATGCGGATGATCAAATGCTTTCAGAAAAATAGACACGAAAACTCCGCTTGGATTTTCAAACCGCTCCATTTCAATAGTCCAAAACATATCCCAAGCTTCCGCTAATTCGTTATAATACTGACACCAACAAACGATTAGAAGGATGAAATATATTATTCGCCATTACTTATGGGTCTGCATGATCTCAATGACGATACTAACTTCGTCTTGTTCTACCGCCAAGGTCACAGTAGATGCTTCCAACCCCAATGTTGAACTATCTGATTTCGCCACTTTCAACTTCTTTGAGATCGAAGCGGAAGGGGATACCAGCAGCGCCTTTCACCAAAACATGTCGTCCTTTAAAGCCGAAGTCGTTGAGCAAATGAGCGCAAGAGGTCTGACACAAGATGTAGAGAATCCAGATCTGAAAATCAACTTGGGAATAATTGTGCAGGAGAAAACGCAGACCCGTCAAACCAGCCTTGCGGACCCAGGGGAATGGAATTATATCGGTCAAAGAAACTATAAATGGGAAAGCAAAACCGTAGAGGTTGGCACTTATAAAGAAGGAAGTGTCACCATGCATCTGGTAGACAATGCTTTTAATGAAGCGGTGTGGATAGGAACGATAGAAGGAGTATTGCCCAGAAGACCGGAGAATAGGCAAAGCGCATTAAGAGAAGCGGTTGCCTCCTTATTTTCCAAGATAGATGAATCAGGAGAATAGGTTTGCTCTGTTGAACAAACCTATTCTCCTTGTACTATGCAGCGTTTCTAGCTGCATTGATGATCCCGAACATGGTTCTCAAAATTAATTTTTGGAGCACTGCATCTTCCTTTCCGCTTTCTAACATCTGCTGAATGGCATATTGCTGTATGGTAATCAACGGTAAAACTATACGTTCCCGAATAGCAATAGAATCTTTACTAAGGTGATTGTCCTCCAGAAGGGTTGACATGTTGGCAACCCGAAGGATATTTTTCAAAGATCGTTGATACTCCTCGTGCATCAAATCCCAAAACTTACCGTAGGTGTCGTTCTCTTTCAGATAAGCCGTGACAGGATAAAAGGACTTGGCCAAAGATTGCATGGAGTTTCCAAGCAAAGACCTGAAAAACAGCGAATCTTGGTAGAGCTGTTGAACTTCCGCCAATTTGCCGACCTTTTCAAGCTCCTCAATGGATTTGCCCACGCCGTACATTCCGGGAATGTTTTGTTTCATTTGCGCCCAAGAGCCTACAAAAGGAATAGCCCTTAGGTCTTCAAATTTCATCACACTCCCTTTGCTTCTTTTCAATGGTCTTGAGCCGATATTGGTCAAACCAAAAAATTTCAATGGAGTGACATTTTCCAGATAGGGTACAAAAGCTGGATGACTTTTAAATTCCTTGTAAGCCTGATAGCTGTACGTAGCCATCTCCTCTATCAAATCTTTCTGTTCCTGGGTAAGGCTGTTTTCTGCCGTTGGATAAAGGTGGTTTTCAAGCCCCGCACTTAAGAGCTGCTCGTAATTGTAGGTACAACTCACCTGTTTACCATAATTTGAACTAATGGTCTGTCCTTGTATGGTGATCTGTATTTCTTCATTTTCCACTTGCTTGCCCAAAGAAGCGTAGAAATTGTGCATATTCCCTCCACCCCGTGCAGGTGGTCCCCCTCTGCCATCAAAAAACACGACATTCACGTCATACAACCTCGATACCCTAGTCAGCTCTTCCTTCGCCCTAAATATAGACCAGTTAGCGCGAATAATCCCCCCATCCTTGGTTCCATCCGAAAAGCCGACCATAATGGTCTGCTTGTTGTCCCGAAACTTCAAATGTTCACGGTATAGTTTGTTCTCAAACAATTGCTCCATTATGTCTGGCGCATGTAAGAGGTCATCGATGGTTTCGAATAATGGAACAATGTCGAGGCTAAGCTTTCCCTCCTTGCTCAATTGAAGCTTGTTCAATTGATATACCTCTAGAATATGAAGGGCTGACTGAGCATTGGAAATGATATAGCGGTGACATCCCATCTCACCGTTCTTTTCCTGAATATAGTCTATCGATTTGATGCTTTTAAGCATTTCGATATGAAAAGGGTTTTCCAGGCTGTCAACATCTGGCAAATGATCAAACGAAAGTAGCTTTGCAATCCGATCACCTTCCTCCATCTGCTGGTATGACTTCAGACCTTCTTTCCCTTCTTGCTTGAAGATAATGCCTTCCCATAGCTCATCATGCTGACGGCTATCCTGTCGGACATCCATACTGGCAAAATGAAACCCAAATACTTTAATTTTAAGAATAAACGCATCCAACAACTCTAAAAACAATCCCTCATGATGCTCTACGATGCCTTTTCTCGCCTCATAAAGAATCTCTAATAGTTCTTCTTTAGAAGAAAGCTTATCTTCACCGCCATAGAGCGTGTGATAAAGGCGGCGTTCTGCCAAAAGCAAAAATGGTTCAACATGGTTGAAGGTAAGTCTTCGTCTGACTTTACGGATATCTCTGTTATAACATTTCAATATGGAGTGCTGCAATTTATCCGCCACTTTCTTGGTGATATCATGCGTAACGTAGGGGTTCCCATCCCTGTCACCACCTGGCCAAAAGCCAACCATCAGTAAGTTCGGGTTATCCCATTCGTTGAGAGGAATTCCCAGCTGATTTAATACTCGAATAAGGATCTCCGAAATACTGTGATAAAAGACATTCTCCAAAAACCAACACAGACTGAGCGCCTCATCATAAGGGGTAGGTTTGTCCTTCTTGATAAATCCGGTTTTACCCAATTGTTGAAGCAGTTGATTGATATTCCCTAGGTCGTTGGCCCGGATGGCTCCCTCAAGGTCAGTTAGAATGCCCAATACATTTCCGGGGTAGAATTGAGTAGGATGCGCTGTGAGTGTCAGCCGGACAGAAAAGGTCTTCAGCTTTTCTATCAAAGCGTCTTTTTTCTTATCGCTTTCTGCCCGGGCGATCAATGCGGTCATGGTTCCTTTCCCCTTCAAATCGTTCACTTTTTCAAAGGCGGCATCTTCTATGGAGTCAAACAAGACCACCTGACGTTCCACATATTGCACCAACTGGAAAAGCAAATCATGCCTTTCTTTAGTGGACTTATCCGCCATCAGGTCGTCAAAAAATTGATTAATAATATCTTTCGGTGTTTTACCCTTTTCGAATCCCGATTGGCAGGCACTCGTCAATATCGGCAACAAAGTCCCTGTGCGATAGATGTCATTAAAGGGTAAATCTAGAAAAAGACTATTATAAATGGTAAACCTTTTGGCTACCTCGGTTTGGTACACCTTGGACATATGAAATTTTGAATGTTTGAGAATAAACCCCCAAAGTAGTGAAAATTGAGCAAAATTTAAATTGCTGGACGATTTGCTGAGTATAAATTTTAGCCCATCGTATAACTTTAGATTATTAACTGATTGTCTGAATGTTAATTAGCTTTTCCGTGCAAGCTAGGAAAAAACAGTTTCATCAAACAAATTATTTTCTGTAAATTTAGCCACTAGTTTTTCGAATGGCCTAAAATTCCGCCTATGCTTCTCGCCGTTTTGTCAGGTTTTATTCTTGCATTATGTATGCCTTTTTTGGGCAAATATTTAAAAGGCAAACTGTCTGTTTGGGTATCAGCTCTGCCCATCTTGCTGTTTGTCTATTTCTTGGGATATATACCCGAAGTTTCCCAAGGTAAAGGCCTGATGTTTTCCTATTCCTGGATCCCTTCGTATGGGATCAACTTAGACTTTAATCTGGACGGCTTGGCCTTGCTATTCATTTTATTAATCACAGGTATTGGATCTTTGGTCTTCCTGTACACCTCCGCCTATCTGAAAGCACACGAGTATTTGGATCGCTTTTACGGTTTTCTAAGTATGTTTATGGCTTCGATGCTGGGCTTGGTGCTTGCCGACAATATCATTTCCTTATTTGTGTTCTGGGAATTGACCAGTATAAGTTCATTCTTTTTGATCGGTTTCAACAATGACAATCCGGCTTCCAGGAAATCCGCGCTTCTTGCCTTAGGCATCACCGGTCTTGGGGGCCTTTTTCTTCTTGCAGGCGCTATAGCGCTAGGCTATGTTGGAGGTTCCTACAATCTTTCGGAGCTCCTTACTTCTGCTGAAATCATCAAAGGCAATGGTCTGTACGGATGGATCATATTCTTTATTTTTATAGCTGCTTTCACCAAGTCCGCACAGTTCCCCTTCCATTTTTGGTTGCCGGGGGCTATGGAAGCGCCCACCCCTGTATCTACTTACCTCCACTCGGCTACCATGGTAAAGGCGGGTATCTATTTGTTGGCGCGATTCACCCCTATTCTGGGAGATCATACGTGGTGGAACAGTACTCTGATTATCATAGGAACCGTTACCATGGTCTATGCCGCAATTCATTCCATTTTCAGGCTGGACATGAAAAGTATCCTGGCGTATTCCACGATTTCTGCATTGGGTATCCTGGTATTCCTCATTGGATTGGGCACCGATCAGGCTCTTCTTGCTGCTGCGGTATTTATATTAGTGCATGCGCTGTACAAAGCCACCCTCTTCTTGATTACGGGAATAGTTGACCATGAAACTGGAACCAGGGACATCTCGAAACTTGGTGGTCTTCGAAAGGTACTCCTACCTGTGGCCATAGCTGGAGTTTTTGCAGCACTCTCTAATGCGGGGATTCCACCCTCCTTTGGCTTTCTGGGTAAAGACCTAATCTATGAAGGGACTTTGCATTATGGAGAGTGGGCCTATTGGCTGACAGGAGCAGCTGTGGTAACCAATATTTGTTTATTGTTTGCCGGCTTCTTGGTTGGATTTAAGCCTTTTATCGGAAAACTTCCTACGGCTTATGAAGAAGTTCATCTTCCCAGCGCGCTGATGTGGGTGCCTCCACTGATTTTAGCTTCCTTAGGCATCATCTTTGGAATATTCCCTTCCTTGATAGAAGGTTCAATTATCAAACCTGTAGTAGCTTCTCTTTCTACGTCTACGCCTGATTTCCATTTACAGTTATGGCATGGATTTAATTTGGTCCTTTTGTTAAGCGGCATCACCCTTGCCGGGGGATTGGCCCTATTCTTTATCATCAAACCATCCGAGACCTTATTGGGGAGGGTGATAAAATTCCGAGAAATTTCGCCAGAAGGTTTATTTGAAGTCTTTGCCAGATTTTTCAATACATTTTCAGAAAAATGGACGGGCCTTCTCCAAAATGGATATTTAAGATCATATGTCACTACCATCGTGGGTTTCTTGTCAATCGTCTTGGCTTATCGCCTATTCGAAGGCCGAAGCTTAAAATTTGACATTCAATTTCTCACCGCAATGACCGTGTATGAAGCTGTCATCTTAGTGATTATGGGTATTGCTATATTGATCACTGTCTTCAGTAAATCAAGACTCCTTGCCGTGGTCTCTATGGGTGTAATAGGCTACGCCATCTGCTTGATTTTTGTCTTTTACTCGGCACCCGACCTTGCCATGACGCAGTTTGCCATTGATACGTTAACGGTAATCTTATTTGTGCTGGTGTTGTACAATCTCCCTAAATATCAGGAGTTCTCGCAGACCAAGGATAAGATCAGGGACGGAATTGTCGCTTTAACCTTCGGAACCTTGATGAGCTTGATTTCCTTGGAAGTTCTCAATGAACCCACCAATCCCATGATTTCTGAGTTTTACGCCGCAAATGCCTATGTTTTGGGCAAAGGGAAAAACATAGTCAACGTGATTTTGGTTGATTTTAGGGGCATGGACACCATGATTGAGGTCACCGTACTGACAATCGCCGCAATGGGAGTATTTAGTTTGCTTAAGCTTCGGCTAAGAGGCAGAGAAAAAGAAATCTAGCTTTCTTCACGCACCGAGATTTATCAATGAAATCCTTATTCCGATCTACATGAAAAGTATTATATTCAAGACAGCCTCCAACTACCTTCTCCCTTTGTTGTTGCTATTTTCCGTCTTCATCTTGTTGAGGGGCCACTACCTCCCTGGAGGAGGTTTTGTTGGTGGTCTTATCGCTTCCATTGCATTTGTGCTCCACTCATTGGGAAATGGCTTGAAGGAAACCAGGCAGATCATTTTGTTTCACCCGGGGTTTTTAATGCCATTTGGACTATCCATAGCTTTGTTAAGTGGTATATTGCCTCTGTTTTTCGGAGAACCCATTTTGACAGGGTTGTGGTATGACCAACCCCTTCCTATTGTCGGTATGGTAGGTTCTGCCCTTTTTTTTGATACCGGAGTTTATTTGGTCGTGATGGGGGTTACCCTGACCATAATGTTCACAATAACAGAAAGTATTTGATATGGAGATATTGCTAATCATCATTATCGGGCTTTTATACAGCTCAGGGATTTATATGATGTTGAGGCGGAGTTTGGTTAAGCTTATCATAGGATTGATTTTAATCGGACACGGTGTCAATATGTTAATTTTTCTGGTAGGCGGAATCGTTAAAGGTAAGCCTCCGATTATCGGCGAGTCTGTGCAGATGCTTACGGATATCTATGCCGATCCGATCCCCCAGGCATTGATATTGACCGCCATCGTGATCAGCTTTGGGCTACAATCCTTTGCCATTATCCTTATCAAAAGAACCTACAAGGTCGTAAAAACCGACGATTTGGATGAGTTAAACCCCCAAGGAGAAGAAATATGATTAATCCTTACATTGTGTTGCCTGTTGTTTTCCAGATGATCACCGCTATTGCAATGATCTTTTTTTGGGGAAAAACAGGAGTTCAAAAAGTGTTTAGCATCATCTCCGGGCTGGTTAATTTAGCAATCGCTATCTGGTTATTCGAATTGGTTTGGAGCGAGGGCATCCAAATAATGAATGCTGGCGGATGGAAAGCCCCCTTCGGAATTACCTTTGTTGTCGATGTCTTCAGCGCCGTAATGGTATTGTTAACAGCGATATGTGGAGTAGCAGTATCAATCTATTCTACGGGAAGCATCAGAAACAAATTAATTAAATTTGGCTTCTTCCCCATCTTGCATTTTCTCTTGATGGGACTGAATGGGGCTTTTCTAACAGGGGATATTTTTAATCTTTACGTTTGGTTTGAGGTAGTTATAATATCCTCCTTTGTAATGATCACCCTTGGTGGCGAGAAGATCCAAATTGAGGGAGGGGTGAAATACGTCACCATGAACCTATTGGCATCTACCATTTTTCTTACCGCTATAGCATTGCTGTATGGATTAACAGGTAGTCTTAACATGGCAGACTTGTCCTTAAAGGTGGCGGAAGTAGAAAACAGAAAGTTGGTCAATATCACCGCGGTGCTATTTTTCATTGGATTCGGAATCAAGTCCGCGATTTTTCCGCTGTACTTTTGGCTTCCGGCATCTTACCATGCGCCCCCACCTGCTGTATCGGCGATCTTTGCGGGCCTGCTGACCAAGGTGGGAATTTATGCGATTCTTCGAGTATTTACCTTGATTTTTATTCCTGATGATTTTATGAGGGAATTGATCAGCTGGGTGGCTATTTTTACAATTCTAACAGGTGCTTTAGGAGCTATAGCCCAGAACAATCTCAGGGAAATCTTCAGTTATCTCATCATTTGCCACATCGGTTTCATGATAGCAGGATTGGGCATTTATACAGAAATCGCTTTGGTTGGAGTCATTTTCTACCTGATCCATGATATCATCGTTAAAACCAATTTATACATGATGGCAGGACTGGTTTATAAAATAAAAGGATCCTACAATATCAAACGTCTTGGAGGCTTTTACAAATCATACCCAAAACTATCCCTCTTAATGGCCGTCCCATTGTTCTCACTGGTTGGCATACCTCCATTGTCAGGTTTCTGGGCTAAAATCTTCCTTATAGAAGGCGGTTTCGCCGGAGGAAATTATATTATAGTTTTTGCCATTATCTTAGGGAGTCTTATCACCTTGATCATTATTGCTAGGATATGGTCTGAAGTCTTCTGGAAGGAAAGTGTAGAATTGCCTACCAGAGATTATATTAAATATTTCCATGAACTAATACCCTCCAAGCGATACGGCCTAGTAATCTCCATTGCAATTCTTTCCCTTGTCTCGCTGTCCATTGGATTTGGTGCAGAATACATCATCAGGGTCTCCCAGCATGTCGCCGCTGAATTAGTCGATACTTCTTATTATATTGAAGCGGTCTTAGGGCCGCAAAAAACAACGCTGCCATGATAAAAACCAAGTTTCTAAGTAATATCTTGCTAGCCTTCGTTTGGGTCGCGTTGACCGGTACCTTCTCCTTAGGCAACTTTGCCTTTGGCTTCATAGTTTGTTTTGGAATCATGTGGCTAATCAGCTCCAACCGAAGGGAGGATCAATATTTTACCCGGATTCCAAAAATAATATCCTTTTTCTTTTACTTTCTCTACGAACTTGTGAAAGCCAACTATCAGGTAGCTTCCGACGTGATCACCTTCAAATACATGAGACCCGGGATCATTAGGGTTCCGTTAGAGGTCAAGACAAACTTGGAAATCACCCTCCTGGCCAACTTTATAAATTTGACGCCCGGAACAATTATCCTTGATGTATCAGATGATAGGAAAGTGTTTTATATCCATACTATCATGGTGAAAGATCGAGAAAAGTTTATTTACGACATTAAAAACGGCTTTGAGAAAAGGCTATTGGAAATCTTACGATGAACGTCAGCGATTATCTATATTACGTGATCTTGCCTGCTCTGGCATTTTCTATATTCCTCATATTTATACGCTTCATGAAAGGTCCTAGCCTTCCTGATAGAGTAGTGTCTTTGGATTTGATGTTGACGACCGGGATTGGAGTCATCGCCGTTTACAGTGTTTACAGTGACCAGCCCACCTTTCTGGACATCGCGATGATTATGGCCTTGATTGCCTTCTTGGGGACCGTTGCTTATTCCTTTTATTTGGAAAAACGAGAAAAAAATGATTGACTGGGTGATAATAATTTCAAGTACCATTGGTACACTTTCTATTTTGTTGGCAGCCGTCGGCATCGTCCGAATGCCTGATATATACCTTCGGATCTCCGTAACCACAAAAGCTGCCACCATGGGGATTGGGCTGATATTGATTGGGGCTGCAATGTATTTTAACGAGTTGGGGATCACATCCAGGGTAATTGCAATTATCTTTTTTATGTTGTTGACTGCACCGGTAGGTGCACATATGTTAGGGAGGGCTTCTTATTTTACGGGAATAAAGATGTGGGATAGATCGGTTTATGATGATCTAAAAGACAAATATGACCCTAAAACCCACGAACTTTCCAGCGAAAGTAAACCACCAAAATCAATTGAAAAATGAGAAACTTTATTGGATTATTAATAACATTGATGATCGTCACCTCGGCCTGCGGTAATCAAAACACACAGAATACTGAAGTACAGATGGACAAGCCTTATATTTTTATACTCGGAACGTATACTGAAAATGAAGGTGAAGGGATAAATCTCGTAAAATTTGATCCATTACAAGAAAGGTTGGAAGTTCTCGCCGTCGCTTCCGATATAGAAAACCCCTCTTTTGTTATCAGCAACAAGAAGGAAAATTTGGTTTTTGCAACAGAAGAAACAGGTGGGGATCAGGGTGGTAAAGTGACTTCATACCGATTGGATAAGTCCACCTTTACGCTCGAGAGAATCGGATCTGTTTATACAAAAGGAGACTCGCCCTGCCATCTCAGCCTGGATCCATCAGAAAAATTTCTTATCGTCTCCAATTATTCCGGAGGGAACCTGACCGCTATTCCGGTAGATGAAAAAGGGATGTTGTCTCAGGACGTCCACGTAATCCAACACGAGGGAAAAAGTATTAATCCTCGTAGGCAGCAAGCACCCCATGTACATAGTGCAGTATTCCATCCACAGGAGAAAAAAGTATTTGTGGCCAATTTAGGTACAGATAAGGTGATGGCATATGACTTTGACCAAAATTCTTCTAACCCCTTAGTCCCTTCAGAAAAAGGATCATTTGATGTGGCTGCAGGATCGGGGCCAAGACATATGGCATTTAATAAAGAAGGTGATAGAATTTATGTTATCCATGAATTGACTGGAGAAATCGGCGTCTACGGCTATGAAAATGGTGAAGTCTCCCATTTGGAAACCCACACATTAATTCCGGAAGACTTTTCTGGGGATGTAGGTGCCGCTGAAGTAAGGATTTCCCCCGACGGCAACTTCCTCTACGCCTCCAACCGGGGCGAGGTCAATAACATCACGGTGTTCCAGATAGAAGAAGCCGGGTTGTCCAAGATTCAGGATATGCCGTCGCAGGGCATTGCGCCACGAAATTTTGCCATCACTCCCGATGGCAAATATCTCTTATGCGGCAACCAGAACTCCGATGAGATTGTGGTATTCAATAGAAACCAACGAAACGGACATTTAGAGCCCACCTCTATCTCGCTTTCCGTCAAAAAACCCGTGTATTTTTATTTTTTGGACTGACCTTTCTTGAATTATCGTAATAGTAGCTGAAGTGATCACAATAAATATCTCCATATCAATATGGAGATTCATTATCATTTTTATACATTTACGGGATTTTGAATGTCAAAAAAACAAAATCTAATTCAGTCAATTATCTAATAATCAATAATGATAGGAGTAAGTGAGGTGATGTACCAAAGCATACTAGACAGGCGTGACACGGAAAAAGCGATCGACTTAATCAAGACGTCGCTTCCCAACGCTTTGTCAGAAAAGTTGAACCTTTTTAAATTATCATGTCCTTTGGTCATCTTGGACGGCACAGGCATCAACGACGATTTGAACGGGATCGAAAGGCCGGTTCGATTTCCTGTGAAAAACCAGATGGATTCCAATGCCGTAGTAGTGCAATCCCTTGCAAAATGGAAAAGATGGCAATTGGCAGAACTGAAGGCAGAAGAAGGTGAAGGTATTATTACAGACATGCGTGCGCTTAGACCTGATGAAGATTATTCACGGATCCATTCTATCTATGTTGACCAGTGGGACTGGGAACAATGTATAAGCCCTCAGAACAGAACCTTAAGTTACCTTAAACAAGCAGTAAGGGCCATATATGAAAGCATTCGGGAAACAGAACTACGGGTTTACGAAACTTTTAAAGACATCACCCCTACCCTTCCCCAGGAAATTACCTTTGTACATACCGAAGAACTACTTAGAAAATATCCTAATCAAACTCCTAAGGAAAGGGAAAATAGCATAGCTAAGGAATACGGAGCGGTTTTTCTGATCGGTATTGGCGGAGAACTCAGCCATGGAGAACCTCATGATGGGAGAGCTCCGGATTATGATGATTGGAGTAGTCCCAACGAAGAAGGATACACAGGCCTGAACGGCGATATTCTAGTCTGGAACCCGGTGCACGAATCTTCATTAGAATTGTCTTCTATGGGTATAAGGGTAGATGCAGACACCCTTCAAAAGCAGCTTCAGCTGAAGAAGGCGGAGAATAGGAAAGAGTTAATGTTCCATCAGAAACTCTTAAATGGGGAACTGCCAGAAAGTATTGGCGGCGGAATTGGCCAATCTAGGATGTGCATGTTTTTGTTGAAAAAAATCCATATTGGTGAGGTACAGTCAGGAGTTTGGCCGAGGGAGGAAATAGAAAAATGCGGAAAATCTGGAATATTCTTGATGTAAAATGCTTATTTGCCTATTTAACAAAAAAAAATAATTATGGCATAGTTTAATTTGCAGAAACTATTATTACCTTTGAAGAATTAATTAAATACAATTTAATATTATTATGAACACAGGAAAAGTAAAATTTTTTAATGAGTCCAAAGGATTCGGTTTTATTGTTGACGACGATTCTTCTAAAGAATATTTCGTACATATCTCCGGGTTAGTTGACGAAGTTAGAGAAGACGACGATGTCACTTTCGATCTGAAAGAAGGCAGAAAAGGCCTAAATGCTGTCAATGTTAAGTTAGCTTAACCAACAACCAACATCAGTATTAAAAGCAGCTTAGAATTTCCAAGCTGCTTTTTTATTGTTAACACAATACTTTTTTATCTCGTCGTATATTTTTCTTGTCCGCAAAGTGGGAACTTCTACCTCTTCTCCATACCTAAAAATGGCTCCGGCAAACAACTCCAATTCGTTATTTGGTTTTGGAGAATGGATATCTAACTGAAGAGAAGTCGGGGTATGATTGGGAAAGGTAGATGCTTTTTGGAAAGTTAGATCAACAACATTGTCGGGCAGACCCACTCCTTTGCGAGCTGCGATGGCTTTTATCTCCTGCATAATCGACTCTGCAATATCCCCTAGTTCCTTCTTCTCATTTACTACCCCTATGGGCAAATTATACCGAGCAGTAACTAAACCAAAACTGGCAATAAAAATAAATTTCTTCCAAATGTCTTGAAAAGCATCCTCTTTAAAGTCAAACTGAATTTCTGCCTCGGTAAGAATCTCTATTAAAGCTCCGGGGGAATGGTGCGGGTGTTGGGGATCTTTTCCAAAAACTATCTTTCCCGGCTTTCCCTTATGTTCTACGACTCCTTTAGCCTTAATATGGGATGCTACATACACACAAGCAGGAAGAATAATGGTCTCCGGCAGCATGGTGCGTATTCTGTCATAAATATCCACGCCGTTCATCAACGGCAGGATAACGGTGTCCTCTGATACTTTTTCTTTCAGTTGCAGGCATACGTTTTCTAGATCATATTCCTTCACACAAATAAGCACCACGTCTACTTGTCTCAGTTCATCTATATTTTGAAGAAGAAAATCGGGCCGAATTGTGGGTTCGGGGTGTTCCGGACTCAGCAGCGTAAGCCCGTCTTTTTTGACCTGTTGGTAGGTGGACGCACGGGCTATAAAGCTTACGGCCACATCTTTATTCTTCGAAAAGGCTTTCGCCAGCTTAAAACCAAAATACCCCCCTACCCCTCCTAAACCTACCACGGTGATTTCTTTAATTGCCATTGCTATCGGCGTTTATAATTGCCCAAGTTACCCATGGTATCCAGACTAATGGGTAAATAAAACAAAACCGACCCCACCACCATCGCCACCAAAAAGCCGTAGGGCAATCCTGCTGCCATTACACCCACCATTAGGGTAATTACAAGTCCCTTCTTTTCATGGGTCACATCCCTGATGAGCAACATCAATGCAAGGCTTTCGAACAACAGGATAACCCCCAAAACCGGCAGTGGGAAAACCTGGATCACCATTTCGAAATTGTCGCCGAAAAACAATCCTAACACGAGAAACATCAGGCCATAAAGTACTGCCGACCCGCCAGTCCTTCCTCCGAAAGCATAATGACCCGCCAGTCCGCCAGCCCCATGACAAGTAGGTATACCACTGAAAAATGGATTGATCATATTCATCAATGAATAAGTAATGCCGATTTTCTTGATCGTTAAAGGTCTTTTTTCAGGGAACAGATCTTTGGCCACCTGTTGTGTCGCCAAAACGGAATTACCCAAAGAAAGTGGAATCTGAGGCAGGGCTAACAGAAGAAAACCTTTTAAAACATCTTCAGTAGTAGGTGTATTCCATTGCGGGAGATTAAAGCCTATCGCTTGGACTAAATCTCCAACCTTCAATTTAAAAGACAAAGCGTACAAAAAGCCCAGAACTATCACCACAATAGCGGCAGGTATCTTCTTACTACCCATCAACCACAGGATGATCATAAAGGCCAACAATGCCAGAACATAGCCGTTGAAGTGGTCTGCTGGGATGTACTGCTTGAAAGCCAACAAGGCAAGCGTGATTCCCAGTCCGAGTTGGAGCCCGCGGATCACCACCTTTGGGATTATTCTGGACAGTCCATCCAGGGCGCCTGTTAACGAAAGTATCATCATCACTATTCCTATCGCCAAGCCTGCACCGAATAGTAATCCGCCCCCAAGCTGTTGGGCAATTACTAGGGTGGCCATGGCCTTCAGGGGCTGGGCAGGCATGGGCATCTTGTAAAACACTCCGGTCAACACCTGCATAACGCCAAACATGATTAGCACACTAGGCGCATGCAGGTCTGCAGCTAAAATCATAGCCACAATCAAAGGGAGGTCAGTCCCAATATCCCCAAAAGAACCTGAAAACTCATGTCGGTTGAAAGAAATGCCCTTGATTAAACTCATCCTTTCCTTTTTGATCCAACCTTAAGTTCTTTACGAACTTCCTTATATTCCTCTGGAAAATTAACATTAAAGAACTCTCCACTATCTGGAGCTGTCAGGATCTCCACTTCAGTATTAATCAACACCTTTCTGGGACAAGAATATCCCTGGCTTAAATAATCAAGCATTACAGAATATGCCCTCGGTTCCCACAAAGTCACTAACGGTTCTGGGAACTCGCCTTTGGGATCCAAGAAAACGGTTGCGACCTTGGAAGGATTGCGGTGTGCAATGAGATATTGAAGAGTTGTTGCTGAAAGATAGGGCAGGTCACAGGCTACCGTCAGCCAGGCTGAGTTCGGATCAAAGCGAAATGCGGAAAGTATACCGCTCATCGGACCCAAGTCCAAGAAGGTATCTTGGATTATTGGAAATTTGTTTTTCAGTAAATCTACCTGGCGGGCATTGCAGGACAGGAAGGATCGCCTACATACCTGTCCCATCATGTCCATCATATGGCTTCTTTGGTCCTTTTCATAATATACCAGCTCGCCCTTATCCTTCTTCATTCTCTTGCTCTGCCCCCCTGCCAAGACAAGGCCTGTAACGGGAGGAACCTGCTGTTCCATCCACTGGCTGATCCAAGAAGCGATTTCATGGGTTTCCTCCACAAAGAAGGAGGGAATCGTCTGCCAATCAGAAAGATGGTTTTTGACGACATCAGGCAGACTTATTGACCTATCCCTATACAAAATCAGTTTAACGTTGCTGAGTCTGTCCAGCTTTTTGGATAAGTCTTTCGCAGGATCGATAATGAGCACTTGAGATTGAGCCTGGAAATGGTTTCCGTTAACCAAAATCAAATCTTCTTGTTTTAAAATTGCTCTCTTATCAAAAGATGAAAGGGGGCGAAAGGTATCGATCCGGTGAAACTGAATTTTATCAGTCATGTTCAGCCTGGCATGCCTCTGGTCGATAGATCCATCGCTTATTGCTCGAGAGCCTGCCCCATGGTCCTGATCTAAAAACGCCAAGGAATAGCGATCTGCTAAAATATCGGCTAGATCCCTAACAAGATCCTGAATGACTGGACAAGGCGCACCCATGATGGCCAATTCATTTCGACCAAACTCGCCGTTGGCGGGCCGACTCAAAGCGACGTGTTTTTGATGCTTATCTTCTGAAGTCATTCTTCCCTCCCGTTTTCTCCATTAATTTGATGTCCTTAATAATGATTTCATGGGAAAAACCTTTGCACATGTCATAAACGGAAAGCGCGGCCACGGTCGCCCCAGTCAACGCTTCCATCTCCACTCCCGTTTTCCCTGTTATGGTAGTGGTGCAGGTGATGGCAATTTCTTTTTCGTTCGCCTGCTCAATAGTGATTCTACAATCCTCCAAGCCTAAAGGATGGCACAACGGAATAAGGTCTGAAGTTTTCTTGGCGGCCATCGTCCCCGCAATAATGGCTGTCTGAAAAACGGGTCCCTTCTTGGTTTGAATATCCTTATTGTCATTCAAGGCAGCTAAAAGCCCTTCTCCCAATTCAACGATACATTGGGCCTTCGCTACTCTTCTTGTGACATGCTTTGAACTCACATCTACCATGGAAGGATTACCTGTGCCTTCATCCAAATGGGTAAACTTTTTATCCTCTGTCATTATTTAATAATTGTTATTAATTTATTGATTATTGGGGTAGCGTGTTATTGAATATTGGTAACAGGTCGGATGCTGATGTCGGATACTTAGGTAATTAGGTCTTCTCTGTCAACTACAAAGCATCTATACCGCATACCTTATTAGGCAGTCGCAACTCGTTCATTTTTAGATCATAATTAGTAATGTATCAATCATAGATCCTTATTTCCCCGCAATCTGTTGACAGTCTCCTTCACAAATTCAACCGCAAAGTCTATTTGAGCTTTGGTGGTGGAACGCCCAAGTCCGAACCGGATAGAACTTCTGGCTAATTCATCGTTTAGTCCCATAGCAGTCAACACATGGGAAGGTTGTGTAGTAATAGAAGAACAGGCAGAACCAGAACTTACGGCCAATTCTTTGTTGATGGCGATCAAAAGTTCTTTCCCCTCCACCCCTTCGAAGGAAATATTGCTCACATGGGGCAATCGCTGCGTAAGATGGCCATTCACATGCGTACCCGCCAGCCCTAAAATCCCTTTTTCCAATGCGTTTCTTAATTCGCTGAGCCTTTGATAATCAGTGAACTTCTGGTTCTGGGCAATTTCCGCAGCCTTTCCAAGCCCCACTATCCCGGGGACATTGAGAGTGCCGCTACGAAGACCTCTCTCATGGCCACCTCCTGTAAGCTGGGCAGCCACATCCACTTTTCGCCCTTGAGATCTTATATATAATGCTCCAACACCCTTCGGGCCGTACATTTTGTGGGCTGATATTGGCATCAAGTCAATAGAATGTTCATTTACGGCTACCTCTATCTTCCCTACCGCTTGCACACCATCCGACATCAACAAAAAGCCATGCTGTTTCGCTAGCTCTGCTACTTCTGCAAGGGGCTGCAATACTCCAGTCTCATTGTTGCCCATCATGACGATGACCAAAATGGTATCACTTCTAATGGCTGCGGACAACCTTTCCAAATCAAGAATCCCTTCCGTATCAACTGGGAGGTAGGTGACCTCTGTGCCTTTTTTTTCCATGGCTTTGCACGTATCCAATATAGCCTTGTGCTCAGTGGTCACCGTAATGATATGGCCCTTGTAACTGGACAATTCCATTAATCCTCTAATTGCCAAGTTAATCGATTCCGTGGCGCCGCTGGTAAACACCACTTCTTTGGCATTTGCCCCTATCAGGTCCGCCACCTGTTCCCGAGCTGTCTCTACCGCCTCTTCCGCCAACCATCCAAGGGGATAATGAAGGCTGGAGGCATTTCCAAAGGTTTCGGTAAACCAAGGGATCATGGACTCCAATACCTGCGAATCACAGGGCGTGGTGGCATTATGGTCTAAATAAATTGGGAATTTCATTCAATAGAGCGATTCTTTCTACGCCGGTCAAGGTAAAAATAAAAATCAACCCCTGCAATAAAATCGCTATACACAAAAATTACCCTAGATTTCGTTGGACTTTTGGCTCAATCCTTTTTCTTCACCCCACAAAAAAATTGTCAAGTCATCGAGATTCAAAATGAAACCAATAGACCGTCGTTCAAAAGATGACCCTATAGACCTGATGAGCTTTATATCAGGGAAGCTGCAACAGTTCAATTTATTTCTTGTAGCTTATCGAAATTCCTGATGGGCTAGATTTATTCAACGACGTGGTATAGGCGGGATGGCTGTCAACAAAATCGAGGAATTCAGCAATCCCTGATTGGTTTTGAAGCACGTTATGTGCTGTAAAACAGCCGCCTTTCTCAAGCTTTGGATCCAAGTCCTTAAAATATTGCACATACCAATTTTTATCAGCATCAGAAAAAACAAAATCAAATGGACCATTCAAGTCCTTTACGAGCTGATGTGCATCACCTAATTTGAATTCCACAACATGGGACAGCCCCACTGTCTCGAGATTTTTAATAGCTTCTTTTTGTCGGGACTCATCAATTTCCACTGTAATGAGTTTCCCGCCGGTCTTACTCAAAGCCCAAGCGATCCAGACCGTGGAATGACCGGTAGAAGTGCCGATTTCCAACGCAGATCGGTATTTATTTTTTAATATAATATCATGTAACACTTTGCCGTCCTCATAGGGTACGTTCAGGCTTCTCCATTTACCCTGATTGTCCTTAAGAAACTGTTGTACTTTTTCATCCACTTCTTGTTGATCCGGCCTATCCTGGGCGATGGCTTCTGCACTGAGGCAGAACGTAATCAAAGATATCAGCAGCATGCCTAATTGATATTTTAGTTTCATGGACGGTGGGGGAAAGCGTGAGTCAAATCATCTCATCAAGTTACAGCATTTCAAGGAAATATCGGACATTCTATCCTCAAAAAATACCAAATGTTTGGTATTGTAGATCGGTGTTGGACTGGCTTAATTTATAGGCTGTATCATTTACGTTCAGTCAGGAAATGATATAAGCCTAGAACTCACTATCCTTATTGTTGGTCATGAGAAGATTTGTTTTAGTTGCTCTAATCATTGCCATTGTTGGCATGGTAGTTTATTTGGCCATTTTCCAGCCACAGACTTTGAAAAACCTTTGGCTTTGGATCGTCGGGTTTGCCGGCCTGATTTGGTCAGGCTTTCGGGGACTGTTCGACTTCTTGACGCCGAACAATCGCTCTCTCAAAGAAATAGAGGCTGACAATAGGGGGTTGAAAAACAGGTTAGAGGAATTAAAAACCGAGCTACAAGAAGCAAAGCACAGATTAGCTAACGAAAGAGCGGAAAATAGAAGGCAAATTGAACATTTAAACGCCAGTATCGCACGGCAAAAAGCCATGTACGACATGAGCAAACTTGAACTCGAAAAACTGCGCTCCATGGGATACAATGTTTACATTGGTCAGCTTTCGGCAGAAGAAAGAAAACAGATAGAAGAGAATGAATGGAGTAAAGTTGATTTTTAACTTAAAGCAAATTAAAAGGCTAAAGCATGAAATGGGTAACGACAGCGACAATTTTACTTTTCGCTATGAATCTACTTTTCGCGCAGGAAATAGACTGTGACAGTGACCAAGTCCGACGAGGATTGAGGAAAGGGGAAACTTTTATATCTCCGTGTGATTCCATGGTAGTGTTTACCAAAGCCTCCTATTCCAGATTTGCTTTGGAAAATAGCATTCTTACTAAAAATATAAAGCTGCTCGAGTCTCTGAGTACCTCCCAAGATTCCTTAATCACGGTTTTGCGTAAAGATGGCGAAGACATGGAGCAGTATATCAATGCCACACAGCCCAAAATAGATGAACTTAACGAAATGCTGGAAAGGAGCATAAAAAATACAGAAGAGGCTGTATCCATTGCAAGGAAAAACAAAATTATTTGGGGTGGTGCCGGCGTAGGTGCCGGGCTTCTGTTGGGATTGTTCTTAGCTAATTGATAGCAAAACGATATACATTATGAAAATGAAGATAAGTAATGCCTTCTCCATACCAGGTTTCCTTGTTATGGGTCTTATCGTCTTTGAACTGACCATCCTGTTTTTGATCATCTATATATGGATCGCTGTCGAGTCCCAACCAACATCACAGGAGGCAATGATGAGTATCAATGTGGTGAGCATCTTAGGTAAAGTTGCACTGACTATAATTTTGTCATGGTTGGGCATTCTCATGGCGTATTATGGATGGATCATTTACTTCTACAATTACAACTATGGTCGTTCACAGCAGTTTTGGGAGAATTTTTCTAAACAGGCTTTGGCACTTCCCGCCAATGGGCCTAAGAATGAAAATGATCTTTATGAAGAATTAGGTGCCCCGCGAGGTAATCCTTATTCAAGCGAAACATTTGGCGTTCCCCCTGGCACCGTCCGCGGGACTCTTGCCCTGTCCATCCTAGTAGGTGCAACCGCGCTGACCATCATCTTTTTTGGCGAAGACCACCGCCAAGTCCTTCAATCCAATTCCATTCTGCACAACTATTTTGACTTTTTTGAGGATGCATTTCTGATGGTTGTTGCCTTTTATTTCGGTACTAAGGGATTGGACATCATTCAACGGGAACGAACTGCACGGATAGTCGCAAAAAATCAAAGTGGAAGTGTATCGGAGGAAGAAATTGGCTTGGTGGCTTCCTCACAAGGCGAAGCTCCATCTAAGCCGATTTCCACATCCTTCGCTTCACCCTTTATTTCACCGCCCGCTCCCCCCGTGGTACAGACCAAGGATAAAGTAATCGATAAGAACTACCCTCATCTCAAAGACCTGGAGGCCAACCGCAGACTTACTCCAGATGACAAGAAAAGGTTTGCCGAAGCGTATAATATTGAACCGGCAACAGTGGAGGCCGTCATAAAGGTGGAGTCCAGGGGAAACGGATTTCTCACAGATGGCCGGCCTATTATTTTGTTTGAAGGGCATGTCTTCTGGAAACAGTTGAAAAAGTTTGACATAGATCCTGCGAAATACAGTCAGGAATTTCCGCAAATCGTTTACCCCAGTTGGACTAAGCAACATTACAAGGCTGGAACCGGTGAGTACATAAGACTCGGCGAAGCCCAAAAAATCCATCATGAAGCTGCATTAAGTTCTGCTTCTTGGGGCTTATTCCAGGTGATGGGGTATCATTATAAAAGTTTGAAGTATGATTCCATTGATGATTTTGTCAACCGTCAATACGAATCCGAATATGAACATTTGGAGGCATTTGGAAGATATATCAAGCAATTTGACTTAGTTGCCGCACTTCAGGAAAAAGACTGGAGAAAATTTGCGAAAGGATATAACGGTCCAGGTTATGAAAAAAACAATTATCATCTTAAATTAGAAGAGGTGTATAAGATTCATTCGGAAAGTTAATACAAGAGACTTTTTGTCCAGAAATGATTTGATTTTGGAAAGGAAATGGTTATTTTAACCGTTTCACCTACGACGTTTTCATGAAAGATAAAACCTGCCTCATCACTGGGGCTAATGCGGGAATAGGATTCGAAACAGCCAAAAGTCTATGTGCCAAGGGAGCAACTGGCATTCTCGTATGCCGCTCTGAAGAAAAAGCAAAAAAAGCAATAGAGAAGATCAAGCAGGACATACCTAACGCAAAGGCGGATTTTCTCATAGCCGACCTGTCGTCTCAGAAGCAAGTGCGCCAGCTTGCAAATAGTATTCTTGACAAATACGATAAAATCGATGTACTGATCAATAACGCCGGTAGCTGGTTTTCTGATTTTCAACTGACAGCTGATAATGCAGAAAGGCAGTGGGCGATCAATCACCTCGCCCCTTTCCTGCTGACGCATTTATTACTCCCCGCACTGAAAAAATCAGAGGATCCAAGGATCATCAATGTGAGTTCGGATTCCCATTTTCATGGTAAAATACGCTTTGAGGATGTCAACCTGAAAAGCAATTACCATGGCTTAAGGGCTTATGCCCAATCGAAATTGGCAAATGTACTTTTTACCTTTGAATTTGAAAGAAGAAAAAACTTCCCTATCAGCATAAATGCAGTGCAACCTGGGTTAGTAAAGACAGATATAGGATTGAAAAACACCATCTCCTTCCACGGCTTGATGTGGAAGTTAAGAAGGCTTACTGGAGTCTCTCCCGAAAAAGGAGCAGCAACATCCATCTATTTGGCTTCTTCGGAAGAAATACGAGGCGTTAGTGGAAAATATTGGGATAAATGTAAAACTAAGCCCGCTTCTAAAAATGCTACCAATCAAGAAGACGCAGCCAAGCTATGGGAACTAAGCAAAGAAATGTGCGGGATCAGCCGCTTTTTCGACTAACTTTCAATGCTTGCTATAAACCCGAAATAACCGCTCTAGTATTCTCATTTTTAATCGGGTGGGAAATAGCTTCATCAGCTTGACGATGCTCCAATTGATTTTCCCAGGAACAATCACTCCCTTTCCTTTCAAAAGGTTGTCTATCCCGATCTTAGCTACGATCTCGGGCATCAACATGACCAGCCTTGCACGGTTTCCATGGGCGTTCATTCTCTTAAGCCCGTCGGGATTGGTCAACACCGGACCTGGACATAGCACCGACACTTTTACATTGCTCTGCGCCAATTCCTCCCGCAAGGCGAGCGAAAAAGCGAAAATGTAATTTTTCGTTCCTGTATACACAGCTTTATAGGGTAAAGGTAAGGTGGCTTCCATACTGCTCATATTGAGTATAAATGCCGAGGATTGCTGTCGAAGCATAGGCAAAAAGTGATAAGTGACCATTGTAAATGCCTGGACATTCAAATTAATCATTTTGAGATAAATTGGGCTTGGAATATTCTCAAACCTACCCCCTGCTCCCACTCCAGCGTTGTTGATAAGTACATCCACTTGAATATTGTGGTCAATGCAATAGTCATAGAGTAGGCCAATAGCTAGAGGGTCAGTCAGGTCCGCCCCATACGCTATCACATCCACGGGATACCGTTCACCGATTTGTTTCTTTGTCTCTTCCAAAACAGGTTCCGGAAGCGCCACTAAAAGAAGATTCATGCCTCTGGACGCACTCTCAAAAGCGAAGGCTTTCCCAATGCCCATGCTTGCACCAGTGATTAAAGTATATTTGCTTGTTTTCATCAATACAACATCAAGTTATAAAAACTGGACTATCCCTGCTCAAATCAAAACCTGTTTTCCTATCTTCGTTAAAAGATAAAAAGTAAAAACAGTATAACCTAAGAATGCATATGAGCAACAACGATATTCTGCGCAGCTTAAGATACACTTTCGATTTCAGCGATACCACCATGATTGATATTTATGGTTTGGGGGGCTTAGTGGTGACCAGGGCAGAGGTGAGCGATTGGCTTAAAAAGGAAGATAATCCGGATTTTAAGCCGATTAATGACTTCAAACTTGCCGTCTTCCTGAACGGCCTAATCAGCCATAAGCGCGGACATAAAGATGGCGAGCAAGCCGTTCCCGAGAAGAGCCTGAACAATAATATCATCCTCCGGAAATTGAAAATTGCCCTTAATATGCGAGACGATGACATGCTTCAGATACTAGAGATGGCAGGCAAACGGATTAGTAAACACGAATTAAGTGCCTTTTTCAGGAAACCTGAGCAGCATCAATACCGTCCCTGTCTGGATCAAGTTTTGCGAAATTTCCTCCATGGGTTACAGTTGAAATTCAGGGGCAATTAAAGGCATGTCAGTGGTTTGCACCAAAACATTCTTTTAAAACAACCTTGATAAAGTAAGATTCAAGTTTATCCTTGGCATCTGGCATAATTTTTATACTATAAGGGATTGATTCAAAAATCGCCCTTAACCTAAAGTTACTAACAGAGTCATGCCGTTATCAAGCCCTCTTGTTTTAGACACCATATTTCGTAATGCTGAATCCACTTCTCTCTTAATTGTCGACCGATCGGGAAAAATTGTAGATTTTAATTTAGGATTTCAAAAGTTGTTTGGTTACTCAAGAGAAACCCTCGTCGGAAAAGACATAGCAATATTATACGCTGAAGATGCTCTCAACAGTAAGCTTCCAAAAAAAGTCATTGAAAAGGTAATATCGGCAGGCACGTATCATGAAGAGAACTTTCTCAAACATCAGGATGGCTCGCTTATTTGGGTGCATGATGAAAGTTTATTAACAAAAGATAGTAACGGAGAAGAGCATCTCGTTAAAATCATCTATAATCTTAGTAAAGAGAAATTACTGGAGAAAAAACTGACGGAGACTAACAAGACACAAGAAAAGATACTTTCAGAGCATGACACCTTTGTTTATACCACCTCCCACGACTTACGTTCTCCAATAAATAATCTGGACGCACTGGTTCAAAATGTAGAAGAAAGCCATAACGATCCAGAAGCGATACAATACCTTGTTCCGTTACTTAACGATTCCATAGCGAGACTCAGATCTAAGATCAATGAGTTGTCTGCTATCGGGCAGAAAATGGAGAAAGGAAATAACACCGGGTTCATCGATTTTCAGACGATCTACGATGAAGTACTTCCCGATTTGCATGCGGAAATACAAGCTTCAAACGCCCAATTATTTTCAGATTTCTCCCAAGTTCCAACCATCAAGTTTTCAAAGAAGGACGCAAAAAGTTTGTTGCATAATCTTATCTCAAATTCGTTGAAATACAGGTCTCCTAACAGAAAACCGATAATTTCAGTGAAAAGCGAGCAGGTGGGGGATGAGGGCATTCTTTTAACTGTGAAGGACAACGGAATAGGAATTCGACTTGAGGATAAAGAAAGGATTTTTGAGATGTACCGAAGATTTCATACCCATGTCGAAGGAACGGGTGTAGGACTAGGGATCGTAAAAAAAATTGTCAGCAATAATGGCGGGAAGATCGAGGTCGAAAGCAACATTGGGGAAGGTTCTTTATTTAAGATTTATTTAAAGACCGAGGAAACTTTCCATCTAGATAACTAATAAAAATAATGTGATTTTATTACTCATCTATAATTGCTGCGTCAAGCTTCTTCTGAAATTGTCGCAGATCACTGCAGTGGCAACAGCCACATTTAAAGACTCAGCATGACCAAATGAAGGAATAGTTAGCTTTGTAGTCACCAAGGAAGCAAGTTCTTGGGATATTCCCTTTGATTCATTTCCCATCAAAATTATCCCAACCTGCTTTAAATCCACCCGATGAATATCGTGTCCCTCAAGAAAGGCTCCATAAACGGGAAGCTCAGTGTCTGACAGATATTCTTCAAGGTTTGTATAAAAAAAGTTCATCCTTGTAAAAGAACCCATGCTTGCGTTTAAAACTTTGGGGTTATAGAAATCGGCTGTTTCTTCGGACAAAAGAAGCTTTTTGATCCCGTACCAATCGGCTATTCTTATAATTGTACCCAAATTTCCGGGATCCCTCACGTCATCCAGGGCAATAACAAGCTCATTCTCTTGAAGTTTGAAAGGTATGTTGTCTTTTATCTCCGCTACAGCTAGGGCGCTGTCATTGGTGAGAAAGGAACCTAAACTTTGCAACTGCTTTGGTGCCACTTCCATTACTTGTGCACCCGATATTTGAATGAGATCAGAATGGCGCTCAGCGAATTTGGGGGTATAAAGAAGGTGCGTCACATTGAAATCTGAACCCAACAATTCCGTTACGTTTTTAGTACCTTCAACAAAAAATGCGTTTTCTTGCTTCCGGAATTTTTTCTGTTGCAGGGATTTAATAAACTTAACTGTATTTTTGCTCAGCATTAGGGATAATCAGACATTGTGTGAATAAAGCCAAATATATACATTTTCTTATTTTTCTGCTTTTCTTATCTTCCTGCTCCTTAACGAAAGGCCTGAAAGAAGATGAATTTTTGGTCTACGAGGTGGAAGTAAAGGGCGTTAAAAACAGCGATGCTGAAGACATTAAAAACCTTATTGCCCAAAAGCCAAATACCAGGATTCCCTTGACCAACTTTTCGATAGGGGTCTTTATTTATAATATCGGCTTGCTTACTTATGACAGTGTGAAAATCGCAGAGCGGAAGGGCACTTTTGAGGAGGAACAGCAACTGCTTGAGCTAAGTCTCAACCAAAATCCCGACCAAAGAAAACTCCAAAAGCGCTACTCCAAAGTAACCTCTCAGGTCGCCACCCTTGAAAAGAAACTAAATTACGGAAATTGGTTCATGAGAACTGGAAATCCTAGGGTCTTATATGACAGCTCCAAAACTTATGAGTCGCAGGCACAAATCAGTTCGTACCTTGCCAATCATGGCTTTTTTGACGCATCCGTAAGTACCCATGTGGGGGAAAAAAAACAAAAGGCCTATGTCACCTACCAAATTGTTGAAAATGAACCTTACGTTATTGATACAGTTTTTCAAACAACAGCGGATGATCAGATTTACCGGCTTCTCTTGCAAAGTAAAAATCCTTTAATTGAAGCTGGAGCACGGTACAACCAAGGAAACCTTACTAAGGAAAGACAAAGGGTGGAAGATCTGTTAAGAGATAACGGCTATTACAACTTTTCCAAATCTTTCATCGAATACAACGTTTATAAAGATACTGTAGAACATTCTGTCAGCATTGAGCAGTTGGTTCGAAGTCCTAATAGCGGGGAAAATCACCCTTCTTACACCATTGACAACATTCAATTTACAATCGACTCCCCTGCAGACGTAATCCCGGATCAGGAGGTGAAAAACACCTATAACGGGATAGATTTCACCCTCTACCGCGATCGGTACTCGGAAAAAATCATTGACTCTAGAATCTTCCTTAGCAAAGGCTCATTGTACAGCCAAAAAGACGTGCGGGAAACGCAACGACAATTGGCCAATCTTGATATATTCAGTTTTGTTAATATCACTTTTGATACGGTGGGAAATTTGTTGCAGACGAGGATATTCACACGACCGAACCAGAAATACCAGATTACCAATCAACTTGGAGCCAGTGTGACCGAACAGCTACCAGGTCCATTTATCAGCCACTCATTGCGAAACCGGAATTTATTCCGGGGACTGGAGATATTTGAGTTTAATTTTCGGGCCGGCCTGGAAGGGGTGGCTTCTGCCACTACCGAAGGCGGGGTATACAGAAGCCAAGAGCTTAACACTTCCGCTTCCGTCATATTTCCCCAGTTTCTTATTCCTTTTAACCAATGGTCTCTGGACAGATTTGGGAGATACAACCCCCGCACCAGAGTGCTCATAGGATACAATTATGTAAATAGGCCTGAGTATTCCAGAGACGCGTTGAACACCATCCTTGCCTATAGCTGGGCCCCGTCCAATCTAAGACAACAGTTCACCTTGAATCTTCTCGATGCCAATCTTATCCGCTCTTCTCTTGACGCGGCTTTTAGAAGGAGGCTGGAAGAATTTCAGGCCCAGGGAAACAACCTTATCAACTCTTTTATGCCGTCTTATGTGAGCAGTGTCTCCGGTCAGGTGATCATAAACTTCAACCAGTATGGGCTGTCCCAACGGCACGAGGCTTCGCTTTGGAGGATTTTTGCCGAGAGTGGCGGAACTTCATTTAATCTGATCAATTCCTCTTTTGTTGAGAACCGGAACTTTAAATATTTCCAATTTTTGAAGTTCCAGTCCGACTTTAGAAGGTATAGGCCAATTAACCAAAAAAGTACCTTTGCTTATCGGCTGAATTTGGGTTTAGCTAAACCTTATGGGATTAGTGATGGCGTTCTTCCTTATGAAAAGTATTTCTTTGCGGGTGGAAGTACCAGTATACGGGCGTGGCAACCACGACGACTGGGACCCGGATCATTCTCGCCTGATAAAAATGAAGATGGAACGTATGACTACAGGTTTGAACAGCCCGGAGAAATACTTTTTGAAGCGATGTTTGAGTATAGGAGGAAACTTTTCGGATATTTCGATGGGGCCGTGTTTGTGGATGTAGGCAACACCTGGACCTTCCGCCAGGATCTATCACGGCCTGGAGCAAATTTCCAGATGAATAGATTCTATAAAGAACTCGCGGTAGGGACAGGCATAGGCGTAAGAATGGATTTTGATTTCTTGGTTTTGCGCTTGGATATGGGGGTAAAAGCCTATGACCCTGCTAGGCCGGAAGGGGAAAGATATATCTTGGACAACCTTTCCTTTAGTAGACCCTTAGGTGAGAAGGGGCAGCGCGTTTTTAATATTGGGATTGGTTACCCTTTTTGATTATTTTGTAAAATCTAGTATTCGAGCTACAACAAAGTTAGAAAAAGAAATAAAAGAAATGCAGAGGATAAGCAAAGAGCAGATTGTTGAAGATTTTAAGCATATACAAGACCATATCTGTAAGGAGTTAGAAATAGGAGATGGTAAAGCCCTATTTGTTGAAGATCAGTGGACAAGAGCTGAGGGGGGCGGTGGAAGAACCCGGATTATAAAAGAAGGCAACATTATTGCTAAAGGAGGGGTGGCTTTTTCTGCGGTTCATGGGCCCACGCCGACTAAGATCCTAGCGAAATTGGGCTTGGAGAAAGCGGACTTCTTTGCAACGGGAGTTTCTATTGTTATCCATCCCGACAGTCCAATGGTCCCTATTATCCATATGAATATTCGTTATTTTGAGATGAGCAACGGTGTTTATTGGTTTGGAGGTGGAATAGATCTTACGCCGCATTATCTTGATTTGGAAGATGCGGCCTATTTCCATACCCAAGTTAAATCTACCTGTGATCAATTCCACCCCTCCTATTATCCAAAATTCAAAAAATGGGCGGACGATTATTTCTATTTGCCACATAGAAACGAAACTAGAGGGATAGGGGGAATATTTTTCGATAGATTGACCGCCAATGAAGAGGTGCCTTTCTCAGAGCTATTTGGGTTCGTTAAATCAATAGGCTATCTTTTTCCCAAGATTTATCGCTTCTTTATGGCTAAAAACTCCTCCATTCCCTTTGGGGAAAAAGAAAGAGAATGGCAATCCTATCGAAGGGGCCGCTATGTCGAATTCAACTTGGTATGGGATGCAGGCACCAAATTCGGTCTAGATACCAACGGCAGGACGGAAAGCATACTGATGAGCATGCCTCCTTCGGCAGCTTGGGAGTATAACCATCTCCCCTCTCCCGAATCCAAAGAAGCATTCACCCAGGAAAATCTAAAAAAGGATCAGGATTGGATAAACTTACTCAAGACATCATAAAAGGATGGACAAATTAATATACTGGGATGAGCAGCTGTTCCTCTTTCTCAATAGCCAACATCATGACTGGCTTGATCCCTGGATGAACCTGCTGACCGGAAAAATCACCTGGATTCCCTTGTATGCTATTTTCCTGTTCCTAATTTTCAAACATTTCAAGAAAAGCAGTATCTGGGTTTTAGCTGGGATTGGGTTGGCAATATTAATTGCAGACCAAACAGCTTCCGGCTTTATGAAGCCCTTTTTTGAACGGCTGAGGCCCTGCCATAATCCAGACCTGGAGGGCATGGTTTTTAATTATGGAGGCTGCGGAGGCATGTATGGGTTTGTTTCCTCCCACGCCGCGAATTCATTTGCCCTTGCCATTTATCTTAATTTGGCGTTTCGAAGAAAAATGAAAGGCTTTGCGTGGCTATATCTCTGGGCCGCTGTAGTAAGTTTTACACGTATATATTTAGGAGTGCATTACCCTTCAGACATTTTAATTGGAGCTCTGGTAGGACTTCTCGCAGGGTGGGTGGCATGGTTTATCACGGGAAAAGCAAAGAAACTATATCTGCAGAGATTGAGACAGCCAGAAGTTTAGGGTATTGGGATAAGTCTGATTCTTTTGCTCATGAGGAAGGGATTAAAATCCACAAAAAAGGACAATAAATGAAGCCTACCATTGCAATCCTGGGTGGGGGCATCGCCGGCCTTACCGCTGCCATCGCTCTTCAAAAAGCCGGTCTCACCCCTATCGTTTTTGAAGCAGCAGAGACCTTGAAGCCCTTGGGTGCTGGCTTAGTATTGGCTTCTAATGCGATGAAGGCGCTAGATGTCCTGGAAATTTCGGATGCCGTAACCATGCGCGGCACATTACTCAAGTCTTTTATCATTAGTGACCAAAAGGGAAGACCACTGATGATAAAAAACAGCAAAGATATCAAGGCAGAATATGGCTTGGACAATTTTGCTATCCACCGTGCAGATTTACACGACGTCTTACTATCCAGGTTGAAGGATAATCCCGTGCATACCGGCAAACGGGCAGTTTCAGTAACACAGAACAAAAATGAAATACAGATTGCTTTTCAGGATGGAAAGATTCATGCCACGGATTTCCTTATTGTAGCAGACGGAATACATTCTCCAATTCGAAAAAGCTTGATACCCTCCTCTATACCTAGGTACGCCGGTTACACCTGTTGGAGAGCAGTGGTTGATGGAACTGACTTTGATCTACAAGAAGCATACGAAACCTGGGGTCTTCGAGGACGGTTTGGCTATGTCCCCCTATCAGGAAACAGACTTTATTGGTTTGCTTGTATTAATGCGCCACAGCAAAGCTCCTCCATGGAACAATTTAGAGTAAAAGACTTATTTCGGCATTTCAACAATTTCCACTCCCCTATTCCCGATATTATATCGATTACAAAAGATCAAGACCTGATCTGGAGCGACATTTCGGATTTAAAACCGTTAAAACAGTATGCTTTCGGAAGAATCGTCCTTATTGGGGACGCAGCCCATGCAACTACGCCCAATCTGGGACAAGGTGCCTGCATGGCAATTGAAGACGCCGTCATCCTTGCGAACGAAATGGGAAAGAAAGGCAACTATGAAGAAGCGTTTAAAAGCTATGAAAAAAGACGCCTAAAAAGAACACATAACATCATCAAAAAATCAAGAACGTTGGGCCGAATCGCCCATATTGAAAATGCTTTATTCGCCAGTATGAGAAACCTACTGCTGCGATCCATGCCTTCAAGTTTAAACGATAAACAGCTAAAAGAACTTTACAATATCGATTTCTAGTAAATGTCAATTATTCCCAAATTTTTGCGCTATAGAAGCTCAAAACTCCCCAATTTTGGCTATAATTTGTAAATTTTCTAAAAAAAGAACTCCATTGTTGCGATTAATTCATAATATTACGATTGAATTGCTTTCTCATCCTTAATTCACTCTTTTATTTATGAATAACCATATTGACGAAAAAATTTCACCCATTTTTCAAGAAATTATTAAACGGAACCCGGGCGAAATCGAATTTCACCAGGCCGTGAGGGAAGTTCTGGAGTCTTTGGGTCCTGTTCTGGTAAAATACCCTGAATTTGCACACCGTAAGATCATCGAAAGAATATGCGAGCCCGAAAGACAAATCATATTCCGAGTACCTTGGACAGACGATCAAAACCAGGTTCAAATCAACCGTGGCTTCCGTGTAGAATTTAACAGCGCCTTAGGGCCCTACAAAGGTGGCTTGAGATTCCATCCCTCTGTTTATTTAGGCATTATAAAATTTTTAGGCTTCGAGCAGATCTTCAAAAATGCCCTAACCGGCCTACCCATAGGTGGTGGGAAAGGAGGTTCTGATTTTGACCCCAAAGGAAAATCCGACCACGAAATTATGCGATTCTGTCAAAGCTTTATGACAGAGCTTTACAGACATATCGGTGAGCATACCGACATTCCCGCTGGAGACATTGGGGTAGGTGGCCGTGAGATCGGTTACCTTTTTGGACAATATAAAAGAATTACCAATCGCTACGAAGCTGGCGTTATCACCGGAAAAGGGCTTGATTGGGGCGGTTCCTTACTTAGAAAGGAAGCAACGGGATACGGGTCCGTGTTCTTTGTTCAAGAAATGTTGAAAGTAAAGAACGACGACATTTCCGGTAAAACCTGCATAGTCTCTGGATCTGGAAACGTATCCATTTACACCATCGAAAAAATTTACGAACTGGGCGGCACTGTCGTGGCATGCTCTGACTCTAATGGTTATATCTATGACCCCAAGGGTATTGACCTGGCCACAGTAAAACAACTGAAAGAAGTGGAACGCCGACGTATAAAGGATTATCTCCAATATCACGAAGGAGCCAGGTATTTTGATAAGGGAAATATTTGGGAAGTACCTTGCCAGATTGCTTTTCCATCTGCAACACAAAATGAACTTACAGGTAAGGATGCAGCACTACTGGTCCAAAACGGATGTATTGCTATAGGTGAAGGAGCCAATATGCCGACTACGCCAGAAGGCGTGCAGATCTTTCTGGAGTCAAAAATCCTATATGGTCCTGCCAAAGCCGCGAATGCAGGAGGGGTTGCTACCTCCACTTTGGAGATGATGCAAAATGCTATGCGCGATTCTTGGACCTTTGATTACACTCAGGATAAACTTTCGAAGATCATGAAGGATATCCATGATCTATGTTATGAAAAATCTGAAGAATTCGGCTCTCCGGGTAACTATTTAAAAGGGGCAAACATTGCCGGATTCATCAGAGTGTCCAATTCAATGTTGGCGATGGGAGTAATTTAATATTGAGTACTGAGCCTTGAGTATTGAGTATTGAGATAATAGGCTGAGGAGTAAGAATGTGGACCATCAAGTAATCTTTCTTATTAGTCCTTTAACTTGATACTCAAAGCTCTTTACAATTAAAAATCTTTCCCCAACGAGATCTTGAAAACCTTATTTTTGACTCGATGTCCATTGTGTTCCAAGTGGGTAAGCCCAAAATCATAGCTTCCTTGGACGTTAATTCCAAAAGGCAATTTCACGCCAATTCCCGCGACACCTCCCAGCTCCTGTTTGGGAAGGCTTTTTATGGCATCGAAACGGCCATTGCCCGTGTATTTTTGACCCAGTAAAACAGATGCTTGGGGACCGCCAAAAATATTGGCAAAAGGCAAAAAACCAAATCTAAAAATTACGGGCACGTCTATATAGTTAAGCCTTACCTGTCTTGATGGAAACCCTGGATGGGC
>Ga0209075_1000571_pt1 | contig 36230 bp, 26 predicted proteins | sample Stecom2011_FD_187523 | JGI IMG/M metagenome (GOLD analysis project Ga0209075, IMG submission 187523) | Agricultural soil microbial communities from Utah to study Nitrogen management - Steer compost 2011 (SPAdes) (version 2) | ecosystem: Environmental > Terrestrial > Soil > Agricultural land...
TACACCATCTATTATATATAAAGGTTCTGTATTGCCGTTTATAGAACCAAGACCTCTTAAAACAATTGCATTATTAGCATCAGGTTGACCAGATTCAGTCGTAATATTTAATCCTGGAACTTGTCCTTGTAAGGTTTGCACAAATGAAGCATTCGGACGACCTTCGATGGTTTTCGAGGTAACTGTAGATGTCCCCGTAATGACTTTATCTTTAGAAACAGTTCGATAGCTATCAATCACAAGATCATCCAAAATAAACGAATCTTCTTCAATCATTGTAACGTTTAAAACATCATTTTTTCCTATTGTTGCTGTCACAGTTTTAAAGCCTTCAAAAACAATTTTTACTTTGTCCCCTTCCATAGCTTCCAAACTGTAGTCTCCCTCAAAATCCGTTTCAGCACCCTGATTACTACCTACTAACAAAATAGAAGCCCCTGGAATAGGATCGCCATCTTGAGTTTTGACTATTCCGTGGACTTCTTTGAGAATAGTTTTATTTTCAATTTCATTTGTTCGAATTTTCGTTGTTACAGTATTTGACTTCTTCCCATTAGATATAGCCTTATTGGTGTCAGTAGCATCTTTTTTCACCTCTACTTCTATAAAGTGTGTTTCACTCTTCACAGGTTTTTCTTCCAAATCCTCCACATCTTCATAAGCATAGACATCTTCCTTTGATTCGATTTGTTCGTCTAGTATTTCTTTGGTTTTCTTTTCATCAATGACGATTCTTTGATTATTTTCTAAAGGAAATTCTTCTGTTTCAGGTTGATTATTCATAAACTGAATACCTAATGAAACAAATACCAATACTGCTGCTGCAATGCCAGCGTATTTCCAAAACGGGACTACTTTTTTCTTGTTTTTTTGATCTAATTTTTGTTCGATATTGTCCCAAACCTTATCCATATTCGGAAACGATTTAGGTTCTTGCTCTTCCGTTAGCTTTCGGAAGTGTTTGTCTATATTTTTATCTTGATTTTCCATAGCTTTCAGATGTTTGGTTGTAAAATAATTCAATTAACTCTTTCAATTTGGTACGTGCCACATTGAGTTGTGATTTGGATGTTCCTTCGGAAACGTTTAACTGTGCCGCAATTTCTTTGTGCGAATAGCCATCGATGGCGTACAAACAAAAAACATTTTTTGCACCCAGAGGTAAATGTTCCAACAGTTTTAAAATATCTTGTTCTTCCAAAACAGTTTCTTCCGATGAAACCGCAATTGGTGCGACATCTTCCACGTACAATTGTCTTTCGGGCTTCCTGCGAATCGTCAATAAACATTGATTGATGACAATTCGTTTTGCCCAGCCTTCAAAAGCAGCGTTTTCTTTTAACTGATCCATCTTGGTAAAAATGGTGTAAAAGGCATCTGCCAGGGCTTCCTCAATTTCTACATCTTGTTTCAAATAGCGTTTGCAAACAAGATACAGCTTGGGAGCCAACAGTTCGTACACCTGCCGTTGCGATGTGCGATCCATTTTTTTGCATTGATTGATTAAGTTTTCATCCATATTGAAATGTATCTTTACCTATAAAGAGTACCAAAACACCTGAAAGGTTGGGATAAGATAGGAAATATTTTTAGAAAAGTACTTTTTTTCTTTGAATGACATCTAATGTCTTTGATGAACCCTACCTTTAAAGTATCGAAAAACATCGGATAATGAAAAAGGAACACATTAAAGGTCAGGGAGCTGTAACAAATATTCACAACCGGTTTTTTAAACAGCGGTATGAAACAACGATTTATCAAGATGATTATGAAGAGAAAATTGCTAAGACACAAATTTTAGAAGTTTTTCCGAAAACCATCGTAAATAAAGTAAAAAGTACGGGTGTACCTTTTTTGTATTCTATGAATCCGTATCAGGGTTGCGAACACGGTTGTGCGTACTGTTATGCTCGACCAACACATCAATACTGGGGATATAGTGCTGGAGTGGATTTTGAACGAATTATTTTGGTTAAGAAAAACGCACCCGAACTTTTAGAACAGCATTTCAAAAAACGCGGATACAAACCATCTGTGATTTCGCTTTCAGGAAATACGGATTGTTACCAGCCTATGGAGCGTAAAATGGAAATTACTCGTAAATTATTGCAAGTGTGTCTGGATTATCGACATCCAGTGAGTATTATTACCAAAAATGCGCTTGTACTTCGAGATTTAGATCTTTTGACAAAATTAGCCGAAAAGAATTTAGTAAGTGTTTCGTTAAGTATTCCGACAATTAATGAAGATTTGCGAAGAGTTTTAGAACCGAGAACCTCGTCTGTAAAAACCAAATTAAAAGCATTAGAAACGTTATCGCTTGAAGGAATACCAACGCACGTAATGGTTGCACCAATTATTCCTGGAATTAACAGTACAGAAATTTTACCGATTTTAAAAACCATTTCGGAACACGGTGCAAACGGTTTTGGTTACACTTTAGTAGGATTGAACGATGAAGTAGCGCCTGTTTTTAAAGATTGGTTGGAAACACATTTTCCCGACCGAAAGGATAAAGTATTGAATCAAATTGCATCGTTGCATAAAGGAAATCTGGCAGAAAAAAGCATTGCCAAACGAAATGCCGGAAACGGAAGTTTTGCAGAAATGATTCATAATACGTTTGCTATCGGAGAGAAAAAGTATTTTAAAAATGCTTCATTTCCAAAACTTACCACCGAGCATTTTGACGGAACAAAAGGCGAACAATTGCGGTTGTTTTAGTTAATAAAATTTGTTGTTATTTAGATTTATCTCCTCGAATAATAACTTGGTAAATTCAACAAACAAATGCGACACTTTTTGTGAAATGTTAAAAAAAATATTTTTTATCACTTATAATCCTAATAATCAATAACATGAGTTCAATAAAAGAATCTAACTCAGGTTATTAAATATTAAATCACTAATTTTGCTAAAAATCATGTCTTATGAGTTTTATTAGAATCACCAAGCAGTTCAATTTTGAAACTGGGCACGCTTTGTACGGTTACGATGGTAAATGCCGCAATGTGCACGGACACAGTTACAAACTTTCGGTTACGGTTATTGGCAAACCAATCACCGACAGCAGTCACGTAAAATACGGAATGGTTATCGATTTTTCTGATCTAAAGACCATCGTCAAAGAAGAGGTTGTAGATAACTTTGATCATGCTACTGTTTTTAATCAAAACACACCACACCTTGAACTTGCCCGTGAACTGGAACAGCGCGGACACCACATCATTTTAGTGGATTATCAACCGACCAGTGAAAACATGGTTATTGATTTTGCCGAAAGAATCAACAAGCGATTGCCTGATGCTATTCGTTTGTTTTCCTTGCGATTACAAGAAACAGAAAGTTCCTATGCAGAATGGTTTGCTTCTGACAATCCGTAATTATGATTCGACTAGCAATCCCATCAGATAAAAAAGTTTATTTTACCTCCGATCATCATTTTGGAGCCCCCACTCGTGCTTTGAGTCTTCCTAGAGAGCAACTCTTTTTGGATTGGCTCTGCGCAATTGAGAAAGATGCCGGTGCTTTATTTATTGTGGGGGATTTGTTTGATTTTTGGTTTGAATATAAGAGAGTAGTCCCAAAAGGTTTCGTCCGAATTTTAGGTAAATTAGCGCAAATGCGAGACAGTGGTTTACCGATTTATTTTTTTGTAGGAAATCACGATTTATGGATGCACGACTATTTTGAAAAAGAAATTGGAATTCCGATATTCCACGAACCTCAGCGTTTTGAAATTTTTAACAAAAAACTTTTCATAGGTCATGGCGACGGTTTGGGTCCGGGCGATTATGGTTATAAAAGAATGAAGAAAGTGTTTACACATCCTTTCTCAAAATGGCTGTTTCGATGGTTACATCCCGATTTGGGAATGCGTTTGGGTACATACTTGTCCGTAAAAAACAAATTAATATCTGGCGATGAAGATGCCAAGTTTCTTGGCGAAGACAAAGAGTGGTTGGTTTTGTATGCGAATGAAAAAGTCAACGAAGTGTTTGCGGATTATTTTGTCTTCGGACACCGCCATCTTCCGATGATTTTACCTTTAAAAAGCAATCCAGCAGCTTCTTATGTCAATCTTGGTGACTGGATTCAGTATTTTTCTTTTGGGGTGTTATCAGATGAATCCTTTGACCTTTTCTTATTCTCAAAGAAGGATCTTCTTGAGCGTTTCGATCCAGAATCCAGTCGTGATGTTTAAAATGGCTCCATTTTTCTGCAGACAAATCCACTTTTGGGTCAATTAACCTTTTTCTTGGCTGACGATTTACGCCCACATTACTGGAACGTACATAAACCGCTACATCTTTTCCCTGTTCCTTAAAATGTTGTTTGATTTTTTGACTCATTTGCCAAATAACATCCGGTGCGTTTAAACGGCGTCTTTGTTTTTTCGTTAATAAGTCTTCGTTGGAAAATGGAACTACTTCTTTGGAGTCTTTATCAACTACTCTAAATCTTGCTTCACCACTTCTCGAACGCAACATCATGCGCCAACTCAAACGATGTCCTTCTTCTGTCCAAAGCACATCGCCTTTAATTGCCCAATGACGCAAAGGCAAAAGCACTTGCAAAATCATATAAGGCACAAAAAAGTATCGTAAAACAGCCATGCCATCTTGAGTAGTTTCACCTTCATAAGAAACCTTAGGTTTTTTCCTAAAAATAAAGTTTCGAACTTGCTCCGCGGGGAAAAAGAAAATACTAAAACTCAATGCAAAATAAGGAAACACCCCTATTTTTAGGGTTATAGAATTGAAAATATGAAAAATCAATGAAGCAATAATTGCCAACCATCGTGTACGCCTCCATAGCAATGCGGGGACTATCAAACCGTCAAAAAGAATCCCCATATAGGCAATAAAATAGTGAAACTTATCTTGCCTAAAGATTTCCATCACAAAATCCGGCATGTTTTTCATTGAAGTAAACATTCCTTTGGTAACCGTTCCGTCTAACCAATCGGGATAAAACTTGGCAATCGTTGCGTAGAAATACACACAACTAACTTGAAGAATGAAAACCCAAGAAACCCAGCGGGGCATGTAACCTTTTTTGATGCTTGGATTTGTTTTAGCATCTATTGAAAAATAAGCATTTGCTGGCAAAAAAGTCATGATCAATGCAATCAACCACATTAAATAATAATGGTTGTTGTAGGAAGTTTTTTGTCCAAAATACACCACCCCCCACAAAACCGTCAAGGCGATAATCGAAAATCTATATTTGAAACCCAAAACAACACCTACTGAGACCAAAGCCATCAAACCAAAAACAACATACATGGTCTCATTTTGAAATAGTAAAAGCCATTCAAAACCGATAAATGTAAAATTTGTTTTGGTTTTTATAAAATTGTAGTCAACCCAGTTGGTTAATAAAGAACCTACACTTTCAGCTAAAAAAACCAGCCCGAAGAATATTCGGAACATAATCAATGGAGCGTTATCTATTTTTTCAAATCCTTTTTTCAACATTTCGCTATTTCATTTTTTCTATGTGTCTTTTTGAAAAAAGCTTGTCCTCATGGAGCGCTTTCTTCAACATTTCGATGGAACTAAATTTTTTTTCATCGCGAATGCGTTCTAAGAAACAAACGGTAATTTTTTGATTGTAAATATCCTGTTCAAAATCAAAAATATTCACTTCGACACTCTGGGTATTGCCTCCTACCGTGGGATTCCAACCGATATTGAGCATTCCGTAATAGGTTTTAGCTTTAATTAAAACTTCCACAACATAAGCCCCAATTGCAGGAATTAACTTGTAATTTTCTTCAATCTGAATATTTGCTGTGGGAAACCCAATGGTCCTTCCTAACTGTTTTCCTTTAATCACAGTGCCCGAAATCATATACGGATAACCTAAATAGTTTTTTGCTAGAGTAACGTTTCCTTCGTCAAGTGCTTTGCGTATTTTTGTAGAACTCACGGAAACATGATCCAACTCTTCCGCAGAGATTTGTTCCACATCAAAATGATATTTCTTACCAAATTCAATCAAATCATGAATATTTGCCGATCTGTTTTTTCCAAAATGATGATCGTAGCCAATAACTATTTTCTCGATATTAAAGGTATCTACTAAAACATCCTTCACAAAATCTTCGGCTGATAAGTTTGCAAACTCTGGTGTAAACTCTTGTACAATTAAATAATCGATTCCAAATTCTTTGAATAATTGAATTCGTTCTTCAATAGTGTTGAGCAAAAGAATCTCTCGATTGGTTTTCAACACCATCCTTGGATGAGGAAAGAAAGTCAAAACCAGTACTTTACAATCTGAATCAGTTCTTTTGGACTTCAATTTTTTCAGAATAGCCTGATGTCCAATGTGCATCCCATCGAAAGTTCCGAGGGTCACAATGGTCTTTTCCTTGCTTTGGAAATCTTGTATGGAATGAAAAAGTTTCACTTTTATGTTTTTGCAAATTTATCAATAAAACAACAAATGGCTCGCAACTATCTTATTTATCTTTTGTAATTGTGATTTGTAATCATTTTATGATTTAAATATGCGTGTTGATTAAATTGAAGCTTCTATTTAAAAATCCACTTTCTGAATTCACTAACAGATTGATTCACACTAAAAAATATAAGATAAATAAATTTTCACTAACTTTACAGTCTAATTTTTTTATAATGAAATTGTTTATTAGAGTTGTTATTTTACTTCTTAGTACAGGAAGTCTATTTGCACAATCTGTTGTTTTTAAAGAAGTGGAAAAACAAGATTGGAAAGAAGCAGAAAAATTTCCTCGGGCGCATCAACCTAAATCGTTCCGACTATACACTTTTGATTTAAAAAGCTTATTTAAAACCCTTGCAAATACTACCGAATTAAGCGAAGAACAAACATCTACTTTATGGAGTTTACCCGATGAAAATGGTGATTTTCATGTCTTTGAAATATACAATAACGCAGCTATGGAACCAGAATTGGCGGTAAAAACTCCCAACATTAAAAGTCTAAAAGCTATTTCCACTGCAAACAAAGCGCATCAAATAAGCATTAGTCTCTCTGATGTATTCGGGTTTCATGCTATCGGAACCAAAGCTGACGGAACCACCTACTATATAGATAACTACAGCAACGACTTGCGCACCGTAATGATCTATAATCGGAGAAGCCTTGAAGCTCCAAAAAACCAATTTAACTGTCTAACAGTTGGAGACTCTTTCGATATTGAGTCAAACGTATCACCAATTCTGCCAATGAGTATGGACAATAGAAGAAGAAATTATAGATTGGCATTGGCGTGTACGGTCGAATACGCAACTTTTCATCTAAACGCAGCACCACCCAATGTTCCAAAAATAACGACCGTGCAAAAGAAAAATATTATTTTAGCCGCTCTGAACGTTTCCATCACTCGAATCAATCATATATTTGAACGCGATTTAAATATACATTTAAATCTTATTTCCAATAATTCAGATATTATTTTTATTAATTCAGATAATTTTTCCAACAACAATCCAAATCAATTGATTTCTCAAAGCCAAACTGTTATAGATAATATTATTGGAAGGAATAATTACGACATTGGTCATACATTTAGTACTGGCGGTGGAGGTTTGGCGTTTTTGGGTTCGGTTTGTAATTCCAACAGAAAAGCTATGGGCATAACCGGTTCATCTTCTCCTGTTGGTGATCCCTTTGACGTGGATTATGTAGCACATGAAATGGGGCATCAATTTGGAGCCAATCACACCTTTAACAACTCTTGCCAATCCAACAGACACAGTTTGACCGCTGTGGAGCCCGGCAGTGGAAGTACTATTATGTCGTATGCAGGGATTTGTGGACCAAACATTCAAAACCAAGTAATTGGTTATTTTCACTACATCAGTATTCGAGAAATGCAAACGTTTATACAATGGGTAAGTTGTGCACAGCAACAAACGGTCAACAATAATGCGCCAATAGTCCCTGATTTGGAACCCAAGACGATTCCGTATGGAACTCCTTTTATTCTGAATTCACAAGCTACTGATCCAGATGGCAACCAATTAACCTATACTTTTGAACAAATCGATCCTCAAATTTCAACGCAACCGCCCTCGCCTAATTCAACGACTGGCCCTAATTTTAAAAATATTGCACCATCCACAAAAAACTACCGTTCATTTCCAGATGAGACTACCGTGTTGAGCGGAACAACCAACCCCTCTGGAATTGTTAGTAATACATGGGAACGCTTAGCAACAACTGGAAGAGATTATCGTTTTGTAACATTGGTTCGAGACAATCATCCGATGGGCAGCAGGGTAACTTATACACCCGAAACAACTATTAAAGTTGCCAATACGGGGCCTTTTGTCATTACATATCCGGATAACAACCCTTCAAGTTCGGAACCCATTTGGCACACAGGTAGCTCCAAAACCATTACTTGGAACGTAGCAGGTACCACGACAAACAACATCAATGTGTCTCATGTTAACATTTTAATTTCTACAGACGATGGACAAACATATACTATTATCGCTGCAAATACAGCAAACGATGGAAGCGAAACCATCACGTTGCCAACCACTTTAAGTAATACATACAAGGGTAGAATCAAAATTGAGGCAGTGGACAATATCTTTTATACGGTTTCAAAAGCTTTAACCATTTGGGACACCACTACAAGCAATGAAACTTTTGATACAGAAGTGTTTAATATTTTTCCAAACCCAGCAAAAAATCTGTTGAACATTGCATTTTCTTCAGAAAAATCGCCATCAACTCAATACTTTATTTTTGATCTGAGCGGACGTTTAATACTAACGTTGGAAAACAATTCCAGACAAAGCATTCATCAATTAAACATAGATAGTTTAGCTCCTGGAACATATATTTTAATAATTAACAGTCATGGAAAAAACTCCAATCACAAATTTATAAAACACTAATTTTCAACAGGTCAATATAAAACAAACCACTATAGAATTGAATTTCATGTTTCAGTAAATGAGTAAGGCACGAGCGTTTTTTAGGAAGAAATGGCGGGCTATTTCGAGTAAAAAAACGAAGTAAGGTTGCCTTTTATTGGGAAGTTTATAAAAAACATTCTTCGCTATTTATAATTCTAATAATCAGCGACATGAATCCAAGAGAAGAATCGAACTCAGGTTAATAACTGAGAATTTTTAGAAACTAAAGTTGATACACTGAAAGCGCCTAGTTTTAAACTATTTTTGAGACCAATAAAACAGCTTAGAAATATAAACGTCTAAGCTGTTTTGTATTTACTTTATATTTTTCAAGTTAATCACTTCTTGTTCATTTAGGAAACGCCATTGTCCACGAGCTATTCCCCATTTTGTCAATCCGGCAAACACCACACGATCCAATTTAATGACGTTGTAGCCTAACCCTTCAAAAACAGCACGAACTACTTTGACATTAGAGGTTTTAACGCTGATGCCAACTTCGCTTTTAGCCTGCTTTTCGACATAAGAAATTTCTTCTACCCACACCTTATGATCGTTGACATAAACTCCTTTTTGTATCTTTTCTAAATCTTCAAATTTCAAGTTTTTATCTAATGAAACGTGGTATAATTTTGAGGAATGTTGCGCAGCATTTGTAAACTTTTGAATCAAATCATTGTCATTCGTAAAAAGCAAAAGACCAACTGTTGTTTTGTCCATACGTCCCACAGGTTTCAGAACCGCTGTGGAGGCATTTTTAACCAATTCGTAGGCATTAGAAACACGATCGTCATCAGCAGTAGAAAAACCTTTAGGTTTATTGAGTAAAACATAAACTTTCTTTTCAGGATTCAATAAAGCACCATCAAAAACAACTTTGTCGTTTGGCTTGACTTTATAACCCATTTCGACAACAACTTCGTCATTGACTGTCACATTTCCGGACTGAATATACAAATCGGCGTCACGACGTGAACAAACACCCGAATTAGCAATATATTTATTCAAACGAATCGTGCCATCATCAATTTGTTTTGAAACTTTTGGCGCTGATTTTTTAAAAGACTTATTGGAGCTACTCTCCCTTTCCTGCTTCTGATTCCTTTCAGACGAGCGTTGTTTTGAAAAAGAAGCCTTTTTATTGTTATTGTGATTTTTATTTCCTCTTCGTGTGTTCATTTTTCGAAAAATTTCTACAAAGATACGAGAATATTTAGCATCTTTACACAAAGATTTAAATTGTAGAAATGTTATGAAAAACAAGTGGATTATTTTAATACTTATACAAGCAATCATCAGCCTTGTAGCAGGAATCCTACTTTCTAAGATGTCCTTATTCGGACGCATTGGTGTTTCAACTTTTTACACGGAATATGACTTCCTAAAACATTGGTACAAAGGATTTACTGCTATATTTATCATTCAACTACTTCTCATAATCATCCTGTGGGTTATCAAGCGTATCACAACTTATAAAAATTTCAGTATTGTAAACCTGATTTTCGTTATTTTAGGATTGATTGGATTATTTTATACTTACCACGATTTCACATCAACCAGTCATAAATACATGAATAGTAAATTCCACACAGGTGGTTATTTGTTCTGGGCTGGCTGGTTTTTCAGTTGTTTGTATTTCTTTTTTGCTCGGGTAAAACCAAAACCTAAGATACTCCTTGAAGAGGAGCCAGAATTAATGGATTTAAACGAAAACAATCCTGAATTTTAACATTTTCAGAACTTTGAATTTCCAATGCCGATACGGAATCTTATTTAATAGGTATTCTTAAAGTTTAATAAACTATAAATACGGCTCGACCAATTCCTTGCCGTGTACAATCACTTTTGGGTTGATTAAAACAATCGAAAGCACGCCTAATATAATAATGAGTTTTAATAAAATATGTAGCTTTTTATAATCTATTTGCGTGGTAGCCTGATACAGAAACACTAAAAAAGACATCAACAATCCACTACTTACATAAAAATAATACTGCATATACCCTACCTCGTAATAAACGATTAAAGCGTAAGCTGGTAACAAAGTGAGCACAACTAAAATCGAAATGAGGCATTTTGAAATATTACTTCCAAAACGCACAGGAACAGTCTGATAATCGTTTGCAAAGTCTCCTTTGATGTTTTCCAAATCTTTTACAAACTCTCGAATCAAAATAATTAAGTAGAGATAAAATCCATGAGCAAAAATCCCCCAACTAAAGTTCTGAAAGTGCATTAAAATACCAAAAAAAGGAAGAAGTACTAAAAGTGAAGCTGAAATATTTCCAATAATTGGATATTTTTTTAATTTATGTGAATAGAACCATAAAAGAAAAATATAAACGGAATAAAAGGCAGCTGCCCGCCAAGAAACCAACAAGGCTAATGAAACGCTTAGAAAATTCAATAAAAAATAAGTTTTCAATTGCGTCCCCTTACTGACTCTTCTATCTATCAATGACTTATAAGGTCTATTAATCAGATCCTTTTCTCCATCGTAGAAATTATTGATGATATAGCCCGACGCAATCGCCAAAGTACTAACGAAAATTAACAAAAAAAGATGCAAGTCGGTCAGAACAGCTAGCGCTCTAAAATCAGCTCCAAAAATAAAAATTGCCGATAGGTATTGAGCCAACACCACAACGGCAATATTGTATCCTCGAACCACAGAAAAAATACTCACAAATTTGAGTGCCAACCATTTAATCTTCTGGGTGCTTGTCATATTAGAAACGGTAAACCAACTCTAATCTATAGTCTTTCAAGCTTTTCTTAGCTTTTTCATAATCGGGTGCAAAACCCAAGATATAACCGCCACCACCAGAGCCACAAAGTTTTAAATAATAATCGTTACTATCGATTCCCTGTTGCCAAATTTGATGAAACCTTTCCGGTATCATTGGTTTGAAATGATTCAAAGCTATTTTTGATAACTGTTTCGTATTTCTAAACAATGATTTAAAATCTCCTTTCAAAAAGTTTTCTACACATAAATCGGTATATTTGGTAAACTGCGATTTCATCATGTTCCTAAAACCTTCGCTTTTAAGACTTTCCATAAAAATATTAACCATAGGCGCTGTTTCACCAATCATTTCCGAATCAATCAAAAAAACTGCCCCTTTGCCTTTTTCCTTTTGTGAAGGAATACCTGTTGGCTCAATATGATCTTTGGAATTAATTAAAATCGGCAAGCTTAAATAAGAGTTCAAAGGATCTAATCCAGAGGAAGTTCCATGGAAGAAAGACTCCATTCTACCAAAAATCTTCTTTAGAGAAAGTAGTTTTTCTCGGCTTAAATTCTCCAAAACCGTAATCTTGTTCTTGGCATACTTGTCGTAAATTGCAGCAACCAAAGCCCCGCTACTTCCAACTCCATAACCTTGTGGAATACTAGAATCGAAGTACATCCCAACAGCCAGATCTCGGTCAAAAGCATCGAAATCTAAATGCATCAAATCAGGTTCATTAACGGACAATTTCTTGAGGTAAATGGAAAATTCTCTCAAGTTCTCATTGGATTTTTTAGTACCTTCTGTCAATGTTTTGTCGACCTTCAACGCTCCGTTATAAAAGTTATAAGGAATCGACAAACCTTTGGAGTCTTTGATGATACCGTATTCGCCAAACAATAAAATTTTTGAATAAAACAAGGGTCCTTTCATAATCAATCAATTGAATAACAAAGATAATGTTTATTTTTGAAAGTCTTAAAATTCTTTTGTATTTCTTTATATTGAACTTTATTATGTGACTGTACAATTCAAAAAAAAACCGTCAACGGATAAATCACGTCAACGGCACAAAATATAGGACTAATTTTAACTCTTACATTGTTTTAAATTGAACTTGTCTTTTCGATTGAAATAGAAAACAAGACTGGTTCAATACATTTCAAGGACTCTGTACATCAAGCTTTTGGCAATATTTGAAGCACTGTATTTAATATCTTCTGCGTTGGGCCCTTCATACAGTTGATCAACTGTATTCTGAAACAGCGCGAGCCAATGTTGAAAATGTTCAGGTTCCATAGTACTTTTGTCGTGGATTTCTTTGTGAACCATCATTGGATTTCCTTTAAACCTTCCTGTTCCGAACAAAATAACTTCCCAAAAATCATACATCTTAGGCAGGTGTACCTCCCAATCTGTCTCTGCCACATCATTGAAAAAGTAACCTATGACATCATCAATCTGAACACGTTCGTAAAAACGATTGATCAACATCTCAATGTCTGCTCTGGTTAAAATATCTGTTTTATTCGCTTCCATTCACTATTAATTTTCATCTCTTCAAAGTTCGTAATAAATCAACTCCCTTATTATGACCTTAATCATAATAGAAAGTTGCCCTTTGGAGGACAACTTTCAGCATAGATTAAAGCTCGTTATATCATGAAGCTTGAAAAAAAATGTTATTAGTTTTCACTACAAATATAGCGCTGTACACTTCTTTGATTTTATGATTGTAATCATAGTCGAGCAAATAAATCGAACTTATCTTTGTTTCAGATTAAAATTCGCACTAAATTTACACTTGTGAAAAAATTAGCAGTCATAATAGCTCTTTTTATGTTTTTCAAACCTGTACTTCCAGTCGTTGAATACTTCGCTTTTTATGACTATATCAAAAATGAACGCTGCGAAAATCAAGACAATCAAGAATTGGAGTGTAACGGAAAATGTCATCTTAAAAAGGAATTGGCCAAAGCAGCCGACGCTACAGAAAAAGGGAATGAAAACCGAACATTCCCAGTAGAAATTCATTTGGTATTTTTTAATGAACTTCAAGAAAACCTCGTCCCTTTTGCTCCTATCTACAGCAACGACCAAAAGGTGAAATCCGCATACAACAATCTTTATACTTATCAAAAAAGCACTACGGTTTTCCATCCACCGGTCTTGATTTAATTTTAGAAGTTGTTTCTTTCATTTATTTATCTTTTTGTGAACACAAAGAGCAATTTTTCATACAACAAATTGAACCAAAGAAACAGCGTTCACCGAATTTTAAGTGATATTCGAATCAAAAACTTATTTATGAACTTCTTGACTTTTTCAATTGGCTACAAAATACTCTTTTTGAAATCTTTTTTGTCTTTTTTTACCCCATAGCTCTGCTATTCAGTACAAAAAGTCTTTAAACAGAACAAAAACAGCTGTTTTTCACTTCAATCAAAAAAGTCGAGAAAAGTTCTATTTCTAATATTAAATATAAATTAAAATGAAAACCATAAAATACATCTCTGTTTTATTCATGGCACTGTTGACTTTTTCGTGTACCTCAGACGATGAAACAGATCTTACAAATCTAGACGAATTAACTAATTTAATAAAAATACAAGAAATTTCAAATACAACACATACAGTAGAATTGTATTCTAAAAGTGGCAAACTGGAACAAGGCTACAATGCACTTTCGCTCCGCATTAAAGAAAAGAACGGCAATTCTTTTATTGACAATGCCATTGTTAGCTGGAATCCAATGATGTACATGACAGCCATGCAACATTCTTGTCCAAAATCTGAAGTGGTAAAAACACCGCATAAACAAACCTTATACAACGGATTCCTCGTTTTTCAGATGGCATCACACGGTTCGGAATATTGGGAACTAACTATTGATTATACAATCGACGGAACTTCTTACTCTGTTTCCGACACTTTAGAAGTACATCCTTCAGACAAACAAAGAGTTACTACATTCACAGGAACCGATGATGTGCGTTATGTTTTAGCACTTGTAGCACCTTCGGAACCGAAAGTTGCTATAAACGACATGATTGTAGGATTGTACAAAATGGAAAACATGTCTCATTTTTCTACAGTTGACCATTATTCGATAAAGATTGACCCAAGAATGCCAAGCATGGGCAATCATGGATCTCCCAATAATCAAGATTTAACACAAAAGACAGATGGTTTTTATCACGGAAAGTTATCGTTGACTATGACAGGTTATTGGAAAATCAACCTTCAACTTTTAAACGCTGAAAATCAAACGATAAAAGGAGAAGAAGTTACAAACGAACAAGAATCAAGTAGTTTGTATTTGGAAATTGAATTTTAAAAACCACCTTATGAAAACGTATAAAAGCGTCTGTTGGTTGCTCATTTTCTTGGGAGTTACTGCATATTCCCAAGAAAATTCCATCGACAGTTTGTTCAATGATATTATTTTGGATGAAATCATTATATCGACCAGCGAAAAGACATTAGATAAAAACCAACCAAAAGCACTTTCAACCTTAGATGAATTATTAGAGAAATCACCTAAAATTAATATGGTTAAAAGAGGAGGTTACGCTTGGGAGCCCCTTATCAATAGCATGGCAACTGAACGCAGTCTAATTACGATTGATGGAATGAGAATTTTTGGAGCCTGTACAGACAAAATGGACCCGATTACTTCCTATGTAGAAATTTCAAATCTTTCAAAAGCAGAAGTGAGTTCTGGTCAACAAGGCAGCACTCACGGTGCGACCATAGGCGGTGCTTTAGACCTAAAAAGAAGTACTTCGAGGGATCGTCCCGAAGGCTGGAATGGTAAATTAGTTAGTGGGTACGAAACTAATAATAAGCAAAAGATCTTTGGCGGCGCTGTAGGATACAATCACAACTTGCTCTATGCCAACGTCGATTTCATGTATCGAGATGCTGAAAATTATAAAGCTGGCAAGTCCCAAGAAGTTCCTTTTTCTCAATTTACAAAATACAATGTTTCAGGAACTTTTGGTACTTTCCTCAATCGTCAAAATTTGATAGAAGCTTCCGTTATTTACGACAAAGCAACCGATGTGGGCTACCCTGCCTTGCCAATGGATGTTTCACTTGCCGAAGCTTTTATCAGTTCGATCAAACACGAATGGAAACCGATTTCGGCAACTTTGGAAAGCTGGGAAACCAAGTTGTATTACAATACGATCACGCACACAATGGATGACACAAAGCGGCCCGATGTTCCAATTCACATGGACATGCCAGGTTGGTCAGACACCTATGGCTTGTATTCAAAAATAAATGGGAATCATAAAAAACATCGCTTTTCGGCCAATCTAAATGCTTTCTACAATCAATCAATTGCAGAAATGACAATGTATCCCAATGATCCGGATGAGCAGCTCATGTTTATGTACACTTGGCCCGATGTTCGGACTTTTTACCGTGGTTTGCATCTGACTGATCTTTACCATTTAAGCGAACAAAGCAAATTAAAATTCACATTTGGAATTGGATGGCACAGCAACAAAATCGCAGATGATTTTGGTCTGTCGAGTTTACGGATTTTTCATCCTGATATGAAGCCTACAAAAGATCGTTTATTGAAGAGCATTTCAGGTAATTATTTGCTGAATACTGGAAAATGGAGCTATAATTTCGGATTAGCATTCGGCGAAAGAGCTCCCTCTGTATCTGAAGGCTATGGGTTTTATTTGTATAACAGTAATGACTTTTACGATTATGTGGGTAATCCCTATTTGCTCAATGAAAAATCTTGGGAATTAAACGCGTCCATTCATTATCATTCCAAGAAAATACATTCCAAGATTTCAGCAAATTACTTCCATATTCAAAATTACATTGTTGGAAAAGTTGATGAAACCACATTACCTATGACTATTGGAGCCTCAGGGGTAAAACACTATTCTTCTTTGGATTATGCAACTGTATTTACTATGGACTACCAGATTGATTATCATTTTCACAGTAATTTAAAAGCTGAGACCTTACTAGTTTACAGTTATGGAAAAGGGAAAGACGGTGCTCATCTACCTTTCATCAGTCCCTTTCGCTACGCACTCCATTTAGAGTATTTTAAAAACGAATTCCGTTCTCAAATCACAATCAACGGAAATTCAAAACATCAAAATTACGCCTCTTTTTATGGAGAAAATCAAACTAGTGATTACATTATTTTTGGCATAAATACTAGTTATAAATTTGTTTTCAACAGAACAGCTTTACGCTTGACAGCTGGAGTCGAAAACATTTTAGACCGCCACTATACCACCTTCGCTGACTGGAACAATATTCCGCGAAGTGGTCGCAACATATTTTTGAATGCCGTATTTGAATTATAAAAAAGGTTGCCTGTATTCGTAAAACGGGCAACCTTTTATCTTTTTATGTAAAAAAATTAATCTCTAAGTATGTTTCTTGAAATAACTAATTTTTGAATTTCAGTAGTTCCCTCTCCAATTGTACAAAGTTTAGAATCACGGAAAAACTTTTCTACTGGAAAATCTTTGGTATAACCATATCCTCCATGTATTTGGATAGCTTCTGTTGCTGCTTTTACGCAAACTTCGGATGCATACATTTTTGCCATAGCTCCTGCTTTTGTTACAGGTAAATTCTTTTCTTTCAAATACGCAGCTTTGTGTAGCAATAATTCTGATGCTTCAATTTCAGTGGCCATATCTGCTAATTTAAAACTAATCGCTTGAAATTGTGAAATAGGTTTACCAAATTGCACACGTTCTTTCGAATATTTCAATGCTGCCTCATAGGATCCCTTTGCAATTCCCAAAGATAAGGCTCCAATGGAAATACGTCCTCCATCCAAAATTTTCATAGCTTGGATAAAACCTTCACCTACTTCACCCAAACGATTGGCATCCGGAATTCTACAATTATCAAAAATCAATTCCGCCGTCTCTGAAGCGCGCATTCCTAATTTATTTTCTTTTTTTCCAGAGGTAAATCCAGGAGTTCCTTTTTCAACTACAAAAGCGGTCATTCCACGAGAATCACCCTTTTCTCCAGTACGAACAATTACAACAGCTACATCTCCTGAAATGGCGTGTGTGATAAAGTTTTTTGCACCGTTAATGATCCAATCATCCCCATCTTTCACAGCTGTAGTAGCCATTCCGCCTGCATCAGAACCCGTGTTGTGTTCTGTTAATCCCCACGCTCCAATCCATTCTGCAGTGGCTAATTTCGGAATCCATTTGTTTTTTTGTGCTTCGTTCCCGAAAGTTAAGATATGATTTGTACACAAAGAATTGTGAGCTGCTACGGACAAACCAATCGAAGAATCTACTTTAGAAATTTCTTCTACAACGGTAATATATTCGTGATAACCTAAGCCAGAACCGCCTAATTCCTCCGGAACCAATACGCCCATATATCCCATCTCTCCTAATTTCTTAAACAATTCGACCGGAAAAATTTGCTCTTCATCCCATTTCATAATATTTGGACGGATCTCTTTCTCAGCGAATTCTCTGATTGACTGTGCAATCATAGCCTGTGTTTCGTTGTACTCGAAGTTCATTTTACTTATTTGTTTGTTTCGTTTTTTATTCGTTTTCTAAAAAGTCAAATATACTTCAATTATTTTAATTTTGTCGAGTGGAAAATTGCTTATTTTAGTTAAATCCTCTTTTGTCAATGGTTCGTCTTGTTTGCTTCTAAGAATAACTATCTCTCGAGCTATTGACGCACTAATATACGGAACTTGAGCTAATTGTTCTCTTGACGCCGTATTTACTTGCACTTTTTCGATGTTTGGCTTTGCTCCTATATAAGTAGATTTTTTTAAAATCGTCACGGCTTCCGGACGCATTCCCCTAATAAATTCCAATTGATTAACCGAAACAAAACCGCCCAAACGTTCTCTTTCAGTCAAAACGGCATTAGCAAAATAATCACCAATTCCTTTTAAACCAATTAAATCATCATAAGACGCACGATTCAAATCAATTTTTCGTACAACATCAGTCGTTTTTTCTATCTTGGGTTGCTTGCGAGCTTGTGCCCATTCTGGAAATTTAAATAACGCAGCAATTGTATTCAACAAACTGTCAGAAATTCCAGTGATTTGCTGAAATTCTAATGCTGAATCTACATATTCGCCCGTAGCTCTAAAAGCTAATAATTTATCAATTTCTTCAGGACTCATCCCTAAACGAAATCCGCGTTCGTAATTAATGAAATTTGGATTAAAAGTAGCATGACGTGTCTTTTGCATCATCGTTTGTTTCAAACTATCAATTTCTTGCTGTATCTGAACATCTGCCACCACCTTCAATTCTTTCTTTGGAACAACATATTTTGTTCCGAAAATCATCAACTGCAGTACACAAATTATTCCGATTAAAACCAATACAGCAGTACGTTGTTTTTTATTGAAATATGGGATCTTCATTGATTCATTATTTTTATGCCAACATCACAACTCAAACAACGACGCAAATCACAGTAGTTTTTCTTTAAATATAATAAAGCTTGACTATCCAATGCATTCTCAACCGGCACGTTCAGTGATTTAAAAACTGCAACCGCTGTATTCTTTTCATATCCGATGGTTTGATAGTGCTCTAAGATATCCTCTATCATTTCCTTACCGAACTGTTGATGATAAACGTATTGAAACGGTAAAATTGTATTGATTAAAATCAATTCATAAAACGACTTTGAGACCTTTTTATTTCGCTTTTTGTGTATTCTCCCAAAAACATAATGTGATTCCCAATATTCAGACACCGAGCTATCTAACAGATTATTGTGGAGTATTCCAGCCTTTGTATTTTTAATTATATCGAACAAAAACAATTGTTTATGAAAAAAATCCGCAAATTGAACCAACCGAATCGTCGGAAAATTATCCGGCCGAAGTTTGTGAAAAGAGACCTTAGAAACCACGATATTTAAATCGTATTTGTGTGCCAAATATTGATAGGTTTTCTGAAGTAATTGCAAATGATAATCTTCATTTTCATTTTGAAGTAGACCTGCTGTTCCCAGCAAAAGAGCTTCCAAATGCTTCAAATTGGATTGGTTTTTTTTCAAAACTGTTAGTGGAAGGCTTCGAGCCAACTGATAGAAGGCTTCTCCATTAATATTCAAACCAAAACTACGCAATAACAGCCTGTAAAATGCTTCTTCCCAATTGTTTTGAGTTTGTTCCAGCTCACTAAAAATACGTTTAGAGAATTGTTCTAAACGCTCTATCATCAATTTTTCTTTCCACAACATCCATTCAAATGGGGAAAAATGTTTTAAATAATTCTCACAAAAAATAAACTTTGGATCTGATTGAAATTGATTATAGGTTCTAAAAGTGGCATCAGACACATAATCTTTCAGCAGCAAAGTAGGAATTTCTTCGCCATTGGCTCGCACCACAGGAATATCGTTATTCCAGACCACATGTAAAATCACGTTGTCATAGGCTGCATCGATTTCGTGATGATGAACATACCAATCTGAGGCATTGACATGCATTTCGATATTACCAGCCCAAAGTTGTTGGTCGATAAATACCTTTGCATTGAAAAAATCGGGACCTTCAGTTCCTAAATACATGCCAAAATCCTTGACGACGACTTGATTTCCCTGAACTGTTTTTAAAAGTGCCGAATTCAACTTTTTGAATCGCCAAACGTAATGTAAAAAATCTTCTCGCATGCCCAAAATGCTTTATATATTTTCCCTAAACAACAAACAAAGTTTAAATTTAGAACAAAATCCCAAATTATCCTAAACTTTAACATCATAATCATTAAAATTCTGTTGGGACAAGCTAAAAACACACTTGGTATAAAATGAGAATGAAAACAAAAAAGTCCCAACTAAACAGTTGAGACTTTTATTATGAAGTTGAAATGAATCTATTTTATAAGATTAAGAATGTCGGACTTCGTGATGATTTGATATTTACCATTATTCGCTACTAATACTGCTTGGTTTAATTGTTGCAACAGTTTTGAGACCTCTTCGATGGTGGTCTTTTCTGAAACCACTGGATAGGGTTGCCCCATCACTTTCGCAATGCTCACTTCGGCTGCATTTAAATCATTCAAAAAAACATCTAGTAAATCCGATTGTTTGACCGAGCCTATAAAACCGTTAGAACTCACTACAGGCACCTGACCAATTTGATGTTGGCGCATTTTATCGATGGCATGACTTACCAACTCACCGCTACGCAGTGTTATCAAGGATTGCTCTCCTCTACTAGCAATTAAATCTGCAACAGTTGTAATTTCTTCATCAAAATAACCTTTTTGACGCATCCAATCGTCATTAAAAATCTTACCAATATAACGTGATCCAGAGTCGTGAAACAAAACCACAACTACGTCGTCGGGCTTCAGCTCTTCTTTCATTTGCAGCAATCCTTTAATGGCAGAGCCAGATGACATCCCTACAAAAACCCCTTCTTCTAATGCCAATTTCCTACAATATACAGCTGCATCTTTGTCGGTTACCTTTGTGAATGCATCAATTACAGAGAAATCAACGTTTTTTGGCAAAATATCTTCTCCAATTCCCTCTGTGACATATGAATAAACTTCATTTTCATCAAAAACTCCAGTTTCATGATACTTTTTAAAAACGGAACCGTATGTATCAACTCCCCATATTTTAACATTTGGATTTTGTTCTTTCAAATATTTCCCTATCCCAGAAATGGTACCACCTGTGCCTACACCTACAATAAAATGTGTTACTTTCCCAGCGGTTTGTTGCCAAATTTCGGGACCTGTTTGCTCATAATTTGCTTGAGTATTAGACAAGTTGTCATATTGATTCACATACCAAGAGTTCGGTGTTTCTTCCGACAATCTTTTAGAAACAGAATAATACGATCGTGGATCTGTAGGTTCTACATCGGTTGGACAAACGACTACTTCTGCACCAACAGCACGCAGTATATCCATTTTTTCTTTGGACTGTTTGTCAGTCAGCACACAAATAAGTTTATAGCCTTTTACAATTGCTGCCAATGCCAATCCCATACCTGTATTTCCAGAAGTACCTTCAATAATAGTTCCGCCAGGTTGCAATCTTCCATCTGCTTCTGCATCTTCGACCATTTTTAATGCCATGCGGTCTTTACATGAATGACCAGGATTGAAATATTCCACCTTTGCAAAAACTTTACAAGGCAGGTCTTTTACTATGTGATTTAACTGAACCAATGGAGTGTTTCCAATGGTCTCTAAGATATTTTTTGCGTAATTCATTTTCTTTTTTGATTTAGACAAATATACGAAGAAGGTTTCGGTCAAAAAACCTTTTAAAATCATAAACTTAGTTAAAGAAATTCCATTTAACCCCCAACCTAAAGATCAAATCTTTATAGGGGTATGATGGAGTGTTGTAATAACGATAACCTGTAAAAGGTGCGTTGAAGTGTTCTACATTCAAATAAAACTGAGCCGTTTTCACCTTAGCATTCAGGAAAAAATCAATCATCGGAAATGCTCCGATTTTAACTTGATTCTGAATCATAAAATCTCCAATAACTGGATGGTATTCATCAGCGTAATATTTAGAAAAATAATTAAACACTACACCTGTCTGAAAAAACAAGGCGTTATTAAACACATGATCCGAGAAATAAAGTGTATTTCTTGTTATTAACCGTGGTACATTTAAGATAGCATCCTCCTGAATGGTTTGTTGGTACTGCAAGGTATTATCTAAAGCCCATTTTCCATATCGAAACTCCTTTGAAGCCTTTATAGAAAAATAATTAATTGTATTTTTATATTGCTTCGGACTTGCTAAAAGCTGCGAAAAACGACCATTAGCATCTGTCTGAGGTGCATCATTTGAAAAATATAATTTGTCGGTAATTAATTGATACGTTCCAGAAAGTTCTGCCCAAGGTGTGGTTAAAACAGCATTTAATGTCGCGTATTTTTCATTTACAAAATTGTTGTGCCAATTAAAAGAGGTATAATCACTTTGAAACAACTGATAAGTATAATCAGGAATTTTGCTTTGTAAATGATAACTCGCTTGTAAACCATAATTTTCGTCTAAATTGAACACAGCATTGATTTTTAAATCTGTTAAAGCTGGACCGACTATAGATTGCTTAAAGTCAACATCTGCTATATAATTTTCTTTGTTCAATAGATAAGAACCACCGATCGTGAGTAGGTTGTCATTTAATTGATTAGGAATCCTATTGTTATCAATATCAAAAATGATGGATTGATAAACATAATTAAAGTTGTAAATACCCGCCGAAACAGCGAAAACACCAACTTTAGAAGAATCAAAAGCCAGATCAAGTTCATTTTCAAATCTTTTGTAACGAACCTTATCAAAAATCCCTCTTGAAAAAGCATTTCCAAAATAAGGTTTTTCTAAATTAAAAGGATTGTAGTTAGCCTGTTGAAATACATTAGAAAAATATTCGTAAGTGAATTGATGTCGCAATAATGCCTTATTTTCTTTGGATTTATTGAACTGTAAACTATGGTCTAAATAGGCTCTAAATCCTTTAAACTGTGTTTTAGAATCATCAAAATGAACGCGAAGTTGCTGCCGATTATTATAAGGAGCTTGAGACGAATCAAATTGACTCGTGTCGAACAAACCGCCACTTTCGTCGTTATAAATATCTTGTGAGGTAATGTGGTTTTTTAATTGGTATCGTTTGTTTTTAGAAAAATAACTAGAACCGATTCTAAAATTACCATTTGAAGTAAGTTGATTAACATATTTACCTTGAGAGCGTAATGCCCTATATCCAACAAAGATATTGAATTGTTCAGAAGTATTGATGGTGATTAAAGCGTCCAAGTTTTGACCTTTACCAGTCACACTTCTATAGAATAATTCGGAAGCAGGTGTAGGAACGCGATAATAGTCAATATCTTCTTTATTTAAATAAGAAAATCTACGTGCGTTGAAACCAAAATTAATACTATTTGTAAGTTTCAAAAAAGTTGGGGTTAACGACTGATAAGTTTGTCCGTCATTATTGAACCCAAGAACTCCAAACAAATCCTTTCTTAAATAATTCTGTAAGTATTGCTTTTTAACAGTCAATACGGTATCAAATGTAGTATCTCTTTTGTATTCATTAAAAATTTTATACGCTGATATAGGCGCCACAGTATCGCCTGCAGCTGTAACAATTTTATTAACTTTGAGTGAATCCAGACTTACGGCACTAGCACCAGAAAAGCGTTCAAGACCGCGAGAGCTCACTCCTAAATTACGATCAGTAGGTGAACTAACCTGCCTAAGAGGTTTCGTTTGAGCAAAAGAAGTTCCCACGAACATAAATAAAAGAAAAACAATCAAGCGCATATAAAGCAAAATTTAGACAAAAATACATCTTTTTAGGGATTCAAGGCAATAAAAAAAGAGATGCTTTCGCATCTCTTTTCATTATTTAAAAACCAGTTATTAGTAACCAGGATTTTGAACCATTCTTGGATTCGCAATCATTTCTGAACGCGGAATAGGCATTGTTAATCTATGACTTGTAGGGTCAAGCGAACAAGCTCCAGTAGAAAGACAATCTTGTGGGTCTCTCACAAAGCCAGGACTACCAGCTCTTGTACCTAAACGTTTCATGTCTAAATAGCGGTGACCTTCAAAAGCAAATTCAACTCTACGCTCTTCTAAAATTCTTGCAAAAGCAGCTTGTTTAGAAGAGAAATCAGTAGGCATTGTCACTGGGATACCACCGTACGGATCTTCAAAATTTCTACTTGCTCTAATGTTAAAGATGATTGACTCAACATTACTGTAATCATCAACAGCAACATTTCCTGTTAAATTTCCTTCATGAGCACGTTTTTCAGCTAATGCCAACAACATGTCTGTAAAGCGGAATTCCCACAGGTTCGCCATCAAAGGCCTGTTTGGAATATCACCAGGATATTTACCAATAAAAAGCAAGTCTTCGTCTCTATATTCTTCAGCCCCCATAGAAGCATAATTAGGTGCTACTTTAGAATTACCGTGAACAGTGAGACGATAACGTCCATCTTTACGAATGCTATCATAAACCGCACCTTGTTGGCTCGGATCTAATTTATCCAATTCGTTATACAAAGAACGTCCCATTTCCATATAAGCTCCTTCACCAAATCTAGCACTGTGCCAAGAAAGACCGATACCAGAAGTTGTACCACCATCTGTTGAAGTACGATTCAACTTAAAAATCGCTTCACCTCCGTCGAAAGGTGTTGCAGTAAATATTGTTTCAAGCTCTGCACCGTCAAGGTATTTTGGAGGTATAGAAATTGCATCTGGATCATTTGGATCTATTGCAGGAGGATTCATCAAACGATTAAAGGCATCCTCAAGTTTTGCATAAGACTGATCTGTTTGAAGCATAGCATTCAACTTGATCACAATAGATTCGATAAACGGCATGGATGCATAACCCGACCCAAGTCCTTGATCATCAACTCCACCTAAATTTCTAACCTTTTGGATGTCGCTTTCAATGAACTCTACAATTTCTTTAACAGTAGATCTTTCCACAAAATTGTTGTAGTCATCCGTTTGTAAAAAATGAAATTTAATTACGGACAATCCATCTGGATTGGTATAGTCTGGTGTGAAAAAAGAAAACAATTTATAATGACAGAATGCTCTTAATCCATAAACATGTGCCAAATGTCTATTCAAAAGGCGTTTATCAGCATTTGAGGCTGTTTCCAACATTTCAAGAATACGGTGCTCGATTCGATTCAAACGATTCACACTACCGTAGTAGCCACCCCAAATAGCCTGAGGTGCTCCAGTTCCAGCTTGTAACAAGAAAGTATAACTACCGTCGTTTACACCTTGTCCAGAGTTATTTTTACCTATTCCTAATTCATCCGTGAAAAACGAAGTAAAGCTTATTTCAGTCTCACGGGGAAACAGTCCGTAAATGGTACGAATTCCTTTTCCAATATCTGCAGGTGTTCTAAAAACAGCTGCCTCTTCTGTTACGATACCCGGTTGTTCAATTTCATAAGCATCAGAACACGCAGTTAGCATAGTTGCAGCTAATGCTACCGAGAAAAATATTTTTTTCATAATTCTTTATTTTTATTTAAAATTGAACTTCAACTCCAAAAGATACTGTCTTAGGTGTAGGATATTGACCATAATCTACAGTTCTATTACTTTCAGCATCCCAACCTCTCCACTTAGACCAAGTATGTAAATTTTCTGCTTGTGCATATACTCTCAATCCAGTAAGTTTCATGAAATCGATGTCCTTTTTCTTAAAGTTATATCCTACTGATAAATATCTAAGTCTTAAATAAGAGGCATCCTGTAAGTAGAAAGACGAACCACTTGCGTTAGCAAAGTTAGAACCAGCTAAAGCCGGGAACGTTGCATCACGATTATCAGGAGTCCAATAATCTCTCATGTCATTTGACAAGTTATTTTCTCCAACAAAAGTAGGGGCTGTAAAGAAGTAATATTCATTATCATATCTCCACACGTCCAATGCATAAGTAAAGTTCGCAGTCAAGAACCAACCTTTATGCTCGAAATCCAAACCAAAACCTCCTTGATAAATTGGGAAAGCCGATTTTTCTAACCATTGGTTATCTGCATCTGTTGGGTCTTCTGTAATACCTCCATCTTTAGTTCTAAAAGTCATATTACCATTATCTGGATTGATCCCCATAAACTCAGGCATGTACAACTCTCCAATCATTGAACCTTCACGGTAAGCTGTCAAACCACCACCCCAGAAAAACCCTTCTTCAGACGGGATATCTAGCACAGTGTTTTTGTTATATGCTCCGTTTAAATGCAATGTCAATCTTGTTTTATCATCGCGAATAATGTCTCCAGCGATATTTAATTCAATACCCTCGTTTTTCATAGAGCCATAGTTCGCTGCAATAGTAGCTGAACCATTGATTGCAGATACAGGTCTACTCAAATACAACTCATCAGTTTGTTTCTTATATACGTCAACCGAACCTCTTAAACGATCGTTCCACACTCCAAAATCCAAACCAATGTTTGCTTGAGAAATTTCTTCCCATTGCAACTGAGGATTTGGCAATGAAGACACAAATAAACCGGTTTCTTGGTTGTACACCACTCCAGAAGAGTACTGAGTTTGGAACAATTGAGCAGCTCCAAATAATCCAGTATCCAAGATATCTTGGTTACCAGACACCCCATAAGAACCTCTTAATTTCAAAGTGTTAAACGCAGAGTCTTCCATAAATGCTTCGTTGTCGATGTTCCATCTACCTGCTACAGACCAGAAGGTACCCCAACGGTTGTCATTAGCAAAACGGAAAGAAGCATCTCTACGAATAGTAGCATCTAAACCGTAACGGCGATCGTAGTCATAGCTCGCTACTCCAAAATATGAAAACAACCCGGCATTACTTACGCCCATAGCTCCAGTAGGTGCATATAACTGGTAGTTTTCTGCAGGATTAATCCAACCTGTGGATCCACCATCAGACCAGAAGATAGGATCAAAACCTCTTTTATTAATAGATCTTGATTTGAAATGTGCTTTAACATATTCTAAATAAGCTCCAGCTGTTACTTTATGCAATTCATTCCAAGTGTTTTCATAACGCAAGCTTGTAGTAGAGTTAAAAATCATACGCTCTTCAAAAATATCACTAGCTCTACCAAAGTATTCTTGGCCACCTACTGCAAAATACAGTTCATTAAAAGCATCATAGTGTGTGGTACTATTTTGATTGATCGATTGATAATCGATACCAGTGTGGTTAGCAACAGTAAACTGATCGCTCAGCTTATATTTAACGTTTCCATTAACCAACATTTTCAATTCATTTTGACTAAAAAGGTACGTACGTCTTTTATCCAACAACATATAAGGCATACCTCCAGCTACTCCATATCTATTGAATAAATCAACCGCCGATTTACCAGTACCAAGATACTCATCTGGATTTAAATAAGGTAAAGCTTGAAAAGCACCTAAGAAATAGTTTTGGTTTACTGCGTTAGTACCTGCACTATTTTCCATGTCTGATTTCGAATAGTTGGCATTAAAGCTAAGTCCGTAATTCAATTTACCTGAATTGTTTTTACCATCAACATTAGATCTAACATTGAAACGTTGTAAACCCGTTCCAATCAAAATTCCTTCAAAATCCGAATAACCTATTGATGTAAATGACGCCAAGTTTTTTGCACCCGCACTAAACGTTAGAGTATGCGACTGACTGATTGCATCGTTAAAAAACACATCAGTCCAAGAAGTATTGATTGCTCTTTGTGCATCGTTCAATGCTCTGAATCCAGCCCTAGGATAATCCGCACGTGCTTGATTCAAGAAGTCATCATACTCAGCTGTACTCATTAAATTGTACTTGTTTTTCTGAATCGACGACACTCCTGTAGTACCTACGTATCTAACACTTAAATCCGACTCAAAAGAACCTCTTTTCGTGGTAATAACAATCACCCCGTTAGCACCACGGTTACCGTAAACAGCAGTAGCACCAGCATCTTTCAAAACGTCGATACGTTCGATATCGTTTGGATTCAATGATCTAAAACGACTTGAAGACATCGGCACATCATCGATTACATACAAAGGCTCAATGGAGCCATTGATCGAACCAATACCACGAAGCACCACTTGCGTATTGCTAGACCCAGGCTGACCTGAACCCGTAGCAATATTCAAACCTGGCACCTGACCTTGTAATGTTTGAATTACAGAAGCGTTCGGACGTCCTTCGATTGTCTTAGAAGTTACAGAAGAAACAGCCGTAGCAACCTCTTCTTTTGCGGTGGTTCTATACGTATCTACCACAATCTCCTCCAAGGCAAACGGATCTTCCTCTATCATCATTACATTCAAAATGTTAGATTCAGAAACTCTAATCGTAACCGTTTTGTAACCTTCAAATACAACTCTGATACGGTCACCTTCTTTTACGTTTAAACTATAGTTTCCATTGACATTTGTCTCCGTACCTTCATTGGTACCTACTAACAAAACAGAAGCTCCAGGGATAGGATCTCCAAATTCTGTTCTAACGACTCCGCTCAATTGCTTAGTCTGTGCAAACCCTATTTGCACAAAGAAAACAAAACACAAAGTCAGCATCCAAGTAAACTTTGATCTCATATTAATTTAATTTGAATTAGTTTAGATACAAAACTAAACCTTTTTCCTATAATAACAAACTTTTAACATGCGAATATTTAAAATTATTTTCATAAAAAAACCCAAGCTAACGCCTGGGCTTTTTTACATCTATTTATCAAGCAGTTACTTCTTGATAAATTTATAATCTTGTTTCACTCCATCCTTAGAAATCGTTAGAATATAAACCCCCGACTCTAATTTAGAAACATTCAATTGGGCTGAATTCGCATCAAAAACCGTTTCAATAACTTTTTTACCGCTCAAATCATAAACACCCATTTTACTTCCATCCAAAACATTTAAGTCTCCAGCTAAATTTAAAACATCTTCTACTGGATTAGGATATAGATTCAAACTTTGCAACGCCATTTTTTCAGCAGAAGCCTGCCCGTCTGTTACAGGCATAATACCGCCAGCCCCAGTAATTATCAAAGAATAATCTTGGCTACCTCCAACTAAATTACCTTTATGACTCACAACAATCTTATAATTACCAGCAACAGCATTCGCTGGTTCAATTTTCTCTATATTATCTCTCATATTATCGCCCGTTCTTATAGCAATTTGAGTACTCGTTGGAGCAACCGTCCAGCTACGTCTCAATGCCCATGGATAATATGTAGTTTGCGTATCCATATTGATCAATCGTAAGTCCAAATCATTTATCAATAATTTCGTATCTACATTGGTCCAAGTCGTCGCTTGAAAGGCTGGATCGTTCCATGCAATAGTTACCACTAATGGCTCCACACCGTCGTATGGAAACTCATAACCAAACTCCCTAGAATTAGGCAAAGTAAACTCCTTCAACAAGGCCTCACCTTCAATAGCTTGATCCATTACTTCCATACCACCACCGGCGTTAATCAAGCCCCAACCAAACATAAAGTCCGGTCCTGGAGCTGGCCCAGCTTCGCGAGCTGTATGCGCCATCAAAGCCCTAACAGTAGCAGACTTCATATATTTATTTTCAAATATATTTCTGTGATGATGTTGCCACAATGCGAAAACTCCAGCCACTGCAGGAGATGCCATAGAAGTACCACTCATCACTTCAGTTGACCCCGTTCCAGCATTACTAATCGACTTTACACTAACTCCTTTTGCAGAAATATCTGGCTTAATTCTAAAATCATCTGTCGGCCCCCAGTTACTAAAGGATGACATCGTTACAGAATTTGACCCTGTATAATTATTAAGACCATTTACTGCCGCAACAGTAACAGCATTTTTTGCAACAGCACCCCAACTCAACAAATCTTTACCTCCCTTACCTGGGTTGTAGTTCTTTGCCCTGTCGTTACCCGCCGCAGTTACAATAGTATAATATTGTGCATTGTTTGCAATCACATCAAAATCATGAGCATTGGTGTCGTATCGTCCAAAAATACCTGGACCGCCAGTATATAAATCATAATCGATGCCGTAAGAATGATTCGACACCAAAATAGGCATACTCGCATGTCCTGCAGCCGCAGACATCTCACTCACATCATTACGCCAATTGTACGCATAAACCTGAGACTCATAAGCGAACCCCATTGCCGTACCATCACCGAAGTTTCCAGCAGCTACAGTACCTGCCACGTGCGCAGCGTGCCTTCTACCCAAAGCCGTAGTCCATGATTCATTGCCTCCATCTCTTATCGTATATCTTCCTCCTAAAAAAGCCTGATGATTTGGCAAACCAACACCTCCATCCCATACACCAACTCTAACTCCACTACCTGTCACTCCAGCAGCATGCAACACTTTTGCATTTGCTGTTTGCAACGAACTAGAACTAGCTACGTTATTATGTGTTGTTTTATAAATCAGTGACCCCGCCGCCTCATCATATCCTACTAAAGAAAAAAAGCGCTCTTCCTTGTCGCCACTCAAAGGCAAACCACGCTCCTCTGCAATCTTAACAGCTTTTTGATAATTTTGCTCTGCTTCTACCTCTTTTTCTTTTGCAAATTGAGCTAGAAATTCAATATTTGTTCCCTCTCTAACTTCTTTGGGCATTGTTTGTGTCATTCCTTTTGTTGTTCCCAACATTAGTATCATCGCCAAACTTAGCTTTGTGATCTTATTTTTCATTATTTTAAAAATTAACCATACTTTGTTTAAGGAATCAAATTTAATTATTATTATTGAAATAATTATCTTTTTTTTAAATTATCTATTATTTTAACATTTGAAAGCTTTTTGAAAAAACACAACTCACTGATACACAACAAACGCAAATGCTGGACATTTATTTTCCCTATTTAGAAAAAATTTCTATAATCTGTTTTAAATATAATTCCCACGAACCACACAAAATCGTACATATTCACACAAATACATAACGTGCATTGCTTTCTGAAATTTTTTTGAAACTAATATTGACAAACTGAAAACACTTAGCTCTAAACCATTAACAAAACTATTAACCTGAGTTCGATTCTTCCCTTGGATTCATATCGCTGATTACTAAAACAATAAGCAATAAAAAAAATAAGTTTATTTCTTATGAGTGCTTTTCCATATACCCGATTCTTCAAAAAAGGACAGTTATAAGAAGCGGCTACAGATACTTTTTACAATGAACTCATCTTGACTTTTTCAATAAGAATCAATGCCTTACGAAACTATTATGAAATCAAATCGTCGAATCTATTACTCTCATTAATATAGTCAAAAAAACATCTGTTTTTTAGCTCCTACTTATTACTACGTTCGAGTTTATTTTAAAAGTGGCAACCGATCTCGAAACCTCAACATTTTATTCATAGTTTTAGTAATTCTATTAAAATCGAAAATCAAAGCTGAAATCAACAAACCGATTGGTAATAACAAAACCTTTTCATTATATTCCATCGTCAAAAAAGTACTCAAAACACCCCCAATTATAAAAGAAAACACCACTGATAAATTTAATAAAAGCGACCGTAACACATAAATTTTATTGCCTTGTCTTAAAAGGAATTTACCCATGCCAATCCCAATATCTGTAATCATACCTGTAAGATGTGTCGTCCGAACTACCTTTCCACTTACCACCGAAACAATTCCATTTTGAATACCCATCGCATAAAGCAAAATTAAGATTTGTTTACTATGTACTCCCGACTGATTGTGAATCAAAAAACACCAAGTTAGCAAAATAATTTCGGTAAGAATTGGTAACGCATAAGACAATCTAGGGTGCTTTTTCTTAAAGAGACCGATAAAAAGTGCAGAAGAAAAAGATCCTAACCCAAATGCAAGCAGCCAGAAAGTGATTTTCTGTACAGCAAGCCATCGAGAGAGTTCAAACGAAAGCGCAAATTCTCCCACATGCCCTGTAATATTAGTTGTAAAAACACCTAAATTCACAAAACCATAAATATTGACTGTTCCTGCAGTGAACGCAAAAAAAATCGCTAAGAATAAATTGTGTTTGAATGTACGCTTAATACCTTTTGAATGTAACATAATTAAGAACCTTGCTACAAAGATACGGAATTTAATAATATTGCTTTCTCTTGAGAATCAAAAAATAAACACAGGATTCTACGGTTTTAAACTCGATCCTGCCAGAGTGAACGCCTAATTGGCAACAAAAAACGACAAGTATTCAAACTCTATTTTAGAGGGATTGGCAACACAAACACAAAGAAGTTTCCTTTTTTTTCGTACTTTTGTATTCTTAAACTAATTCAAAAGAAAATGTTACATTTAACAACAGAACTTACAGGGAATACCTTTGTTTTCGTGGTCAACGAGCAAACTTCTATCGACTCGCAGTTTTCTGCATCCATAAAAGAAGCTTTTGAGCATTTTAAAAACAACAATGATCATGAGGATTTAACTAAAATAGGTAATTCGGTTGCTTTTTTTGTAAAAGAAAACGCCGACTTAGAAAAAATGCGTGTAGCTGGATTTAACATTCGCGAAAAATTGAATAAAAAAGTTACCCAAATAACCTTAGTCGGAAATGGGGCGTCTACATTGGCACTAGCAGAAGGGTTGGCTTTGTCAAACTACCAGTTTTTAAAATACTTTAAAGATGCCGATGATAAAGAATTTACCTTAGAGCAAATTCTAATACACGGAGCTGTTTCTATAGAAGACATTAATAAAATGAATAATGTGATTAAAGCTGTAGTTTGGGCACGCGATTTAGTCAACGAACCCAACTCCTATCTCACATCTCTTCAATTAGCAAAGGAGCTTCAAGAAATCGGTCAAGAAGCAAAAATGAAGGTGGATGTATTACATAAATCACAGATCGAGGCGTTAAAAATGGGCGGATTATTAGCCGTCAATAAAGGTTCCGTTCAGCCACCTACATTTACTGTCATTGAATACAAACCTGAAAACCCTATCAACGAAAAGCCTGTTGTTTTAGTTGGAAAAGGAGTGGTTTACGACACTGGAGGTCTTTCGCTTAAACCTACCTTAAACTCTATGGATTCTATGAAATCGGACATGGGGGGAGCAGCGATGATGGCAGGAACAATTTACGCAGCCGCTCTAAACCAACTCGATGTGCATTTAATAGCTTTGATCCCGTCCACAGACAACCGACCTGGTGGAGACGCCTATGCTCCAGGCGACATCATACGAATGATGGATGGCACCACAGTAGAAGTTTTGAACACCGATGCCGAAGGGCGTATGATTCTAGCAGACGCTATTAGTTACGCCGCCAAACACACTCCGGAATTGATTATTAACGCCGCTACACTAACTGGAGCTGCGCTGATTGTAGCTGGTTCACGCGCCGCCTGCATGATGAGCAACGCAGACGAACGCACAAACCAGACGCTATTGAAAGCCGGAGATAAAGTTTACGAACGTATGGTTCAACTACCACTTTGGGACGATTATAAAGAGCAATTAAAATCAACCTGTGCCGATCTAAAAAATATTGGAGGTCGGATGGCAGGCACAATTACAGCGGGTAAATTCTTAGAACATTTTGCCAAAGCACCTTTTATACACATTGACATTGCAGGTCCGGCTTTTACCGAAGCAGCCGAAAATTACAAAGGATTGGGCGGAACCGGCACTGGTATTCGTACTTTACATGAGTTCTTCTTGAACTATAAAAAATAATATTCCTCCTTTGCCTTTTTTAGGGCGAAGATTCTAAAACATGAATCCGTTATCATTTGGTAACGGATTGTTTTTTTGGGGTGTTGCGCAAGCGCCGGGCTTTCCGCTGTAGTTTTTGTTTATATCAAACAAAAAGCTGTCGCTGCAATCCCTAACACAATGCATTACAACCTCATTTATATTCTAAATTAGTATCGAATTTGTTTTAACATATATCTTTTTAATGCAAAAAAGACTGCCCATAATTGGTCAGTCTTTTTCATAATTATAAAATTTTAAAATGAGATTAAGTAAGTGAATGTATATAAATTAATTTTTTATCAACTTTTTCACAGCAAGACCTTCATTTGACTCTATATGTAACAAATAAACACCACTTGCTAATTGATTTACGTCCAATTGTATCGTTGAAGATCTATCAAAAATCTGTGTAGTTAGCTTCTTTCCTGCTGTATCGTAAATCACAACTTGATTAATTAAATAGTGTTCATCACTATTAATAGTTACAACATCTTTAGCAGGATTTGGGTAAACACTGAAGTTACTCGATAAAACATTATTTACACTCAAGGCAATCACATGTGGAGGAACACCACTTAAAGCCGATACTCTTATTTTATCATACTTGTTGTACAAGTCACTTGGTCTATCATTAGGACCTTTAAAAATCACTTCACTCGCTAAACCAACCACATTGGGCCTATTGTTATCCAATGTTTTATCTTGTTTATTCCCTAACAAATCGTATCCAACAGCAATGTTAAGTTGTGGAATTTCGTAATACACCTTATGATTTGGATAGTCTATATAAGCAATAAGCTTAACCCATTCTCCATACGGAACTACAATTGAGTCTGCGACATAATCAAATCGTCCTGTATTTCCTGAAGTATGTTCCCAAAATCCAAATTGCCTATTGAAAAATGCAAAGCCTGCCAATCTTTCGGGATTATTATCAAAGTGCAATCCAGTACCAAGTCCTATTGTAAATGCATTTTGTTCAAAATTGGCATGCCCATGATAAAAATCAATCTCAAATTTTATTACATCATTACCCGATGTGCGTCTGTCCATCAAAGTTGCCAAATCTCTTTTAACCACTACTAAAGACTCAGATCCTCCAGCACTCGGCGGGCAAGTCATTACCAACACTTTGTTTCCTGGGGGATAATCATTCTGAATTTTAAAAAAATCATTCCTTTGCGTTTCTACGGATCGTGTAAACAAAAAGCCTTGCCCATGGGTTGTGCCCGTGGGATCCGTGCCGACATTACCTAGATAGCAATTGTCGAAATTTTCATTATACAACATTTGAGCGTTCATGTTGTAAAAAAGAAAGACACATGGTAAAAAAAGTAAAATCTTCTTCATAAGATTGTCATATTAATTCATATTCAATTTTTCAAATTTAATATATTTTTTCACACAAACAAATTTTTGTTTCAAAATGCACTATTTTACGTTTGAGGTTCTTTTTAATTAGCCTCAAAACTAGTGTGTAATAAAATAGAATCGTGTTATAAAATAAGGAAGCCGTCCAATAAATCTGGACGACTTCCTTATTCAACTAATAATTAACTTTAAGTGCTTAATTCAACATATTCTCCATCTGCTGAGCACTTGGGAACAAGATGTTGTTTTCAAGATGAATGTGCTTATGTAAATCTTTCTCAAAATGATCTAGCATACTAAAAGCAGTTCTGTAAGTTGTACAAGCATCGGCTGGCGGATTGTAATTTTCCGTCAAAAGCGCGATTTTTCTAAAGCGTTCGCCTTCCGCATCGTGTTCATGCATCATCATGGAAATAGGATTTTCCACAGTTCCAAAATGGGGGCGTTCTAAAGGTTGCTGACCTCTTTTTGCAGTCACCATTTTTCGGATAAACGGAAACAAAATCAATTCTTCTTTTTTCATGTGCGCTGCTAATTCTTGTGCAGATTCCAAAAACAATTGATTAATCTCAAATAACTCTGGATGTCTATCACCATGAACTTTACAAATTTTGTCTAGCATTGCTAAAAGAACTTGTGATTTTTCTTCAATGTAGCGATGATGTGTTTTTTCTACGTAATCGGCAAGCAAATCAATCTCCCAGGACTTAAAATCGATATTGTTATCGTCGTTTTTAGACATTATCGATGTCAAATCGTGTTTAATATTATCTGGATTAAGGTTCTTTTTTGAGCAAACCTCTTCCAACGTACGATGACCTTTACAGCAAAAGTCAATTCCCAATTGGGAAAATAGCGCAGCCGTTCTGTAGTCGGCTGCAACTATTTCACCAATAGTGGTTGATTCTAAAATATTCATAATTTATGGTTTAATAGTTTTTTTTGTTATTCAGCAATTAACACGCCTTTCAT
>Ga0209075_1000573_pt1 | contig 36175 bp, 37 predicted proteins | sample Stecom2011_FD_187523 | JGI IMG/M metagenome (GOLD analysis project Ga0209075, IMG submission 187523) | Agricultural soil microbial communities from Utah to study Nitrogen management - Steer compost 2011 (SPAdes) (version 2) | ecosystem: Environmental > Terrestrial > Soil > Agricultural land...
CAAACTCCGCCTGGTGGGTTTCTGAATCATGGCTTAACATGCCACCAAAATAGCCCAGGGAAAGCAGGGTGTCGTCAGTCGGCACCAGCGGGCTGAATGAATGCCCTGCTCCAACCGGCCGAATGGTTCCCGTACTTTGGGCAATAACACTGACCAACTCGCCGAGTGATTTGGGAGTTATCTGCTGTGCTGGCAAGCAGGTCTGCACGCCCGACCAGTTGCGCCAGGGCTGCATGCGTTGAGGGTTGAGAACTTGTGCAAGTGCGGCCTGGCTGCCAAGCGCACCCAAAGCACCGAGGGCGCCGGCGTATTGGAGAAACTGGCGACGATTTAAAGACATGTTGGGTTCCTGTTTACAACTTCTGCGTGAGGCGCAGTTTTATTTCTGTTGAGGCAAGGATACCCGCTGCAACATCATTCTCCGATAGCACCAGCGCCGGAAAGGCCGACACAAAGGGTCAATTTTACATCATTGTGACCTGAGTCCCCCTCTGATGGCTTCATCCACCAGCCAACCCCTCAGCAGCTGAATGCTTCGTTCCCTTCGCCGGCTGGTTTTCCAGGCAAAATAGAACCGGTCGCCGGTCACCAGCGGGTGGCAAGGCAAGCGCACAAACTCTTCTGAATCCTTACGGGTACTCAACATGTAGTCGTTGGTCAGCGCTATACCCTGGTGATAGCGCGCCGCCTCCAGCGCCAGCAACATGTGGCTGAAATGCTGTACGCGAGCGCCGGAAGGCAGGGATTCATCCACGGTTTGATACCAGGCTTCCCAGTCGCCAGCGGCTTTGTCGTAAATACTGTGGGTAGATAACAGGGGGAAGCGGGCTATCTCCGCCGGAGTCATGGCTGGTTCATCATGGCCGGTCACATCGGTTTCCCGCCCTAACTCTCTGCAGATGCGCTGCCAATAATCCTGACTGCACACGGGGAAAAGCCGCTCCACATACAAAAGCTCGTAACTGTATGCCGGGGAATCCCTGTGGATGGTAATAAAGCAGTCTGCTACCCGATCAGACAGCACCGGGTTTTCACTGGTCATTTCCAGCGCCAGTTCTACCTGCGGGTGCTGCCGTTGCAAGTCTGGCAACCTTGGTACCAGCCAGCGCACGGCGAAGGAACTGAACAGCGCGAGCCGTAACCGGGACTCTTCATGCCCCAGCAGCTTTTCACTGGCCCGTTCGATTTGCAGCAACGCGGTACTGACGGCATCCAGATACTGCCGCCCCTCATCGGTCAACGCCAGTGTACGCCCGCTGCGCCAGAACAGCCGCTCCCCCAGATAGGTTTCCAGCTGCTTTATCTGATGGCTCACCGCACTCTGGGTTACCGACAATTCCTGAGCAGCCATTGAAAAGCTGTTGAGGCGAGCAACCGCTTCAAATACGGGCAATGCTTTGAGAGGGGGCAGCTTCATTATCTATTTTTCTAATACTTGGTGAATATTCATCATTTTATCGGATATTAAAACCCATGTAGGCTACAACTGCCACTTCCCACGTGTGCGTTTTATTTCACCCCGAGTTTCAGGATAAGAAAGCATGTCAGGTAAAACCGTAAACAGCGCCATTCTTTTGCTTGTGCTTGGCAACGCCATGGCGCTGATATCTGACGTGTTTATCAAGCTCATGGAGCCGGGCGCACCGATTCTGCAGTTCGCATTTCTACGCTGCCTCATCACCCTTGTTTTCTTGCTGCCTTTGGCCCGCAAGATCGACCGGAAAAACCTGTTCTCCGGCATCAAAGTACACGCTATCAGGGCGCACGTTCATCTGGTAGGCCTGCTGTGCATGATCGTTGCCTTGAGCAACCTGCCTCTGGCCACGGCCAACGCCGTATTTTACGCGGCACCGATTCTGGTGATGGTGTTTTCGGTGGTTATCTTCCGGGAGTCACTGTCGCCACTGAGTGTGCTTGCAGTCTTCAGCGGTTTTGCAGGCATCATCGTTATCCTGCGCCCGGTGGAGTTCAACTGGGCGGTTGTGGCGGCGCTGGGATCTGCCCTCACACTGGCAATCAACGCGGTGATGGTGCGCAAGCTGCCCAAGGGCCAAAGCACTGTGCACAAGCTGTTTCTAAACTATTTACTGGTCATTCCCGCAGCCGGTCTGCTCGCTATATGGGAATGGCAGCAAGGTGCTACCTGGCATCCAGAGATTTTGTTTACCGCGGCGGCTTCAGCATTTTTTATTCTGGGCTACAACATCACCGTTCTATTGGCCTACCGACAGGTAGATGCCAATCAGGTGACCAGCGCCGAATACACAGGGTTGATTTGGGCAGTAGCTATTGGCTGGATCTGGTTTAACGAGGTGCCCGACTGGTGGTTCCTGGTGGGCAGCTTGATGGTTGTTGTGCCGCTGGTGATGATCGGCCTGAACCAACGCCGCAAATCACCTCCCAGAGGCTTTAATCCTGCTACCCGGGATGATCACCAAGCGGCCACCGCCAAAGCCTGACGCAACTGAGGGCGGGGCACCTTCCGAAACTGTGCGGAGCCAGGGATGGCGGAGCCAAGCGTACACGGACGTATTCACAGCGTGTTTCGGAAGGTGCCCCGCCCTCGGTTGCTTCCCCGAAGCCAAGGCTCTTGTTCAGGAGGTTTTCTTGAGGCACGACTCAATTGCGAAAGTATGAGCACACTCATCACCCAGTGCGCGCAACGATTCAGCGAGCCTGAGCAGGTATTCGGAGTTAGGACCACTCGGCCCAACCGCAGAAGCAATCTGCCGCGCTATATCTTCATCCGGCGCCTCGCCAAGGAAGGCTTCATTATCCTCAGTGGCAATGTAAACAAGCCCCTCACCATGACTGCCGTTGTCGAACGTCAACGTTGTGGTGAATCGCAAATAGCCATTCTTCTCCCGTACATCCAAATGCTCGAACACCTTCGGTGACACCCGGAAGGCCATACCTTTGCACTTGGCACCCGGCTGCTCGATCAGAGTCACCACACGCCCTGGCGCTTCCGGAGTACCGCGGTGATCGTGAGATCCCTGCCAGAACCGACGGGCCCAGCCCTGAATAGACGCTGGGCGTTTTTCCAAATACGGGAAGTCGACTTTATAGATGAGCGAACCATAACCAAACAACCAGATGGATTCGATACCGGAGAAATCCTGTCGGTTGCGGTTGTGTTCTATGGTATCAGCGGACATTGAGCCCCCTTATGCTCCCATCAAACCGGAACTGGCGATAAAGCCTGTAATGCCTGTCAGTACAATTTCTGCTGCCATGGCCGAGAGTACCAGACCACTGATTTTGGAGAGTATGTTGAGGCCGGTTTTACCCAGAGCTTTTTCCAGGTAGCCAGACAAGTGCAGCAATATGCCCAGAATCAGCAGGCCGGAAAGCAGGCCCAGCAGACCTCCTGCCACTTCCGGAGCCTGTTTGAGTTCAGCACCGTATACCAGAATAGCGCCGATGGTAGCGGGGCCAATCATCACTGGAACGGCCAAGGGCACCACAGCGATGTCGTCGCGCTCTTCCTCTGGTAAGCCAGTGGCATGGTTGCGGGTGCCGCTGGTGACCAGGCTGATGGCAGTGAGGAACAGCAGTGTACCGGCACCAATACGGAAAGAGTTCAGAGTAATGCCAATGGCGCTGAACAGCACCGGGCCGCCGAAGAACAACAAGACACCCATTATGGATGCAGCAATGCACGCCCGGCGAATGATCGAGGCTTTTTCAGCTGCGGGCAAACCGCGGGTCAAGGCGATAAACATGGACACCGCAAAGAAAGGCGCCAGCAGAAACAGAAAGCGAATGGTGCTGCTGATATAGGTGCTGAAAAACATCTCAATCATCGAAAAAATTCCGGTATGTGCAAAAACGCAAAGCATAGCGCCTTATCCGGATTTCTGCCGTACGCAACAGAACGTATGGCAGGCAAAGTCCTGAGCTTGCACTAGGATGAAGGTAGTTCTCCTTCCTTTCATCGGTTCAAACACAGGGCGTTTGCATCATGAAGATTGGCATTCCAAAAGAGATATTCACAGACGAACGGCGAGTTGCAGCCACACCGCCTTCCGTGCACAAACTGATCAACCTGGGCTATGAGGTAAGAGTTGAATCCGGCGCAGGCGAAGCGGCGCACTATCGCGACGAAGCTTATGAAGCCGTTGGCGCTTCCATTGCCGCGGATGCTCAATCCCTTTGGCGCGAGGCAGATATCATTCTGAAGGTTCGCGCACCCATGCTGAACCCGGCTCTGGGCAAGCATGAGGCCGACCTGATGAAGGAAGGGGGCTTTCTCATCAGCTACATTTGGCCCGCCCAGAACGCCGAGCTTCTGAACCAGCTGGCGGCCCGTAACATCACCACCTTTGCCATCGACAGCCTGCCCCGCATAAGCCGGGCCCAGAAAATGGATGCTCTGAGCGCCATGGCCAACATCGCCGGGTATCGTGCGGTAGTGGAGGCCGCCAATCACTTCGGGCGCTTTTTTACAGGCCAGATAACAGCCGCAGGCAAGGTGCCGCCAGCCAAAGTAATGGTTATTGGCGCTGGTGTGGCAGGGCTTGCGGCGGTGGGCGCAGCCAATAGTCTGGGGGCCATCGTCCGGGCCTTCGACACCCGGCTGGAAGTGAAGGAACAGATTGAAAGCATGGGCGCCGAATTTCTGCAGCTGGATTTTGGCGAGGAAGAAGGCAGTGGTGCAGGCGGTTACGCCAAGCAGATGAGCGACGAGTTTATCAAGGCGGAAATGGCGCTATTCGCAGAACAAGCCAAAGAGGTAGATATCATCATTACCACCGCCCTGATTCCAGGTAAGCCCGCGCCGAAACTGATCACGGCGGAGATGGTGAAATCCATGAAGCCCGGCAGCGTGATTGTGGATCTGGCATCGGAACGAGGCGGCAATTGCGAGCTTACCGAGCCCGGAAAAATTGTCGAGCAGCACGACGTTACGCTGATCGGCTACACGGATCTTCCCAGCCGTATGGCCAAGGTGGCCAGCGATCTCTATGCCACCAACCTGTTTCATCTGGTGACTGAACTGACACCGGAGAAAGACGGCCAGCCAAAAGTGAACATGGAGGACGACGTGATTCGTGGCCTCACCGTGGTGCTGGGCAAGGACGTAACCTGGCCGCCACCGCAGCCGCAAACACCCACCAGCCCCAAGCCTGCACCAGGCACAGAAGAACCTTCGGCAGAACAAAAAGCGGCGGCACACAAGGAATCCCAACGCCGTAGCCTGATCGGTAAGGGGGCCGTGTTGGTCGTCACCCTTGCGGCTCTTTATGGCGTTGGCGCCTATGCACCGGAGAGCTTCCTGCGGCACTTCACCGTGTTCGTGCTGGCGTGTTTTATCGGCTGGCAGGTGGTGTGGAACGTCACGGCTTCCCTGCACACACCTCTGATGAGTGTCACCAACGCCATCAGTGGCATTATCGTGATTGGTGCCATGTTGCACCTGGCCCAGGCAGAGAACGCCGTGGTCGGGGTTCTGGCGTTTGTGGCGGTGCTGATTGCCAGCATCAACGTAGGGGGTGGCTTCCGGGTTACCCATCGCATGCTCAAAATGTTCCGCAAGTAGGAGGCGACCACCATGAGTACAGGACTCGTTAGTGTGGCCTACGTGGTCGCCAGCGTATTGTTTATCCTCAGCCTGGGAGGCCTGAGCAATCAGGAATCCGCACGCCGGGGCAATCTTTACGGGGTAGCCGGCATTCTCATTGCATTGGTCGCCACCATGGCCAGCGTCAGTGACAGTGGGCTTGTTGCCATCGTGATTGCGGTGCTGGTGGGTGCCAGCATTGGCATCGCCATTGCCAACAAGGTAGAAATGACCCAGATGCCACAACTGGTGGCATTGCTGCACAGTTTTGTCGGCCTGGCGGCAGTATTAGTGGGCTTTACCGGTTATATAGATCCGCTGATTCACAGCACGGGTGCCGAGCACACCATCAAACTGGTGGAAGTGTTTGTGGGTATCTTTATCGGCGCCATAACTTTTACCGGCTCCCTTGTGGCCTGCGGCAAGCTGGATGGCCGTATCGACAGCAAGGCTCTCACCCTCCCCGGCCGGCATCTGATGAATCTGGCTGCGATAGCGGTGTCGATTCTGCTGGGCGCCTGGTTCCTGGGTACCGAAAGCATGGCGCTGGGCATACTTGCCCTGGTGCTGATGACGATCGTGGCGGCAGTGTTGGGCATTCACCTCATCATGGCCATTGGCGGTGCCGACATGCCGGTGGTGGTGTCGATGCTGAACAGTTATTCCGGCTGGGCCGCAGCGTCCATCGGGTTCATGCTGGGCAACGACCTGTTGATCGTGACCGGTGCACTGGTGGGCAGCAGCGGCGCCATTCTCAGTTACATCATGTGCAAGGCCATGAACCGGTCGTTCATCAGTGTAATCCTCGGCGGATTCGGCCAAACCAGCAGCAGTTCTGCAAGCGCAGACCCTGACGATCGAACAGCATTGGAAGCCAGCGCAGACGAAGTGTGCGAGGAGTTACGCAATGCTGATTCCGTCATTATCGTACCGGGTTACGGCATGGCGGTGGCGCAGGCTCAGAGCGGGGTGAGCGACATGACCAAACTGTTGCGGGAGCGTGGCGTGGATGTGCGCTTTGGCATCCACCCCGTTGCCGGCCGTCTACCCGGGCACATGAACGTATTGCTGGCAGAAGCCCATGTGCCCTACGACATAGTGTTGGAGATGGACGAAATCAACGAGGATTTCCCAACCACAGACGTGGTGCTGGTTATTGGAGCCAACGACACGGTGAACCCTGCCGCAGCAGAAGACCCGGGCAGCCCGATTGCGGGTATGCCGGTACTGGAGGTGTGGAAAGCACGGCAAGTGGTGATTCTTAAGCGGGGCATGGCAACGGGTTATTCCGGTGTGGAAAACCCGCTATTCTTCAAGGACAACGCCCGCATGCTGTTTGGAGATGCCAAAGACAGCATCGACAAGCTTGTTAGTGGGCTGAGGGACTAAGCCCGCTTACTCGGTGGTGTTAAAAACGTAAGAAGCTACGGTTCCGTCGGGATTGAACCGAACTACCAGATCCGTAGTTTCTGCATCACCGAAGGCAGACCAGCGGTACTTGCCGTAAGTCCAGGTGCGCTTGCCGTCTTCAACGCCTGTGCGCCAAGGCTCCCCAAACATTTCCTGAATCTCGGCCCGGGTGGTTTCACCCTGGGTGATCTGGTCAATATTGTGTGTGGAAAAATCCTTACCCACCGTCGCACAACCTGCAAACGCCAGCAGGCTCGCAAGCATCAACACTGACAGACTGTTCTTAAAAGACATTACCGTTCCTCCCGTGAAATTCCACCCATAAAAAAACACCCCCATCATACGCTCAGACAATGGGGGTGTGCTGTTACAGACAGGAAATATTCAGTCCAGTCTCAGTAAAGTTTGGTGAGGGATTTACGGACGAAATCGTCTACTTCGCCAAGTCGTCCTTCCTGCACTTTGGTCAGCCATTCCGGGTCCTGCAGAAGTGCGCGGCCCACGGCAATCAGTTCAAATTCGTGGTTGTTCATGCGCTCTACCAGCTCGTCGATACCCGACTGCTCTACCGACTCTTGCTTGCTGGCCATGGTGCCACTGATGAAATCTTCGGTCAGGCCAACGCTGCCAACCGACATAGTGGGCTTGCCAGACAGCTTCTGCGTCCAGCCTGCCAGGTTAAGGTTGGAACCTTCAAACTCCGGCTCCCAGAAACGGCGGGTTGATGCGTGGAAAATATCCACACCGGCTTCAACCAGCGGCTTCAGGAACTGTTCCAACTCTTCCGGGCTGTTAACCAGTTTTGCTTCGTAATCCTGCTGCTTCCACTGCGAGAAGCGCAGCATGATGGGGAACTCCGGGCCTACTCGGTGGCGAACCGCTTCTACTATTTCTACAACGAAGCGCAGGCGATTTTCCATGCTGCCGCCGTATTCATCATCCCGCTGGTTGGTGCCTTCCCACAGGAACTGGTCCAGCAGATAGCCGTGAGCGCCGTGAATCTCTACGCCGTCAAACCCGAGTGCTTTGGCATCCTGTGCGGCATCTGCGAATGCCTTGACCACATCCGCAATATCCTCTTTGCTCATCGCCTTACCGTTTGGCTTTCCTGGCGCAAACAACCCTGATGGGCTGTAGCCGGGAACGGCAGGATCTGGCTCTGTACCTTCTTTACGCACCGCACCCACGTGCCAAAGCTGCGGAAAAATGGCTCCGCCAGCTTCGTGTACAGCATCTACCACGTTTTTCCAGCCAGCCAAGGCTTCTTCACCATGAAACTGGGGCACATTGGGGTAGCCATTGGCACCGGCATGATTCACCGTTGTGCCTTCCGTGATGATAAGGCCAACGCCTGCTTCGGCCCGGCGCTGGTAATAAGCCACTACGTTCTCCCCCGGCACGCCTTTGGGCGAGAAATTGCGAGTCATTGGCGCCATGGCGACCCGATTGCGCAGCGTGAGGTTGTGAATATCAAAGGGTTGAAACATAGGGCCCAGGTTGGTGGTCATCAGTGGCTACTCCGTAGAAGTTCAATGTTGGCGATGACTATTGATTAGCGAGGCACGGCCGCTTGGTAGCTACCTCACTAATTTGGTCTCTTAACGCAACTTTATTTAATCTGGTTTTAAGATGCAACCTTATTATGTACACTTCTTCCCATGGCCAGAAAACGTTTTGATGACTCCAACTGCTCCGTCGCCCGTGCCCTGAACCAGGTGGGTGACTGGTGGTCCCTGCTTATCGTACTGCACGCTATGTACGGTACCCGCCGTTTTGTGGACTTTCAGCAAGAGCTGGGCATTGCCAAAAATATCTTGTGCGACCGCCTGGCCCGATTAGTAGATAACGGCGTACTGAAAAAAGTAGATGTGGGCGAGCACGGCTCCCGTTTTGAGTACCGCCTCACCGAAAAAGGCCGGGATCTGTTCCCAGTTGTTATTGCTCTGCGCCAATGGGGAGACAAGTGGAACCCGGCACCCGACGAGACACCGCTGGATCTTAGGGATAAAGCCACAGGGCAGCCAATACAAACCGTTCAGGTGCAAAACGCCGAAGGTAATCCAGTCACTGTGCGTGATGTGTTTGTTTCCGGTGACGCCGCGCCTGGCAGCAAAAAAGACTCTGCCTGACAATCCGCAAAACTACACTCCTGAACCTTTTCTTGAGTTGCGTCAATCCGACGCTGTAACGCGGCTCAACTGCCAGCAATTATTGCGCTATATCAAGTTCTCTATCTCCATGATCTTTAATCTGATCGCAACAACGATTCAGGTTCTCAGGAGATATATATGTCCCGTACGTTCAAACTTAGTGTTATGGCAGCTGCAGTTATGGCCGTTGCGCCCGCAGCCCAGGCTTTCGAAGCTGGTGATTTCATTCTGCGTGCCGGTGTTGTGCATGTTGCGCCAGATGATTCCAGTGATGTGATCACGGCAAATGGCGCTGCCGTACTTGGCAGTGACGCCCGCGTTGCCGTAGACGCCAATTCACAGCTTGGTATTCGTGCAACCTACATGTTTACGAGCAATCTGGGCTTGGGCGTACTGGGTGCTACTCCGTTCAAACACAATATCAGTGGCGCGGGAGACCTGGCTGGTGCCGGGAAACTGGGTGAGACCAAACACCTGCCGCCTACTGTTACCTTGCAGTACTTCCCGATGCATAGCTCATCAATGTTGCAGCCCTATGTAGGCGTGGGCGTCAACTACACTACCTTCTTTGAGGAAAAAACCACCAGCACGGTAGATGGCGCCCTGGGAGCTGATTCTACAAAGCTTAAGCTGGATGATAGTGTTGGCGTTGCTTTTGAGGCTGGCATTGATTACATGCTCAGTGACAATTTCGGTTTGAACGCCGCTATCTGGTGGGCAGACATCAACACAGACGCCACTATTACTGCATTCGACGCATCAGGCAATGTGGCAGCAAAAACAGACAAGTTCGAAGTCGAAATCGACCCGATGGTCTACATGGTAGGCTTCACCTACAAGTTCTGATCTCCGAAAACAACAATGCGGAGCCTAAGCTCCGCATTGTTTATTCAGTTACCTGAGGCCTATCAGGCTTCACGCACTATTGGTCTATTCTTCACGCACTCTGGCTTGAACGCCCACGCTGACCACCGCCACTCTGGCTGCGACCACCGCTACGACCACCTGGCTTATCGCCAAAGCTGCGGGGCTTACTGCCCGGCCGTCCGTTACCACCACTGCGATTGCGAGCCTTGCTGGGATCTGCCTTGGCTTTGGGCTTCATAGCCACATTGTTCTTTGGCTCAAAACCTTCTATTTCCTTGCGCGGCAACTGCTTCTTGATCAACTTTTCGATGCCAACCAGCATCTTGAGCTCATCAGCGCTTACCAACGATAACGCATGACCACTTTCACCGGCGCGACCGGTACGGCCAATACGGTGAACATAGTCTTCTGGCACGTTGGGCAACTCAAAGTTAACCACTTGGGGCAACTGTTTGATGTCCAGGCCACGGGCAGCAATATCCGTCGCTACCAGCACGCGCACTTCTCCGGCTTTAAAATCGGCCAGTGCACGGGTACGAGCACCCTGAGACTTGTTGCCATGAATCGCGGCTGCGGTAATACCGTCCTTTTCCAGCTTCTGGGTCAAGCGGTTTGCACCGTGCTTGGTGCGGGTAAACACCAGCACCTGCTCCCAACTGTTATCACGCACCAGCTTGCTCAGCAGCGCGGTTTTCTGGCTCTGATCAACGGTGTACACCGACTGTTTTACTGACTCAGCCGTGGTGTTTCTGACCGCCACATCAATCTGAACCGGGTTATTCAGCAAGCCTTGAGCCAGCGCACGAATCTCACCGGAGAATGTGGCTGAAAACAGCAGGTTCTGACGCTTGGCTGGCAACAGCGCAAGAATCTTTTTGATGTCGCGAATAAAGCCCATGTCCAGCATACGGTCGGCTTCGTCCAGCACCAGGATTTCCACTTCGTTGAATTTCACAGCGTTCTGCTGATACAAATCCATCAAGCGGCCAGGTGTGGCAACCAGTACATCCAGGCCTTTACGCAGCTTCATCATCTGCGGGTTGATTTTTACACCACCGAAAACCACGGCAGCTTTGGTAGGAACATATTTGCTGTAAAGGTTTACGCTATCGTGAACCTGTGCGGCCAGTTCCCGTGTGGGGGCCAAAATAAGTACACGGGGACCTTTGCCCGTGCGCGGCTTCTCAGCCAGGCGCTGCAGCAATGGCAGTGTGAAACCGGCGGTTTTCCCGGTGCCCGTTTGAGCTGCAGCCATAACATCCTTGCCTGAAAGTACGGCAGGAATGGCCTGAAGCTGAATGGGTGAAGGGGTATCGTAACCTTGATCGGCGGTTGCACGGACAAGCTGCTCGGACAAACCGAGTGAAGAAAAACTCATATAAGATTAACTCTTGATTGTTCTGCCTCCACGAACACCGTTTTGGGCGAATGCGGGCAGATGCCATGAAGATTCATGGAATAAAAGACGACTACAGTCACGCGCCGGTAATCGGGGTGACGTCCTCTGACAGGTCGTATGGAGGTTCGCAACGCGGCTTAAAGCCGGAAACTGCAGAATCCTTAGAGGCAGGATGCGTGCACAGTAACAGAGGCAACAAGAATTAGCCATAAGGAATTGGAACCGGTGAACGGGGTATTACTGTCGATTTTAATCAGGCCCCGAACAGCGCAGAGCGCAAAGGCTGCAGAAAGCCACGGAGATTGTGCTCACTGGCATGGGTTTTCTTGCCGTCGAACTCCATGTAGCCATCCTCAATGGGGTCAAAGCGCAGTACTTTCACATCTGCCAGGTAATCCTGTGAAGATTTCCAGGGACCATGAGTGCCCTGCCGCGGAAGGCGATCCGCGGCGCGATTGACGTAACCGGAATCCAGGGCGCCCATTACCGTATCCTCGCCCAGACTGTTTTCGTGATCTCTGGCGACCGCCACCCGCATCCCCCGTTGGTCCATGTGGTTGATCAGGCGGCACAGATATTCACTGGCAATATCGGCCTTCAGGGTCCAGGAGATATTGGTGTAACCAAAGATCATGCCCGCATTGGGTACGCCTTCAACCAACACATTCTTGTAAACAATCTTGTTTTTCAACACCACTTCCCGGCCATCCACTTTCGGCTTGATGCCCCCAAGCATCTGAATATCCAGGCCGGTGGCAGGAACGATGATGTCTGCATCCAGATGCTCACCGGATTTAAGGCGAATACCGGTTTCTGTGAAGCGCTCAATATGATCGGTTGCCATGGATGCCTTGCCCGCCTTCAATGCGCGGAAAAGGTCACCGTCTTTCACCACACACAGGCGCTGATCCCAGGGATTGTAGCTCGGGGTAAAGTGGCGCATGTCGGTTTGGTCGCCCACCTGATGCTTGATAATGCCCAGAAACAGGCGGCGCATGAGCTTGGGGTTCTTGCGGGAACGCTGGTACAGAAACCGGGACACCGTAATATTGCGCGCCCGGGTCAGCCGGTATGCGGCCTTGGCAGGCAGCACCTTCTGAATGCCCAGGGTTACCTTATCCGTCGACGGCAGGGGCATCAGGTACGTGGGCGAGCGCTGCAGCATGGTTACATGCCCGGCTTTCTCCGCCAGCGTGGGCACCAGTGTGACCGCCGTGGCACCACTACCAATCACCACAATTTTCTTGCCGGTATAATCAAGGCCTTCCGGCCAGTGCTGCGGGTGTACAACCTGGCCCTTGAAATCCGCCTCGCCGGGGAAATCAGGCTTATAGCCCTGATCGTAGTTGTAGTAGCCAGTGCAACCAATCAGAAAACTGGCCGTATAGGTTTCGTTTTTACCGGTAGCCTCATTCGCCGCAGTCAGCTTCCAGCATTTTTCTGCACTGGACCAATCTGCGGTTTTTACAGCAAGACCGTAGCGAATATGTGGCTCAACGTTGTGTTCTTTTGCGGTTTCGCTGACATAGTTCTTGATGGAAGCGCCGTCTGCCAGCACTTTTCCGCCAGTCCAGGGGCGGAAATTATAGCCAAAGGTAAACATGTCAGAATCGGAACGAATGCCCGGGTAGCGGAACAGATCCCAGGTACCACCGAGTGACTGACGCCGCTCCAGAATAGCGAACGACTTGCCCGGACACTCACGCTGGAGATGGCAGGCCATACCGATCCCCGACACCCCGGCACCGATGATCAACACATCAAAATGCTGCTCGCTCATATCCGACCTCTCAAAGTCATTGTCGTTCTTCTGGTATCCATGAGAGTTACGATAGCGCAGCCGGGTATGCGGGGTGGTTAGCTAGCGGGGTCTAAAACTACTGATTTTGGGCCAGTTTGCGAATACTGGCCGCGGAATGCTCAGCCCAAACCCTGTAAGCATCCACGCCGGGATGAAAGCCATCCGAGGCCATGTAGCCATGTTCCAGAGGAAAGGACACACACAGATATTCAAGGCGCCCTTTCTCGAAAGAGCCGGTATCGCACAGGCCTTTCATCAATGTGTTCAACTGTTTGGCCCGCAGGCCCAAGTACCAACGCAAAGGCTGAGGCAAGGCGGGAAAGAGATGCATAGGCGGGATGGCGGTGAACAGTACGAGTGTTGCCCCCGTGCTATTGATCAACCGGTCCGACAACTCCTTCAAGGCTGACACCCACTGCCCGTTGCGGGTGCGGCCCGTCACATCGTTTACGCCAACAGACACGAGGACAACATCGTAATGGGCTTTGGGTGCGGCTTTGAGTGCCTCGATAACACCGGCTGCCGTGCGACCGGTTTCTGCCAATAAATTCCAGCTCACGCAGTGATCCCTGGCGAGTTCCCTGACCAACTGGCCCGCCAGTGCATCCTGTTGATGGCTCACACCTACGCCGGCGGCAGCAGAGTCGCCAAGAATCAGCAGCCGGAGTTGCGGCCCTTCGCCGAGAGTGCCGCAACGCTCGCCCTCGGGCTCCGGCAAGCGCGGGGTAACCTTGCGCACATAGCTTCCCTGCCCGATAAGAACCGGAGCCAGTGCAAGCGTCGATAAGGGGTACAACATTGTCTTTACGCCCGTTCAGTCATGGTGGTCCGTCTGGTTTTTAGCATATTTTCATGCGTGTACAATAGCCCACAGCACACCGCTTAAACACTCGGGTTTCGTTTGAGCCACTGCAAATCCTGTGGCACAGTCAGCTGACAAATCAACCTGGATAGTGCTCCATGAAAACTGTTTTCTCACCCCTGCACAGCCTCCGCTGCGTTAAAACCGAACTGGACGGCGGCATTCTGATTGAACCCCATGAGAAGCCATCACGGGCAGAGACCATACTGGCCAGAGTGAAATCACAAACCCTGGGTGAGGTGATTGAGCCTGAAGAGTTTGGCCTTACACCCGTAAAGCGCGTGCACACGCCGGATTACGTGGCTTTTCTTGAGCACTGCTGGGCCGACTGGGTGGCTGAAGGCAAACCGGGAGAAGCCATTCCCGCTGTATGGTGTGGCCGTGGTATGCGCCCCCGCATGCCTAAAGATATAGACGGTCGCCTGGGCTACTTCAGCTTTGCCGCCGAGACCTCCATTTCTGCTGGCACCTGGGAAGCGGCCTGCGCCTCTGCCAATGTCGCATTAACCGCCCAGAAGTTGGTCGCAAACGGCGAACGTGCCGCCTTTGCCCTGTGTCGCCCTCCCGGCCACCATGCCCACGCTGATTTATTCGGGGGTTACTGCTTCTTCAATAACGCCGCTATTGCCGCACAGGCATTTCGCGATCAAGGCTACGAGCGTGTTGCCATTCTCGATGTGGATTTTCACCACGGCAACGGCACCCAGGCCATTTTTTACGACCGCAGCGATGTACTGACCATCAGCCTGCATGGCGATCCTGATCTGGTATTCCCACACTTTCTGGGCTTTGAGGATGAAACAGGCGAGGGTGAAGGAGAAGGCTATAACCTCAACATTATTTATCCTCCTGGAACGCCCTACAGCGAGTGGAGCAAGGGGCTGGAAACCGCCTGCAAGCGCATTGCAGATTTCCAGCCAGGCGCTCTGATTATTGCGTTGGGTGTGGATACCTTCGAGGAAGATCCGATTTCGTTCTTTAAATTGAAATCAAAAGACTACTTTTCTCTGGGCCAACGTATAGAACAACTAAGGCTACCTACAGTTTTCACTATGGAAGGCGGTTACGATGTGGATGCCATTGGCGTAAATGTGGTGAATGTGATGCAGGGTTTCGAAGGAAGGGCCACCAAACACCAGACGACCGATCTACTTTAAACTTCAAGATTCAACATTAAGGATTCCATGTGAATAACTTCAACTTTTACAACCCAACCCGTATCGCCTTTGGCGAAGGTAAAATTGCGGAGCTCGACAAACTGGTACCCAAAGACGCCAAGGTACTCGTTCTGTTTGGTGGCGAAAGTGCACGCCGCACAGGTACGCTGGATGAAGTTACCAAGGCACTCGGCGACCGGACGGTGACCGAGTTTGGCGGCATTGAGCCAAACCCGAGCTTCGAAACCTTGATGAACGCGGTTATACAGGTACGCGAACAGAACATAGATTTTCTGCTCGCCGTAGGCGGCGGGTCGGTCATCGATGGCACCAAATTTGTCGCGGCAGCCGCCGTTTTCGAAGGTGACGAGTGGGATATCCTGCTCAAAGGTGGCCGCAATATTAAGCGTGCCCTGCCCTTTGGTTCGGTGCTGACTCTTCCTGCCACTGGCTCTGAAATGAATAAGGGCGGCGTTGTAACTCGCCGGTCTTTGAAGGCAAAACTACCGTTCCAAAGTGACCTTGTGTTCCCGCAGTTCTCAATCCTTGACCCCACGAAAACCTACACCCTGCCGCTGCGTCAGGTGGGCAATGGCGTTGTCGATGCCTTCGTTCATGTGATCGAGCAATACCTGACCTACCCGGCTCAGGCGCCAGTACAGGATCGTTTTGCCGAAGGCCTGCTGCTGACGCTCACCGAGATTGGCGCGCAAGCTCTGGCTGAGCCAGATAATTATCAGGTCAGAGCCAGCCTGATGTGGACCGCAACACTGGCCCTGAATGGTCTGATTGGCAGTGGCGTACCCCAGGATTGGGCCACACACATGCTGGGCCATGAGCTGACTGCGCTGCACAACCTTGATCACGCCCAGACTCTGGCCATTGTATTGCCGTCGATGCTGCGTGAGCGCAAGGCATCCAAACTCGACAAGCTGGTTCAATACGGCGAGCGGGTTTGGGGTATTCGTGAGGGGAGCGCTGAAGAGAAAGCCGAAGCCGCGATTGCCAAAACCCAGGACTTCTTTGAATCACTGGGCGTTAAAACCCGCCTTGGCGACTACGACCTTGGCGAAGAGCACATTGAGCCACTGATCAAGAGCCTGGAAAGCCACGGCATGACAGCGCTTGGTGAGCATGGTGATGTCACGCCGGATGTGTGCCGCCGGGTGCTTCACGCAAGCCTGTAAGCTAAAACTGTTTCCTTTTGCGGGGCCCTGAAACCTCAGGTGCCCCTTTTTTTGCTGGCAAGGTCAGCAGGCTCAGCCCTTGAAGCCCTTGCCCACAACGTACACTTCCCGGGAACGGGCGCGGGAAGAGTCCGGCTTGCGCACCACCACCTTGTCAAAGACCTCTCTGGCCGCTTTCAGGTACTCGTCGTAACCTTCGCCCTGGAACACCTTGGCTATAAAACTGCCCTTGGGCTTCAACACCTGGCTGGCCATATCCATTGCCAGTTCCACCAGGTACATGGAGGAGGCCTGATCAGTCACAGTAACGCCGCTGATGTTTGGAGCCATATCGGAAATCACCACATCCACCCGGCTGTCGCCGAGCGCTTCCATAATGGCCTCAAAGACCGAGTCTTCGGTGAAATCTCCCTGAACAAACTCCACACCGGCAATGTTATCCATCGGCAGAATATCCGAGGCTAAAACTCTGCCCTTGTGGCCCACCAGGTTGGCCGCCACTTGTGACCAGCCACCCGGCGCAGAGCCCAGATCCATCACCACCATGTTGGGGTGAATCAGCTTGTCCTTCTTGTTGATTTCAAGAAGCTTGTAGCTGGCCCGTGAGCGATAGCCGTCTACCTGCGCCTGCTTCACGAAGGGATCGTTTACGTGCTCATCAAGCCAGCGGCCACTGCTTTTGGAACGTGCCATAAGAACTCATCAAAAAAGGAAGTCGACCGCCCATTCTACGTGGCTGGCCCGCTGGCGGCAAAACCCTGACATCCGGGCCCGGCGCACGTACAATTACCGCAACACGTTCCGATCCCTTTATACCCGGCAAATGATCCGCCCACCGCGGCCTACCCGGGCAGGACAGACTATGATCCGCCTTACCGAACTGGCACTGCCATTGGACCACCCCGAAAGTGCCTTGCGGGCCGCCATCCTTGAACGGCTGGGCATCGGCGACGCCGATTTGGTTGACTTCACTGTATTCAAGCGCAGCTACGACGCCCGCAAGAAGAATACCGAGATCAAATTCGTTTACATTATTGATCTGAGCGCGCGTAACGAAGACGCCATTCTGGCCCGCTTCGAAAAAGACCAACACGTGCGGCAAGCACCCGACACCGCCTATTACCCGGTCGCCCAAGCGCCCTCTGACTTGACCGAGCGCCCAATCGTGATAGGCCTGGGCCCATGCGGCCTGTTTGCCGCCCTGATTCTGGCGCAGATGGGCTTCCGCCCCATTGTGCTAGAGCGCGGGCCAGACGTTCGCCGCCGCACCAAGGACACCTGGGCCCTCTGGCGGAATAAAGCCCTGTCGCCAGAATCCAACGTGCAGTTTGGCGAAGGCGGCGCAGGGTTGTTCTCGGATGGCAAGCTTTACAGCCAGATCAAAGATCCCAAGTTCTACGGCCGCAAGGTAATGCATGAGTTTATCCGGGCCGGTGCACCGGAAGAAATACTCTATGTGAGCAAGCCCCATATCGGCACCTTCCGGCTGACCGGCGTAGTGGCCAAAATGCGTGAGGAAATCATCCGCCTTGGCGGCGAAATCCGCTTTGAAAGCAAAGTCTCCGACCTGCTCATACAGAATGGCCGCGTTGAAGGTGTGGAGCTGGCCAGCGGTGAACGGCTGAACAGTCGATACGTGATTATGGCCCTTGGTCACAGCGCGCGGGATACCTTCCGCATGCTCCAGCAAAACGATGTGTTTCTTGAAGCCAAACCCTTTGCCATTGGCTTTCGCATCGAGCATCCACAATCGCTTATTGATAATGCCCGCCTGGGCAAATACGCCGGGCACCCCGCCCTGGGCGCAGCAGACTACAAACTGGTGTACCACGCCAGCAACGGGCGCGCCGTCTACAGCTTCTGCATGTGCCCAGGAGGCACGGTGGTGGCAGCTACCTCGGAACCCGGGCGTGTCGTCACCAACGGCATGAGCCAGTATTCCCGAAACGAACGTAACGCCAATGCCGGTATAGTAGTGGCCGTGCACCCGGAAGAAGACTTCCCGGGCGGCCCGCTGGCCGGTGTGGAGTTTCAGGAAGCGCTGGAATCCCGGGCCTATACACTCGGCGGCAGTGATTACTGTGCCCCCGCCCAGCTGGTGGGAGATTTCATCAAACGCACACCGTCCACCGAGCTGGGCGAGGTTGAGCCTTCCTACAAGCCCGGCATCAAACTGGGCGATCTGGCGCCTTCCCTGCCTCCCTATGCCGTCGAAGCCATCCGCGAGGCTCTGCCAAATTTTGGCAGGCAGATCCGGGGCTTTGACCGGAAAGATGCCGTTCTCACTGGCATAGAAACCCGCACTTCCTCACCGGTACGCATCACCCGGGATCGCACCAGCCTGCAGAGCCTGAACACTCGTGGCCTGTACCCTGCTGGCGAAGGCGCAGGCTATGCTGGTGGCATTCTTTCAGCCGGCGTGGACGGCATCAAGGTTGCCGAAGCACTGGCACTGGCCATGCTGGAAGATCTGGAAAGCAACGGCGGAGCCATATCGGGAACCCCATCGTGAAGCTGGACGACATTAAAAAACTGCACCAAAAAAAGTACCGTCAGGCGCTGGGTCATTATCTGGTTGAAGGCGAGCATCTGGTGCTGGAATTGCAAAAGGCTGCCACCAGTCAGCCCGCGCTGAGTGCATCAGAGCTGTATGTGACCGACGCCTATGAGCATTGGTCTGGCCCGTTTAAAACCCATCTCATTAACGACCGGCAGATGGCCCAGCTTGCCGACACCCGCACGCCCCAGGGGATTTTAGCGGTCGTGCCCATGCCGGCTAACGCAGCTGAGCCCGTTACCGAGCCCGGCGAACAAGCCATTTACCTGCACGAAGTTCAGGACCCAGGCAACCTCGGCACTATTTTACGCACCCTGGCCTGGTTTGGCGGGTTTCGCTGCCTGCTCAGCCCCGGCAGTGTCGACCCCTACAACCCGAAAGTGGTGCGCGCCAGCATGGGTGCGATCTTCCACACAGCTCTGGAAACCGAGGTACCGCTGGCAAGCCTGTCCAGCCGCTATAGCACTATCGCCTGCCTCGACCTGAACGGCGACAGGCTCACCACAGAATCATTCCGCCAGCACGGCTGCTACCTGTTCGGCAACGAAGCCCGGGGGGTGCCGCAGGAAGCCCTGGCACAGATGGCCGCAAAACCCTACACCATTGCGGGCAATGGCGAGATCGAATCCCTGAACCTGGCCTCTGCGGTCAACATGTGTGTCTATGAACTCAGGCGAGGCCAATAAGCCAAGAAAGGAGTGAATCATCGAAGGCTAGCGAATGATCCATTTGGGCACTCAGGGTGATGGATATCGTTATTGCGTGTAGCAAGCTAATCAGAGATGATCGGAGACCTGTTACCCAACTGGATAGACAACAACAATGGAACGCTACCTCCAGCCCACAGAGTATTTCGATTACAACCAGCCCGAACTGAAGGCCTGGATTGCCACCCAATTGGAAGGCGTACCTGACGACAAGGTAGAGCAAGCGAAAGCCCTGTATCTCGCCGTTCGGGACAGCGTAAGCTACAACCCTTACGTTTTTCGCCCGGAACCCGAAACCTTCAGTGCCAGCCATGCTTTGAAAACAGCTGAAAGCTACTGCATTCCCAAAGCAGTATTGCTCGGCGCCGCTACGCGATCCGTTGGTATACCAAGCCGCCTGGGCCTTGCCGATGTGCGAAATCACCTATCAAGCCCAAAACTCATTGAATGGCTGCGCTCGGATATTTTTCGCATGCACGGATTTATCGAGCTGTACCTCAACGGCAAATGGATAAAGGCCACCCCGGCTTTCGATAAACGCCTGTGCGAGCTGATGAAGGTTGAGCCTCTGGAATTTGATGGTGTTAACGACTCGATTTTCCAGGAATACACCGAAGCCGGCGAAGCCCACATGGAATACGTGAACGATCATGGCGTTTTCGACGATGTTCCCCACGAATTCATTCTGTCTGGAATAAAAGCCGCTTACGGACACCTGTTTCCGGATGGTAAAGCGCCAGATGCCATCGAAGGCAGCCTGGTGCAGGATATTTCAGGGAACTGAAATGCAAAACGGCACTCGCCTATCAAAGCGAATGCCGTTTACAGAGCTTGTCAGACCATAGCCGGGGCATAGACCCCGGCTATAGCTTCCCTCTTATTCCACAGAGTTGCGGATCAGGAAATCAAAAGCACTCAGTGCTGCTTTTGAGCCTTCGCCCATGGATATCACAATCTGCTTGTAGGGCACTGTGGTGGCATCACCTGCCGCAAACACACCCGGAATCGAGGTTTCATTGCGGTCGTTAATGATGATCTCGCCGTGCTGGCTCAGCTCAATGTCGCCTTTCAGCCACTCAGTGTTTGGCACCAAGCCAATCTGAACGAACACACCTTCAAGTGCTACATGGTGATTTTCACCTGTCTTGCGGTCTGTGTAGTTCAAGCCGCTTACCCTGCCATTCTCACCAACCACTTCAGTAGTCTGGCCAGAGGTAATGATGTCCACGTTCTTCAGGCTGCGCAGCTTCTTCTGCAACACTTCGTCTGCGCGCATTTCATCGCCAAACTCGATCAGTGTTACATGGCCAACCAGGCCAGCCAGGTCGATAGCGGCTTCCACGCCTGAGTTACCACCACCAATCACTGCAACGTGCTTGCCCTTGAACAGGGGACCATCACAGTGCGGGCAGTAGGCCACACCCTTGTTGCGGTATTCGTCTTCACCGGGAACACCCAGCTGACGCCAGCGCGCACCGGTAGACAGCACAACGGTGCGAGCCTTGAGCGATGCACCATTGGCCAGACGAACCTCATGGGGCTCACCACGCTTGGCTGCCGGAATCAGCTTCTCCGCCACCTGCATGTTCATGATATCCACGTCGTACTCTTTAACGTGCTGCTCCATAGCCGCAACCAGCTTCGGGCCTTCGGTGTAAGGCACAGAAATCAGGTTTTCGATGCTCATGGTGTCTGCCACCTGGCCACCAAAGCGCTCCGCCGCGATGCCAGTGGAGATACCCTTACGAGCGGCGTAAATAGCAGCGGCTGAACCAGCGGGGCCACCACCAATCACCAGTACTTCAAAGGTGTCTTTCTCGTTGATCTTCTCAGCTTCACGCTCGTCCGATTTGGTATCCAGCTTTGCGACAATCTCTTCCAGGGTCATACGCCCCTGGCCCCATGGCTCACCGTTCAGGTAAACGCTGGGTACCGACATAACCTCACGCTTTTCCACTTCGTCCTGAAACAGGGCGCCGTCAATAGACGTGTGGCGAATATTCGGGTTGAGAACGCTCATCAGATTCAGAGCCTGAACCACATCAGGACAGTTCTGGCACGACAGCGAGAAGTAGGTTTCAAACTCAAACTCGCCATCCAGCTGCTGAACCTGCTCAATCACATCCTGAGAAGCCTTGGATGGGTGGCCACCAACCTGTAACAAAGCCAGAACCAGCGAGGTAAACTCATGGCCCATGGGAATGCCCGCAAACCGGACACCCATTTCGGTGCCCACGCGATTGATGGCAAAGGACGGACGACGTACGTCATTCGACTCGTCCGTGCGCAGGCTGATCTTCTCGGACATAGTCTCTATTTCTTCCAGGAGTTCCCGTAACTCCTGTGATTTGGCACCATCATCGTATGCTGCTACCAGCTCAATCGGCTGCTGCAGTTTTTCCAGGTAGGCTTGCAGTTGCTGCTTGATATTTGCATCCAACATATAGGAATTCTCCTTTTGAAATCTTTCAACTGATACTTCGGATTTAGAGTTCGAAGTAAGCTTTGTTTGGGGTATGACATAACGATACGGCCTGGCAACAAAATGCTCAAATCAATTGATCCAAACTGATTGATAGCAGAATACTATTGACTGATTATCTTGAAACGCACTCAAAAACGCCTGATAGCGTTTCTGCCAAGGCGAATGGACAAATAGCGCATACCCATACGCGCCAGACCCCGGTACCATGCTCCAAGACGTTGTGGCGTTACCCATTGCACTCAGGACCAAGAGCACATGTTTCCAGACCGCTTTTATACAATTCAGGACGGACGCGTACACATCTCCGCATCTCAGGCCAGCCAGTTTGCCAAAGAGGTGGCCGAAGATTTCAACCCGATCCACGATCCCGATGCGCGCCGGTTCTGCGTTCCCGGAGATCTGCTTTTTGCCGTAGTGGTGTCGCGTTTCGGCCTGTCCCGATCCATGACCTTTCACTTCCGTGCCCTGCTTGGTGACGGTGTGCCCCTGGAATTCCGGGAAATCGGTGATGAAACCATCGAAGTGTGTGACCAGAATGGCAAGGTCTATATGGAAGTCACCCGCAGCGGCGAAACAACCAGGGATGAGCAGGTTATTGAGGAGTTTATCCGCTGCTACGTGGCAGCCTCCGGTAAAAACTTTCCTCACACGCTCAAACCACTGATGGAATCGAAGGGTGTGATGTTCAACCCGGATCGCCCCATGGTGATGTACGAAAGCATGAGCCTTGCTCTGGATAGCCTGGATGCATCATCACCCGAACTGGAACTGCATAACGCTGATTTGGAAGACAGCGGAAAACGCGGGAATGTCACCCTTGAGTACCGGCTGAACTCCGATGGCAAACCAGTAGGTGAAGTATCCAAGCGCCTTGTTTTAGGGGGCCTTCGCCCCTATTGCCCAGATGCCATGGCGGGTGTCATTGAGGAATTCTATCGACTGAAAGCCCGCGGCTCCCAGTACGGCGTTGATACGGTAGAAAGCTAAAGCTAATTCATACGCCGCAGATACAGAAAACCCCGGGAGACCCGGGGTTTTCTATTAGTTACAGGCCCTGACAGAACCTGAACTGTTCGCGTCCCGGTTAAAGGGCTGCTTAGATCTTACCAACCAGATCCAAAGAAGGAGACAGTGTAGCTTCGCCTTCCTTCCACTTGGCCGGGCATACTTCGCCTGGGTGGTTGCGTACATACTGAGCTGCCTTCACTTTACGCATCAGATCGCCCGCATCGCGGCCAATACCTTCTGCAGTGATTTCCATCGCCTGAATGATTCCATCCGGGTCGATCAGGAAGGTAGCGCGATCTGCAAGGCCCTGACCTTCACGCATTACACCAAAATTGTTGGTGATTGTGCCGGTCTGGTCGCCAACCATGAAGTAGTTGATCTTGCCGATGGTCTCAGAGCTGTCGTGCCATGCTTTGTGGGTAAAGTGCGTATCGGTAGACACAGAGAATACTTCAACACCCATCTTCTGCAGCTCTTCGTAGTGATCTGCAACGTCGCCCAGTTCAGTCGGGCAAACGAATGTGAAGTCGGCTGGGTAGAAGAAGAAGATCGCCCACTTGCCTTTCACGTCTGCTTCAGAAATTTCTACAAACTCGCCCTGTTTGAAGGCGGTTGCGTTAAACGGTTTGATTTCGCTGTTAATCACGCCCATGGATAACTCTCCTGTTGGTTCGTTTGCGTGTTGATTTATTTACACTTCTAATACTAATCAATACGCCAACTTAAGTGAAATTGATTAAATTCAACCAGGCGATAGCATTTAACTATAATCCCGAATTACCTGGTCCTTACCAAGGGCCAACTACATAGCCAAGCTGTTCAGGAAGCCAGAGCGCGATGCCAGGAATCAGCATGACCAGCAACAGGCTTACGCTCATAGCGGCTATAAACACTAACGCCCACCCAATGGTATGTTCCAGGCGAATATTAGCAATACGTGTTGTAACCATCAGGTTGACCGCTACCGGCGGCGTAAACTGGCCAATGGCGATGTTCATGGCCAGCAGAATGCCAAACCATACCGGGTTCCAGCCAAAGTGATTCATCAAAGGCAGTACGATGGGGATAAGAATCAGATAGATCGATATGGCATCCAGCAACATACCGGCAATTAACACCAGCACCATGACCAGCCCCAGCAATACCCAGCCATTATCAGAGAGCGACAAAAGTGCATCGGCCAGATGCTGGAAGGTACCCAGCGTTGTCCCTGCCCAGGCGAAAATACCCGCCAGCGCTATGATCAGCATAACCACACCGGATGTCACCGCTGCATCAGTCATCAGATCAAACAGGTTACGGAAGCTCAGGTTCCGGTAAACAAGGGTGCCTACAATTACGCCATAGGTTACCGCTACCACAGCGGCTTCAGTGGGCGTGAACAAGCCGGAGCGCAAGCCGCCCAGAATAATAACAGGGGCAAACAGTGCCGGCAGCGCCGCTTTGAAGCTGGGCCAGAAAGGCGGGCGCTCAGATTCTTCGGGGTTTTCCCAACCGAATTTTCGGGCAAGGTAGAGGGCAGGTACCAGCAGAGACAAGCCCGCCAGAATGCCTGGAAACAACCCGGCGGCAAACAGGGCACGCAGGTCCACGCCCGGTACCACAATGGAGTACAGAATCAGGGCTATGGATGGTGGAATCAGTATCGCCGTAGACGACGAGGCAGCAATAAGTGCGGCCGAAAACGGTTGTGGATAACCCGCTTTGCGCATACTGGGCAACATAACCATGGCCACCGCCGCCGCATCTGCAGGCCCGGAGCCGCTCATGCCACCCATAATCAGGCACACCAGCACCGCCACAACCGTAAGGCTGCCATGCCGGGGTCCTATTATGGCCTGGGCAAAGCGCACCAGGCTGGCAGCCACACCCGCACGCTCAAAAATAAGACCGGTAAGAATAAACAGGGGGATCGCGATCAGCGGGTACTTTGCCACGCTGTTGTAGGTATTGGTGCCGAAGGTGGCAAGCATATCCGGAGACAAGCCAGATACTATGCCCACCAATCCGCCCAAACCCAGAGCTATAGCAACCGGGACACCCAGAAGCAGTGCCAGCAGAAAGCTGCCGATCATCAAAATATCAGGACTCATGAATCACCTCCGGGTCTTTTTTTCCGCGAAGACGATCAATGAGGTTTTGGGTCATGCGAATAATGATTGCACCCGATAACACAGGCAACCAGATAACATAAATCCAGTTTGGTAGGCCCAATCCCGGCGACAAGGACTCCCAGTCGTATTCCTGCATCGCAAAAATACTTCCGTACCAGGTGGTAACGCCCATAACGGCAACACCCGCAAGCCATTGCAGAACAAAAAGCCCTTTTAACGCGGCAGGCGGCAAATAGTGCTCCACCAATTCAATGCGAATGTGCTGATTGTTGCGAGCCGCAACCGCAGCTCCACCGAAGGTGAGCAAAACCAGCAGAAACACCGAAAACTCCTCGGTGAACGCAAAGGAAGCATCTGTGGTGTAACGGACAACCACATTCCCAAGACTGATCAGGCAAATGGTAATCAGGGCAACGGATGCCAACCAGGCTTCCGGTCGGAACTTCGGGGGTCGGGACGGCATGAATACTCCGGTTCCGGTATCAGCACTCGCCACGCACAGGCGAGCGCTGATACCACAGGCTATTACTGTTTACGGTTGGCTACGGCCGCTTGAGCCTGTTTTACCAGGTCTTCACCAATGCGCGGTGTCCACTTTTTATAAACAGACAGTGTGGCGTTCACAAATGCATCGTGCTGTTCCCGGGTCAGCTCGGTAACCGTCACTCCGCGATCCTTGATGGCTTGCAGTGTATCCGCCAGCTCAGCGCGGGATTTTTCAATTTCCCACTGACCTGCGTCCACCGCCGCCTGCTTCAGCAGCGCCTGGTCTTCTGCACTGAACTGGGCCCACACACGGTTGCTAACAGCAAACACCAGCGGGTCGGCCATGTAGTGCCACAGCGTAAGGTGCTCCTGCCCTACCTGATCAATTCGCGCCACATCAAACACGGAGAGTGGGTTTTCCTGGCCGTCTACAGCACCCGTGGTCAGTGCCGGCTTGGCGTCTGCCCAGCTCATTTGGGTAGGGTTGGCACCCAGGGCTGTAAAGGTATCCTGAAACAGCGGCGAGCCTACAACCCGAATTTTCAGGCCTTCCAGATCGGAGGGTTCACTAATGGCAAGCTTTGAGTTGGACAGCTCCCGGAAGCCATTCTCACCCCAGGCCAAAGGCGTTACACCACGCTTTTCAATGGCTTTGAATACCGCTTTGCCCGCCTCACCCTGAGTAATGGCATCGATGGCGGCGTTGTCCGGCATCAGGAACGGAAGAGAGAAGAGGTTCAATTCGGGCACCTGAGGCGACCAGTTAATGGTTGAGCCCACGGCCATATCAATCAGCCCGGAACGCATCGCTGAAAACTCTTTGGTCTGGTCACCAGACACCAACTGGGAGTTGCTGTAAATCTTCATGTTGATGCGCCCTTCCGAGCGCTCTTTTACCAGCTCAACCCATTTATCGGCAGCCTGCCCCCAAGGAAACGCCGACGGCAAAACCGTAGAGACCGTGTATTCATCTTTGTATTGAGCGTTCGCCGCAGAGCTGAGCAACAAAGTCGCTGCAGCAACAGCCATCAAAGAGCCAAATTTCAACATTTTGTATTCCTTTTTTATTTGCAAGGGAGAGCTCAAGGTGAGATGCCGATCACATCACAGTAGCGAGGATTATAAGAGGGGGTGTTATCGCGACGCAAAACAAAAGCGTTCTATTACAACTCTGTTGCTTTTGCTCGCGCGCCGCTGCAGCAGTCTACACTTAGTGGAATCTAAAACTGACAACTCTCTCAATGGACACTATGGCGCGCGACGAACAGAGTAAGTTCAGCCCGAGTAATGCCGACATCAACGAAATACCTGCGAAGGCACTGATTGAGGCCGTAAACATTCGCAGCATATCGCTGGTTGTGCTCACCAGCATCGCCTCACTCTTTTTTATTAGCTGGGCCCAGGCCGTGCTGCTGCCACTGACGGTGGCTGTGCTGATCAGTTACGCCCTGGACACCCTAGTTTCAGCTCTCGACCGTCTCAGAATTCCCAGGCCACTCAGTGCCGCTATCATTCTGGTTTCACTATTGAGCGTTATCGCGGCTGCAAGCATTCCCCTGCAACGTGAAGCCATGGCCATACTGGATAAAGTCCCCGTGGCCATTAGTGACTTTCAACGTAATGAGGCCCGGTCTCCAAAGCAAGAGGAGGGCCTCATTGACAAGGCCCAGGCGGCAGCGAAGAAAATTGAAGAGTCTGCTGCACAGGGGCAAAGCGACGACCACCCGGCACATCAGGGCATCACACCCGTGCGTGTGGTGGATCAACCCATGGATGTTGAAGAGTACGTTCTGCGGAACTCACCTGCTGCACTGGTCATGGTTTCCCAGTTTTTCTCCGTACTGTTACTGGTGTATTTCATTCTGGCGGTGGGTCCCCTGTACAAGCGGAAGATCGTCAAAATCTCCGGGCCTTCGTTTGGACGAATGCGCAAGGCCGCGCGAATCATGAATGATTTTCACCACCAGGTACGACGTTTTCTCTTCGTGATGCTGCTTGGCGCGCTGTTTGTGGGCGTACTGACCTGGCTGGCTTTCGTAGCCCTGGGGGTAGAACAGGCCATGCTCTGGGGCGTGGTTGCGGGTGTTGCCAGTGCCGTGCCCTACCTGGGGCCTTTTCTGGTATTTGTGGGCACCGGTATTGCCGCCTTTATCCAGTTTGGCGAGGTTAATACTGCCATCATTGTGGCGGGTATTTCTTTGGCCATCACCAGCATTCAGGGGTACTTGTTAACACCCTGGTTAACCAGCCAGGTTTCGAGCCTCAACCCGGTAGTGATTTTCATCGGGCTTCTGTTCTGGGGTTGGCTTTGGGGCCCTGTAGGGCTGATCATCGCCACCCCCATATTAATGATCATAAAATCCCTTTGTGATCACGTGGTAAACCTGCGCCCGGTGGGAGAGTTGCTGGGCAAGTAAAGCGCCGGGTATTAGCCGGAATTAACGAGTATAGCCATTCCGATAACCAGGTAAATGACGATAAAACCATAAAACAGAAAGGGGTTTTCGTTTCGGTACTACTCAATAAACTTTACTCACGCCCTCGGGGCGGGATTTAAAGCGCTTGTGCAACCACAGGTACTGATCAGGCAGTTTGCGAATAGTGTCTTCAATATATCGGTTCCAGACTTCCGTATCCTTGCGGCTATCGACCCCAAAACCCTCCTGTATTGGCGAGAACACCACGCGGTAGCTTCCATCAGGCATCCGAAGGTGGCTTACGCAAATAACCGAGGCACCGGAAACCTTGGCAATATAGCTCGGGGATGTAATGCACCCGGTTTCCACTCCAAAAAAGGGCACATACAGCTCGGTTTTGTTGCCAAAATCCTGGTCACAGGCAAACCAGACTTCGCCTCCCTTCTTCAGGAAAGTCACCATTGGCCGCAACTCGCGCTTGGTAAACGGGCGAATACCGAAATGACGACGACGGCCCTTTTCGATCATACGATCAATAACCGGATTATTATTAGGCCGGTATACATAACCCGGGTTGTTCAAGTGGCAGGAAACAAGCGGTAACGCGAAATCAAAAATGCTGTAGTGACCACCGATCAGTAGCACGCCTTTGCCCTTTTCCTGGGCTTCCCTGAGATGCTCCAATCCCTGCACCTCAGTTTTTCCATAACAGGGAGACATATCCCGCCACCATGCATGAGTGCTTTCCAGAAAGCCGCGGGTGCATGCTACGAAATTATCTTCCACCAGCTGTTTGCGGTCGGTCTCATCCAGTTCAGGAAAACAGACCTCGAGATTCCGGTTAGCGACCCGAGCCCGGGATTTAAGTTTGCGGCTCAGAAACCGACCCAGGCGCGCGCCAAAGCGTTGCTTGGATGCCATGGGCAACAAAGACAGCAGGTACAGCACGAATACGATCGCCCACGAGGGCCAAAATCGTGGATGCCAAAGGGCGGAACTCTTTTTCTTGGTCATTCGGGCCATACTTCCTTGCCTGCATATTCGGCCGATGAGCCTGACACAGTTCGCCCATACAACATAGGTGAGACTACGAATTAATTGGTTTCTCCACTATTTCCTCATAACAACTCCTTTCCGTTGTTCAGCATAGAGGCCATACTGATATCGCTGCATAGCAGCTTGCATTGAACTTCAGTGCATCGATTATTGAGGTATATGTCATGAGTAAAGGACAAGACAAGAAAAAGGACACCAAGAAGAAACCGCTTTTAACTGCAAAGGAAAAGAAAGCGGCCAAAAAATCCAAGAAAAATGAAACAAATGTTCTAGGGAATTAACCCAGCAGGCTTGGGGTCAACCCCAGTGTGTTTACCTTCAAGCCGCCAACCTGTTTACTGGTAAGGTTACTGTGCTTTCGCCGCTGAATAATGTTGTCTTGATAGGAATGCCCGGCTCGGGCAAAAGCACCCTGGGCGTTCTTTTGGCCAAGGCTGCCGCATTGGGGTTTGTGGATACGGATCTTTTGATCCAATCACAAACTGGCAGTACGTTACAGGCCATTGTTGATGGCGAAGGCTACCAGGCCTTGCGCCGCATCGAAGAGCAGGTGTTGTGCAGCCTGGATGTGACTGGCCAGGTAATAGCAACCGGCGGCAGCGCCGTATACAGCGACCGCGCAATGCGGCACCTCAAGCAAAACAGTATTGTTGTATTCCTCGATATTTCTCTCACTGCGGTGCGTCAACGCATCGGCGACTTCAGCCTGAGAGGTATTTCAAAGCGCCCGGACCAATCCCTGGAAGACTTGTTTGCCGAGCGGTACGAGCTATATACCCGCTACGCAGATGTGATTATTCAAGGCGAGCATAAAAGCCAGAACCAGGTTTTGGAAGAATTACTCAAGGTCACTGCTGAGATTCAGCGCGACTTACCCGCCCTTCATAAACAACCGCATTCTTAAACTTCATAGCGTACTTACGACTTGAGACCGCTGGAAGCCAGCGCGTAATCAATCCCCGCACACACCGCTGCCACCTGTGCGGCATTGCATTGCTCAGGGGTCACGCTGGCGCTGTCGGGATAGACTTCGGTGGTGGTTTTGTAGGGAGCACTAGTAATACTGGCGCACAATCCCAACTGTGTAAGCGGATACTGAATAACACCCCGGGCAACCACTGGCGAACCGAAAATCTCGCCTTTGTCATCAGCCGGAGCAATATGGGTAACCTGCTCCACCGCCTTGATCAACGCCTGCTGGAATTCTGGCTGCGGGTTCTCGCTGTCATCCACCAGGTAGAAGCCATCGGGAATCTCACCCGGCTCGAATGGTTTGCCATCCCGGGCTGCCAACGCAGGGCGAAACTCGCTTTCGTCGGTATCGGTCGTCTCGTGCAAGTCCATGTGCAAAACCACACGGTCGCGGATCGGCTCCACCAGCTGCATAAGTGCTGCCGACTCCCCTGCTGCGCTGTTTTGATGGAAGGAGCGGTTCGGGTCGATGGCATCTGCGTTCCAGCGATGAATGCGCTCGTATGCCCAGGGGCTAACACAAGGGGCGACCAGCAAGTTGATGCGGCCCGCGTAATCTTCCCCGTGTTGATCCACGAACTGCAGCGCGCCATGCACACCGCTGGTTTCATAGCCATGGACCCCGCCGGTAATCAGGACAACTGGCAAATCGTCGCGCCAGTCGCGGCTTCGGATCGCCATCAGGGGGTAACTCTCAGAGCCATAGTCCAGTCGACCATACTCTTCCACATCGAAGCGAGAGCGCAGGCCTTCGATCGCACTCAGCACCTCGGCTTCATAGCTGCGTTGATGGCTCTGCCGGGACAACCACTCGGCGCGTTCTTGTTCGCCCCAGGGCGTGCCGGGGGTTCCGATGGGATAGGATTCAGGGGCTGTGTTCATCTTACGCTTATCCTCCTTTGGGGTGTCGCTTGGAAATATCACCAACTCATCGCCTTCCTGCCAGGGCTGAAACTTGACCATGGCCTGCAGGAATACCGGGCGCTCCAGCCAGCCTTTCAGCCATTGCTGCAGATTCGGATAAGGCAGACTGTAAAAAACGTCCCGGTCTACATGGGCGAACTGGCGTACAAAGGGCATGATGCCAACATCTGCGATGCTGATGCCATCCCCAAGCAGATAGCTATTTTGGGCCAATAACTTCTCTAACGCCTGCAAAAACACCTCGCCCTGCTGCCGGTATTCCAGCTGGCTCAATTCCGGGTGGCGATCGGCGTATTTATAGCGGTCTAACCAATGTTTGAATTCGTTGTCGTTGCGATCGATCAGGGCGTTAGCACTCTCCAAATCGGTGCTTAGCAAGCACTGCGGATCATTCTGCTGCAGTGCCCACTCGAGTATTTCCCGACTCTCCTCGATAACCGGCCGGGCAGAGCTGCCATCTGCTGCCAGCTCCAGAACGGGAACCGTACCTTTAGGGCTGATAGCCAACATCTGCGCTGGCTTGTTTTTCAGCACTATCTCGCGCAGCTCCACCTTCATTTCGGCAAACAGGATTCCGAGCCGGGCACGCATGGCGTAAGGGCAACGTCGGAAGGAATACAAGCGGGGTAGTGAAACAGTAATAGTGTGCCTCCAGGCTGAATGAACCAGGGCACACATTATAGAGGAATTTACAGCGATCAAGGATTTGGCTGGCCAGGTGGCTCAGCCGCAAGGTGCTTGGGCCATAATTTCCTGCCCGCGTGCCTGCATCAGTGTTTCAAGGTGTTCCCGCAACCACACAATGCCCGGGTCACGGTCGTGGCGGTTGTGCCAGATGAGGTAAAGACTGGTCGGGTCCACTGGAAATGGCAGCTCGCCCAGCCACAGGCCGTCCAGAAAGCCGCAATCCTGAGTGATCAGCTGTGGCACGGCCGCAATCAGGTCGGACTCCCTGAGCAACTGAGGCACAATGGAAAAGTGGTTTACCGTGGCCGCTATACGCCGGCCAAGCCCCTTCTGATCAAGATAGCTATCAACAAATCCGTGAGCATCGCCCGACATGCTCACCAACAAATGCCGTGCGCTGGTGCGCTCCATAGTGTAGGGTACCGCATGCAGATCAACCCCCGGCGCCTCCTGCTCTAACAGCTGAATCAACTGTCGCCAGATCATTTCTGTAATCACATCGGTGACGGCTATGCGAAAAGTACGCTTTGAGCTGGCCGGATCAAACTGGGTGGCGCTAACCGCGTTAGTGAGCGTGTACATAGGCTCACTCACCTGGTCCCAAAGGCTAAGCGCATAAGAAGTTGGCTCTATGTTGCGGCCTTTGCGAACAAACAGTGGGTCGTTCCAGATCTGGCGCATTCTGGATACCGCGTTAGACACCGCAGGCTGGGTCATGGCCAGCCGTTCTGCCGCCCGGGTGATCGAACGCTCAGTCATTATGGCATCAAAAATGTACAGCAGTTGCAGCTCTTGCGTTCGCATTCTGGCTTCCCGGCAATCCGTATCCGGTAAGTCTGGCCTGCGCGTGGCTTCACCGCAATCACTTACGGGCATTGATTTCTGCATTACAAACGCTTGCTGAACACCAGGCCACCCCAGGCCAGGGTACGGTCGCCGGTACCCTGCTTGATTTCCGAGCTTTGCACGCGCAACACGTAGCTCAGCTCGATGCCAGCCACAAAACTGTGGGTGTATCCGGCCCAGACTTCCGCCAGCAGCACATTGAGGTCGCTGGCGCTCAGCTCATGCTCTGAATCCCGGAACTGCCCTTGCAAAAAAGCGTTATAGGCACGAGCTTTGACCGATAGGCCTCCCCAGAAGTAATTTTCCCGCCCGCCATGAGCCGCCACCCCCGGTGCGCGCTCGCCATACGCCATCAGCTCCGGGTTGAATCGATTATCCGGCGACGAGATCAGGCCACTTCGGAACACCAGCGCGGCACCAAACTCCGTTAAGTAACCCACCGAGCCGAAATAGGTCACCTTGAGCTGACGGTCTGGCACGCTCGCATCCAGGTACTGATGGTAAGCGGCAGAATAACGGAAGGTAGGCTCACCGCCGTTTGAAATCTGATGCTCCCAGCCGTTCGCCCGGTCGCTGCCTACCACTTTGTGAACCGCGTTCTGAGCAGACTTGAACACATCCAATCCGAGCATTCCCACCGTGAGCGAGGTTGTCCAGCCGGCATTGCCGGCAGCCGCCCGATAGCTCTGGCTGGAAGACAAATACACAAGGCTGCTGTATGGACGGTCGTTCCTATCAACCGCTGACGCCTTGATTTCCTCTGGCGTAAAACCATAGGCACCAAACTCCAGCGCCTGACTCTCTGGCTTTTCAACCTGTGCATCACTATGAGGAAGCACGAGCTTATCCAGGCTCTGGCTCACCCGAGCTGCCGGGTTGTTGAGAAAGTCCCGGGAATTTGACGAGTAGGTGACCGCCAGCCCGGCGGTGTAGTCCCGGTCGGTTTGGGTCGGAGCAAAAAGATCGTTATCGGAAGACACCGCCAACACAGAGTCAGCAGATTGTGCCGGAGCTGAGAACGAAAAAGCGGCGGCAGCCAAAAGAGATGTGATGTGTTGAAAGCGCATAGCCAACTCCGAGAAGTGATGAATCGGAACCAAGTTGGCTTGTATTTTTATGAAACTGCAGGAACAGGACTAATCAAAGCATCGTATTCAATACATCACTCAGAGTTATGTATAAGCATTAATTCGTATAATAGAGATCGTTTTGACGGCTTCAACACCAGATAAACCAGCCCTCACATCAATCTGCGTGATGTAGGCTATACCGTTTACCAATTATTCAAGCTTGCTCCAGAGCCGCATACTTCGCTGCATCTGATCCCGGAACACCCGGAGATTCAGCGAACTGTTCAAACCTACTTACTCTGGAGATACAGACATGCGTAAATTTGCACTTATTACACTCGCCTCCCTGTTTGCCGTGGCCGCTCTGCCCGCAAATGCCAGCCTGGCTGACCGTAAATCAGACCAGACCGACATGGAGGAGGCCAAGCCTTCACCTTACAGCGGCCAGATAGTCATTCGCGGTGAAGTACAGAAAGAAAAGCTTGGCTGAGTGTTCTGAATGTTGGTGGCGAAGCGCATGGTTATGCTTTTATCGGCCTTGCCGATGGGGGTTTGGCTTAAACAGCTTAAACCATGCGATTAAGCCAGCAACAGTCCCAAGGCCAAGGAATATAAAGAAATCTGCAACGCTGAATTGGCCAACGTTATACATCAGCCCCAAGACGACGAGAAAAAATGTCCCAATGCTGCCGGTAAGCCTTAAGTTCATGTTTAAACCCTTTCATGGAATTTTTTAGAGCGCAAGGCTGACGAGAGAGTGCAAAATGATGCTGAATGGTCTTGTTATGCATCTCGTATTGATAATACTAACTTTTCCATACTATCAAGAGTATTTGAAAACGAGCTTTCTATATCAGAAAGCGCCACCCTGATCATGGAGATGGATTCAATACATTTTTGTTTGTCTAAATTACGGTTAGCCTCGGCCAGCTCACGCAATAGAGCATCAATAGACTTCACTGTTCCGTCAGTATTGGTACTCCATTTATTAATATCGATAGATTCCAGGATCTCTGAAAAGTCTTCTTCCAGCGCTTCACTATCTGCTTCGGATGAGCCTTCAAACCTTCCTGCAGCGAAGCGGAGTTCGGTTAATAGATCTTTGTATATAGTTAAATCCATCCGCTTTCTCTTGTAACTTTTTTAGCTTTCTTGCCTATTCCTTAGCTTCTTTCGTGTGATGGTAGGTCAAGCTGGCAGCCCCTCGAACGCTGGCACCTCCCCTAACGCCTCATCCCAAACAGCTTTGCTGGATGAAAAAATGTGCGCTGTCGGCGCCATAGAAATTTCATTGTCCAAGCACCCTGCGGGAACAACAAGCAAGCCAGGGGTCTGGGTGCTGGGCAATGCTGAGCCACACAACTTACAAAAGCTTTTGTTATGACGAGTGCCTGGAAGCGTATACGAGGTCACAGCATCTGCACCTGTCCGCCAGACCAATTTAGCTGACTGCGAGAATAGATTTGCTGCATGAGCCGAACCCGTATCTTTTTGGCAATGCTTGCAATGGCACAGGTAAAAGCAATCGAAGCCCCCTGTTACCTCAAAGCTAGCGGTGCCGCACAGACAAGAACCGAAATGATGAGTCATCTGAATCCCTTCTATGGCCTGTGGAGAAATACACACAACGCCGAGCGCACCGGTGACTTTGACGCAGCGAAGCGGAGGCTAAGGCATCTGAGTGTCGCGCTTGGCTAAATTGCTATCGTTCACCTTCCAAGCCATGCCATACCCGAAGAATAATGATGGCGCTGGTATGAACCGAATATCGAACGACGTACTTGCCGAAAACCATATCTCGGACAGAGTCAGGTACCGGAGCCATTTCAACTGGTGTGCCGATTTTGGAGAAACCTGGTAGCAACTCGATCCTACCAACCAGTTCAGTGGCTATCCTGGCAGCTGCTGACGGATTGTGGATGGCGATAAATTCCCTGAGGCGCTTCAAATCTTCAATGGCTTCGTCCGTATAAACCAGTTTCACTTACCCGACCTCGGTGCATCCTGCTCGTTTTCAGTTCCCCAACTATTGAGCCAGCTATGAACTTCGCTGGCATCAACCACCTTACCTTGGGCTGCAGATTCCATTGCCTCCAGCGTTTGCTTCCAACGCTCTTGTTCAAGCTGTTGCTTTGCTATGTACTCCGACAATGCCTGATTGATCACCCAACCTTTGCTCCGGTGGAGCCTACTGGCGATCGCATCAAGATTTTTCTCAACTTCTGCCTGAAGGCGAACTGTAGTGACGCTCATGGCTGGACCCTCAAATTTGATGACTACAATGTATTACATCATAGTCGACAAAGGTGCGCCAAAAAGATTTAACGCCTTGGCTTTGCGGCGCACCGGAGCGCCAGCGTAGGTGCGTCCGACAACAGCCATTGGTTAAATGCTTGAATGCGCATCCGCATGCGCATAAACTGAGACCATCCATTAAATAGCCACTTGGA
>Ga0209075_1000575_pt1 | contig 36142 bp, 33 predicted proteins | sample Stecom2011_FD_187523 | JGI IMG/M metagenome (GOLD analysis project Ga0209075, IMG submission 187523) | Agricultural soil microbial communities from Utah to study Nitrogen management - Steer compost 2011 (SPAdes) (version 2) | ecosystem: Environmental > Terrestrial > Soil > Agricultural land...
AGTCGTCGCGCCGCTTAAAGCGGGATATTGCCGTGCTTTTTGGGCAGGCTGTCGACGCGCTTATTCTGCAGCATCTCCAGCGAGCCAATCAGGCGCGGGCGGGTGTCGATGGGGTCGATAATCTCGTCGATATACCCGAGCTCGGCGGCCTTAAACGGGTTGGCGAAGGTGCTGCGGTATTCCTCGACGAGCTCGTCTTTTTTGGCGGCCACATCGTCGGCGTCGGCGAGCTCCTGGCGGAAGATGATATCGATGGCGCCGGCCGGGCCCATGACCGCGATCTCGGCGGTGGGGTAGGCCAGGTTGATATCGGCGCCGATATGCTTGGAGGCCATCACGTCATACGCGCCGCCGTAGGCCTTGCGCGTGATCAGCGTGATGAGCGGGACGGTGGCTTCGGAGTAGGCGTAGAGCAACTTCGCCCCGTGCTTGATAATGCCGCCGTACTCCTGGTCCACGCCGGGCAAGAAACCCGGGACGTCGACAAGCGTGATGATCGGGATATTAAAGGAGTCGCAAAAGCGCACAAAACGTGCGGCCTTGAGGCTCGCGTCGATGTCCAGGCACCCCGCCAGCGCGTTGGGCTGGTTGCCCACGATGCCCACCGAATGCCCGCCCAGGCGCGCAAAGCCGACGACGATATTGCGCGCATAGCCCTCCTGCACCTCGAAGAAATACCCGTCGTCGACCACCGCGCCGATAATTTCGGTCATATCATAGGGTTTGGAGGGGTTGGCCGGGACGATCTCATTGAGCCGGGCGTCTCGCCGATTCGTGTCGTCCTGGGTGGGGACAAAGGGCGGGTCTTCGGCGTTATTCGACGGCAGAAACGAGAGCAACTCGCGCACCCGCGCGATGCACTCATCTTCGGAGGCGCACTCGAAATGCGAGACGCCGCTTTTTTCGCTGTGGACCTGCGCGCCGCCCAATTCCTGCTTGGTCACGTCCTGGCTGGTGACGGTTTTGACCACCTCCGGCCCGGTGATGAACATATAGCTGGTGTCCTGGACCATGAAGATGAAGTCGGTGATGGCCGGGCTATAGACCGCGCCGCCGGCACACGGGCCGAGGATGGCCGACAGCTGCGGGACCACGCCGCTTGCGCGCACGTTGCGGTGGAAGATGTCGGCGTAGCCCGCCAGGCTCTGCACGCCTTCCTGGATGCGCGCGCCGCCCGAGTCGTTCAGCCCGATGACCGGCGCGCCGGTCTTGGTCGCCAGATCCATGATCTTGCAGATTTTTTCGGCATACGCGCCGCTTAAGCTTCCGCCGAAGACCGTGAAGTCCTGGGAGAAGACGTAGACGGTGCGCCCGTCGACCTTTCCGTAGCCGGTGACGACGCCGTCGCCGGGGATCTTTTTATTCTGCATGCCGAAGTCGGCGCAGCGGTGGGTTTTGAGCTTATCGAGCTCAACGAAGGTTCCCGGATCCAGGAGCAGATCGATGCGCTCGCGCGCGGTATATTTGCCCGCGTCGTGCTGGCGCTTGATGCGCGCCTCGCCGCCGCCCTGTTCGGCCTGGGCGTTGAGTTTATGAAGACGTTCGACATTATCGGTCATGGCATTCCTTTATGGCTATCTACCCGTGTGTGACGAATTTGAGCGCGCAAATCTTTGGGAGGAATCTTATGATTTCGCGTCGTCCTTTTTAGGCTCGCTTTTCTTGGGGCTTCGCTTTTTCGCGCCTTCTTTCGTGGCGCTTTCTTTCTTTGGTGCATCTTTTTTAGCGCTTGTTTTCGCCGGGCTCTTCTTTGCGGCGGCTTTCTTGGGCGCGGCTTTCTCAGCGGCCGGCGCGTCGTCCTTTTTGGCAACGCGCTTCTTGGCACCGGTTTTGGGCGCGGCTGTTTTAGCGGCCGGCGCGTCGTCTTTTTTGGTGACGCGTTTCTTGGCACCGGTTTTTGGGGCGGTCTTGGCCTCGGCCTTCTCGGCCTTGGGCGTCGACTCGGCCTTTTTCGCGGGCGTCTTTTTAGCAGAAGCTTTCTTCGCGACCTTCTTATCCGCGACCTTTGGCTCGGCCTTCTCGACGGCTTTCTTGGCCGGCTTCTTGGGGGCGGGCGCCTTCGGCGCGACCTTCTTTTCAGGGACGACTTCGGGCGCGGCTTCGGCAACCGCGCGACCGAGCGCCTTATTATAAATATCGATATATTGCGCCGCCGAGTTCCCCCACGAGAAGTCACGTTCCATGGCGTTCTGAATCATGGGACGCCATTTGCGGTGGACGCGGTAGCGCGCGGTGGCGCGCGCGATGGTTTCGCGCAGCGTGTCGGTGTCGAATTTCTGGAACGCGAAGCCGGTGCTCCCCTCGATGACGTCACCCGACTTCTGATCGCGGGTCGGGTCGATGACGGTATCGGCCAGCCCGCCGGTCGCGTGGACCAGCGGCAGGGTGCCGTAGCGCATGGCGTAGAGCTGGGTCAGCCCGCAGGGCTCAAAGCGACTCGGGATCAGCAGCAGGTCGGCGGAAGCCTGGAATTTATGCGCTAACTCCTCGCTATAGCCGATATGCGCGGCGACGTGGCGCGGGAACTTCTCGACCAGGCGCTGAATCTGGTCGACGTATTTTTGCTCACCTTCGCCCAAAAAGACCATCTGGAAGGAGTCGCGCTCGTGCTCAAAACCGTCGAGCAGGGTCTCAAGCGCCGGGATAAGCAGGTCCAGCCCCTTTTGCTCGGTGAGCCGGCCGACCATGGCGAGCATCGGCAGGGTGGGCCGGTCGGGCAGGCCGAAATGCGCCTGCAGGGCGGCCTTATTCTTGCGCTTTCCGTGCAAGTCGGCGGAATCATATTGGACATCAATATAGTGGTCGACCGCCGGGGACCAGACCGAATAATCGGCGCCATTGAGAATGCCGCTTAGCTTCCCAGACGCCTCGCGCAGCGCCTCACCCAGCCCGAAGCCGCCCGCGTCGCTCTGAATCTCGACCGCGTAGCTCGGGCTGACCGTGGTCACCTGGGCGGCATACTTGATGCCGCCCTTGAGGAAGTTGAGGGTGTCGTCGACGCGCATTTCCGAGGGTGCGTCGAACTTCTTTGGCAGCCCGGTCTCGCCGATGGAATCAATGCCAAATCGCCCCTGGAACGCCAGGTTATGGATGGTGAGCACGCATGCGATATCCTTCATTTCCTCGGCATAATAATGCTCGCGGAAGATCGGCGCCAGCGCGGTATGCCAGTCGTTGCAGTGGATGACGTCGACCGGAACACTATATTGGAGCGAAAACTCGACGATCGCGCGGCTAAAAAATGCGAAGCGCGCCGGGCTCGACTGCGGATCGCCGTCACCGTAGCCGTAGAGGTTATCGTCCTGGCCGAAGAACTCCTGCTGCTCGACAAAAAAGATGCGCACGCCCCCGTCGGTTCGCCCCTCCCAGATGGTGGCCTCGACCTTCTTTCGCATCTTTCCCAGCCGGGGAACCTGCAGCGGTTGCAGACGCCGGCTCAGATGAAGCGCCTCGGGATCCAGATGCTTATACAGAGGCGTGATGATCGACACCCGGTGGCCCATCGCGCTGAGCGCCTTGGGAAGGCTTGCGGCGACATCGGCGAGCCCGCCGGTTTTGGAGTAGGGTGCGACCTCGCTGGAGGCAAATAGAATATCGAGGGTATCGGCCGCACGCGGCTTCTGGGAGTGTTTGGTGCGGATCAGCTGGGCGAGTTCCATAGGTTTTGTTCTCAGGTAAGCGGACAAAATTCAGATAATAAATCACGCGCTTCTCTATAAATAAACAACCCCAAAAATACAACCACACCCCGGGGCGCGCGGCATCTGAGAAGAGTTCCAGGCCTTATTGCCTGCCCCAATTCGGAATGTTTCGGTTGTGGATAAGCGGGGAGCGCTGCGGCACGTTATCTATCGAGGCGAAAGACGATGTGCCAAAGGGGGTGTCGCGCACGTTCTGGGCGGGAATAGCTGCGGCAGATGCTCAGAACGTGCGCGGCGCGTGCGTCAGTTGGACTCAATTTCGTTGAGCGTCGCAATGGTCTGCATGAAGCCCTGGATCTCGGCGCGCTTCAGCACGATTTGCTTTTGCAATTCATTGCGCTGCGCTTCAAGCGTATTGAGCTTTTCTTCGATGCTTTCCAAAACGGCTTCCAGATGCGAATTATTTTGATTGCTCATCATTAATACCTTTTAAAGTGGGGGTGAGGATATATTTTGTCGCCACGGATTCTAGTCGGGCGATCGAATGATCGAGTGTCGCGGCGCCCGGGAGCAAAACGCGTCATATGCCGAAAATCCGCGCGATATGATTTAAGGCGCAAGGGTCCATTTTCCGCGGCCAATTTTGGTCACGATATCTTCGCTTTCCAGGGTGGTCATCACGGCATAGGTATAGCTTTTCATACCCTGTGACAATTCCCCTTCGACCTCGCGAAGCATATTGAGCACGTCGACGGTGCGAAAGGATTGATTGCCCCGTCCCAGCTTTCGACAGATGGTTTCGACCTGCTCGCGCCGGGCGCCGCGCGAAGGGCGGCCGGTATCCGGGTTGAGGTCCAACGAGCCGATTGACCCCGCCCCGCGGCGAGTCTTGGCGCGCGGAACCTCGCCGCGCAGACTTCGGCGCAGGCTATCCAGGGCCTCGCGGGCCTCCTGGGTCTTCAGGTCGTAGGACTGGCTGCGCTCCTCGAGCTCGACGAGTTCGGCGCGCGCAAACTGCAGGGCTTTTTCCAGGGAAGCAATATTGTCTTTGAAGCTAATTTGATTACTCATCGTTCATTTTTCTCGCAAGGGTGAGGACGGATAGTGAAACCTGTCTCAAAGTTAATATCTTTAAAGTTAAGCGCCTTTATCTATGTCTGAATATTTGCGTAACGTCAATCAGACTCTACAAACACGCTCACAGGTTCAACTAAATACAACCTGTGCAGAGTTTTGTGAAGGGCGGGGCGAAAATAATTATTTGGACTCTGGCGTCGGTGTCTATGTTGGCAATGAGGCGCCGGCGAAACTGCGCCGCCTTGTCGTTTGGCAAAGCGTATCCTTTGCGAGCGAGTAGCTTATCGTTCTTTTATGCATGCCAAGGAGAAGTTGTGGTCGAAAGATACGAGGAAAGTCGTCGAGGCGCAGGATGGGTCTGGGCGATTGTAGGAGTCGTCGTCGCGGCGTTGCTTATCTGGTGGATCGCCGCGGCAGTCACCAACCCGTCCGATGATACCATGCGCGCTCAGGGCCAGGATGCGCCCATCAGCCAAACGCAGGACGCGGACGCGCTGGCGCAGCTCAACCTGTGGAACGAGCAGGAGCGCGCGCGCTTCGATGAAACGGTGCTCGACGACGGCAGCACGCGCCTGAGCGGGGCGGCCGAGGAAATTGCGTCGCGATTGGGCGCCGACACGCCCCAGCAGGGCAGCCAGACCGGCGGTGGACCCGTCGATGAGGCGGGCGAATCGCTCAGCGATCAGCGCACACAATTGGAGACGTCGGTCGAGGAGCTTAAAGTCGCCGACTCCGCTAACTATCCCGAGAGCTTCTATAAGGTCGCCATGAACTTTGTGGCGCTGGTAGACGCCATTCAAAACCAGGCCAATATCGAGGAAGCGAGCGAACCTCTTGAGCAACTGCACGTGGCGTTGGAGGGACTCTCCGCCGATCAGCCCCTTGATGAGCAAAAACCCGCGCTGGACTCCTTCTTTAACCAGGGAACCGAGGTTCTCAATACATTCGCCCAATATACCCAGCAACCTTCAGAAAATTGAGCGCAATTCTGCGCTCAATCCCTGTTGTATCCAAACATCACAAAACAAACATAGGAGAGGACTATGAAGCATCTGACTCTTCGAAATATACTCGCGCTTCTTCTGTCGCTTGGGCTCGCCACCGCGGTGATGGCTCAAAGCACAACCGCCACCGCAGAAGGCGGCAGCGCAGACAAGACCGCCCAGAAACAGGATGATTCCGCCAAGACGGCCTCTGACTCCAAGATGAGCAAATCTGAGCAAAAGGCCAAGGATTTTCAACAATGGACCCAGTCCGAAGAGCCGGGCGATAATGTCGATGACTATGCCAAAAATGGCCTGTCAAAACTCGACGACGCGCTGGGCGCCGTGGTTGAGGATATGCGCGCCCAGCCCATGGGCGGCGGGCCCATCTCGGAGTCAAAGGAAAAGGGCCAGGATAAGGTGAGTAAAGCCGCGGATAAGGCCGAGAAGATGGGGGAAGACGCGTTCAACAAGATTAAATCCGAGCAGGAGAAGCTCTCCAAAATCGCCGATGATATCGGCGGTGACGCCCAGGATACCCAGAGCGCCGAGCAATTCCACGAGGCTGCGACCTCGGCGTCCAATATCTTCGCATCGCTGCAAGAGGCCCATTTCTCCGCGCTTGAGAAGGACGTCGACAAGGTGAAACAGAGCGCGGACAAACTCGACGCAAGCAAATCACTGGCCTCTCAGGACAAACAAGTGGAAGACTTCTTTAAGCAGTCCTCCAATCTCATCGATAAAATGTCGGAGAACCTGGAAAGTGAGGCGGTTGGCGGCGGGCCAGGCGCCGAGCAAGAAAAGAAGCAAATGGAAGATAGCGAGCCCAAACAGGACGATAGCGTGATGCCCGAGATGAAGTAGGCAAATCCGCTTATCCTCGAACCCTAAAAAAGCCCCGCCGGCGCGATGCCGGCGGGGCTTTTGGGATTCGTTCACGCATTCGTCGGCCGCGCGGCGCTTAAGACAGGTCGTATTCCAGGGCGACCTTTAACTCGCGCGCGTGCTCCCACTTGAAGCGCCCGCGCATAAAGCAAAAGACGCGCTGATAATTGTCGGCCCAGTCGATCAGCGTCTCCATATCGAATTGGTCGAGCTTTCGGCGAAGCCCCGCGCGCTCGGTGATCACCCAGGCGGCGTCGCCGTGGGTGAAGGGAATCTCTTCGCGGTGGGCAATAAAGGGATCGTGGGCGTAAACAAGCCCGATAGAACGGGCAAAATCGAGGGTATCACGAAGTTGCCAGAGACCGTCGCTCTCCCAGATAATCAGTGGCTTGGCGCCGGCGCCGAGCTCCTGGACGACTTTCTCGAGCAGGGTGCGCGAGATCTTCCCTGGGGAAAAATCGGCCGGTGTACGAATCAGGATGGCACGGGCGGCCAGGGCGTGTGCGGCGTCAAGATTTGCCTGCCACGCCTGGCGCGTGGCGTCGTCCAACTCGCTCGCCCCGCGCGCGCTCAGCCGGCTCAATGCCCCCACAAACTTGCTGTCGGCGCAAAGCGTAAAGGTGAATCCCTTGGGGGAATCGACCCGCCAGCGGTTAAGCGTGGCGGTCTTGGGCGGCGCGTCGAGCGCCTCCAGGTCGAGCTGCAGCGCGTTGCATCGTTTAAAATAATGCTCCCAGCCGCGCTTTAACTCGTCGCAACCGTAATAAATCTTCGTCATAGGCCTGAAGTCCGTCTGTGGGTCGTCATCGATATAGGTTTCGTCAGCGAAAAAATTATCCGGTGCCGTGCACTCGCCGTGCAGCCCTTACGCGCGTGTCTGGCGCAGCGCAAGGATCAGTCAAAGCGAAGGACGTCGTCTTCTCCGCGGGCCTGGACCAGTGAGTCGATGCGCTTAAGGGCGAGGTCGCGCTGATTCCAGAAGACCGCGAGGCGCGCTTTCTCGGCGCCACTGGGCTCGGGGAAGAGCCGCTCGGAGAGCTGTTCGGGGTTCATGAGCCGCAGGGAGGCGACGGTGGCCCGGCTGAAACGACTGGTCCAATCGAAGCGACCCTTGATGCGCGTTGAGGCGCGCGGCTGAAAGGTATTCAGGTTGGCAGCAGATACCAGGACCCCATCGTGAAGCCCCAGGCGCGTACCCCAACGCGCGGTGTCCGGATGAAAGCGGTCCCAGTTATTGGTCAGATAATCAAAGACCAGCACCGAAGATAGTTGGCCAGCCAGCTGCGCAAGCGTGAGATCGCCGGCCTGGGCGAGCAGCGGTTCGTAGAACTCACCGTCAAGCCGCTTAAGTGGCGCGAGCCCCTCGGCCAGCGGCCCGTTCAGCTCGTCTGTGCTCCCCGGCGAAAGCCACGGGCGCCACAGGCTGATATCCTCGATGGGGAATCGCGCCGGTGAGTCGACCGCGTCGACCAGCGCCCCGTAGAGATATTCTTTGCCATCTTCGCGCACCCAGTTGAGCGGCGCTAACTTCTCGGCGCTTGCGGCCGCGTCCCCGGCGATAAGTCTATCAAAGACACTGCGCTCAACCCGCGCCGGGCGGGTACGCGGGATGTCAAAATTGCAGACCATCACCTGGCAGAGGCGCCACGAGGCGATGCTCATGCGCCAGTCGCGCTCAAATTGCGTCTGTGAGGGTTTGAAAACAAAGACTGATTTCTGGTTCTTCGAGAGGTTAAAGCCCAGGCGCTTGTTATTCTTTCCGGCAGTCACCAATTCGGCGCTATCGGCCTGTGCGTCGGCACCGACCTCTACGGTTTGATAGGGACCCAGTTCGGGGTTCTTCTCGATGGCGGAGTAAACGAGCGCCTTGAATTTTTGTTGAGATTCGGCAGAACCGTTTGCCTGCGCGACGAGCATCGATTGAATCGCGACCCGGCTGGCGGCGCCGAATTTCTGGGCGTCGATGAGTGCGTTATAATAGCGCCCGGCAAGCTCCAGGTCGTCGCGCTGCTGCTCCCAGCGCGCGCCCAGGGCGGTGTGCTCCCCGTCGGCGGCGGGCGCTTGCTGAGCTTTGAGGCTCGCCAGGTCGATCTGCGCGGCGCTGGCAACCTCATCGCGCGCGGCGTCGATGGCTGGGCGAATCGGCTGAGAATTTTCGGCAACCTGAGACTTCTGCGCGCCGGGCGCCGGCGCTTGTTTTGGCGTCGGCACAGCGTCGTTGTTGGTGCCACTTAGTGTGGCGATCTTCGCCTTGATTTGCTCCAGATAGGGTTGTCCGTATGGGCTAAAGAGTCCGCCCAGGGCAAGGGCGCTGAGGATCACCAGGGCGGCGAAAATTTTCTTGAAGGCGCCCCCCGATCTCGGCGCATCGAGGTCTTCAAGCAGCGCGTCGGGCGGGTCGCCGGGGAGCGCATCGGCATCCGTTTCGGGCTGGGCTGGGGCGGGCGGCTCGGGCGTTGTCGGTGCCGGCTTGGCGGCAGCCTCGACCTGCGGGGCAGCCTCGACCTGCGGGGCAATCTCGACCTGCGGGGCAGCCTCGGGCGCGAGTGCCGCGGCGCTCGCCTCCTCGGGCGGCGCTTCCAGCGAAATATCAGCCGCCGAATATAATTTTTGGGTCTTCGCGCGCGTTCGCGAGTTTCGCAGCGCATCGACGTCGGCAAAGAGCCCGCTATTGGCAGTGTCAAAGTCCGGGTCGCCCTCGACAGGCAGCGGCAAAGTTCTTTTTAAGGCCGGGATCGTCGCGATCTCGGTGGAGTCTTTAAGATCGGAAAAATCGTCGGCGCTGGAATCATAATGTCCAAGTCCGGTGCGCTCGGCGGCCGAGATCGGCAAGCCTTCCATTCCGGTCGCGCCCGCTGGGGCGTTGGGTTTGAGGTCGGCGAGCAAGGCGTGGGCCTCAGCAGCCATTTTCTGGCGCAGCTCGGCGAGCATCGGATGCTCGCCCAGCGGCATCCAATCGCCGTCGGACTGCGCAATTTCGGCCGCACCCATGAGCACGCCGCGCTTGATTAACTCGGTCAAGCCCGCCTTATCGATGGGCTCATAAATAATATCCTCGACGCGCAGCCGATAGGTCCCCTGGCCAAGAACATCCTGGATTTCGGCGGTCGGAAGCCGAATATATCCGCTGCCGCGCCGCTCACTGGCGGCGCCGGGTTGCTGGTTCTCGGCGACTCGCCGGCGCAGCAGATCGATCATGCTGGAGTCGCCGGTGTCGAAGGCCGGGGCGTCGCGGGTGTGCGAAGGGCGCGCACTGGCGCCGGGCGTGGCCAGCATCTTGAGCGTGCCGGTGCCCTGTTTTTCAACGATCGCGCGCGCGGTTTCGTCGGCCAGTGAGTTGAGCGCTCGGTCCAGGGCGGCGGCCGATTTTCGACGTGCCGAATCTGCCGCACTCTTAGAGCGCTGCCCGGCCCTGGCCGGCGTGGGAAGATTCGCCCCCGAGCGATCGGAGGGAGCGGGCAATTCGATCTTGCGATCGCGCGCCTTTTTCAGCAATGAGGCGAGCGAAGGTTTGCCATCTTTCTCGGAGGTTGTGTCGGGCGCGCTGGGCGACACATTTGGGGTGAGCGCGAGTTGCTCGGTTGTTCTGTCGGCGTCTTTCGGATTTGTTGTCTCGTCGGCTCCCGTGGCCGTGGAAACGGATTTGCTCGTAGGTTCAAAGTCCTCGTTTTTCAGCGTTTTACGCAGCTTCTGCTTAATCTTGATGCGTCCCAGGACCATCTGCTTGGGGACTTCCGAGGTCGGATCGGGGTCGGGCAAGAAGGGCGAATCGTGCTCGGCGGTGTCGGCGACAAGCCCCAGAAGTGCGGCGTTTGTGGTCTTGGGGTTGGTCTTCTCGGACGCGAAGGCGCCGGCGGCCTTGAGCGTCTGCATGTCGATGGCGTCTTGCTCCGAGGTCTTGAAGTGACTGCGCAGAGTCGACTTCGGGTCGGGCTCGCCAAGCAGGGCACTCGCGGTCGTGGTGGTGGCCGAATCGCGCGAGAAGTCCGACGCGGAGTCGGTCGAGGGCGCGATGGCGTTGCGGATTTGCTCCAGCGCCTCGCTGCTCACGACCGTGGTATGGTCGGTCGACGCGTCACTCTGCTCGCCCTGCGCCGGGTTGGCCTTCAGGCCCGCGCCCATGCCCAAAAAGGTCGACTTTGGGTCGCTCTGGCCCAGGCCCGGCATGATCTCCAGGTCGGATAGGTCGTTATCTTCCAGCGGTGTGCTGCGGTGAGAAAGTCGCGGCGCGCCCATGGCCGTCCCGCTGCGCTGGCGCGCCGACGCCGGGCGCGCCGGGGCGGATTCCGAAGATGACTTTTCAAAAATAAAGGTTTCGGGCGCGCCCGGCGCCGCCAATTTCTGCGCATCGCTCGACGCATCGGGCTGCCCCTGAGTCGCAGGCGCCTCGACGACCGAAATATCGTCGCCGCAGCGCGGACACGGGATCGCGTCCTTGGGAAGGCGTCCCTTTTTTAGCCTGAGCCGAAACTGCGTGTTGCAGCCGGGGCACACGATTTTTATCTGCGCGGGGATATCTCCCATGCGAACTACTCGGACGATAGGATTTACTGCGCCCGACACTGCGGACGAATCGATGAGGATGCTCAAGCGAGCGGGAATCGCAGCGATACGCCTTGAGCTTCGCCTCAGGGCGTAATTCTCACGAGGAGATGATGTTTCATGGAGATTCCCGCTGAGACTGTAACGCAGAGATCCGAATGTCTCAACTTATACCTGATCGCGGCGCTCAGATTCTCGTTGCGGGCGTCGCAGGAAGCTTGCCATGAAGTACTATAGGCGTCCCCAGCGCCTGCGCAATGACCATTCGGCGGCGAGCAACCCGATAATCAGCAGGAAGATGGCGAAGTGATCCCAGAGCTGGATGACCCGGCGGTGGTTCACCTTGACGAATCGCGGCTCCTTGAGCTTGAGGGAGTCTGCGCTGAACTTGGGCAGGGTCGCGTGAAAGCCGCCGCTGGCGCCGGCAAGCGCCGATAATAGCGGGTCGCGCGGGATGATTTCGCGGAACTCATTGATATTCTGAAGGGCCAGAAAGTTCTCGCGATCCACGAGCTTGCCGGCGGCGCCCGGCGCCTCGGCGATCAGCTCATAGACGCCGGTTTTTGGCACGGCCAGCGTGATGACGGCCTCCCCGCGCGCGTTGGTGGTGAACGGAATGCTGCGAATCGACTTCTTTTCGGGAATGGGCAACGTTTTAGGCGGAACCCGGCCGCCTTGCTGCGGATCGATGACCTTATGGGCCGGATCGATCAGGTCGCGCTGGAGCATCTGGAGCGTGCCCTCGACGCCGGCCGCGGGCGTATAATCGGACTTCACCACGTGAACGAGCACGTCGACCTCGCTGCCCGGAGGATAGATATTCTCGGGGACTTCGACCCGGATCAGTTTGAGCTCCGGGTCCTGGATAAGCCAGCGAATCGCGCTATTCCAGAAGACCTGATATTCGCGGCCAACCCCGCCGCGCTCGACCTGCTCGAATGCCCAGCGCCAGGTCGAGTCGGAAGTGAGCGCCATGCTGCGGCCCTTGCCGACCTCGGAGACGGTGATAACCGGCATCGGCTCACCGCCCGCGCGAAGCGTCGGATGGGTGGCCAATACCGTCGCCCCGGGCTTTGCGCCGGTGACAATATTGCTGCCGCGAAAGGGCGGCAATTGCCCCCAGATCTTCAGGTTTGAGCTCGGGTCAAACGCCAGTTGCGTGATGGGATGATAGAGGCCCGCACGAGTGAGATCGGGGCGAAACTCATCGAAGTTGACCGCGCTTTGGGTATTGCTCATCGGGGGCAAAAAGACCGGTAAAATCTCTTCGATGGGCGTATTGGAGTAGCCGCCGGCCGCAAAGGAAAGCTCGCCACCCATCATGACAAAGCCGCCGCCCTCGCGCACGAAGTCGGCGATTAGCGGCAAATAGCGGCGCATCTGGTAGGGGCCGAAATTAAAATTCTGGAAGATCACCACATCGAAGCTTCCCAGCTCATCCTCAAATAATTCGCGCGTGGGAAACGGAATCAGGCTCATCTCATGATTGGGCACCAGCTGCACGCTGGAGTCAGTGCGCAGGATAAAGAAGCTGATCAGGTCATAATTCGGGTTATTCTTGAGCAATCGGCGCAGAAAACGCTCATCCCAACTCGGCTGGCCGACCACCTGGAGCACGCGAATCTTGTCGCGGATCACGTTGAGCAAAAAATGGCTGATATTATTCTGGGTGAGGACCTCACCGGGGTACTCGGGGGCGGCGACGGTAAAGATTTCCTTGCCGATATGCTCGGGGACCAACTCAAAGCTGACACGGTATTGGGTCTTCTCCGGGGTGATCTGAAGTTGGCGGGTCTGCAAAAGTTGCCCCTCCCGGCGCAGCTCCACCGGCACCGTCGCCGCGTCCAGGCCGATGATCTGCAAGTCGACGTCGATGCTCACCTTATTATGGATATAGGCGAAGTCGTCGTGATGCACGCGGGTGATGGCAACATCGCGAAGCGACTCGGCCGTGGCGGCGGCCAGGGTGTTGAGCGGGGCGTCGAGGTTCGCCAGGACTTCCAGGGTAGCCTGGTCAAGCGCCTCGCCGCGCTGGATGCGCCGCCCGAGCGCGCCGGTGTCGATGCCGTCGGAGATGACGATGAGCCCGCCGAGATTCTGCGGGTCAATATGCTCGCCCAGCGCGTCCAGGGACGTGCCGATTTCGGTGGCGTCGGCGCTCGGATTGGCGCCGGTCAGCGCCGAAAGTGACGTGGGGCGCAGGCCGTCGCCGAGGGTGAAGAAATGAAAATTATGGTCGTCCTTGCCGCGCTCGATCAAAGGTTTGAGTTTCTCAAGGGCGTCCACCGCGCGCGCGTAGCGGGTCTGCGCATTCTTGGCGTCCGCGCGCAGGCCCATCGACTTGCTGGTGTCGACCATCACGACGACGTCGTTTTTGACCTTCGAGATATGTTTAAGGTCGATGGCCGGCTCCAGCAGCAGCAGCACCGCCAGCGCATAAACCGCCACGCGCAGCCCGACCAGCGTCCAGCGGCGCAGCGCGCGCAGGTTTCGCAAATCATAGGCGCTGATGGCGAAAATAATCGTCCCCAGAACCACCAGAAGGGTGATCCAGGCGGGACTCCAGTCGCCCAGCCAGAGCAGGTCGCCCGCGTTATAGTCCCCGACGGAAAAGTCCCCGAAGTTCATCATCGTGTCAGCCGCAAAAGAAATGAGGCGTCGAGCGCCAGAGTGCTTTGATTATGGGAATATGGGCTCAATTCACCTTCCACTGGCGGCGCTCCAGGATAAACGGAACATGAACCTGGTCGGCCTTATAATTGATGGTCAGCGCGTACATCACCAGGTTGATGCCCAGGCGAAAGGCCATCTCGCGCTGGCGCTCGCCGCCCGGGCTCACCGCGAATTGCCAGTTGCCGAAGTTATCGCGGGCAAGCGCCCCAAAAAGATCGTTCGGGCAGACCACCACCATCAGGCGGTCGCCGTCGAAGATCCCGCGCATGCTCGGGGCGACTTTCACCCGTCCCAGCGGTTCGTCGATCAGATAAAACGAATTATAAAGCACGTGCCCCTTGGGGATCACGGTGAGTTTTTTGTCCGGAAGAATCCGGGCCAATTCGCGCTCCGTGGAGGTCATAAACGGCCCCGAACTCACACCTTCGGCCGAGTCGACCAGCAAAAATCCGCCCGCCTGCAGATAGGTTCGCAAATTCGCCACGACCGCATCTTCAAGCGCGGGAATCTGGGCGTCGCCGGCGAGCGATAAAAAGGGGTGATCGAAAAGATCGGCTGCGCGCGCATCGACCACCGGGACGTTCGTATTCACCGAGATGCTGGTGCGCTTGGCGACCTCAAAAAGCAGGCGCCGAATCCCGGAGGGGCGCGGATCCCAGCCCGTCGGCGCATATTTGAACTTGGCGATGCTAAAGTTGGTCGCCTCGCCCATCGCATGGGCGTCAGGCGATAGCAGCGCGCCGGGCACCAACCCACCCAGGCCAGCCAGGGCCAGCGCTTTGAGGAAGTCACGTCGATTCATAGGTTCAGGTCTTTTGCTTGAAAGTCAGTGAGCGGTCTATGGGACACCTTAAGCCGTCAAGGCAATTCACACCTTAGCTGCTGGAACATAGGTCGGATGGCCATGCATTCCAAGAGCTTTGCAATCTAGTGCAGCAATCTGGAAGTACCCCGGCGCTCTCGCCGGTCTTGAACGACACGCTATATCGCGGGCATCATTGACATTTGTCACTCCCGTCGCTAGGGATTGCGTCACGTTGCAGCCGCCGAAATTTTCGAGGGCTGCGATTTTTTGTTGCATTCATGCGCCCAAGTCGATGCGACCCGGGCGCGTTTTGAACCTAATCGCTGACCCAAAGGCGAGCTATGGCCGCGTTTCAGATTGAGTTAAAACACCTCGCCAGGAATCCGGTGGAGCGTGATTTGCGCCCCGGCGCCGAGGTGCTGGACGCGCTGTTTGGCGATATTTCTGGGGAGTTTCGCCTGAGCAATGCCGACGATTTCCATGCGCATATTCGTGCGCGCATGGAAGATTCGACGGTCTATATTCAGGGCGAGGCGAGGGCGGTTTTTGAGTATGAATGCGGGCGCTGTCTGGGCACCCAGCGCCTGGATGTCGACACCGAGATCGATTTTGTCTTGATGTCTGAGGCGGAGTGGTCTAGTTCCTACGCCGGCTCAGAAGAGATTGAATTGAGCGAGGAAGACCTCGACGTCAATTTCTATACGGGTGATTCGGTGGATATCGCCGAATTGGTGCGCGAGGCGGTTTTATTGCAATTGCCAACGTATCCGCGCTGCCCGCCCGAAGACAGTGACGCATGCGACGCGCGCTACGAGGAGCGCGTCGGCTCCGATGCCCTTGAGGTGCTTGAGGAGAACTCGTTGGACCTTCGTTTATCCGCGCTTCGCGAGCTTGAGATTGGCGAAGACGGTGAGATCAAGAAAAAAGTTCGCACTAAAAAATTGGATTGAGGCCGTCTTTTCGGCCCTTAATATAGATTATCGATCAAGGAGATCATCATGGCAGTTCCAAAGAAACGTAAATCGCAAGCCAAAACCCGTTCGCGCCGCTCGGCCAATATGAAGATGGTCGCGCCGCAGTCGCAGCGCTGCCCCGACTGCTTCGCGCCGAAGCGCTCGCACCGCGTTTGCGGCGAGTGCGGCACCTATAAGGGCGAGCAGATCATTGAGGTTTGGGAATACTGAGTCGCTTCTATGACGACCCAACCCACAGACCCGCACGCACGCGTTCAGGTCGCCATCGCCTCGGATCACGCGGGCGTTGAGCTAAAATCGGCCCTGGTCGATTGGCTTGGCGCGCGCGGCGTTTCGTTGCGCGATCTGGGCCCGTATGATGCGCAGTCGGTCGATTACCCCGATTTTGCCAGAATCCTGGGCGAGGAAGTCGCCCGGGGCGACGCGCAAAAAGGGGTGTTGATCTGTGGGTCGGGCGTGGGCGTTTCGATCGCGGTCAATAAGGTCGCGGGGATTCGCGCGGCGCTGGTCACCGAGCCGCTCACGGCGGGGCTTGCGCGCCGCCATAATGACGCGAATGTGCTCTGTTTGGGCGCGCGCATCATCGGCGAAGAAATGGCGCGCGCGTGCGTGCAGGCGTTTCTCGACGAGGCCTTTGAGCCCGGCGATGACGGGCGCCACCAGCGGCGCGTCGACAAGATCGCGCGCCTGGGCGAGTCTTCGACTTTATGACCTTTGGTTGCAGCCCGCCGCACGCGTCTGCCACGACCCACTCGCCACATATCTTTTGTCGCATCGAATTCGTCCGCGTCGATGTCGGTCGCGTCATTAAACGCTCCGTCCTCGTGTGGACTTTTTTTGATCTCCCCGGGATAAAATATCATGCGTTGCCCGTACTGCGCCCACCAAGAGGACCGAGTCGTCGACTCGCGCGCGTCTCGGGAGGCCGATTCGATTCGGCGTCGGCGAGAATGCCTGAGTTGCGAGCGTCGCTTTACGACTTATGAGCGCGTCGAGGAGGCGTTTCCGCAGATCGTCAAATCCGATGCGTCGCGCGAGGATTATGACCGGGCGAAGTTGCACCGCGGGCTGCGGATTGCGTGCATCAAGCGGCCCATTTCGATCGAGCAAATCGACGCGGTGGTCGACGCGGTCGAGTGCCAGATGGTCGCGCTGGGGCAGCGCGAGGTTTCCAGCGATTGGATCGGCTCGGCGGTGACCGCCGAATTGCGCGACCTGGATCCGGTGGCCTATATTCGCTTCGCCAGCGTGTACCGGGCGTTTAGCGATATCCATGCGTTCCTTGAGGAATTACGCGGCATGGATACGGGTTCGTCGGATGCGGACACGCCCGGGCCTGAAGATCATGGGTGTGCAGGGCGGGTGTCCGGGACGAATTCAGATCATGAATCATGTTGAGAAAGCGATGACTTCTGCTGCCAATCTGCCAGCCAGCGAGCGCAGCGCCCATGAGCGCCTGATGGCCGAGGCCATCGCCGAGGCGACGCGCGCCGACGGGCGCACCCACCCCAATCCGCTGGTGGGATGTGTGCTGGTGCGAGACGCTGAGATCGTGGCGCGCGGGTTTCATGAGCGCGCGGGCGCGGCGCACGCCGAGGTCGCCGCATTGCGGGCGCTCAGCGGGTCTGCCGCCGGGTGCGACGCCTATATCAATCTGGAGCCGTGCTGCCATGTCGGGCGCACCGGCCCGTGCACCGGGGCGCTGATCGAGGCGGGGATTCGGCGCGTATTTGTGGGCACGCTTGACCCCGACCCACGCGTGAGCGGGCAGGGCGTCTTGACCCTTCAACGCGCGGGTATCGAGGTAATTTGCGGGGTGCTCGAAGACGCCTGTCGCCGGCTGAATCGCGCCTATTTCAAGCGCATCACCACCGGATACCCCTGGGTGTCGGTCAAGTACGCGATGACGCTCGACGGAAAGATTGCGAGCAGCACCGGCGAGTCGGCCTGGATTTCCAGCGAGGCATCGCGCGCGCGCGTCCACGTGTTGCGCGACACCCACGACGCGATTCTGGTCGGCAAGAATACCCTGGTGCACGATAATCCTCGGCTCAATTGCCGCCGCGAGAACGGGCGCGACCCGCTGCGCGTTGTGCTCGACGCGCGCCTGGAGGCGCGGCTGGATTCGGCGGTCTTTGACCCGGATTATTCGCCCGCGACGACGCTTGTGGCCGTCGGTCCGCAGGCGCCTGCGACCAAGCGCCAGGCGCTTGAGGCCAGGGGCGTTGAGTTTCTGGAGGTGCCGCTTGACGCCGAAGGGCGGCTTGAATTTGGCGCGATATTTAAGGCGCTGAGTCGTCGCGGAATCATGAGCATATTGATCGAGGGCGGCAGCCAGGTGCTCGGCGCTCTTTTTGACCAGCAGTGGGTGGATGAGGTCTATGCGTTTGTCTGCCCGAAGATCATTGGCGGCGCGGCCGCGCCCACGGCGGTGTCGGGGCAGGGCATCGCGAGCATGCGCGACGCGATCGCGCTCGACAATATCGCGATCGAAGTCATCGCCGCCCACGATATTCTTATCCGGGGCGATATTCCACCCGGAAAACGCGCGCACGTGGGTTTTCAGGACTTAGACGCCCCCAGTATCGCGCCCGACTCGGCCTGAATCCCTCCCGAACCTATGATTCCCATGAGGTCAGACACCATGTTTACCGGACTTGTTGCCGATGTCGGCGCGATCAATGCGATCACCCAGGGCGCGCAAAATTGCACCATCGTGTTGCGCACCGCCTTTGATACCGCCGACCTTGAACTCGGCGAGAGCATCGCGGTGGACGGAGCGTGTTTGACGGTCACGAAGATCGGCAGCGACCATTTTTTTGTCGAGGTCAGCCCCGAGACGCTCAGCCGTACCACCCTGGGGGAGCGGCGCACGGGCGACCGGGTGCACCTGGAGCGCGCGCTGCGCGTGGGCGACCGCCTCGGCGGGCATATGATGCAGGGGCATGTCGACGGGGTGGGCGAATTGGTGGGGCGCCGGCGCGATAAAAATGCCTGGCTGCTCGATTTTGAGGCCCCCGAGTCCATCGCGCGCTATCTTATCGAGAAGGGCTCCATCGCCATCGACGGGGTCAGCCTCACCGTCAATTCTGTCACGAATACGCGGTTTGGGGTTGCCATCATCCCGCATACCACCGATAAGACCAATCTTGGCGAGTACCGGGTCGGGCGCCGGGTCAATTTGGAGGCCGATATGATCGGAAAATATGTCGAAAAACTGACCGCCGCCGCCCGGGCTCCGTCGCCAAACTCGGCTGATCCAACCTCCAAGACTTCACCAACGCGCCTGAGTCATGCGCGGCTTAAAGATATGGGATTTTGATCATGAATGAGGCATTAAAAAGAGTAGAGCGCGCCATTGAGGCGATCCGTGCCGGTAAAATGGTCATCCTGGTCGATGATGAGGACCGCGAGAACGAGGGCGACCTGGTCATGGCCGCCGAGAAGGTGACGCCCGAGGCGATCAATTTCATGGCGACCTACGGCCGCGGGCTGATTTGCCTGACGATGACCGGCAGCGCCCTCGATGCGCTCGAGATCCCGATGATGGTCGACGGGCGGCGCAATGACAGCCAGTTTGGCACCGCGTTCACCGTGAGCATTGAGGCGCGCGAGGGTATTTCGACCGGAATCTCGGCCGCCGACCGCGCGCGCACCATCCTGGTCGCGGTCGCCGACGGCGCCGCGCCCGGCGACCTGGTCACCCCCGGGCACGTCTTTCCCTTGCGCGCGCGCGAGGGCGGCGTGCTGGTACGCACCGGGCAGACCGAGGGCAGCGTCGATCTGGCGCGCATCGCCGGGCTGAAGTCGGCCGGAGTCATCTGCGAGATCATGAACGCCGACGGCACCATGGCCCGGCGCCCCGAGCTCGAGGTCTTCTCCAAAGAGCACGATGTGCCCCTGCTGTCGGTCGCCGATATCATCGACTATCGCCTGCGCCGCGAGAGCCTGATCGAAGTGCTCGAAGACGTCGAATTTCCGACCAAATACCCGGGAAATTGGCGGGTAAAGGTGGTGCGAAGCTACCTGGACGGAGCGGAGCATTTTGTCTTTATCTGCGGCGACCCGACCCCCGACCAGGCCACGCTTGTGCGGGTGCAGCACCGCTCCGATACCCTGGATATCTTCCTGAAACACGAAAACTCCGGGCTTAATACGCTCGCCGATTCGATGGAAATTATCAGCCGCGAGGGGCTGGGTGTCATCGTTTACCTCGATAAAGAAGGGCGCAGTGCGCTTGATGTGCTGCGCAGCCACGGCATCTCCAAGCCCGACCCGCATGTCGAGCATATCGTGGGGGATATCAATCTGCCCCACCAATATATCAGTGAGATCGGCATCGGCGCCCAGATCCTGGGCTCGGTGGGCGTGGGCAAAATGCGGGTGCTGACAAACCGCCCCAAAAAGCTTATCGGCCTCGATGGCTATGGCCTCGAAGTGCTTGAACAAGTTGCGATTTCTACGGATTGAGAGTGTATTTGTTAAAGGTTCGCTTGCGACTTTAATCGTGCCGATATGATGCCGTTAAAGTGATGCCTCAGGGGTGTTATGTGCGGGCGCGAACCTGAAATTACCGACTTCGAGGAAAGGATTATGCCGAAGATTATTGAAGGAAATTTGGTCGCCGTGGGCAAGCGTTTCGCGATTGTGGCGGCGCGTTGGAATGATATTTTTTCCGATAAGCTGCTCTCCGGTGCCTGCGATACCCTGGTGCGCCACGGGGTTGAAGACGACGCGATTACGGTCTTTCGCTGCCCGGGATGCTTCGAGTTGCCCCAGGTTGCCGCGCGCGCGGCCGAAACAGGCCAGTTCGACGCGATTATCTGCCTGGGCGTTTTGATTCGCGGCGGGACCCCGCATTTTGATTATATCGCCGCGCAGACCACGCGCGGTATCGGGGCCATCGCCCAGGATTATCCGGTGCCGGTGAGCTTCGGCGTATTGACCTGCGATAATCTTGAGCAGGCCATCGAGCGAAGCGGCTCAAAGGCCGGAAATAAGGGGGTCGAAGCCGCGTTGGCCGCCCTGGAAATGGCAAATCTTTTCGAGCAAATGGAAATCTCCGAATGAGTTCAAAGCCCAGCGATAAACTAAGAAAAGCCCGCGAAGCCGCGCTGTGGGCGCTCTACGGCATGGACCTCGCCAAGGCTTTCTGGGGCGGAAGGCTCGATGATTTCTTCCCCATCGCGACCGACCGCGACGCCTCGCTGCGCGAGGTGCGCGCCGACGTCGAAGCGCGCGTCAGCGGCGTGGTGGCCAAGCGCGCCGAGCTCGACGATGAGATCCGCCGGCTCAGCCCGCGCTGGCGCATCGAGCGCATGGCGGTCATCGACCGCAATGTGCTGCGCCTGGGCATCTGGGAGTTGCTTGAGCGCAAAACTTCCCCGATCATCGTCATCAACGCCTGTGTCGAGCTCGCCAAGGATTACGGCGAGCAGAATACCCCGGCGTTTATCAACGGCCTGCTGGACCAGCTATGCAAAGACCACGGAATCGAAATCGCCCAGCAACCTTCGTCCTGACGCGCCACGCGCTGGGGCGCTTTGCGGCCTGCCTGCTTGTCTTCTCGCTGCTCGGCGCGACCGGGTGTCGCGACGATTCGGGCCGGGAGAACGCCCGCCAGGCAGCGGAGTATCGGCGCCAGCTGGATGCCAGCGGAAAGCGCGTGCTGATCGTCGATGCCCGGGGCAGCCAACAGGTCAAATTGCGCAAGAGGCGCGACCAGATCAAAGTCTATGGGGAGGATCTGAAAGCCCTGGGCTATGTGCGCTGGAGCGCCGCGCCCTCGCAGGCCAAGCCGGGCGGGCCGGTGTCGGTGCGCGTGCACGCGCTTGGCTCTCCGGATCCGGTGCCGATCCTTGAAGTTGAGCGCCCCGATGCGTCGGGGCGAATCGTCGAGCTTGACGGCCATTTCCGGATCGTCGAGCAATGGTCTGCGCCCAAATCCGATGCGCCGAGCGCCTGGCAGATTCTGGGACCCGATAAAAAAGTCATCGGGATCTTCCAAAAGTCCGGCGAATCAGAGTGGCAATTATTGACCAATCCAAGGGATGGATCGGCGGCGGATAAAAATTTTGAGGCGGATTTTCGCGTCAAAGACCCCAAGGCCGGCGAGCGCATGAAGTTGCTTCGAGACAAAAAGGTGGTCGCGACGGTTGAGTTTGGCGCGCTCTCGGCGCTGGAATTGCTCGCGCTTCAGCTCGACGCATTGCCCCGGCTGCAGCGGGTTTCGGTTGGCGTATGGCTCACCCAAAACGCGCCGCAAGATGCGCGACCCGCTGGGGAATAGGCGCTATAAAGAGCGCTATTGACGTTGAAATTTCCGGGCGTGTGTTAAGATTATCTCACGCCGGAATCGCTCCGCTCGGGGGCCGTCGTCACCGATGGGTTAAGCCGATTCGTATAAATTTTGGATGCATCCTGATTTTTTGTATTCCGCATATGAGGCCCCACTCGTGTCCGTAGAATTTGAGGATTATTATAAGGTTCTTAACGTCGATCGCGGCGCTTCTCAGGACGAGATCCAGAAGGCGTATCGCAAACTTGCGCGCAAGTATCACCCGGATGTGAGCAAGGAGCCGGGCGCCGAGGAGAAGTTCAAGAAGGTCAACGAGGCCCACGAGGTGCTCAAGGACCCGCAGACGCGCCAGAAGTACGATCAACTCGGCAAGGACTGGAAGAAATACCAGAGCGCGGAGGGCTTTCGCCCGCCGCCCGGCTGGCAGGGGGGGGGATTTGGCGGCGGCGGGGCCCAGGGGTTTGAGGATATTTTCGGGGGCCAGGGCGGCGGCGGCCAGCCGGATTTTAGCGACTTCTTTAATACATTCTTTGGCGGCGCGCGCGCGCACGCCGCGGGGCCAGGCGGCGGGTTTAGTTTCGACGGATTCAGCGGGGCGGGTGCCCGGCGCCCGGGCGCGGCGCGCGCACAAAAGGGGCGCTCGGTCGAGGCGGTCGTGCATGTCTCCCTTGAGGAGGTGGCCAGCGGTGCGGAGCGTGAGATCGTGCTGCCGATGCGCGAGCGCACCCCCGACGGGCGCGTCGTCGAGCAGAATAAGAGCTATAAAGTGAAGATCCCCGCCGGCACCACCGACGGCACCGTCATTCGGCTCGCCGGGCAGGGCGAGGCGGGTGTGGGGGGCGGAAAGGCCGGGGATTTGCGCCTGCGCGTGGAGTTGACCCGGCATCCGTTCTTCGAGGTCGACGAGTTGGACCTGAGCACCGAGGTGTATCTGGCGCCCTGGGAGGCGGCGCTGGGCGCGCGAGTGCCGGTGCGCACCCTCGACGGCGCGGTGACCGTGACCATCCCGGCCGGCGCGCAGAGCGGCTCGAAGATGCGCCTGCGCGGCAAGGGGTTGCCCGGGCGAAAGGGCAAAAAAGCCGGCGACCTCTTTGCGCGGGTACAGATTCGGGTGCCCGAGAAGCTCAGCGCGCGCGAGCGCGAGCTCTTCGAGCAACTTCAGGCAGCGTCCGATTTTAATCCGCGTGAGGTTTAAGCGGATGGGTCAAGCGCTATGAAACCTGTCGAACTGCGATTTTTGGGACACGCCGCAATGCGACTGCGCGCCGCCGACCAGACGACGCTTCTCATTGACCCCTATAATCCGGGCGGCTTCGGGGGGCGAATGGGCTACGCGCCGATTCCCTACCTGGCCGACGCGGTGGTGTGCTCGCACGGGCACGCGGACCACGCGGCGCTTGGCGATCTGAAGAATGCGCCGCATCTAATCGAGGGGGACGGGGGTTTTGGGCCCTTCGCGGTGCGCCGCCACCGGGCGTTTCACGACGAGTATGGGGGGCGGCGGCGCGGCGGGGCGGTCGATATTTTAGAGATTCGCGTGGACGGCTGGCGCGTGGTGCATCTGTCCGATGTTGGCCATAGCCCGACGCCCGCGCTGGTTGCGGCGCTTCGCGCGCCGGATATTTTATGCGTGCCGGTGGGCGGCAACTTCACCATCGGCGCCGCCCAGGCGTTTGAGTGGTGGCAGCGCCTCGGGCCGCGCCGATGCATTCCGATTCACGCCAAAACCCCGCGTTGCGGGCTTGAGCTTCAGCGATCCGACATCTTTGAGGCGTATTTTCCGGCTGATTTCTGCGCGGCGAGCCCCCCGGGCACGCACTCGTTTATTGAACTCGATTCGGCTATGATTACGTTTGAAGAGTGCATCACTGTTTTAGCGTCGGAGTGCTGAAATCGGGTGCAGGCCGGGGTTTTGAGCGTTTGGCCTCTTTCGGGAACAAAATCCCACTCCCAGTCGGTTCTATAGAGTGCTTAGCCGAGGCCTCTACGGATAATTGAGCGAGACCCGAGGGTGACGTCATATGGATGTTCCACAGTTTGAACAGGCGATATTAAAACTGGCCTTTGAGACCGACGCGCGGATTACGACCGCATCGGTGGCCTACTATCTGGGGTTGCCGAGTCGGCGCTGCAACGAGTTGCTCAACGCGCTGCTGGCCGAGGGGGTGCTGGAGCTGGATAGCGACGGCGAGGGGAATCTTTTCTACCGTGTCCCGCATAAGCCCGCCGGCAGTGACTCCCTGATGGGCCAGTTGCGCAAGGAGCGCGACAACCCGTTTGCCGCCTCCAATCGTCTGCTGGCCCAGACGCCCACGCCTGGCGAGCCGTCGACCTCCGAGCGCCCCATGCTTCGCCTTGGCAGCGAGCTGCCATCCGGGCTTCAACTGGTCTCGGCGGGCGACGCGCCGGACGACTCCGAGCCGCTGCGTGTGCGCGCGCACCTTCCGCGCCCCGAGCATGACTTCGGCGCTGATCAGCACGACGTATGGGGCGTGTCCGAGCCGGCGCCCCGGGCAACACCCACCTCGTCCTTTCAGCAGGCGCGCCCCGCAAGAGCGCGGCGCACTCGCGAACCGCTGGCCGGCGTCGCCCGGCGCAGCGCGCGTCCCGATGCCACGATCAACTCCTGCGGGGCAAGCCCGCTGCTGGTGTCGGATTCGGTGCGCTGTGACCCGCGCCCGATCGCGTCGCGCCGGCCCGTTCTCACCCAGTGCGTCGACGCCGACCACAGTGCGCCGCATCTCGCCGGCGCGCGCGACAACCACCCCAATCCCGCCGCGACTATCTGGGGCACCCAGAACGAGCAATGGCCCGTCGCCCAGCGCCCGCGCGTCTTTGGCGATTCGACCCCCAATCGCGCCACCCTGGTCGCCTCGCGCGCCGGCGGCGAGCTCGCGCTGCGCGACGATATGCTCTCTCAGCCCGAGCATCAGCCGGGCATGGCCCTATTGCTCAGCCTGATCCTCTGTGGCACCGGTCAGATCTATAACGGGGAAGTCAGCAAGGGCATCATGATGATGGTGCTCTGCTTCTTGCTGTGGTTCGTGCTTTTGGGCTGGGTGGTTCATATCTGGTCCATCGTCGACTCCGTTGTCGTGGCCGAGCGCGTCAATCGAAATAACGGATAGCATGCATAATAAGAATGCAGGCGAAACGGCTCTGGCCGCCTATCCGAGAGGGTAGGCGGCCCTTTTTTGGGGTCGCCCCGACCCTTGCTTGCCCGGCGAATTGCAGTATTTTGAGCCCGCTCGGCGCGCCACAGCGGCGAGCATGCACTGGCCTTTGCTGCCCGTTTGATTCGCTGGCCGCCTGGCGCTTTTTGTTTAGTTTTAATCAGAACGAATATGCGCTTGCGGCCGCCATGAGCGCATGGTAGGCACAGCGCGCCAAATTTCGCCGGCGTGCCCAGGTCTGTGAGCCTGAATAATACACGCCGAAAACACACACGCTTCTGGACTGCAGCCCCATGTGCCTCGAATTTTCGAGGTGGGGAGGGCGGGATGAAGGAGGCGGACGTACTAACAAACCAACCGAGTAAAGGAGAGTAACGATGGCAGAAATCACCATGAGAGACCTGTTGGAGGCCGGCGTTCACTTCGGTCACCAGACCAACCGCTGGAACCCGAAGATGGGCCAATATATCTTTGGCGCGCGCAACGGCGTTCATATTGTCGACCTCAGCCAGACCGTGCGCCTCTTCGCGCGCGCCCAGGAGTTCATCGCGCGCATGTCCGCCGCCGGTGAGAGCATCATGTTCGTGGGCACCAAAAAGCAGGCGCAGGACGCGATTCGCGCCCAGGCCGAGCGCGCGGACCAGTTCTACGTGGTCAACCGCTGGTTGGGCGGCACGATGACCAACTGGGGCACCATCTCAAAGTCGATCAATAAGCTCGAAGAGCTCGACAAGATGGCGCGTGACGGCTCCTACGCCAAGTATACCAAAAAAGAAGTCCTGATGTTCGAGCGCGATCGTGAGCGTCTTGAGAATAATGTCGGTGGTATTCGCGGCATGAAGGGCCTGCCGGGCGCGATGTTCGTCATCGACCCGCACAAAGAAGAGATCGCCATTAAAGAGGCGAATAAGCTCGGAATTCCGGTCGTCGCGGTCTGCGATACCAACTGCAATCCCGACGGGATCGACTATGTGATTCCAGGCAATGACGACGCGATTCGCGCCATTCGTCTGTTCGCCAGTGCCATCGCCGACGCCTGCCTGGAAGGCGGCAAGGCTGCCAGCGCGCGTCGCGAGGAGAGCGCCCGTGAGGCCGCTCGCGCAGCCAAGGACTTCCACGCGGCTGAGGCGCCCGCCAAGGGCCCCGAGGTTCAGCGCCTTGGAGAGAGCGGCGAGGCTTCGACGCCGGCCGAAGGCTAAGTGCTCGCCGCGGCGAGTATCGTAATCACTTATTAAACATTTGATGGACGCGCGCAGCCCCAAGAAGGGGCGCGCGCGTCCGGGAGCATAAGTATGGCAATCACTGCCCAAGATGTTAAAGCACTCCGCGAGCGCACCGGCGCTGGCATGATGGATTGCAAACGCGCCCTTACTGAGAACGACGGCGATATGGATGCCGCCATTCGCTACCTGGAAGAGAAGGGCATCGCCAACGCCAAGAAGAAATCCGGGCGCGTCGCCGCCGAAGGCCTTGTTCGCGTCTGGGCCAACGCCGACTCCACCGAGGCCGTTGTGGTCGAGGTCAATAGCGAGACCGACTTCGTGTCGCGCAACGAGCAGTTCCAGGAGTTTACCACGCAGGTCACCGACGCGATTGGCGTCTCGGGCATTACCTCGAACGACGAGATTGGCGACGTCGCGGTTGGCTCGCAAACCGTCGCGGCCCTGACGACCGAGACCATCGCCGCGCTTGGCGAGAATCTTTCGGTGCGCCGTTTCGCGCGCCTGTCCTCGCCTGAGGGCATCGTGGGCACCTACGTGCACGCAGGTGATCAGCTCGCCGTCCTGGTCGAGACGAAGTTGGGTGCGGGCGCCGACCGCGACGCCGTCGAGAACTTCGCGCGCGACGTGGCCATGCATATCGCTGCGATGAATCCCCCCTATCTGCACGCCAGCGATATCCCGCAGGCCGAGCGCGAGGCGCAGGAAGCGCTGTTTTCTGCGCAAATGGCCGAAGAGGGCAAACCCGCCGCGATGATCCCGAAGATCGTTCTGGGGAAAATCAAGAAGTGGGAAGCCGACGTCAGCCTGCTCGGGCAACCCTTCGTCAAGGATACCGACCTGACCATCGCCGAGTACCAGAAGAGCGTGCCCGGAGCCGAGTTGGTCGGTTTTGTCCGCTTTCAGGTGGGTGAAGGCATCGAGAAGAACGAGGTCGACTTTGCCGCTGAAGTTGCGGAACAGCTAAAGGGCTGAGTTAGCATCGCTTCAAAAGCGCCCTTCGGGGCGCTTTTTTTTGGAACTCAAAGGTGTTGCGCCTAAGTGAGAACCCGAATTTTGGGTTTTTAAATTCAAAGACGGAAGGGCATATGGAAAAACCAAAATTTCAGCGCGTTCTTATTAAACTCTCGGGCGAGGCCCTGCAGGGCAATCGGGGCTACGGTATCTGCCCGGAGACCCTGGAGTTGGTGGCGGACCAGATCTGTGAACTCAGCCGGCTGGGCATCGAGGTCGGCATTGTCATCGGCGGGGGCAATATTTTTCGCGGCCTCGCCGGCAGTACCGCCGGGATGGACCGAACCTCTGCGGATTATATGGGGATGCTTGCCACCGTCATCAACGGCCTGGCGCTGCAGGATGCCTTTGAGTCGCGCGGCGTTCCCACGCGCGTGCAGACCGCCCTGGAGATCAAAGAGGTCGCCGAGCCCTATATTCGCCGGCGCGCCATGCGCCACCTGGAGAAAGGTCGGGTCGTGGTCTTCGGTGCCGGCACCGGCAATCCTTATTTTACCACCGATACCGCCGCCGCGCTGCGCGCGATGGAAATCCGCGCCTCGGTCATCCTGAAGGCGACGAAGGTGGACGGTGTGTATGACAGCGACCCGGTCACAAATCCCGACGCAAAGATGTTTGATCGCTTGACGTATCTGGACGTGTTGTCCAAGAATCTTCGAGTCATGGACTCCACCGCGATCAGTCTGTGTATGGACAATAAGTTGCCAATTATCGTATTTAATCTGCACAAACGCGGGAATATGAAGTCGGTGATATTCGGCGAGGATATCGGCACGTTGATTGTCGACAAAGACAGCACATTAAGCCGCGATTGATTCGTTTCTTTCCGCTCGATTCGCGCCCTTGCTTGCGCAGGACCCGGGCGCGGATTTGACATGAAAACACGGATGCTGCCACCGCAAAAAAGGTGCGCAGGCCGACTCTTGTGAGGAGATATTATGGACCAGCTCGTATTGGATGAACTCAAGTCAAGCTACGAAGCAACGATCGCCGGTTTAAGGGTTGCGCTGGCAAAGATTCGCACCGGTCGCGCAAATCTGAACATGCTCGACAGCGTGCGCGTGGATTATTATGGGCAGCCAACGCCGCTGGCACAGGTTGCCACCATGAAGGTCGCGGACCCGCGCCTCATTACACTTCTTCCGTGGGAGAAGGGCATCATTCAAGATATCGAGCGCGCGATTTCCGCCTCGGATCTCGGCCTTAACCCCTCCAACGACGGCAATATCATTCGCGTGCCTATTCCGGCGCTCACCGGTGAGCGCCGCCAGGACCTGGTCCGCATGGCCCGGCGTGAGGCGGAGGACCATAAGATATCGCTTCGAAATATGCGCCGAGACGCCAATGACCAGCTCAAGGCGCTGGAGAAGGAGTCCGAGATTACCGAGGACCAATTGCACCGCGCCTTCACCAAGGTGGATGCGCTTACCGAGAAATACAGCAATCTGATCGATGAAATTGTCGCCGCCAAGGAGACGGATATTTCGGAGATTTGATCGCCGCGGCGCGCCACTGGGCGCGGCGCGCATTTTGGGTTTATCGAAAAGATAAGAAGATAGATAAGAAGATGCGCCGCGTGATGGGTCGACCCATGACGCGGCGCATTTTCATATTTGGGAAGATGTGGTGATTGCGCGTCTGCTCAACTGAGCATCAGAAAGAATAGGTATCCAACGGCGGTCACAATCGCCAGGCTTGCGCCGATGAGGACGATCTCAAGCGGACTCCAGGAGGGCGGTGGCGGCGCTGCGCACGCGTATTCAGTCGACGCATCATCGGCGGCGATCGACGGGGCGGCGGCCTTTGGCGTCTGCTCCATTATATCTTCATTACGATCTTCACCTTCATTTCTAAGGTCATCTTGCTGCGCGGCGGCGCGCTCGTCCAGGTCAAGAATCGTATTCTGTACCGGATGTTTTTCGTCGAGCTCAAGCAATAGCTTTTCGAGGGGATCGAAGAATCGCAGCACGACGCGCCCCACCTCGATTCGGTCCTCGGAGCGCAGGTGATGGCGCTCGCCAAGAGGGTGACCGTTTACGGTGACACGGCTGGCGGGGCCGGGCGTCTCGCCGTCGTTGGGCAACTTCTCCAGCGCAAAACCATCTTGTTCGGGTGTGATCTTCAGGGGCGTCGCCAGGCCGGGGACCTGCAGAATCGCCGAGGGCTCATCGGAGATGGTCAGCGTCTCGAAGATATCGGGCAACAAGACCGAGCGCCCCGTTCCTGGCCCGCTGAGCACGCTGATACTCGCCTGGTCGGCCTCGGCGTCGGTCATCGTATCGCTGAGCATCATGCGCACCAGCGTGCCGGTCTGGGCGATGGGTTTGGGACTTGCGGCCAGGGGATTGGTGTCGATATCGATGCGAAAGCCGGCGATGGTCACGCAGGCGTCGATTCGCAGCAGTTCGGGCTTGTGGCGGGTCAATAATGCGCCATTGAGGCGCGTGCCGTTGGTGCTCCCGTCGTCGCGAATCAGATAGCGCTCCCCGTCCTCGCTAAATATTGTGCAGTGATGGCCCGAGACGGCCGGGAAGGGCAGGCGCAGGTCGCAATCCGAGTCGCGGCCGATGCGAATGCGGCGCGCGTCGAACTCCACAAAACGCGCTTCCGCCCCGTTTGCTGAAAGAATGGTAAGTCGAACGGGCATTTTTGGGGTCCCTATTCCTGATGGAACGCTTTGCGAAATCGGCAGGCCTGTGACTGGCCGCCAAACCGCAAAGCGCTTCGAGTGAAAGGGAACAAACGGGGCCTAAATGACCCCAACAAACCCCAGAAAGATAATTATCATAAAGATCACGACGCCACCCCACAAACCGAATGAGAAGAAGCTATTGCTCTTCTTATCGGCCCGCGCGGTCTCAATAATGCGCAGGTCGGGGACCAACGCGCTTGGCTCGCGCAGATACTTTTCAGCCGCCTGGCGCTCGCGCGTCCAGAATGCGCGCTCTTCATCTTTTAAAATCTGTCCCGAGACGTCCACGGTATAGGCGATTTCGAGCGCGTCCTCTCGTGGCTGAATCACCACCTGGGTATGGAGCTCGGTCATATTCGAGCTCCACCAGCCGTTGCCGCGCTTGCCGCGCACCAGGCGTGTCGGCTCGCTGCTTTGCTCCTCGGTATTACTCGGGTCAGACTGCGGCGCGTGGGGGTCGAAATCGTAGCCATTTCCCAGGTAGAAATCGATCAATAGCCCGACCGGATCATCGATCTCGACGATATGATTGATTTCAGCGATTTCTTCGTGGATAGCCATAGATCAGGGCGCGCCAAAAGCATAAAGTATATGCGGTATATTATACGCGAACTCATCGCGTCGACAAGTGCGCGTGCCGCGGCGATGGCCTATTCCTTCCAGAGAATTTTCCACGGCTGGCGTTTGATCGTGCGCAAGATTTCCTTGACGTCATCGTACATTTCCCGGTCGGCCAGGATGCGCCCGACGGTGCCTTCTCCCTGTTCGATGCGCGTGACCAGCGTGTTGGCGCTGCCGGTGGCGGCCTCGATATTCTGGCTGCTGACGGCGATATTATCGACGGTATCCTGAAGCTTTTGCTCATTATCGGCGAGCAAACGCTTGGTGGTGGCGCTGATTTCACGCGCGTTCTCCACGGTCACCGTCGCGTCGTCGAGCAGCGGCGACAGCTTCCCGTCGACCTTCGCGGTGATGCTTCGCGCGTGCGAGGCGGTGCCCTGGGCATCCTTGAGCAATTGCTGCACGCTCTTGCCGTCCTCGACGGCGAAGTTGAGCGCAGCCAGGAATTTCGCCGCTTCTTCGGTGGTCATGCGGGTATTTTCCAGGGTCTGGTCAAAGTTATCGCGGTTATCGACAACCAACTCGTCGAGATGTCCCAGCAGGGAGGCGGCGTTGCCCAGCAGGTCTTTGGTCGGCATCGACGGGTCGGTGAGCAGATCCTGGATGGTGTCGAGCAGGTCAGCGGCCTTGCCCACAATCACGTCGAGGCGAGGCGGTTGGGTGCCCTGGACGACCGCGCCTTCCTCAAGCAGCGCGGTATCCGACGAGAGCGTTTCGATCTCGATATACGGCTCACCGAGCACCCCGCGGGTGCTGATGGCAAACTTATTATCCACGCGCAACGAGCCGGCATAGGCCTTGTCGATGCGAAGCGTCGCGCGCACGCCCACCGCCGGCTTGTCGCTGTCTTCCGCGTTTTCATTGGGCTGAAAATTCAGCTCCTGCACGTTGCCGACGTTGATCCCGGCGATCGCAACTTCGGCGCCCGGCTTCAGCCCGCCGGCATTGTCAAAATCGACGTGGAGCTTGAATCCGTCAGAGAACGAGAAGTCGCCCAGAATCAGCACAAAACCGACTAAAAGGGTGAGGGAAAAGAGCACCAGCGCTCCAACCTTGACTTCAATGGAGGTTTCTTTTTTCTGCATCGTGACCTGACGGCTATACGGAAATTCACCAACTTAGCGTCGACTATATTCAACCAGAACGTGAAAACCCGCAACAGGCCTTTGAACACGTGCTGGCTTCTCAAGCCCGGCTCTGGCGAGCAAGGCCGGGCTTGTTGAGCGAGTTATTTGCCGAGGACGAAATTCAGAATGCGCCCCGGGACATAGATCACCCGGCGGATTTGCTCACCCTCCAGATAACGTCCCACATTTTCATCGGCGTGCGCCGCGGCGACCACGCTTTCCTGGTCCGCATCGCGCGCAACCTCGATCACGCCGCGAACTTTGCCCATGATCTGCACCGCCATCTCCACGGTATCCTCGCGGGTCAAAGACTCGTCAAAGCTCGGCCAGGCGGCGTGAGTGACCGAGGAATCATGCCCCAGAACAGACCATAGCTCCTCGGCGATATGCGGCGCGTAGGGCGCCAGCATGATAACCAGCGACTCCGCGCTCTGGCGCGAGACGTCGTCGAGTTTATACAGGAAATTGACAAAAGCCATCATCTGGGCAAGCGCGGTATTAAAATGCAGCGCTTCGGTGCCCTCGGTGACCTGCTTGATGGTTTTATGCAGTTCCTTGAGCTCCTCACCGGTGGGGTCAAAGTCGAGAATATGGGCCGACAGGGTTGGCTCGGTTGCGGGTGCGTCGGCGTCGTTTTCGCGCGCGGAGTCCTGCTTTACCACGAGTCGCCAGACGCGCGACAAAAAACGGTGAACGCCATTGACGCCGCGCGGGTCCCAGGGTTTTGTCTGCTCCAGCGGCCCCATAAACATCTCGTAGAGGCGCAAGGAGTCGGCTCCAAACTCTTGGATGACGTCGTCGGGGTTGACCACATTTCCGCGCGACTTCGACATCTTCTCGGAGAGCTGGTCGAGCTCAATATCGTGCTCGGGATGCATCGGGGTGTCATTTTCCCAGCGGACATCCGACGGGGCAATCACGACCTCTTTTAGGGAATCGCGCTGGGCGGCATCCAGGCGGTCAACCCCGGCTTTATCCAGGATTTCGCCGCTTTTTTGCTCCCAATAGCGGTAGGTGCGCCCCAGGATCATCCCCTGATTGACGACGCGCTCAAAGGGCTCCTTGGTCGAAACGACCCCGATATCATAGAGCACTTTATGCCAGAATCGCGCGTACAGAAGATGCAGCACGGCGTGCTCGGCGCCGCCGACGTACAGGTCGACCGGCATCCAATACTTCTCTTTATCCTGGGCCCACGGCTCTTCGCTATTTTTGGGGTCCAGATAGCGCAGATAATACCAGCAAGAGCCTGCCCACTGCGGCATGGTATTGGTCTCGCGGCGCGCGGGCAGGCCGGTGTCGGGGTCTGTCGTTTCGACCCAATCCTTGATGGTCGCAAGCGGCGACTCGCCGGTGCCGCTGGGGTGATACGCCTCGACCTGCGGCAGTTGCAGCGGCAGTTGCTCCTCGGGGATGGCGAGCATCTCGCCGTCTTCGCGGTGGATGATCGGGAAGGGCTCGCCCCAGTAGCGCTGGCGGCTAAAGAGCCAGTCGCGAAGCTTATAATTGATGGTGCTTTGGCCCTTGCCCTCGGCCTCAAGCCACTCGGCGATCTTCGCCTTTGCGTCGGCGACCGATAGCCCGTTGAGCTGCCCCGAGTTCACCAATTCGCCGTCGCCGCTATGGGCTTCGAGCGAAATATCGCCGCCCGAGATCACCTGGCGAATCGCGATATCGTATTGGGTCGCGAACTCGAAGTCGCGCTGATCGTGGGCCGGCACCGCCATGATGGCGCCGGTGCCGTAGCTCATGAGCACATAGTCGGCGACCCAGACCGGGATCTTCTCGTCGTTGACCGGATTGATGGCATACGCGCCGGTGAAGACACCGGTTTTATCTTTTTGAAGCTCACTTCGCTCCAGCTCGCTCTTGGTCGCCGCGGCCGTGCGATACGCCTGGACCGCGCTTTTTTGCGCCTCGCTGGTGAGCGCATCGACCAGCGGATGCTCCGGGGAGAGCACCATATAGGTCGCGCCAAAGAGCGTGTCGGGGCGGGTGGTGAAGACGCGAATCTTCGCGTCGAGCCCGCCCGCGCTGTCGGGGTCCACCGCAAAATCAACTTCGGCGCCGCGCGACTTCCCAATCCAGTGGCGCTGCATATCCCTGAGGTGCTCGGGCCAATTCAGGTCATCGAGGTCGTCGAGCAGGCGATCCGCATATTTTGTGATCGCCAGCATCCACTGGCGCATCGGTTTTCGAACCACCGGATGCCCGCCGCGCTCACTTTTGCCGTCGATTACCTCTTCGTTGGCGAGCACCGTGCCGAGTGCCGGACACCAGTTCACCGGAACCTCGGCCACATAGGCCAGACCCTTTTTATACAGTTGCAAGAAGATCCACTGGGTCCATTTATAGTATTCCGGGTCCGTCGTGTTGATCTCACGGCTCCAGTCATAGCTAAACCCGAGCGCCTTGAGCTGGCGCTTGAAGGTCGCGATATTCTCGGCGGTCTTTACGCTCGGGTGGGTCCCGGTCTGGATCGCGTATTGCTCGGCGGGCAGCCCAAAGGCGTCCCAGCCCATCGGGTGCAGCACATTAAACCCGCGCGCGCGTTTAAAACGCGCGACGATATCGGTCGAGGTATACCCGACCACATGCCCCACATGCAGCCCCGAGCCCGAAGGGTACGGGAACATATCGAGCACATAATATTTGGGTTTTCCGGGCTCCGCTTCGACCCGGAAGGTCTGGTCGTTATCCCAGAAATTTTGCCATTTCGATTCGATTGTATTGGGGCGATATTCAGTCATGGTTGAGCCGGTTTTATAAGGGTTTCGGGCAGATATAGACCCGGCAGATGTAATTCATGTGCGTGAGGTGTTCAAGCGATGACTTGCTTTGCTTGCGGGGTCGTCCTGAGGACGGCGCATTGCATTGCCAGGGCGGTTGTGCGTGTGCGAGGCGCCGGCGCTAGATTTGCGCCCGTATTGCGCTATTGGGTGGAGGCGATCAAGGCGAAATTTTTGAGCGCAATATATTCGAATGATCTCCAACTTATTTATAATTATTTGATTCGTGCGCTGCTTTCAGCCGGCGTGATCCCCGTTGACCCGGCCGAGGCTGGGATGCTTAGCAGGGCGCGGATGGCGGAGTCGGCGTCGGGAAAACGCTGGCGAGGGTCTTTTTGCAGCAGCCGCTGGAGCCAGTCGTTGAAGGGGGCGGGGAGCTCGAAGCGGGGGCGGATGGGGGCAGGGATTTCGTTGAGGTGGCGCTGGGCGAGCGGGACGAAATCGGCGCGCCCAAACGGGGGGGATCCGCTGGCAAGCTCATAGGCCGTGCTGCCAAGCGCATACAGATCGGTCCAGGGGCCGATGCGATGGGTTTCTCCCAAAAATTGCTCGGGGGCGGAGTACGCCGGAGAGCCCTGATAGGTGCGCCGCGCCCCGGCGCGCCCCGGGGGCAGGGTTTGTGGGTGCTGGGCCAATCCGAAGTCGATGAGTTTATAGGTCGCAGGACGCGCGCTCCGGCAAAATTGTAGGATATTAGCGGGCTTCAAATCGCAGTGCGTAATCTGTCTTGCATGAAGATAGCGAAGCGTTTGCAAGACCTGAAGAAGCAGGCCTTTGAGGGAAGACCAACTTCTGATCAGGCCGAAATGACTGCACGCGTGATCGGCGAGTTCCATGGCGAGGACGGGTATTCCGTCGAGGGTTCGGGTATCGTATACGGAGATGATTCCCGGGTGAGATAGCTCGGTGAGAAGTTGAATTTCATGGGCGAATTCCTGGCGCTTTGTCGCGCTATCTTCGTCGGTCGACGGCAGGCATTTGAGCGCAAGGGGATAGCCGAAGCGATGATGCGCCCCGCGCCAGACTTCTCCAAGACTTCCGCGGGCGATCATTTCCGTGAGGCAGACCTCGCCGATGCGTAACGATAGCTTCATGGCTTTGACTTTCATTCGTGGCGTTATTAATCCTAGCGTGAAACGCGCCTCAAACCCGGCCGAATAAGCTTGATATGGGTTGATGCTAAATATAAACGCGTGTGCTGCCAGAAAAACGAGCGCCTTGATTTTGGGGCGTCTGAAAATGTGAGAATCATCGAATTTATCGAGATAAATATGCGTGGAGCAAATTTTGAATTGGGATAATGGAATGAGAAGTCGGGGGCTGCGCATATTTCGCGCGCTACTTTGTTGTGTCTTTTCGCTGGGTCTTTTGGTGAGTTGCGCCGAAGGGGACGACGGCGAGTGGGCGGGCAATGGCGGCGGCGATGAGTTCTGCGAGGATCTCGATGGAGATGGTTATCTGGGCATGACGGCGCGCTGCCAGCGCGGGACCGATTGCAATGATGCCGATGATCGCGTGCACCCGGCGGCGCTCGAAGTCTGTGGCGACGGCATCGATAATGATTGCAGCAATGGCGATGCTCTGTGCACCGGCTATTGCGTGGATCGTGACGAGGATGGATTTGGCTA
>Ga0209075_1000576_pt1 | contig 36105 bp, 54 predicted proteins | sample Stecom2011_FD_187523 | JGI IMG/M metagenome (GOLD analysis project Ga0209075, IMG submission 187523) | Agricultural soil microbial communities from Utah to study Nitrogen management - Steer compost 2011 (SPAdes) (version 2) | ecosystem: Environmental > Terrestrial > Soil > Agricultural land...
TAGCTTGTGAGTCGTGTTGTCCACTAGCACAATGCCTTGGTTTTGCTGTACTACAGTATAGTTAGTGCCAATCGCTATACCTTCGCCGCGGTCGGGTAGAGCTGGGATTGTCAGGCTTGTGTCTAGGCTGTAGTCAGACAGATTGTAAAAATTCCAGACTGGTGATGTGGATAGGCTGCGTGTTATTAGGTGCGTGTCGGTTATTTTGATTGCTTGTGGGCGATCAATATATATATTTGTAGAAAAGATGGTTTGGTTTATCGTATCTGTCCCATAAGCCCAAGACGATATGTTATTTCTAGCAATTATTCTTATCTCGCTTATGACAGGGTTGTCGCGCAAGTACACGGGGGATGGGCTAGCAGAATACACCTTATTGTGTGCGCTTGGAGACCCACCAACTGGGAAGCCTATAAAAAATAAATCTATCCTCCCGCTTACATCGAAACCGCTATCTTGACCAGCTAAGTAAACCCAGCCTGCCGCTATAACCATAGAGCTAATCAAGTAGTTATTGTATCCAACAAAGCTGCTGCTGAATATAGTAGTTGCCACCCAAGTGCCCACTAGAACATCGACAACTTCTTTACCTAAACCGACAGTTATCTTGCTAGAGTCGCCTGCCCATACTGCGCTGTCCGAGCCTAACGACTCAAAACTGTACATGGATGACCACGGTATATCGTATTGGTCGCTCCATTTTACTGACATTGAAGAAAACTCAATAACTCTAACGTAAATAGTTCCGTCAACGGAATATGACACATAAAAATAAGACTCGTTAGGGCTTACCCTAAAGTCTTTATATTTCACAGTGGATATTATTCCTGTGATCTTGCTTGTTACGCCAGTGCTTAGGTTTTGCTTATAAATGTCGCCACCCATTTCATCGACCGCGTATAAATTGCCGCCAGCTATGTCAAAAATAGGCTTTGACAGCGTGCTTAGTAAATCACGCCCTTGCGCCTCCCATACCGCAACATCATCATCAGGCGCATCACTTGTGGTCACTGCCGCCATGTCGTCTAATGGTCTAATAATCCTCATGCGTTAGCTCCCACTTCCTGACGTGTTAATAATGTTACTGTGCTTGCTGTATTCTTAGCGATTGCCGCTTGGCGGTCGTTGCTATCGCGCTGCATAGCTTCTAATCTCTTCTCGATAGCTTCGAGTAATGCTTCTTCACGGCTAACTTGCTTGTCTGTAACTTGTTTTAGGTCGGTTAAAACTGCGCCTGTACGAGCCACTTCACGGATATAATCATCAAACGAGCTAAACTCACGCATGTTTATATTAGTAGCTGCTGCAAGCGCACCGCCCAAGTTATCGCTTACTTTACCGCTGTTGGCCATTTGTTGCAGCATAGTTAAAGCGCTGTCTCTGCGTAACTTAGAGCCACTTGCTGCTGTGCCTTGCAAGCCTAACAATGCATTATCAACTGCGCTTGCCGCGGCTTGGGCTACTGACAACGCTGAGCGTGTCATTGCCATGCTTTCGCGCATTATCTTGCTTTGTGCGTCTGCTTGTTCGCGTATTAAGCTAATCTGTGCATCCGCTGCTTTTTTGGCTTGCTCTATCTGTAAATCAGTAGCCTTACGAGCCTGCTCCTCAAGCGAACTATAGTAGCTATCAGCAACGCCCTGAATGCGTAACAGTGTGGCAATATTGTCCGCACCTGTTTTAGTGGCACCGTCTTGAGCCTGCATTAGCTCGTAAAAGCCTTCACGTGTTGCTGGCAATGATATACCAGCCATTTTGCTGAACTCTGACTCTAGCGACTTGTGCGCAATATCGAACTTCTGCTGCTCTGTAGCAAAGTTGTTTACAAAATTGCTCATGCTGCTCAAGAAGGTATCAAGCCCATCTGCCGCTTCAATCATGTACTCTCGCGCTTGTGCATCTAAGCGTGCTGCTTCTGACCTTACATCTTTAAGCTCTAGTGCTGCACGCTCTTCTGTTATCAGTGCTTCAGCTTGCAGTGCAACCACTCTACCTAGTATTGTGCCGCTATATTTTGCAGCGTGCGCCCTGATCTCTTCTTCAGTGCTTGCTAGTTTTTTGAGTGCTTCTTCATTGCTCTTGGCAACTGACTGCGCTATTTGAGACGTGTCTGTTTTGGTGAATGTTAGACCAAATGACTCAATAGCATAATCGACGGCTTGCGTCTGTGCTACTACTCTCGATAGCGTTTCACCTAAGCCTTCGCCTGCGCGCTGGAACTCGTCTAGCCAAGGGATTGTATGCTTTGCCAAGTCATCGAATACAGTGCCGAAGTATGCTTCAAGCTCTGCTCGTTGCTCGTTAGCATCTAGCCCCTCTGTGCTTAGTTTAAAGTCTTTAATCTTAAATCCGCTAGCTGCATCGGAGCTAATGCCTAAGATGTCTGCGCCTGCTGTTACGGTATCTAAAACACTTTCAAAAACTAGGCTGAACTGGTTGCTAACTTCTTTACCTAATTTTTGTACTTGCACCTTGGTTTTTGTTCTGCTTGCTGCGTGCTTTTTAACCCTAAACTCGCCGTAAGCTTGCACCATTGTTTCATCTATCAAGTCTGATATAGTGCCGCCAATAACCTCAATGCCTTCATCAGTTTGACGTGACTTGCCGCCAAGCAGCTTTCCTATTTCATTGCCCAAGCCATTGAACAGCCCTAGCGTCATAAAGCTACCCACGGCATTAAGATACTCTCCACCCATCTTGGTGACAAAGTTTGCATCAAAGCCGTTTGCATATGCACTAGGCAGTACCATATCAACGCCTGACGACGCTCTAGCAACCCTAGTAGACGCGCCTGTAATACCTGCTTGCAATCCACGCAAGGCGTTAAGCATTGAACGATTAATGCCCACCAAATCACCAAGTGAGCCAGTAGACAGCTTCATGCTTTTCTCTATTGAGCGTGACTTCTCATTGATAGAGCCTAGAACTGTACCTGTGCCTTGCGTAGCCTGCCTTTCCGCTGTCGGGTCTACATAGCTGCTGCTAAACAACCCGCCCAATTTACTAAACGCCAAGCCTGCTAAACCACCAGCCAGCGCACCAATCATGGGCGCTGCTATACTTGCTGCGATTGACTCGCCTAGGGTGCCAGCCATTTTGTTTGTTACTGCGCCTGCAATACCACCAGCTAATGCACCACCAACAGTTGCGCCTACACCTGCCCAGTTGCCTTGTGTGATTGCGTCTTGTAGTGAGTTGGCTATGTTCTTAGTGTGTGACTCAAAAGCCTTGCTGAACTCGTCGCCTGACTTTTCGCCTGAGTCTTCACCTGCCTTTTCATAGTTTTTGGCGAATTTCTTAACAGTTAGCTCTTGGCTTTTTAACACTGCCTTAGCTGACTCATCTGCTGCGTCTTGCGCTTCTGACACCAAGCGCTTAAACGTGTCACCTGCGTCAATCGGCCTTAACAGCGCCTCTTCAATGTCTGCTAAACCTTCTTTTACTATACCTTTTGCCAGCGCTATATCTGCTCCTAAAGCATTAGATAGGCTGCCTTTTTCAATCTCTTTAATTGACGCGCCTAGATTGTTCATGCCACGGATTAAAGTATTAGCTGCGTCAATAGGTCCATCAATAATAGCCTTAGCTAAAGACAGCACAGTGACTTGAGCGCCTGCCATGCCAACAGCAATAGCTTTACCTGTTACTTCGAATACTCTAGCTAAGCCTTGGCCGGCATTAATAGCTAGTGCTGCACCGTCAATAGTTTTGTTAAATGCTTTTTCGACAACTTTATCCATGCCACCGGCTTCTTTTGCAGTGTTTACGAATAGTTGGCTTAATGCTGAAACAACTGGTGCTAACTGCTTACCCATCTGCATAGACATACCTTCGATAAGCCTGCCGGTCTTGGCAAACTCGTCATTGGCTTGTTCGATTTTGATTGTGTCTAGCTCTGATATGGAAAGGCCGAACTCATCGATCTCTTTGCGGTAGCTGCGAATAGCATCACCGCCCTGTAAGAAGAACGCGCCCGCTGATTGCTGCTCAAAACCTAAGTCTTGCGCATGGCGTGCTGCTTGTTGTGCTGATGCACCGGAGTCACGGATAGAGTCGGCAATGCTAGCTATGCGCTCATCTACGTCCATTTTTGATAGCGCTTCTAAGTCTAAGTTAAGAATTTTTACAGCGTTCGCCGCTGCGCCTGTACCTGTTTCCGCTGCACCCAAGCGTCTGTTCATGCGGTTAATAGATGAATCAAAGCCTTCTATGCCGTTATCTTCAAACGCCACCTTTAGAGATGATAGAGCGTCATAAGTACCATTGACGTTACGAGCCAGCTTAGCTTGAGCATCAACAGCCGCCAAGCCCTGCTTAGTGTAGTAAGTAGCCAATGCAGCGCCAGCTAAGCCAACACCAACGGCCATCTTGCCAAAAGTGTTAGTAAGCTCACGGGTTTTAGTGACTAACTTAGTGCCTGATTTCTCAGTTGAGTCAAGCTGCGAGCGAAAACCTTTTAGGTTCTGCTCACCGCTGCGGCTATCTACTGTTAAGGATAAACGGCTTTCGTATGCCACGATATCTACTCCGAGTGCATTTCTATGTATTGGTTGTCCATTGCTGTAAGCACTTCAACCGCTTCTTTAATCTCGCAAGGCCAATCTAAATGCAGTGCCAAGGTTATTATATCTGTTGGCGGTATTGCTGCAATTCCCGACATGGCCTGTGGCCTACCCCTGCACAGCAATGTAAAAGCGTTAATCCAAAAGGCCGTTCTTGTGTCTAGCTCAGGCACTTCAACCTTTACTCCAAGCGCTCTTGCTACATCACTATACACGCTGTCATTCCCTTGCCAGTCGTGTATGTACTTTAGATACGCTACTGCTTTTTTGTTTGTTTAGCTATCTTATCACGTTCAAAGTTAGCCTGGCGCATTGACTCTTTAATAATGCGCTCACGCAGCGGGTCATCATTCAGCAGTAGCTCGTAAGCGTTCTCACGTGTAAATGGCACTGCTACAACATTACCTTCTTCGTCGTGTGCCGACACGCCTTCCCAATCGTGCAGTAAGGTTTCGGCAATCACTCTAGCTTCATCAGCAATACGCACTTCCAATGGCGGCTCTTGGTCGCCATACTCTGCTTCGTTGCGCTCTTTTACTTCTTGATATTGTTTCTGCGTTTCTGAGTGTGCATAAGATGATATACGGAACTTGCCGCCATCAATGTTAATCCATGCGCCTAGTTTGCGCTTGTTATCGTCGTATTTTTTAAAGATATAAGCCATGTTATTCACCTTGTCCGTTAAATTTATGTCCGTTAGTTTGAAAGCCCCCAATGCCACGGACGACAGCAAAGAGGGCTAACTAATTAGACTGTGCGAACGATTTTCAAGTAATCGCCGTTAGCCTTTGCGCCTGCCGTGTAAGTCATATCAAATGATAATATCTCGTCACGACCGCCGCTTGGCAGGTCACCGTCTAAGTATGCGCTTGCTACTGTTACCGCATACGACTTGGCGCCGTCCGATAAAGTATAGCCAAGTGCAATTGGTGTATTGCCAATAGAGTTTTTCCACAAGTCGAACGCTGCTGCGCTTGCGCGAATAGTGATACCGCCTGTTACTACTGCGGTGTTCTCGTGATGCTGTTGCACTAACGAGCCAATGCACTGGTCTGACTGCACGCTGTTGTCTAAGTCTAGGCTCATGCCAGTAAAACACATTCCGGTAACCGCTGTGCCGTTTACAGTTAAAGAGCCAAGGTTGTTAGAGCTGTCCATGAATAGAGCATCGCCTGCCGCTTCGAACGTGTCGGTCGTGATAGCGTAGTCTTCATCAACTTCACCGCCCATCACTGTGATCTGGCCAGTGATTTTTTGCCCTGCTTGCATATCAATAGACAGATTGGAAACAATCGCCTTACCGATAAATACATGCTTGCCGATTGAAGTGTAGGATTTAAGAATATCCAGCTCAACTTTAGTAGTGCCGATTTCTAGCGAGTCGGCCGACCATGCAGACATGAATGCAGCTTCAAGCAGATCATCAAAATCACCTGCTGCGAATTCAAAGTCAATCGTGCCGCCACCGGTTAAGGTTACGACTTTAGAGCCTGCTAGCTTGCGGTCTGAGCGTACTTCGTCTGAAACGAGCGTTTCAGTGCCTACGGTTAAAGTGTCGTTAGTTTTGCGGAGTGTTTTCCACGTTGTAATTGCAGCGCCTGCCTTTTTATAGGCAATGCGAATCTGGTTAGAGCCTGACATAAGTAATACCTCAAGGTTTTGTTGGATTATAACCCATATCGAGAATACAGTATATCAGGCTTGAGTGTCTAGCTTATGTACAGTTGCTAAGGCTCATACAAAAACATAGCAATGACAAGAAAGCCAAGACGATCAACGCTATCCCATTGCTCAATCAACCAAGGCGCATCAATCAAAAGCACTGTGCCAATGTAGCCACCAGCAATGGCTGCGACTAGCTGCACGGCTTGTTTTGCTTTGCGTGGTAGTTTCATTTCTTACGCTCCTCTAGCATTGCGTCAGCTAGTTTGTAGGCTGCCTTAGCTGTGTATGGCTCAAAGCCATCTAGGCCGTTTAAGCAAGGCGCTGCTGCTGTGCTTATAAACGCCTGCATAGCCAGCCCTGCAAAGTGGTCGCGCAAAGTCATTCCTGAGTGCGGTCGATGACCGTTATTTTCGCCACCTTCAAATGGGTAAGCTAATTCGTCTAATTCTTTCATTTCACTTCACCTTTTTTAATTAAATCTTTAATGGCTTTATTGATAAGCCAATTCATGCTCAACCCTTCACGCCTAGCCATTGCTTTTAGCTTTGCGTGAGTGGCTGGCTCTAGTCTTGCTCTTACGTCGATGGTTTTCATTATGTAACTACCCTCGTAGCCATATCTTAACTAGCACCCCTATCGCAAAAACAGCAGCGCTAAAAAGATAAATAACCACCGCCGTGCAAGCTAACAAATAAGGAATATCGTCAAAATCCACAGTCTTCATAAAAAAGACACTCACTCCTATGAACAACAATGCTGTGCATATAACATTTAAAACCAAGGCACCCATCTTCTTCACCTTTTAGTATTTAATTGGCCGAACAACAACACTCTATACCTTCCGCACTATGGTGTCAACATGCGGCATTCATAAGCAATAAAAACCCGCAATTAAGCGGGCAGCGTTAATCAGCTTCAAAGCCAATCATAAAGTTTCGTCTGTAATAATTCGTTTCAGCCGGAACGCTAACTATGCGCCCTGCATTAGTAGACAGCTTGCCTTCCTGCCAGTATTCAAAGTGCGCTGCTAGTGAGTCTGCTACACGCCTAGCCTCTGCCGAGCCTGTGTCGCGCTTAGTGTAAATCTCTAGCATTATAACGCCTGTGCGTCTTGGTTCTGGTCTGTCGCCAATGCAAGCGGTAAAGCTGTCGCCATCAATAATCGTTAAGCGCACCCATGGCGATTTGGCGTTCTGCGCTGCTACTACTGCCGCGCTTGGTGCCAAGCCATCATATGCGATTGGTGGCGTACCGTTCAACATGCTCCAGGTACTTGCGCGCACTTCAATGGCTGCCCTGATTTCGTTAAATGTCATTTGAATTTTTCCACTGTGCTATTAAGTGCCACTGAGTATACGCCTGACGCTGCTTGCATAGACCAGCCGTTCTCTATGCGCTCGCCATAGGGTAGGTTATTCTGAATTGTTATTGAACCGAATGGCTGACTAACAGTGCCGATTTGCTGCATTCCACTCATTAGCGTCATTTGGCCGCCTGCGTCTTTTAAGCTCATATCATAATCAAGCGTTATGCCGTCAACTGTCACCCTATGGTTGCCACGATAGGTACCTTCATCAACTGGCGAGCCAACAATAACTTGCTGCAAAAAGTACAATGCAATATCTTTTTGGCGCTCTGTTAGAGCTTTCTCCGCTTCGTCTGCAAAGCCGCTTAATGATTTTGACCAACTCATAGCGTCACCTATTAAAAATTTGCCTTTCGGCTTTTAAAGCATAGCAGTTGAGCCGCACGACCTGCAACAATAGCCGCTTTTAGTTATGCTGAATAAGCTACTGCCACAATTGCACTCAAAAAACTCATCTGGCATAAATGGCGCTCTAAACACGCCAAAGAATCTAGAGCAAGACGGGCACTCCATCGACTCTTTGCAAGCTGTTGTCGGTATTAATGCTTGCCAAGTGTGCTTGCATTCAGTACAGATGGCTTCGCCTTGAAAGTGCGGCCTGTGTTCGTCTAGACTTATTGCTGCCACCTACTTCTCCCTAAGCTGAATAGTCCACGTTGCTGCTGCTGGGTCTTGTAATACCTGTAGCACTCGGAACGTAGCAAACTCGCTATACTTGAAGAACCAGTAGAACCAACTGTTTTTTGTGCCCCTGATTATTGTAAAGCCGACTTTCGGCACCGCTCGGTTTCCGGCTTCGTCTAAGATTTCGTTCTGTAGTATCGTGACCTTAATATCAGTAGCGAGAACATGCTGTCCGTCCACTTCTTGTCTATCATAGCCGCTAAATACGCCCCTTGCTGTGTAGTCTTGCGTCACTTCTGGAATAGTGCCAGTCACAGGGTCATATTCGCCCTGTGTCGTGCCTGTGAGCGTGATAGTGCCTACCGCATCGGCCAAGTCATCATCAAACGCTTCGGCTATGTCTGCTTGTATCTCGTCACGTAAGCCCATTACAGCCTCTTTAAAATCTTAATGCCAGTTTTACCCACCAGCCAAGGCGCTAACAGTGCATTGATATACTGCATCTTGCCACTAATCGGAACGCTACCATCAACGTATTCTTTTTCCGACTCTACTGTATCGGCTTTTACTTTCTTGCGCTTTATAGTGCCTTCGGTGTCTTTAAATAGCTCACCTGTAGCGCCTTCACGGGCTAATTCTGCGCCTGCCATTGTTACCGCTTCGGGCTGTGTTTCCCACGCCTTAAACTTGAGCGTATTTAGATAAACGTTAGCCTGCAACACGCCTTGGTCTTTGTCGCCTGAGCCTTGCCAACCCATCGGCAACAAGGCATCAACTTCTGCTACTGTGATAAATTCTTTCATAACACTAAGCCCTGCTATTTAGTTGCTTTTGTTTTCTTCGCGGCTGGTTTCTTCTCTGGTGCTTGTTTTGCCTGCTTTGCTTTTTCCGCGGCTTTGGCTGCATCTTCGCGACGCTTTCGATTAAATGCTGTAACGCTCATGTCAAATTCCTTAAAGTAAAAAGGGGCTTGCGCCCCTCTCGTTTAGCCTTTAGTTGCAATCGCTGCAACACGTACTTGCTCACGGTCATAAACTCGTGACCAGTTTGCTGCTAACTCTAGCTCAGCGTTAGATGGGCTAGTGCCGGTGACTGTAGTGTCAGTGAACTTCACGCCACGTGGGTGCATGATAAAGTGTGAGCGAGTCACTAAAATATCTTCACCTGCTAAGCTGTCGCGGTCAGTTTCAGACGGTACTGGCGCGCTACCTTGACCCATGCCGATAGCGCCATTACCGAACAGGTACGTGGTGTACGTGTCGGGCGTACCAGTGGTCACAGGCAAGTTACGGTCAACAATCACGCGCAAACCACGGTAGGTTTCAACTTCAAGATCGCCCAAGCTCTCTTTTTCAAAGCTGATATTATCAGTCTTTTTAAGGTTGTGATAAACCACTGGGTTGAAAGCAATACCGCTAAGGCCGCCAATCGCATCACCAAAGGTCGCCTGACCGTCAATGAATAGGTTTGCGTCAAAGTCAGCAGAACCATCACCTGCAACCATGTCGCCATTGTTGTTTGCTACGTTGTCAGCGATAACGCCTTTTAATGACGCTAGTGCAACTGCTTGATAACGGCGCGCCCAATATTGAGCAACCAAGTCACCAATTGCGGCCATCGGATCATCACCTGATAGCGCTTTGGCTAAATCATTAACTGACCATGCACGACCACGCGTGTGCAATACTGCAACGTCTTGACCTGCTTGGATTTTACCCGGAGTCAATGCACCGCTGTCCGATAAAATTTCATCGTCACCGGTTAAGTCGCTCCAAAACGGCATGTTAAGCAAACGACCGCCTGACTGAGCTAGCGTGTTAAGCTGCGAATCGTTAGAGACAATGCCGCCCAAGTAAAACTTGGCTAGCTCTGCCGTGCGGTTAATAAAGTAATCGTTAAATACTTCTGGTACGATCACGTCTGAAATTTTAGTGCTCATAATTATCACCTGATAGTTGGTTTAGGTTTGTTGTCAGTAAGCAGCCTAGCCACTTATCAGATCATTTTACACCAGCTTCGGCTTTCATTTGAGCCGCTAATGCTGGGTTTTCTTTAATTAGTCGGCCTTGCTGACTAAGGTTAAAACTTTCTTTTTTCCATGGGTTATCGCTTAGCTGTCCACCGCTCTTATTGCCTAGGCTGCCTGCACCTTTAGGGCTTGGAAACCAGTGCGGCCTTGTTTCTCTTTGAGACTCCAGCCATTCGTCAAAAGTGATCGGGCCATCTTTGCCGCGCACCACTTCTTCACCGTTACGCAAAACAGGCTGGCCATCTTCTACCGCCCAACCTGAATGCTTAGCGATTAGTTGAGCATCTTCAATAGCCGTGGGTGCCAAACCCGCTTTAGCTGCTGCCGATGCAATGCCGCTGGCGATAGTAGCGCCTTGTAATGCTTCAATCTGCTTTTGTAGCTTTTGCGCTTCTGTATCTTTTTGCTCAAGCTGTGATTGCCATGTAGCTTGCTCACGACTCAAGCGCTTATTGATTAGCTCGTCAATCTTGCCATCGGCAATGAGTTTTGCTTCTTCGTTTTCATTCAGCACAGCCTCAAACTTTTTGTAGCGCTCAACGTCTACACCTTCAAACTGTTTCAACTGCTCTTTCAGTTTACTCTGGTTGCCTAGCAACTCGTCACGCTTTGCTTTTAAGCCTGCAACGCTTTCATCGTGTGCGTTCTTAGCCGCGTCGATGATTTTCTGCTTGGCTTCGTCGTCTAACTCAATACCTAATTCGTCAAAATCTAACATGCTTTGCTCCTTGAGCGTGGTGGCCGCCTAACGGCTAATCAAACAATTCTTTAAAGGTTGCCGCGTCTTTTAAACGTAGCTCGTCTAATGATAACCTTTTTCCTAGCGGGTCTACAAATTTATCTAATGTATAGCCGCCTTTCTTGTAAAGCTCGTATCTTGAGCGACCCAGCCACTCACGCTGAAACGCTGCATTTTGACGGCTAAACCACTCAGGGTAAGTAGTCTTAGCTGATACTTGGCCGATCATACCGTCACGCTGATCTACTGGTATATCGCCTACTTTGCGCTTGTCTGCAACATAAGGTCGCTTACCTGCCACCTCGCCATCTAGCGCTGGTATTAGTGCGCTTCGGCAATTAGGGTGCGCTGGCGGTGTCGGGTGTGGCTCGCCTACCTTAAACCTTTGGCCGTCAAGGTTTGCGCATGTACTTGAGTTGTGAGCAACAATGCCAGACATTTGAAAGCATGACTCAACATCAACCTCAATGTCATATACATCTACCTGCTCATCAAGCTCTATTATTTCTACTGACTCTACACTAACCAAAGGGAAGCACCTTCTGCATGTGATTGGATCTTCTATACTCCCACTCTGCCTTCGTGTGGCACGACCTGCAAAGTGTCTCTAGGTTGCTCAGCTTGTTTGCCTTGCTATTATCGCCCTGAAATTGCCAGAACGGTATAATGTGATTAACTTCTAAACTCCTACCATTTCTCTCAATCGATTCGGCTTGAGTCATGCCGCACCTTATGCACTTATAGCCATCTCTTTTTAGCGCTCTCTCACGACACTTCTGCCATTTGTGACCCCTATACCCTCTATTGCTAACTGGTGCTCCACCTTGCCAGTTTGGGTGCTTGTCTCCAGTGAAAGCGTCGCTTATTTTTTGCTTCCGCTCTTTATTGTTTTTAATGTTCTCTATATAGCACTTGTAAGAGCATGACTTTATAGAGCTAACTCCAATGTATGCTTTTCTACTCTTTATAAACTTCACTGCCGTAAAAAAACACCCGCACGAAATGCAGTTTTTTGGCTTCGCTCTCTTATCGGCTAGCCTGCAATCCCAACTACAGTACACTGCCATTCTACTCACATCGCCACTAAGCATCGCTTTGCTGCAATGCTTGCATGAGCCTACTTTTTTACTTTTAATTTCTGTCCTGTAGTCGTTGTAGCAACCTCTGTCACAAAAAACGTTATCGCTTGCAGTGCCATCTCTCTTCTTACTCTTGCTAACACCGACAACCACTTTCTTGCAGTGAGCACATTCATGTATCCTGCCACTACCTCTGTTGTACTTGCCGCTCCTTTGCGCTACTCGATAGCACCCTATAGAGCAAAACTTATTTGACTTGCTTTTCCTGAATTTAAATTGCCCTGAACATGTCTCGCATGTACAATACTTTGTATCCATTATGACTCCCAATAGTCTTAGTGGTAGGTTTATTAGGGGCGTTAGTGCGCCCTTGATAGACTGATTATATCACACTAGGCAGGTCGCAACCCACCTCTAAGTCCTCAGCGTTAACCCATTTTTTGCCATTCCAAAATCTGTGGTCAGTAGTACAAACAATCACTTCACCGTTGCTTAACGTTATTCTGCAAAGAGTTTCTGTTTTGTACTTCATTGTGTTTAGCACTTCTCTTTTCTCACCACTGCCACCAATAACATAGTCGCCCCGAGCGAGCTTGTCTATATCCTTCTTTCCGTCTGGCGTGTCTACCTTTGTACCCTTAACAAAACATGTTCTACCATCTAGCGTAGATACCCATATCAGCTCCTTAACGCCTAGCGCCTGATATGTCTCTTCATACGCCACGTTTGAAACATGATTGCGACCAGTGCGAACAATCCTAGCCGCTGCCACTCGTGCTTGCTGCATAGTGCCGTCTTTGCGCTTCAATGCCTTGGTGCCGACAATCGCCCTGGTTATCTCAGGCGTCGTCATGCCTTGGTTAATGCCTTGGCGCAACGTGTTGTAAACCACTTGCTTATTCTTTTCGGCTAAACCTTTGACTAGGTCTGCCATCATTTCGCCCAATATAGGACGTGCTTTAGCTGCTGCCAGTGTTGCCGCTGCGCTTGGTGCTGCTGCTAGCGTCTTACTGCCTGTGGCCGCTGCTAAACTGCGTCTAGTATACTCAGCTTCATAGCCGCCTAGTTGCTCAAAGCCTTCAAGCGTCATTTGGCTAAACTTCTGACCAAAGTCATTTGACCAACCATCAATAGCAGACTTTACGCTTTTCAAGCGCTTGGTGCTGTATTTGCCTTGGCCTAATAGCTTTAATTCTGTAGCCGTTAAACTGTCTAATTCATCAGCTAATATCCTGGATAGCTTTAGCGACTCTTTATTGATTAGCTCAATAGAGTCATTCACCTGCGCAGTGGCAGCACGATGCAGCCAAGCCGCATGCTTAGTCATGGCTTCGGCTAACTTGTTCTGCGCGTCTCTATTCTTCACCATAACCTAAGTCACCGCCCTCACGCAATGCGTCAAGCTCAACATCTGTGTATTCTGTTAAGCCTGCTTTGCGTAGCGCTTCATAAAGTACCTTATTAGACAACTCACCCGACAACACAAGGTTACCAATCATCGTTAGCATGGCCGCGTCCACGTCTTTACGCGTGAATTTTGGCTCTATGTCTATCTTGACTTCATCAGGATTAATACCCTGCCACTGCGCCAAGTATTTTGCTACTTGCTCAATCGCTGCGGCTGCTTGCTTGGCAACACCGTATAATGTCATGTGCTGGTCATCTTGGCGCGTCTTGCGTGCCTCTCCTGACTCTGCACCCACGTCCATCACTTTAGCACCTGCTTCAATCGCTGCATGGTGTTGGTCGGTCATTGCCAAGCGTATTGCTTCAATGCCTGCCCCTGTAAATTCTAAGTAGAACGCGCTCGCACCTTCGGGTAAATCCCAAGCGGCCATTGGGCCAGTAACACGCAATTCGGCATCGCCTGCGCCTGTTATAACTGGTTGCGGGTGGCTGGTGTAGTGCATTGACGTGTAATAGTCTGCGCTTAACTGGTAATACTTGATAGCAGCCAGCGCCATGCTTAGCAGTGGGATTTCGTCAACGTCTGGATTGTTGTCTGTTGTGCCTGCGTACAACACTGGCAGAAAATCAAGCGGGCTAATGCTTTCGCCTACTTGATTACCAATGTACTCGAACTCTATTTCTGCTTCATCTTCTGTAAGCAGTCGCGATACGGCCTGCCCATCTTCAAGCGAAAAAACGCGGTAAACTTTCTTAGTTTTGTGGCTGTAAATGTCGCCATCTTGCTGTTGCTCTTCAAAAACGGCTAAGATTAAATCTTGGCGGCCTTCTACGCTAGATTGTTTCCAGTTAATCGCTGACTCTGCGCTGTATTCGCTGATATACGGCTCTGCGTTATCGTCATAGTCTGCCACCAGTGGCGCACGGCCTTTGGTAAGCAGTGCCACGCATGTTCTTAGCCATAGCTGTTTTAAGTCGTGACCATCAGACGTGGCGCTTTGCAGCAAGCCCTCGATGCGCTTTGGTAGCACAATGTCTAGCTCTTGCTTAGCGAGCAAGCCCATCATTGTCCTTAGACCATCTTTAACCCATAACGGATAAACAGCACGCTCTTTGTATGCCTCATAGAGTTGTCGCGCTTGCTCTGATGTGATTACGGCATCGTCTGAATTAGCGTTGATCTCAGCTTCACGCATACCGGACGTTTTAGGCAAGTAAGCTGTTGCTTTGTTTTTGATCTGCTGACCAGTAGCAAGCGAGTCTTGCATTAGCTGCCAGTCTTTTTGTATCTGCTCGTATTGCGGGTGCTTTGTGCTGACTGACATTATGCTAGTCCTCTGATTTTTCTTAGTTTGGCTTTTGGTTTGGCGTGCATGATTGGCTCTAGCGCATAACGTAGAGCGTCAATCGCATGGTTATATTTATCTACTAAAGTTGGCAATATATCACCACTCAACCTGTCCACTTTATAGCTATATAATCCAAACTCGTTAATAGTATTCTTGCATCTTGGGTGTATTACAACACGTTTAAATGATTTTATAAACTCTACGCCATCTTCTACGCTGCCTTTACCTTTCTTACATGCTTCAACCTTTGGCAATCCGTGACGCTTTAGGTAGCTTATTGTTTCAGGTCGTGCATTATCACCCCTAGAAACATGCTGCTCAATACCGGGCAATAGTTCAATCAATTCGCCAGGCATGTGGTCTGTTTCTAAGTGCTTGATATATAGCTCATGCTCAATGTAAAGCGTGCCATCATGCACCCACGTTTTAACGCCTGCCGTTTCATCGTTGGCAAAACCAAAGTCAATGCCGAAGTATGGCCCGTCCCAACCTTGCATCGGCTCAAACTCTTGCTGCTCATACTTACCAGCGAACACTTGCGCTTCACTCTGCTCATAGTATGCGCCTTCCCATATATGTGCGTAAAGTGCTGGGTCTAGCGTATCTCGGTCATGCAATCGCTGCTCGTCTAGCTCAGGACTGAACCAAGGGTTATCGCTGTGATTGATTGTGACGACCATTGTTCTGGGCGGTAGCGTGTCGCTGTCGAATGTTTTAGCCACCCAGCTATCGCGACTCTTCTGGTTGTAGATAATCCATATCTCAGATTTAGGCGCTCGTATTGTTGGTATTAAATCCTGCCAACTTCTATGCGGTATCGTTTCTGACTCCTCGCATATTACCAAGTCTATTTGCGCCATTGACTTAACACCCTCAATGTTATGCCGCAAACCTTTAAATAAAAACTCTGTGCCGTTTGTTTTGTGTCTTAGATAGTCAACGCCTACATCGTAAACACTGGATAACCAGCTGTCCGACTGTATAGCGTTTTTTAGCTCTGCGTGGAATGACTCTTTAATTGAGTTTTGAAACTCTCGAACGCATAGAATGCGTAGTGGCTCGATAGCGCCCCATATAGCCGCCATCTTGGCTGCTGTGAAAGACTTAGAGCTACCACGGCCACCATTCATCACCCTATAGCGTAAAGAGCCCCTAGATGGGGCGAATAGCGGTATTAGCTTTGGGGCTATTTCAACCTTTAGCGTTGACATATGGCTTGGCTGCCGTGCGTTGATTCAAATCCGTATTCCTCGTCCGCTTTCAATCTTACTTTATATGCTTCTTCTGGTGTCGCATATAGCCCTAGGTTTATGTGCTTACCTAAAACCTCTATATGCGCTTTCCACTTTCTTGCGCCCGCATGCTTGTCGTACGTAACGCCAGTGAAGCCGCTTGCAGACCCCCGCGTGCTTCTTAGCTTGTTTCTATTATTCTTAATGCGACAAACAACCCGCAGATTGCTCAGCCTGTTATCTGTACCACACCCATTAATATGGTCAACTTGCATGCCGTCAGGTATATCGACTCCGTGCATTATCAGCACCACCCTGTGCTCGTAGTACAACTTGCCGCCAGTCTTTACCTGCCGATACTCTTTGTACCCCGCCCTCTGCACCCTACCAGCCCTTTGTCCAGCGTACCTTTTTGACTTGTGATTGCTTTTATGGAAAAGACACCCGTCACTGTAATCGTATATAGAATTAAAGAAATCAGATGATGGGTATTTATTGGGTTTCATAGTGACTACCTCGAACTGTGGTGAACGCTTGAAGTTAGTTTGCGGCTGTGGGGCGTTCATCTCCCACCCTATGCCTAGGTGCCGCATGAGCATTATACTATTTTTCGTGACTGGGTGCCACTATCTCGATGCGAGTGGGGCCTAAGCTTCCATCGGGTGACGTGTGCGCAAGCTCTTGCTTGTCACTATAGCCATGATTTGCCATAACCAGCTTTACGATTGTTGAATTAAACGTACCGTCTAAGCCACGGTTTAAGGCTACGTTCTCTTGTAATGCGTCAATGGCGGCTAACGTGGTAGAAAATTCAGGGTAAATCTTCTCCCATTCAAAGCTTGTCGGCTTAGAAATACCTAAAAAACAACACAAGCCAACTCGGCTAGGAATTACATCACCTTGCTCAGCATAGTTGTAAATGTAAGTATCTGCCAAAGCCTGCAATTCATCATTATACTTTGTCGGCCTACCAACAGGCTGCTTTGTTTTTTCGCTCATACAACCTCCTTGGTTGTTTAATCTGGTGCGCCTAGCAGGACTCGAACCTGCAACCCTCGGCTTAGAAGGCCGATGCTCTATCCAATTGAGCTATAAGCGCAAACTGGCGGAAGGTGAAGGATTTGAACCTTCGGTGCGCTTTAGCGCACGGTGAGTTAGCAACCCACTGCAATAAACCACTCTGCCAACCTTCCTATTTTGGTGCCACCAAAAGGAATCGAACCTCCGGCCTTCGCATTACAAGTGCGCTGCTCTACCAACTGAGCTATATCCGCAGTATTGAATTGAGTTATTTTACTTTTCAATCCATATTTTTTTTGCAAGCTTCAAGTGCTGCTTCCCACGCCGCACTGCATTATTCTCGTAAAGCTGGTGGTTATGAAAAATGGACTTTAGCTACTAGCTTGTCCTTGCAGCTTAATTTGTGAAGGGCATCATAAATAATGGCGTAATGACCAACGTGGGTATAGGACGGAATAGTCATAAAAATCCCCTCAAGCAGAAGCTCTTGGCCTGTCATTTCTAAGATAGCACCCTGAAAAATATGATTTCTATAATGGCTTTCAAAAACATCTAGCAAGACGTTTAAATCGACGATTTGAGCATCATCTGTATAGATTAACCCTTCCTCATTAAGTGTCAGTCCTAGTTTTTTAAGCTCATCTTCATGAAAGCACTCATTGTTGCCAAGAAGCTGCTCGTCATAAACCTTCTGGCCGTTATCATCGAATACCTCCAGGTAAAATCGATATGCCATAACTCCCCCTTTAGTTTTAGTTAGTAGACATTTCGCTACTGATTTCTGTTGGATCATATAAACCTCCTCTGATTAACCAATCAGCCTTGGCATTCACTGCATTGATAACCACCCGTGCCGCCGTGGGAAGCTACCCCGTGCTTTGGTTATCCGTTGCGAGCGGTGCACAGGTGGCTATCAATACACACTGGTTACGCCAGTGAGTCGTGATAACCGCAGCGTAGCAAGCCAGTGGCTGCGGTCGTGTTGTTTGCAGTATAGCACTGCTTATTCTGTGCTGCTAATTGCCTAGCCATCTTATTATTCGCCCTAAGTTTCGCCTGATACTCCGGCAACTTCTGACGAACTAGCATCATTAGATAAGAGTAAGCAATGCCTATCTGATCTTCTATCTCCTTAGCCGATGCGCCGTTGTCGATCAGCTCTTTTATCTCGTCTCTACAGTAGTGCGTCTGTAGGTATTCTGTCGGGTGATGGCGCTCTATGCCTAGTTTTATTATAGCGTAGTATAGCTTATTGCGATCAACACCAAGGTTTTTAGCAATTGCCGTTAGCCTGATTTTACCGTACCACTTGCGCACATAATCGAGCTGCTCGTCTGTGTATCTAGTCTGCCACACTGGTTTGCGCTTGCTTCTGATCTTATTCAAATAGATGAACTGTAGCACCGACGCATACTTGCGATTTAGGTTTGCCGCTAACTCCTTGGCGCTATACCTGCCAAAGTTTTTCTTTATATACTCACGCTCTTCGTCGGAGTATTTGCCTTGGACGTACTTCATTCCTACTTTCCTTTTTTTATGCTGCGAGTTATTAAACCAAGTTTTCTCTGTAGCCTGTCTTAGTGGCACGGCATAGGTAACCTAACAAGGCGCTCGGACGCACTAACGTGCACCGCAAAATAGCGGGGTTATGGCGCTAATCATCATATTCATCGTCAAAACTAAGATGTGCGGTGTGGCACTTTACGTTATACACGCATAGGTTCACTCCTTGCCCAAACCCCTGCATTATCGGAAGATCATCAGGTAACTGGCCAAGCAACTGCTTTAGTTCTCCAACAGTAGCGGCATGTGGTTTTTCAGCATCGCCCTTGTAGTAACATTCGGGTATCGTATCTTTCAAACTCATTTCTATTCTCCTTTCTGGCACTGCGGCCTAACAATTCATTCAAGCCGACGCCTACTACGTGCGCTCGATTAGTGATGTCTATTTGATGCTGCATGACTTAGCGCTCCCACCTTTTACAAAGTACCAGCGACTACTGTCAAAACCTACGACCTTACTTGCTTCAATCTGCCTGTACCCGTCAGCCATGTGGCACCACAATGCTTTCTTTCCTGTTTGCACTTGCACTAGAGCTTTATTATCCATTGCCTGCAGTAACAAGCCTGCGGTAAAGAGTATTGCTAGTGCCAGGCTTACCAGCACTGCTGTTAGTATTTTACTCATCTTTAGCTCCTTTTGTTGTGCCAATCAGTATATTAAACAATCTCCAAGGCGAGTAAGGCATATCAACCTCTCCCTTACGCCATCTGCCCCACGTCGATTTGTTCACGCCTACCATTTTGGCGCATTCTGAGTCCGTCCTGTGCGCCTGTGCTTTCAGTATTTGCTCGGGTGTTGGGTTAGTAGTCATTAGCTATCTCCTTTTGATATTTTTTATAGATTTCGTCTGAGTTTTTCAGGTACTCATCAACCGCGCTCTCAAAACCTTTCATTAAATGACCGCTGGTGGTTGCCACCTCGTAAGATCGTTCAATCATCTCTGCTAACTCCATCACGTCCATTATGTCGATATACTCAGCTAAACAAAACAGTGATTGATGTGGCGTCTTGGTCATCAAGTCTTTAACGCCAGCTAGCCCCCCAGTTTGCAAGTCATTGGCTAAGATAAACCGCACAACGTCTAGTATTACCTCTAGCTCATCATCGGTTACAAGGCCATCTAGCACCTCATAGTAGTCCTCAGCAGTTGGCTGGTAGTCCGTTAGCCAATTATCGTAACGCTCTAGCTCGTCTACGCGTGCTGTGTGTTGGTCGACCTCTCTTGATATTATGCAAGTCATGTTAGTTTCCTTTTTTAGTGTTGTTGCCCCATTGCTGGGGCGGTGTCGGTTAGGCTACTTGGTAGCCGCTTTCAATTCTTGTAATTCTCAAGCATAGCTTTAGCGTGAAGTATTGCTGCTTGCTTGCCTTCATAGGAGTGCTTGTAGCATAAGTTGTTTTCTATCCTGTGACTATCTGATGCTGGTTGTCTTCCATGAGTTGTGGTCTGTACAAGATCCTTCGAGCTTGGGTCTGGGTACAAATACTCTTGTCCATGAATAGGCTTAATACGCAAGTCAGGTATCTCAACACCATGAACAAAGTGTGTCTTTGGCTTGCGTCTGTATTCTAAACTCGTGATCCACGTAGGGCTATCGACGAGGTTATACCATGCATGAGCCTTATGACGAACCTGCCACAACTCCCACGGCTTCTCGTGTACCTTGGCATCTTCTGCATACAGAGCCATTGACTCAGCATGTACGTGCCCTCTGTTTTCCATAGTCTCTCTCCAAAAATAACTGTTTAAGCACTTGCCCCATTGCTGGTGTGGCGTTCTCTATAAGTCGCCACGCATGTGCGCTTCGATCATTTCGTTTTTAGTGTAGATCTTGCCATTTACTTTATAAGCATCATGCCCGTTTAAGTAAAATCTGCATTTCTCGTAAGTGCCACCGGCGGCTTGTACGTCTTTACGGATTTCTGTAAGTGTTGGTTTTTTGTAGTTAGTCATTTTACTTTCCTTTTTGTGTTTCTCGATTTGATAAGTCTATCTTATACCCTTTTATTGCAGCGTGCAACCTTTATTTTAATAAAAAGGCCAAAAAGAAAAAGGATAAACTCTTTGGCCTAGTATCCGAGGAGGATAGTGTGAATATATCGCTATTCGGCTGTGTCGTCAAGCGTATGCTTAAACGCCATTTCGTCAATCTCACTCTCACGCAACTTTAGCTCTAACACTGCTAGTGCATTCCACGCCTCATGCGCTGCATGCAGTAAACAGCTCTCAGTATCATATTCAGCCATAGCGCCCTCAATCCTGTGCCGGTCTTTTGCCGCTGTGTAGCGCATTAGGGCGTTAGGCACTGTTTGCCAACCATCACGGGCGTACTTCTTAGCGCCAAAAGTAGCCACTTCTGCCACTGCTAGTAACGCCCTAGGCATACCATTTAGTATTAGCGATGGGTCTGTCTTGCCTGCGTCGTACTTCATACCGCTCTGGCTTAAATTAAGCCCCTTTTCAGGCGTTTTAACGTCCTGCCCCATACCTTGCCCATCTTTATTGAATAGGTCGCTTAAAATGACCTCTAGCGCGCTTGTTGCTATTGAGCAGCCAAGGTTAGTTATTTCGCAATCATAGTGCAAGCTGGCTGAGTAGCTCAAGTTCAAGTCGTCGTTAGCCACGATGCGCAATACGCCGTCGCTTGGTGTTGCTAAGGTGGCGATGCCGTCTGTGAAAACTAAGTCTTGTAATTTCATAGCACCACCTCTTTGTGCGCTTCCTCGTATTCTTTCATGCACTCTGGCACTGGCGGCACATGCAGCAAGCGTAGCGAGTGACCATGACCTACTGACTGTATTATCTCACGTGGTAGGTACTGCTCAACTGCGCCAGGCTCTTTAAAACCAGCATTGACTAATTCGCACTCGAACAACTCTAGAGCCTTGTCACGCTCATAGCATGCAGACACCAATCGATCATCTGCTGCCGCCCTGCGCTTTGCTGTTGAATTTTCAAAGTTTAATTCGCTGTTTTTTGCGCTAATGCTATCGACTTGCTTTTGAGTGCTTGCAAGTTTGTTTAGTGCTGATTGAAGGTTTTTGTATTTCATTTGATACCTCGTCATGGTTAGTCTGAGTGAAGTGGCACGCTGGGTGACTAAGCCAGCACGAGTTGCAACTCGCTGCCACATGCTCACTATAGCTAAAAAAAGATAAAAAACAAATTTCGATGAATAATTTTATGCGGTTAATCATCAAATAACCTATAACCGTTGGTGTGTAAGGCTTACAGAGATAAATAATAATTAAATAATTATATTAAAGATATATAAATATATCTCTTTTAGAAGGAATATAGAGTCCATAGTACTTCTGTATCTAGTATCTATAGTATGTATATCTATCTCTCTCTAACGAATAACTATTATCTATCGCATAATCATCAAAAAACCTTTTAAAATCAAAGACTTACAATGAAAAACGATAAATAATCAATGAATAATCATTAATAATTATCTGATGATTATTATTCATCTAGCTAAAATACGTTGCTATTTGTTAGTAAATAGCTAAAAATGCTAATCTTTCTAAACAGGAGAAAAGCGATGTACAGACAAAATACCTACTTACTAGAAGTCTACAAAAAACTAATGGAGTTAAGTGAAGATGGCGATTACAAGTCGTTTAAAGTGGTTTGTCCCAGGCTTCAGCGTGAAAAAAGCCTAGCTGAAACAAGGCAAGCAATTTACAAGGTGGCAAAAGAAGCTGGCATTGAAGTTATAACAATCGCAGACATGAATAATGTTTTATTTGTACGGAGGGTCGCATAATGGCTGTAGTTGACTACACAGACGCAATAGAAGCGCAATGGATTATATTTCCGCTGCACCCTGTAATTAATGGCAAATGTGGTTGCGAAAACCCGAAATGCGCAGCAGCTGCCAAACACCCAAAAGCAAGCAACTGGCAGCACTCTACTTTATATGATGATGATCAGCTTGAATACTTAGAGGACTTTGAAGGCGTTTACTTTGGCAACCAGCTGCTAGATCACTACGGCGTTTTAGTAAAAGGATTGTTAGTTGTAGACGTGGACGGTCGAAACGGTGGCTTTGAGTCAGCGGAAAAGCTGCAGCATATTAGAGCGCAGTCTAAGTTTATTGTGCGCACAGGCTCAGGCGGTGGTGAACATTGGTACTTTAAGTTAAGCGATGACGTAGGCAGATTAGCACAAAACTTAAAAGACTACCCTGGTATTGATTTTAAAAGCAGTGGGTTTGTAGTCGGCTGTGGCTCTTTGCACGCAAGTGGCATGCGCTATGAAGTTATAAGCGGAAAGCCTGCAGATGTAACAAATGCGCCTAGCGAGCTAGTGGAATTATTAAAAGTGCCAGAGCGCGAAGTATTTAAAGTAGAGGGCGCGCATTTAGAGCTGAGCGAGCTATCAGAAGTTGTTATGAGCATAAAGAACGATGACCACGACTACTCAAAGTGGCTAGCCGTAGGCATGGCAATCCATCACGCAACAGATGGCGACGCAGTAGGCGCTGATCTCTGGGCGAAGTGGACTATCAGCACAGGGCGCGACGACACTGAAGCGATAGACCACAAGTGGCACAGTTTTGGTAAGTCTGCAGAGCCGGTAACGCAAGGCACTTTAATAACGTGGGCTAAAGAAGATGGGTACACGCCAAGCATTACGTTTGAGTCAGACGTAGAGTGGGAAGAAGTAGAAGAAATGCCAAGCGCTCCAAAAGAGCTAGAGTTTAATCCAGATGAGCTAGGCGGATTAATTGGCAGCGTTTATAAATGGATTGATAACCAATGCTTGTTTCCTAGGAAAAACTTAGCACTAGCAGCAGCTTTGCAAGTGGTTGGTAATGCTGCAGGTTTGCGCTATCGAGTAGATGAAACATACAAGACAACGCTTAACTTAATGACGTTTGCTATTGCGGATAGTGGATCTGGTAAAGAAGCAGTTTACCAGTCTGCGTCTGAGCTAATTGCAGCGACGGGTATGGCAACAGCAATGCACGGCGGCATTAAGTCAGAGCAAGAGCTGGTGCGTAACGCTGTAAGATCGCAGGCAAGCCTTTACATGATTGATGAATTTGGAGCAATGCTTGCGAAAATTGGCGGAGCGAAGAAAAAAGGCAACGCTAGCTACTTAGAAGCAGTACCTGCAGAGATTATGAAAATCTTTACTAAAGCTAATAGCCGATATTTGGTTTCTGGCGACATGCGCGAAGAAATAGGAGACAAAATAGACCGCTTTATCGCATCACTGCAAAAGCGCATTGACGACGGCAGGAGCAACGAAAAAGTAGAGCAGCAGCTAGAGCAAGCAAAAATAGAAAAAGCACAAACAAGCAGCGGAATAATAAAGCCGTTTCTATCGTTTTTTGGTATCAGTGAGCCTAGCAGCTTTGACGCTGCAATTAGATTAGATAGCGACATGCTAGTGAACGGATTTTTAGGGCGCGCATTGTTGTTTAGAGAGTCCGAAGCATTACCGCTTAGGCGTGCGAATTACAACCCACAGCCGCTACCAATCATGCTATCTAGCAGACTAACCCAGCTTTACGCTAACGGTACGTCAGGCGATGAATTTGAGCGCGTGCAGCTTTATGGCGATGAAGAAGTAATACCGCTAAGCGATGAAGCAAGACAAGAGCTAGACAGCGTTTATATGTACTGGCGTAACCGTGGCTTAGAGCTAGAGCACGAAGGGCAAGGGCTTCACACGATTACTACGCGCGTATGGGAGATGGTAATTAAAGTAGCTGGCATCTTATCAATACCACTAGAAATGGAAGCCAAACCTATTGTACAGCTTGAGCATGTAAGACAAGCGCACGCTATCGTCAGAAAAGTAACAGACTTTAAAATAAGCCACTGCGTATCAATCCTGGGCGCTGACAGCCGCGATAATGACGAGCGTTTAGCAGGCTTGGTTGAAGGCATCATAACGGTAGTTGGTAGCTATCCAAACGGCATTGGCGCAGGTGTTCTGCGCAATAGAAATAAGAAATACGGCAATGAAAATGTAAACAAGTGTATCGAGATGCTAGTAGAGCAAAACAGATTAAAAGAGGTTGAATACTTAGACACTAGAAACAGGTCACAAAAAAAGTATATATTAAATTAATATAATACTTTACTTTTCTAAATTACTATACTAATATGCCTTACACACTGACAAAAAGAGGAGAAACAAATGCTTGAACAACTTATAGCTGATCTTAAAGAGTACGAAGTATCTGAGATCGTGTTTAAGTCTAAGGTTTCATTCAGTACGCTGAATGGAATTTTAAACGGCACTAACGACAACCCAACACTTAAAACAGTAACAGCACTACAGAAGTTTTTAGAAGAGAAAAAAGGAGAATAAAATGAGTTTTTTAGCTAAAGCAAAAAAGCCAGATGCTAAACCACCTATGATAACAATAGTAGGTAGCCCAGGCACAGGTAAAACAACTCTAGGCGCACTGTTTCCTAATGCTCTGTTTATCCAAACAGAAGATGGCTCTGCAGTGTTTGAGAACTGGGAAGAGTCTGCGCAGCCAACTGTGCTGCCACGCTTACCAAAGGCCAAGAAAGACGACTTAGGCAATATGCAGCGCAGCACTAAAGAAACGCTTTTAAGTATTGTTGACGAGCTGATGACTACAGAGCATGAGTACAGCACATTAGTAATTGACTCGATCACAACACTTAACATGCTGCTAGAGCATGAGATTTGCGAGCGTGATGATGTTGGCACGGTAGGCGAAGCAGCAGGCGGTTTTCACAAAGGATACTCAGAAGTCGCAAGCTGGCACGCTGATTTTATATACAAATGCGAGCAGCTACGCGCAATTAAGCAGATGGCGATTGTATTCTTAGCCCACACTGGCATCAAGAAAGTACGAAATCGTCCAGACGCTGCAGCAGATTACAGCGTGTACAGCATGGAAATGGGTAACGAAGCACTAAGCGTTTACGTTAGCCAATCTGATGCAGTGCTTTACTTAAAGCAAGACGAGCTAGTAATGGGCAGCGAAACCAACCGCAAAGGACAAACTACCAAGTATGGCCGCATCACCAAAACAGGCGAGCGCAAGCTAATCACTTCTAGTGATGGCCAAGTGGGTTTTGTCAACGCAAAAAACCGATACGGAATGCCAGTTGAGCTAGATGTACCGCTAGGCACTAACCCAATAATTCCTTTTATTAAATTCTTTAACGTAGGTGAATAATTATGAACTTTTTTAGCGACATCAACCAAGACACAGCAGGCAACTTTGAAATGGGCGGCGGCGAGATTGCACCAATTCCAGAAGGCACGCAAGTCTTAGCTGCAGCAGAAGAAGCGAAAAACAGCGAGTACGATGGCGCACGTTTTATTAATATCAAATGGCGCATTGCACAGCCTGCTGAATATGCTAATCGTGTTATTTTCCAAAAAGTACGATGCTATGACTTAGACGCAAGCAAAGCGCAAAAAGGCAAGCAAATGCTGTTTGCTATCGCTACTAACGCAGGTGGCAAGCTATTCCAAGCTATGCAGTCTGCAGGCGAGCAAGAGCCTAGCGACATGAGCTTAACACGCTTAACAGGTGCGCCGATGGTGCTAAAGCTAGGTCAATGGGAAATAAACGGCAAAAGCGGCAACTGGGTACAAGCTGTTAGCGCACGCAAAGGCGCAGCACCACAGCCTCAACAGCAGCCTGTGCAACAAGCAGCCCCTGCTCCAGTGCAAGACATGGATGACGATGTGCCGTTTTAATTTAACAACAAGCGCCCGAAAGGGCGCAATGACTACAGGTGACTTATGACTAATGAAATTAAACAACGCTCGCCAGAATGGTTTGAGCAGCGCAAAGGGCGCATAACTGGAAGCATAATGGGCGCCATCTTAGGCGTCAGCCCTTGGCAGAAGCCTGCCGATGTTATGCGAGCAATGGTGCGAGAGTATCACGGCTACGAAAGCGAATTTAACGCTGATATACCGCCAATCCATCACGGCAATAATAACGAGCAACGAGCGCTATTATGCTTTATGCGTGAAAGCGGTTTAAACGTAGAAGAATGCGGCTTTTTTCCTTACGGCGATAAGCTGGGCGCATCACCGGACGGCCTGACAAGCGATGGCGGAATTTTAGAGCTTAAAGTGCCTTATAGCCTGCGCAACGGTGGCGAGTTTAAAACGCTAGAAGAACAACATCACTACTACCACCAAGTGCAAATGGAAATGCTAAGCACAGGACGCAAACATGGCTACTTTGCCCAATATATAGCGCCCAAGGGCGATGCTTTTGCAGATGACTATGTGCATGAGCAAATAAAAATTGAGCGAGTAGAGTTTGACGAGCAGTGGCTAGATAAACACTTGCCAGCTATCAATGAGTTTTACCGCCAGTACCTTGCTGAGCTAGACAACCCTGCGCATTTAGAGCCGCTACGCTCTGCTATTGATAGTGCGGAAGCTGCAGACATTTTAGCTAAGATTGACGAGCTGCGAACACGTCAAAAGGACGATGCAGCAAAAGAGAAGGAGCTAATGGGCGAGCTGATAGAAATGGCAGGCGGCAAAAATGCAGAGGTGCATGGCCGCAAGCTAACGCTAGTTGAGCGCAAGGGCAGCATAAGCTATGCAAAGGCTATTGCTGAATTGCTGCCTGATGCTGACTTAGAGAAATGGCGCGGTAAAGCAAGTAGCAGTTGGAGGTTGTCATGAAAAAATTAGTGCATAAAGATGGGTACTGGCTATACCACCTACCCCCAATAGATTGGTTTGAGTTATCAATCCCCATTAAATATCTTGCTGAAAGAGAGATGCAGGATTATTTTAGCACCGAGTGCGATTACCTACCCACTCCTGAATACATGATAGCCGAAAACCTCAAGGTAACAGGGCAAAGAAAGGCTATGAGAGTTATAGATAAGTGGGAGAAAGCAAAACACCTGATTGCTACAGAGCTGGGGTGGGAAGGTGACTACCGACTCGAGCCGTGCGCTTTCGTTGTTCCTATTGAGGGCGCTTTCGATGTTGGTTTTGTTATTAAGCAAGACAACAACGGCTGCACTTTTGTAGCATCACCAGTTGAGCTTAATCATCTTGCTCACTTAACGTAATTGATATTAGTGTTACACTAACCACGCGCTAGGGCGGCCACCCGAAAAGCAGCTAGTCACTGCCTGCGCTTTCTACTGACTACCATTGACAAAGGACTCTTTAATGAAAATCACCCCCAGAATTTACCAGCAAGAAGCACATGATTGCGTGATTGCACACTGGAAAAAATCAACACTGCCCGTTGTTGTTGACGCTGCAACAGGCTCTGGCAAGAGCGTAATTGTCGCTATGCTTGCCAAAACATTATATGACCTAAGCGGTGGCAAGCGTGTTTTGTGCTTAGCTCCTAGTCGTGAATTAGTGCTGCAGAACGCTGAAAAGTACGAGTTGATAGGCGAACAATGCAGTATTTATAGCGCAAGCGTTAGTAAGTCACTGCGACATCAAGTTATTTTTGCAACTGAGGGCACGTTCAAAAGCGTAGCTAAGCGCATGGGCAGCCAGTTTGCAGGCGTAATAGTAGACGAGTGCCACCGCATCACGCCAACTATCAAAAAAATAATAGATGAAATGAAGCAGGGCAGCCCTAACCTTAGAGTTTGCGGATTGTCTGCAACGCCATACCGATTAAACACTGGCTATATTTATGGCGTAGACGTAGACGGCAAGGCATTGCCTGAATTTATGACTAGAGAGCCGTATTTTTACCAGTGCGTTTATCAGATAACTGCACGCTACTTAGTAGAACAAGGCTTTTTAACACCACTAAGAGCAGGCGAAATAAACTCAAGCGACTACGACACAAGTGGGATTGTCGTTAAAAGAAACGGCCAGTTTGACGCTGAAAGCGTGCGCTCTGCGTTTGAAGGTCATGGCAGAAAAACAGCAGGCATTGTTGCAGACGTAGTAGCTCAAACACAGCAAGCAACTGGCGTTATGATTTTCGCAGCTACTGTTAATCATGCTCATGAGATTATGGCTAGCCTACACCCTGATAACGCCAGGCTTATCACAGGCGAAACAGGCAAGGCAGAGCGCGCAGAAATACTTAAAGAGTTTAAGCAAGGTAAGTTTTTATACCTTGTTAACGTGGCTGTGCTAACAACTGGATTTGACGCTCCAAACGTTAGCCATATAGCTATTTTAAGAGCCACAGAGAGCGTTAGCTTGTTGCAGCAGATAATGGGCAGAGGTATGCGATTGTATGACGGCAAGAGAGAGTGCGTAGTTTTAGACTATGCAGGCAATATCGAAAAGCACATGCCAGACGGTGACCTTTATGCGCCTGACGTTAAAGTAGCATATAAAGGTGGCGAGTCAGTAGAGCTAGAAGCACGCTGCGAAGAATGCGCACGCATCAATATATTTTCAGCGCGCCCAAATGATGAAGGCTTTGAAATAGACGAGTGGGGATATTTTGTAGACTTAGGCGGTGAGCGAGTAGAAGTAGAAAAGAATGACGGCAGCAAGACACACATGCCAGCCCACTTTGGCAGACGATGCCAGCACACTACAAACATGATAACAGGTGAGCGATGCAGCTATTTTTGGTCGTGTAAAATGTGCCCTGTTTGCGATACTGACAACGACATAGCAGCACGCTTTTGTAGATCGTGCAAAACAGAATTAGTTAACCCGAATGACAAACTAATAGAGCTACACACAAAGCACAAGAAAGACCCCACGATACCGCAATGCGACGAACTGCTAGGTTTAGTAGCAACGCCAAGTATTAGCAGAGCAGGTAACGAAATGCTTAGCGTAGACATAACAACAAGCAGACGAATGTTTACCATCTACTTGCTAGAAACGAACAACTGGACTGCACAAAAGAAAGCAGCAATTGTAAATGCTACTAGCAATTTTACAGTAGTACCTAGAACGATTAGCTACGTCAAAAAGGGTGATTTTTGGGAGGTTTTAGGATTTAACAATCCAACTGATGATGAAGTTTTAGCGGAGAAAATAGCATGAGCGAAGTAATACCAACTGAGCACGCTGAGCAATGCACTTTAGTTTCGTGGTTTAATCGCTCTTATCCACATTTAAAAATCTTTGCTATACCCAACGGTGCGCACTTAGCTGGCACTATCACACAGAGAGCTAAGCAAGTGCAGAGGTTGAAGCGAGAAGGAATGGTTTCAGGCGTGCCAGACTTAATGATACCTGCAGCGTTTAGCGGCTATCACGGCTTATTTATTGAAATGAAACGAACAAAAGGAAGCAGCACAAGCAAAGAGCAAAAAGACTGGCTAAAGTTTTTAACAGATCAGGGCTACAAAGCTGTTGTTTGTAAAGGCTGGGAAGAAGCTAAAGAGGTGATAATTGGATATACCGCACAAGCATGACGCAAAGTGGCATGACGAGAAAATTAAGCTACTGCCAGTCGCTTACAGGCTTGGCGCTATACAGAGCTATAAGAAAGTATGGCTTGAAGCGTATGAGCTTGAAGAAGTAGAACATAAGAAAGAAAACAAGGCGCGCTTTAGCGCTAACAGTAGATTGCTTAACTATGTTGAGCGCATAACAGAAAAAAGGAAACCCCATGCGTAAAAAGAAAAACAACGAGCTAGCCCGCACTCAACGCCTAGTCAGCGCCCAGTTAAGAAATATGTGCGCCGTGTATCTAGCAGGTGTGAGCCAAGATGAACCAACAATATTCAGCATCAAAACTGGTAACGTATTACTAGTAAATCACGGCGTAAAACAGGCATTTATGCAGTGGTCGTTTGAATGGACCGTAAGCATGGCAGGCTTTGGCCGTGACCAATTCGGCAAGAATTACACTAAGTCGCTGATTGTGGATTTTCACGGAAAATATAATGATGCTGCAAATTCACTTGGTAAAATACACTCGGAATACATTCGCGAAGCAATGCCCGATAACCAGGTGCTTACAGCTGGTTGGATAGCGTCGCCAGTTTGCAAAGATATTTCGCAAGAAATCGAAGAGCGTATTTTCACTAAGCTGGGCGCATTCAGTGAGTTTTTAGCGCCGCATGAGCATAGAGAAAACCTATAACAACTAGCCGATCAATAGTTAAATACAATTATACGAGTTGGTGAGTAATAGCTATTATGTATTCATCAACTAAGCAAACAAGCAAAAAAGGAAAGTAAGATGAAATTAACAAGCCAAGACATAAACGACCAGATTAACGCATTCTTTGCGCGTGGTGGTAGCGTTACAAAAGTACAAGAGGGCGAACGCACTCTTGACCCAAAGCTAAGCCGCTGCATGTGTGGCTGCAATGGTAGCTATACCGATCACTCTATGCGCGCTGGTGAAAGCGGTCGCTGTCCTTCAATTATCATTCGATAGGTGATGCTATGCATAATTTAGAGTTATTAAAACACTGGAACACAGCAGGGCAGCAAATGGAACAGGCCTTTGCAAAGTATGAGGGCGTAACCCATGCACCTAGTGATGCGCCTCACTTAGATAGAGCTCGTAACGCCATGCACCAGTACACCGTGTTGGTCGCTAAAACGACCGGCATTCCTTTCGATGCTTTATACGATTGGTGGACGGCTTGCGAGTTTGGCCGCACTGACTTAGTAGTGCGCAAAGGCAGTGGTGATTTTCAGTCACTGCGCTCTATTGAGCAAGTGTATGAGTTTTACAGTGCGCTTGATAATCCTGAGTGGCCTTGTGAGTCACGAAATGACACAAACGGCAATGACGGACTTCACTATGTCTAGTCGTCGCAAGCGCATAGCAGCCCGTAGAAGGCATGAGCGCGCCTTGGCTATGCTAACGGCTCTATTCATTGTTATCGTAGCTTGTAGCGCTGGTTTTGCCGCTGGTGCGTACTACGGTGAAACTGAGACGCTAAAGCAATGTGCAGAAGAAGTTTATATAAAACACGGCGGTACTGAGTATCAATGCCGACCGATTAAGAAATACAAACAGGTGATTAGAAAATGAGCATATATACTTACTTGAGCTTCATGCTAGTAGCGTGGTCAGTAGACGGACTTGATTGCTACGCAAATGGGAAGAAGTTTAAATTTTTTAGAAGTTTTTTTAGTTGTATTCTTTGGCCTATATCGCTAGTAGTTGTAGTGCTTGCGGCTGCAGTTATGACAAGAAACATGCCTGATTGATTTTAATATACTAATAAATCCAATTCACCGGCGTGGTTTTGCGTATATCAACATGCACAAAACCATTGCCGCGTGCTATACCAGTGAACCCCATTTCAAAGGCGTTCTTCATAATCGTGTAAGCGTCTGCGCCGCTATCCACTCGTATATCTGCTGCTATGCCGTTGGCGTGAGTGCCAGTGCCAGGCTTTTCTTTACGCGCTTCAACTGGGTGTGTCTTGTCACGATACCCCGAATTGATAACAAACGGAAAGCCGCAACGGTGGCGTAGCTCGTCAATCATGCGCAGGAACTCCGCGTCCATTTCATTGCGCCCAGTGTGCTTACAGTTGAATTCTGATTTATTAAAATAGCGCATTACGGTATAACCTTATCAATCTTACGTATCAACTCAGCAACATTACCACCGCACCAATAAGCAAGCCCAGCACTAATGCCTGATAGCATTGCATCTAGTGCCGTGGCTTCACTTACTGCTTCAGGCCATGCGAGCAATACGCTTGCTGAGTAAAACAAGCTAGCGCCTGTCCATATCGTAGCTAATAGAGAAACAAAAAAGCGGTATCGATACTGGTTTTTACTAGCCGAGTGGTGAAATTTGATAAGTATTGCCGCGCTGAATAGCAGCATTATTACTTGAGTTGCTGCATAGATCATTTTCGTATCGTCCTCACGATTTCAAGAATTTTGGTGATTACTTCTAAGACTGCGTTTGAGTTAATAAGTTTTACAATAGCAAGCAAAATCGACACGAGTAAAGCACTTGCTACAAAAGACACCCAGCCGCCATGATCTCCTGCCGATTGTCCTGCTAGGTAACCGCCAATTAGACTTAATACGCCAAGCATTGACTGCTTAAACCAATGTTCAAAAACGGCTGGCATCAACATAAAGAATGCAGCGCCACAAATAGCGCCTAGAACCAAGTCTACTTGCAGCATTCCGGCCGATGCGGCAAACATGCCAAAAAATGTTATTTGTTTGTCTGCCATTCGTGCGGCCTTATATTGATTATTTACTCAAGTATACACGCATTGAGCGCGTCTTTTAAACGCCTGATACACAAGCGCGCTTCTGTTAGCAATTCCGTGTCTGTGACCTTGGTGTTATCGCACTCAGGCATATCGACTTGGCACGATTTATAAACAGGAATATAGACCGTTTGAGTCGCAGGCTTTAACGCACAGCCACTAAAAACCACTAACACGAATATCGCTGAGGATATCTTTAACGTCTGCGCAGTCATTCGTTTTTATTTCCCTGTAGCGTATTTGATAGCGTATCTTTTCGGGCTTAGTGAGCAATTCATTATAAGCTTCTAGGCGCTGCTGTGACTCTGCCGATGCTGATAGTATTGCAGCGTTTTGAGCGTCAATAGCTTGTCTGTATTCAGCTATTAGAGCGTCCTTGCTCTGTAGTTGCTGCTCAAGCTTGTGCGCACGATACGACACTATACAGATAACTGTAATCAGTATGATGCCGGCCGCTGCGCTGAGTTGTCTCATAAGTTGCTGCCAAGTAACAACAATGGAATAGCAACCGTATAAGCTATATCTACCCAGTCAAATCCGCCATAGCTTCGCTCGTCGTATATCTCTTTGCCCACCGCTGCCACCACTACTACACCGATGGCTAGCCAAGGGGAAACATACGCCACGACTGCGTAGATTAGGCAGCCGTAAAACGAGTGTAGTAGCTTGTCCTTGGGTATTGCTGATAGCTTATCGATCATGGCTACTCCTTAGGCCAAGGGTATTGCGCTTTTATCTCTTCGTAACGGGCAAGGCCAGCAGCACGGGCACCTTCTGCGCCTGCCGTGTCACCCTCAGCCTCAAGCCGGACTGCCTCTGAGAAGTGGCGATCTGATCCGGTTTGCGGGTCTGCGTATGCAACTTTTCGTGCTTCTTCTGTCACACGCAACTGATATTCGTAGTTTGTTTCTGGTTGGTATTCTTGCTCTTCGTTAGTCATTTAGCGCTCCTAAAAGTGTGTAGTTGTTGGTTGGTAACGCCGTGCTACCGCACAGCGAATCAAGATACAAGCTTTCAAGTCGCAAGTTACTCTCTGAAAGTGAGGCGAAACCCGAGAGAGTAGTTGCTGCTCGTACGCCCGTAGGCCAAGCGCAACGCACCGAGTCCGACATAGCTGCCAAGGCTGCGAGAGCCGCCACGGGTCGGGAGGCGCTCACCCTCAACATTGATGTAGCCACGCCCTGATGGGCTTTGGGCGGAGCTAGGCACTACTAGCGCTTGTTTTAATATGCTGGGCGCGCCATCGCTGCTAGTGTTCGACCAGGGGTTAGCGAGTGCTGGCGAAAACTCAGTGTCTATGTATTGCTCTTCGGAGTAAACACCGCCATCAGGTGCTATATGAGCTACACCTTCAACCAACTTAAATCCTGTAACCCACTCCCACACATTACCGACCAAATCAGCTATACCGTGTGGTGAATTATCATGGCGCCATCCATTCGGACCGCTGCCAGTTAGAGTTGATTTGCCAGGGGCATCAGGCTCAGCGAGTGGCAAAGATGGGTCAATAAGGCTTCCCGTTTCCCACAATTTTTCGTGACTGCGGCCATGGGCTGAGTTTCCACGAGGTTGAAACCCATTAGCCATACACCACATCGCAACAGCCGACCAGTCCCAGTTACTCATCATGTCAAAGCCAGCGCCACTAGCCTGGCAAAGCGCTTTGGAGTCGTCGTAGCTAATCAAAACTCTTGGTGCCATATATGGCTGAGATACAGCTTCACCTGCAATTTCCGCAGCCTGGTATAAGCCAATCAGGATGTAGCCTTTTTCGACGCCATTTTGAATGAATGCAGGGTGTACTCCAGTCCCATCAGCACTATCCCATCCCGGCAAATCTTCAAGGTTAAATTTTGGCAGCACGTAAAAATAACAAGGCTCGCCTTTGTCTGTGTAACGTACAGTGTTTCGGCCACCAGACTGCGCTTCTACCGCTGCACGTAGTTGGTCAACGATCAGGATTGACGGGTTTTTGCTTGTTAACTCTGCTTTATCGACTTTATCTGCTAGAGTATTCTCTGCTTGCGTAGCTGATTGAGCCGCCGCTTGTGCGCTTTGGTCTGCATTGCTGGCAAACGTACCTGCTTGCTGCTCAGACGCTAAGGCCGCTTGCGCGCTTAAATCGGCATCGTTGGCAAACTGCCCTGCTTGTGCGGTTGCTTGCTGTACTGCTGCGTCAGTGGCTGGCTGTATAGCGTCTTGTATTTCTTGCTCAACCGCATTAGCTCGCGTGTTAATCCACTCTGCCTGAGCCTGCAACTCTTGTCGTCTTGGTTCTAGTGATGCCGCGAACTCAAACGCCTTGGAGTCGAACACTTCGCCACTGTCTGTCAACAATGGTGCTGGTGCGTATGGATTTGTGATAGGTGCCGCCATGTTATAAGCCCTCTACTGTGATTGTGCTAGCTGCGATACTGTAGCTAGTGTAATTGATTTGGAAGTCTCGGTAAAATCCGAATACTACGAGCGCTTCTTCACCCTCTGCGCCAACGTAAACAACTGGTTTGGCTCGGTAGCCTGCCAAGATATTCTGCACGCCTGAAATGCCTGACGTCGGTACGTGAACATCAAACTCAACGCGCTTGCTGAACGGACGCTCGGCAATGACGAAGTTGCCAAAATCGTCACGCTCTTTGATTGAGCTATCAATAATGCCTACGCTTGTGCCGCCATACTGGGTTTCGCCTATTTTCTGCACTCGCCCGATAACGATCTCGCCAAGACTTACGCTGTCGCCTGTGAGCGTTACTTCAACGATTGCGTTTGGAAAGGTGGGCAAGTCAATACGCGCTAAGTCACGCATTTTAGGGCGTAAAGAAAAGAACCAGTCGCTCCAGCCGCGGATTTGGCTAGTATCACGCATTGTGACCTCGCCTGTGTCGTACACTAAGCCGTAGGTGCCATCTGTCATTGTGATCTGTACGGTTGCTGCTGTTACGTTAAAAAGCGCAATGCCGTTGAGCGCCTGCTTAGCGTCAATCGTGATATTAAGTGAGCCATTGCCACGTGTCACGCTGTTGATCTTGTTATCAAACATGCGCAGACGGTTAATAGCGCCAAGATCTAGCCATGTGGGTGATGGGTCTTTAGCCGCACCTTCGTCCGGTTGGTCGTTGTTATTAGTCAGCACCTCATACACTTTGTCGTTGTATATGTAAGTGTCGCCCTTGATTACGTTTGGGTTTTGTTGTGCCACTAGCTCGCGAGTCGTGTTGTCCACTAGCACAATGCCTTGGTTTTGCTGTACTACAGTATAGTTAGTGCCAATCGCTATACCTTCGCCGCGGTCGGGTAGAGCTGGGATTGTCAGGCTTGTGTCTAGGCTGTAGT